>Ga0268386_10003922_pt1 | contig 10913 bp, 11 predicted proteins | sample RVTome_15_FD_200260 | JGI IMG/M metagenome (GOLD analysis project Ga0268386, IMG submission 200260) | Soil microbial communities from uranium-contaminated site in the Upper Colorado River Basin, Wyoming, United States - RVT150D86... ... | reverse complement strand
CTCAGCTCGCCCCGTGTCCAGCGCACGTAGAACGGGTGCTGGAGCACGTTCCAGCGGCTGCGGCTCTCCTCGATGCGATCCCAGATGGTGCTGCTCACTCGGCGCTCCCCTCTGCTCGTCGGAATGGGACCGGAGCATATCGTCTGCTTTTCGTGCGCCCCGCCCTGGCCGACATCGCGATCCCCCCGCTGCCCCCGGACCTGACGTGGATCGGAGACGGCCCGCCGCGGGTCGAGCGCCTGGCGGCAACGGGGCCCGTGTTGGTTCACTTCTTCGACTTCGCGCAGCTCAACGCCGTCCGGACGCTCCCCTACGTGCGTGCCTGGCACGAGCGCTACGCGGAGGCCGGGTTGAACGTCCTGGGGGTGCACACCCCGCGGTTCCCGTTCACGGCCCCGGACGACGCGGTCGCCGACGCCGCGCGCAGGCTCGCCATCACCTACCCCGTCGCGGTCGACGGCGGGCGCCGCGTGTGGCGCGCGTACGGATGCGACGGGTGGCCGTCGCTGTTCCTGTGGGGCCAAGGTGGCGTCCTGAGGTGGTTCCACTTCGGGGAGGGGGAGTACGAGGCCACCGAGGAGGCGATCCAGGAGCTGGTGCTGGAGTCGGCGCCCGAGGCGCGACTCCCTGACCCGTTGGACCCGCTGCGCGCCACCGACGCCCCCGGGGCGGTGGTGATGCCTCCAAGCGAGGAGGTGCTGCCCGCAGGCTCGCTGAGCGAGCCGTGGCGGAGCACACCCGCGCATCCCGAGCTCGAAGTTCCGTACGCGGCGGGGGGGGCGTTCGCCTCCGTGGACCGGACCGGCACGATCGAGGTGGCGCTCGACGGAAGCCCGCCGCGCCGGGTGGCGATCGAGGGCCCTGGCCTGGTGGAGCTCGCGCTCCACACCTCCCACGAGAAGCACGTCATGCGGCTGCGACCGTCCGAGGGCGTGCGGGTGTGGTCGATCAGCTTCGCCGCGGGCGTGCCGTAGGCACCGGCGCCGATCCGCCTCACACGGCGGCGAGACCCTTGCGGATCTCGCCCGGGAGCATGAAGCGGACGTCCTCGTCGACCACCCGGAGCTCCGACACCTCCTCGGTGCCGCGGCCGCGGAAGAACTCGACCAGCTGCTCGACAAGCTCTTCGGGGGCGCTGGCGCCGGACGTGATCCCGACCGTGTCCACCCCCCGGAGCCAGTCCTCGTCGACCTGCAGCGAGGTGTCGATCAGGTACGACGCGGCGCCGTGCTCGCGCGCGACCTCGACGAGCCGGTTGGAGTTCGACGAGTTGGTCGACCCGATCACGAGTACGAGGTCGCAGTGGCGCGCGAGCTGCTTGACGGCCTGCTGGCGATTGGTGGTCGCGTAGCAGATGTCGTCGGTCTTCGGGCCGACGACGTTGGGGAACTTGCGCTTCAGCCGCTCGATGATCCCCGTCGTCTCGTCCACCGACAGCGTCGTCTGGGTTATGTACGCGACGCGGTCGGGGTCGGACACCTCGAGCTCGTCGACGTCGCCGGCGGTCTGGACGAGGACGATGCTCCCCGGGGCCTCTCCGGTCGTCCCCTCGACCTCCTCGTGCCCCTCGTGGCCGATGAGCACGATGGTGTACCCCTGGGCGGCGAACTTGCGCGCCTCGACGTGGACCTTGGTGACCAGCGGACAGGTCGCGTCGATCGTCCGCAGGCGGCGGGCGGCGGCGTTCTCGTGCACGCTCGGAGCCACCCCGTGGGCGGAGAACACGACCAGGGCGCCCTCGGGCACCTCCGTCTCCTCCTCGACGAAGATCGCGCCGCGCTCGGTGAGCTGGTGGACGACGTGCTTGTTGTGGACGATCTCCTTGCGCACGTACACGGGCGGGCCGTGCTGATCGAGCGCGTGCTCGACCGTCTGCACGGCGCGGTCCACCCCCGCGCAGTAGCCGCGGGGGGCGGCCAGCAGCACCTTGCTCGGCCTGTGCGTGGCGACGCTCGACATCGGCTACAAGGGTAGCCGTCATCGCCTGCTCGTCGTTACGCTCGGCACGGAGATGATCGACTCCCAATCCGCGCGTGCCCGGGGGCGCGCCTGGCCAAGCAGATCAAGGACGCAGGGAGCGAATCGTGGCAGCGCCACGCGAGCGACCGAGGACGCAGATATGCGATGTACCAGGCGCGTCATCCGGGTGCGCGGGGATTGGGGATCGGTCATCGGGAGGTGCGACGGTATCCTTGCGCGTGGCGGCCCGCCGCGCGCGGGTGGCCACCCTCGGGGCTATAGCTCAGTTGGGAGAGCGCCTGGATCGCACCCAGGAGGTCGCCGGTTCGAGTCCGGCTAGCTCCATTCTTTCGGGAGCCGCTCTACAGAGCGGCTTATCGTGGTAGGGCTCCGGCTGCCCTTGCCAACTCAAGCCAACCAAGGCAATCCCGGGGTAGCAGACAAGCCTCACGGGAGGCGCGCGGATACGAACCGCTTGTGCCGACGGAGTGACTCGACCTTCGACCTTCGACGGGTGCCACGCGTCGCGTGTGGCGCCCAGAAGCCGCTGGGGCCCGGGATGAGCGGCGCCTCTTTTGAGCGCTACGTACGACCGGAATGCGAATCGTCCGCGGGAGCGGATGCGCGTAATCCCGTCGCCACCCACTCACAGGCGGTCGATCGGCGAGCTCGCCGCTCGCGACCCGGCGGCCTCCTCGTGTCGGACTACCACCGTCCAGTCCCCGGGCTCTACGGCGAGCATTGTCATCCCCCCGATCTCGGCCATGTGAAGCGAGGTCTTCTCTGGGAGCTCGATTACGATCGGCAGGGGAGCCGCTCCGCCTGACGGATTGAGCCGCTGGGCTGAGATCTTGAGCTCGGCGGCAGAGATGGTGCGGCCGCAAATCTTCCGCGGAGCGACCCCGGGCACGAGTGGGAGCTCCGCCTCCCCGACGACCACCTGCTCCCCGATCGCGAGCTCCATGTCGCGGCCAGCCTCCTGGGCATGGATTCGCAACTGCCCGGACTCCCCGTCCTGGCGGAGCTCGAGCACGGCCGCGGGCTTGAACGCCCCGTGCCGGGTGGCGAGGATCATCGAGGCCACCGCGAAGGCGGTGGCGGTCGCGGCCAGGGCGCGCTCGGCCGGATCCGACCACAGCACGGTGGCGTGTAGGGCGAGCACCGCGATCGCCACCAGGCCGGTCAGCGCCATCAGCGCGGTGCCTGCTAGCACGCGGCTGCGGGCGGTCGCTACGTCCGAGCGGCGCCGCGCGGCGAGCACCAGCATCGGCGGCAGCACGCCGGAGATCGTGGCGAAGGCGATCACTCCCACGATCCGGATCGGCCCCGAGACCGAGGCGCTTCCGGCGACGATCAGCGCGGCGGCGATTGCCGCAAGCGCCGCGATGGGCACGGAGGAGATCACGGCCCGGCCCGTCCTCGAGCTCATCGCCCGCTGAAGAAGCCCGCCGGGCGCGGCCTCCGGTCGGCGGTTCACCTCCTCGGCGCCGAGCCGGGTCCATAGCTCCGAATCGAGCCGGCGTCCCCGCCGGGCGGCCATCTGCGCGACGTAGTTGCCGCCCTCCAGGGCCCGGGCGCGGCCGGCGTCGGCCATCGCCTCGAGCCGCGCTCGCGCTTCCTCCTCGGACCAACCGAAGCGTCGAGCGGCGGCAGCCGCGCCGGCCTCACCCTCACGCAAGAGCCATCCCATGAGGCGGGCATTGTCGTCGCCGGCGAGGAGGCTCTCGGCGACACCCGGGCCCATGATCTCCTGCTCGCCGTCGTAGGAGATGGTCATCGAGGTGCGCAGCCCGAGGTGCAGGACCCGCTCGTCGGACTCGAGCACCTCAACCGAGAGCTCTTCCGCTTGCGACCCCTCGAGGGCCTGTGCGGCGCCCGACGCCGGCAGCGGGACCGCGCTCGTTCGTGGCGAGCCCGCGCCGCTCAGCGTCAACTCGAGCTGGGCATTGCCCCCACTCATCCCCGGGTAGGCGAGTGCGACGCGGGGCGCGTCCTCGCGGCCGGGGCGCCCCAACAGCACCCGCCCGCGCCCCGCCCGCAGGACCACCCGGGTCGCGGGGCCCCCGGGCAGCCGCTCGGCAACGAAGTCGAACAGCGCGATCGCGTTGCCGTACAGGCGGATCCCGAACAGGCCGATCCCGACCAGGACGCCGAGCCCAACGGCAGCGGCGCCGAGCTCCTCGGCAGCGGTGTCGAGCGCAGAGCCCTGCTCGCCGGCGAGCTCGCCGACCGGGATGCTGAACAGGAGGGCCGCGCTGAACAACGCGGTCAGCACGACGAAGGCCGCCATCCCGGCGACCGAACCCCGCACGTACTCGGTGCCACCGGGGTCGCGGGGAAGGACGATCCGCCCGATCTGCACCGTGTAGACCGGGTCCGCGTAGGAGCCGAGCAGCACCCCGATGATCACGCCGAGGGCGAGGTCGAGGCCGATGTCATTCGGGGGCCCCAGCCCCGGCGCGCTCAGCCCGCCCGAGAGCGCAGCGTCGAGGAGGACGAGGACGCTGAGCACGCCCAGCAGGGCGATGCTGATGATGCCGAACACCATCAGGCCCCCGAACGACGCGGTCCGCCGGCTAGCGAGCGGGACGGCGACCGCCAGCGCCCCGAGGAGCAGCACCCACAACTCCGCCGGCAGCGGGATCGCCAGGTTGAGCAACAGGGCAAGGCCGATGAACGCCGAAAGCGTAGGGAGGGCGACACCTGCGATGCCCAAGAGCGACGGAACCGCCCCGGCGCTTGAACCCAGCGTGCTCGTGACGAGGCGACCGAAGAAGCCGGCGCGGAAGCGGACCTCCCCGCTTCGGGCGGCGGCCTCCGCCACCGCGGCGGTCGCGGCCACGGCAAGAAGGCCGATCACCGCGATGCTGCCCGCGGCGGCCAGCGGTCCCACGGTCGCGACGGCGATCGGGACGATGACCACCGTTTGGCCCATGCTGAGCAGGAAGGTGAGGGCTGCCGCGGCGCGAAACGGCGACGCTCGCTCGAGCCAGCGCCCCGGCGCCGAGAGCGCCCAGCGCAGCCGGTCGAGCGCGCCGATCCGGGCCGCCCAGACGCTCGCCAGCGGCTCGCCGGTCTGACGCTCGAAGGCCTCCGCCACGCGCTCGTCGTCCGCCCCGAGGGCGCCCCGGATGCCCGGGACACGCCGGTACTGGAGGCTGTCGCGCTCGGCGAGCAGCCGCAGGGTCGAAGCCCGGACCTCGGGCGACTCCGCGACCAGCGGCGCCCACCGCCCTGCCGCGGCCTCGATCTCCCGGATCGAAGGCGCCCTTGGAGCGTCCCGGCCGAGGGCGAAGGCCTCGATCCAAGCGAGCTCCCGTGCCTCGGCCGAGCGCTCGCCGAGCAGGGCCATCGTCCCGACCTCGCGCTCGGAGGCGTGCAGGGCGCTGTGCTGCTCGATCAGGAAGAGCAGCGTCCGCGCGCGCCGCGCCGGCAGGCCCCCCAGCACCTCCTCCCGAGACAGGAACTCGCCCTGATCGGCCATCAGCGACGATGGTAGGCCGAGCGGGTGGATAATCCGCACGTGCGCGCGTCAGGCGGGCGATGACCGACATCATCTCGATCCACTCCTTCCGGGGAGGCACCGGCAAGTCGAACACGACCGCCAACCTCGCGGTCTCGGTCGCGCGCATGGGCAAGCGGGTCGGCATCGTCGACACCGACATCCAGTCGCCGGGAATCCACATCCTCTTCGGGCTCGACGACGAGCGGATGGACCGCTCGCTCAACAATTACCTGTGGGGTGACTGCGCGATCGAGGACGCGGCCTACGACGTCGGGGCAGAGCTCGGCGTCGACGGCGGTGAGCTGGCGGTGATCGGCGGCGGCGTCCACCTCGTCCCCTCCAGCATCAAGGTCGGCGAGATCACCCGCGTGCTGCGCGACGGCTACGACGTCGGCGTCCTCAACGACGGCTTCAACGCGCTCGGCGAGCGCCTGCAACTCGACTATCTGCTGATCGACACCCACCCGGGGCTCAACGAGGAGACGCTGCTCTCGATCACGATCTCCAAGCTGCTGGTGCTGGTGCTGCGCCCCGATCAACAGGACTTCCAGGGGACGGCGGTGACGGTCGACGTGGCGCGCAAGCTCGAGGTCCCGGAGATCCTGCTGGTCGTCAACAAGGCTCTCCCCGACTATGACCTCGATGCGCTTCGCGCCGAGATCGAGAAGACATACGACCTCCCGGTCGCGGGCATTCTCCCCCTCTCGGAGGACGTTGCGCGGCTCGCGAGCGGCGGCGTCTTCTGCGTGCGGGAGCCCGACCACCCGATTTCGAAGGAGATGGTCCGCGTCGCCGGGCGCGTGCTGGCGTCAACCGAGCCCGCCGCTCCGCGCGGCTGAGGCTCCGGCCTTCAACTCCCCTCGCCGTCGCCACGCCCGCGCAGCTCCTTGCCACGGCGCTGGAGGTCGCGGAAATAGTCGGTCTCGGTGATCTCCGCGACCTGCCTGCGACGCTTGGCCTCGTCGATCTGGACGGAGAGCTGCTTGATCTCGCGCTGCATGCGCTCCTCCCGCGCGCGCACCTCGCGCGCCATCTGATCGAAGACCTGTGCGAGACGCCCGATCTCGTCGCGGCGCGCGGCAACGGAATCGAGCGATCCTGGAACATAGCTCGCGTTCTCTACCGCCATCGCGGTCGCGGTCAGCTCACCGACAGGACGGGCAACGCGGCGCGCGCCGATGAGCGCGGCGATCAGGCCGATTGCCAGGACGGCCGCAGCGACCCCGATCGTGAGCAGGAGGTCGTCTCGCTGCTGCTCCTCGACGTGCGCAGTCGAGAGGGCAACGAGGACACCCCCGATCACGTCCCCGGTCCGCTCAGCGCTGATCGGCGCCGCCACCGTGAGAACGTCGCCCTGCTCGAAGTTCCGCGGCTCACCCCCCTCCTCCGCGCGGCGAAGCGCCTCCGTCTCGCGCCCGTTGAGGGGGGCATCCTCACCGGCCCCGGAGATCCGAACGACGCGCGTACTGAGCTCGCGGTTGACGACACGAACCGATTCGACCCCGGGCGAGCCGGCGGTCTGGTCGACCAGCCGCACCAGCCCGACCTGGCGGCGCAGCGCGGCGAGGTAGGAGGCCTCGTATCCCACCTGCACGATCCGCGGCTCGTCGACCCCGGAGACTCCCACGTACTTGAAGATCCGATCGTCGACCTCGCGCCGCTGGGCGCGCTGGACGACCACCTTGCGGTCGCCTCGGAGCAGCGACGAGAACGCCGAGGCCTGCCGCTGCTCGCGGGGATCGGGGCTGAACGTGAAGTCGATCCCGGGGACACTGTGGAGGTAGGCGTGCCCGGTGGGGTCGGTCACCCAGAACTCGTCGAGCGTCGTGCGCCGGGTCACCGCGCGCAGGCGATCGTTGATCGCCGCAGGAGGCATTCCCGCCCGCTCGGCCGCCGCGATCCACTCGGCGGTGATCGCCGCCTGGACCACCATCTGCTTGCCGATCGCGCCCTCGACGTCCCGCCAGGCGCGATCGGAGTAGGCGGCGCTGCGCGCCACCACGCCGGCGAGCCGCTCGGCCTCCTGCCTCGTCTGGTCGAGGGTGCTGCTGCGGGAGTTGAGCGTGAGCGGAATCGCCGTCGCCGCGACGGCGAACAAAGCGAGCGCCGATACCAGCAGCAGCAGTCGGGCCTGCAGGGTCATCCCCACGCTGACCTTACAGCCGCCCCGAGAGATCGGAGCCCTGCTTGACGACGAGTACGGCGCGAAGGATCTTCCTCGTGCTGGTCGGTCTTCGGCCTCACGCCGAGGTACCGCGTGGGGTACCAAACTGAGCTCAGCGGGGCGAACTGAGCTGAACTTAGAACACCCCAGCGAACTCAGATCACCTCGATCCGGCTTTCGTACGCGATATCGCACCCAGGAGGTCGCCGGTTCGAGTCCGGCTAGCTCCATTTTTTCGTATTTCGGTCCGGACGACCTAGCCGCGACTGCATCGCAGCGAGATACTGAGCGGGCGATGTCGGAGGAGAACGTCGAGGCCTTCAACCGCGCACTTGCCGCCTACAACCGGGGGGACGTCGAGCCGATGGTGGAGGTCTCTCACCCCGAGGTCGAGTGGTATCCGCTCTCCGCAGAGGTCGAGGGCGGTGTGTCCTTCCGCGGTCACGAGGGCCTCCGGCAATGGTTTGCGAACCTGCACGCGACCTTCGAGGAGTTTGAGGCGAGCATTGACGAACTTCGAGACCTCGGCGACGTCGTTCTCGGCCTCGGCCATGCTCATCTCCGGTTCAGGAGCGGCGTCATCCTGGATACGGAAGCCGGCTACCTCAGCCGCTTCCGCGATGCGCTCGCCGTGTGGGCCCGCATGTACCCAAGCCATGCCCAGGCCCTCGAAGCCGCCGGGCTGCGGCAGTAGGCGATGTCGGAGGACCACGTCGAGGTAGTGCGCCGGTTCTACGCATCGGCGGAGGGAGAGAATCTGGTCCCCCGAATGCGGGAGACCGTCGAGCGACTCGGTCCCGACCCGCAAACTGAGGCGGTGCTTGCTTTCTGGGCCGAAGATCCCACTTGGAAGCACGTCCACCCCGACGTCGAGTGGGATACGAGCGGAAGCGGCGGAGCCCCCGCAGCGCGTGGGGCGAAAGAAGTCGTCGCCTTGTGGACGGACTGGCTGGAGGCATTGGAGAGCTACGTCTTTCGGCCAACGGAATACCGCGACCTCGGAGATTGGGTGCTCGTCGAGACAGAGGCGCGGGCACGGGGGGCACGGGGACGGGGAGGCATCCCGGTCGAGATGCGGGTATTCGAGATCTACCAAGTCCGCGACGGCAAGATCGCCGTGTACCGGTCGTTTTTGTCTAAGCAGGAGGCCCTCGAAGCCGCCGGGCTTGAGGAGTAGGCGATGTCGCCGGAGAACGTCGAGATCGTCCGGCGTGCGGTCGAAGCCTGGGACGAAAACGGCTCGGAGTCGGCCAAGGAGTTCTGGGCGAAGGACATCGAGTGGCACGATCCCCCAGACCTTCCCGACCCGCGGGTGGTGCGGGGGCGCGATGCAGTCGGTGCATACCTGACCGAACAAGTCAACGCCGTCGGCGACATGGACGTGACCATGGTCGATGCGAGAACGCGCGGAGAGGCAGTCGTGCTGCGGATTGAGATGATCATCCACGGGGCCGAAAGCGGTGTTGACGTTCCTGGCGAGATGGCACAGGTGGTCGACGTCGCGGATGGCAGGCTTCAGCGTGTGCGGCTGTTCAGGAGGTGGGAGGAAGCCCTCGAAGCCGCCGGGTTGTCGGAGTAGGCGATGTCGCAGGAGAACGTCGAGAACGTCAGGCGCGGGATCGACGCCTGGAATCGCGGCGACCTCGACGAGTGGCTCGCGGGCTTCGCCCCGGAAGCGGAGTTGCATACCACCGGCCGGTTCGCGGATCGGGGCGTATATCGCGGGCGTGCGGGGCTGAAGCGGTACTGGGCGGAAATCCGGGAGGACGTCGAGGAGCTGAGCACCTCCATTTCCGAGATCCGGGCCGTCGGGGACAAGGTGCTTGTCACCACGACCGGTCGAGGCCGAGGCAAGCGGAGCAAGGTGCCGGTGGAGCAGCCGATCTGGTTCGTCATGACACTTCGCGACGGACTGGTCGTGCGTATCGAGACCTATGTCGATCCCGAGCCAGCCCTCGAAGCCGCCGGGCTGTCGGAGTAGGCGATGTCGGAGGAGAACGTCGAGGTCGTGCGCCGGTCGATCGACGCCTTCAATCGCGGCGACGTGGAAGCCATGGTTGTGGACGTTCATCCCGAGGTTGAGGGAACTGACGACCCTCGCGTGCCGGGGGCACCACACAAGGGGCGCGGTCGAGCGAAGGTCAAGCGGTACTTCGAGAGCATGAGCAGGTACTGGGAGTCGGTTCGCCTCGCGCCCGAGCGCGTTATCGACCTCGGCGATGACGTGCTCGTTCTCGGTCGGATGACTGCACGTAGCCGCCGCGGCGGGCCCGAGATCGAAAGGCCGCTCGATCAGATGGTCACGTTGCGCGACGGGAAGATCATCCGCAACCGCATCTTCTCGACCCGCGCCGAGGCCCTCGAAGCCGCCGGGCTGGAGGAGTAGCCGATGTCGCGGGAGACCTCGAGTTTGCCAGCGCACCCCCTCGCAGAGCGAGGGGCCGCTAGACGCGGCCCCTCGACGAATTCGCTGAAAGCGTCGGCTACGTGGCCGCTCCCATCCGCTCCAGCGCGCCGATCTGCGTGAGGAGCGTCATGAGATCGAAGTAGTGGCGAGTCGCCTGGATCTTCCCGCCCTCAACCTCGATCACCTGGCACGCCTTGACCGTTCCGCGCCGGTTCGACGGCGGTAGCTCCCCGCCGTCGGGTGTCTGCATCGGGCCACTCTGCGTTCCCTCCCAGGTGAGCTCGATCGTGACTGTGTTGCCGGCCGCGTACGCGCCGTGCACGGTGCCGCGCCCGTCAGGGAACGCCTGCTTCCACCCGCGCGCCACATCGACCTGGGCATCCGCCCCGTCGAGACGGCGCTGCGTGGAGAGCTCCTCCTCGTAGGAGTCGTCCGCCAGCAGCGAGCGTAGGCGGTCGAAGTCGCCGGCGTTAAAGCACTCGATGCTCTCGCGAGCCACCTCTTCTGCGCTTTGAGCCATATGGCCTCCCTTCGTGGTGGGCTCCGCCGTATCGTACGTCCGCCTGTCGCCACGTCAACCGGGGCGACAGTCGGTCGAAGCCGCCGGCTTGAGGAGTAGGCGATCGCTGGCGGGACGCCCGAGGTACCACGTGGGGTACCAAACTGAGCGCAGCGGAGCGAACTCAGCTGAACTCAGAGCACCCCAGCGAACTCAGATCACCTCGATCCGGCTTGCGAACGCGATATCGCACCCAGGAGGTCGCCGGTTCGAGTCCGGCTAGCTCCATTCGGCCGTGGACCGTCCCGCAGGGGCAGGCCGCGGCCGGATCGCGTTGGCGGGCCCCTACCGGCGGACTCGTGGGTGAGCCAGACGCAGC
>Ga0268386_10003921_pt1 | contig 10916 bp, 12 predicted proteins | sample RVTome_15_FD_200260 | JGI IMG/M metagenome (GOLD analysis project Ga0268386, IMG submission 200260) | Soil microbial communities from uranium-contaminated site in the Upper Colorado River Basin, Wyoming, United States - RVT150D86... ... | reverse complement strand
CCTTCGGGCGAAGCCTCAAAGCCAAGCCCCGGTAAACGGCGGCCGTAACTATAACGGTCCTAAGGTAGCGAAATTCCTTGTCGGGTAATTGAATTGCCCTGGCCGGGAGTAATCCTGGTCGATAAACCGGCTAATAACGGGGAAGCCCTCCTCGTATGCGGCGCTCAAGGACGTCGTAACAGCGAGAGGGTAATCCCGTGGGAAGTCGGCACAGATCCGTGGCGGATCTGTGCCTGACCCCGTAACGACTGATCGTCCGTTCTGGACGTGAGATCGTACGTACGCCGTCCGCACCGCGGGCGACAATCTTCACGTGCGATCAGACGCCGGCCCCAGGTACAGCCGCGAGTTCCTCTCGGCGTACATCTCCGGATACGTCGGCGGAGAAGGATGCTTCACCGTTTCCATCGCTCCACGGGCGACGTTGCTCGTGGGCTGGGAGGTGAGGCCGAGCTTCTCCGTCAGTCAGAACGGAGATCGCGCCGAGGTGCTTCACGTGTTGCAGGCCTACTTCGGGTGCGGGAGCATCCGGCCGGACCGCAGCGATCGGACCGTGAAGTGGGAGACACGACGGCTCGAGGACATCCTCGGGCGCGTGGTCCCGCACTTCGAAGCGTCCCCTCTGTTGTCCGGAAAGCAGCTCGACTTCGAGCGATTCGCGAGCGTATGCCGCCTCATGGCGGTCGGCGCTCATCGAGATCGAGCGGGCCTAATGAAGATCGTCGAGCTCGTCCGGGTCATGAACCCGAGCGGGAGGCGGCGGTACGACGCGGAAGCGATTCTCGCGAGTCTGCGCCAGGGTGAAGGGATAGTCTGCGCCTCCGGAAACGGAGGAGTAACGCGAAGTTCCGACCTGCACGAATGGCGTAACGACTTGGGCGCTGTCTCAACGAGGGATCCGGTGAAACTGTAGTCTCGGTGAAGATACCGAGTACCCGTGGTTGGACGGAAAGACCCCGTGAACCTTTACTGCAGCTTGATGTTGGAGTCTGGGATGCGTTGTCCAGGATAGGTGGGAGCCTGTGAAGCGGAGGCGCCAGCCTTCGTGGAGGCAATCTTGGGATACCACCCTTCGTGTTCTGGGCTTCTAACCCGATGCCGTAATCCGGGTCGGGAACAGCGTCAGGTGGGCAGTTTGACTGGGGCGGTCGCCTCCTAAAATGTAACGGAGGCGCGCAAAGGTTCCCTCAGCACGGTTGGAAATCGTGCGTAGAGTGTAAAGGCAGAAGGGAGCTTGACTGCGAGACTGACAAGTCGAGCAGGTGCGAAAGCAGGCCTTAGTGATCCGGCGGTTAAGAGTGGAATTGCCGTCGCTCAACGGATAAAAGGTACTCCGGGGATAACAGGCTCATCCTTCCCAAGAGTCCACATCGACGGAAGGGTTTGGCACCTCGATGTCGGCTCGTCGCATCCTGGGGCTGGAGTAGGTCCCAAGGGTTGGGCTGTTCGCCCATTAAAGCGGTACGCGAGCTGGGTTCAGAACGTCGTGAGACAGTTCGGTCCCTATCCACCATGGGCGTTGGAGGCTTGAGAGGAGTCGTCCCTAGTACGAGAGGACCGGGACGAACAGACCTCTGGTGTATCAGTCGTCGTGCCAACGGCGCTGCTGGTTAGCCACGTCTGGATGGGATAACCGCTGAAAGCATCTAAGCGGGAAGCCCACCTCGAGATGAGGCCTCCCATCCCCTCGAGGGAGTAAGGGTCGTGGGAGACCACCACGTTGATAGGCGGGACGTGCAAGCACAGCGATGTGTTCAGCGGACCCGTACTAATCACCCGAGGTCTTGATTTGAACACCGTTATAAAGTCGCTATGGAGTTTTGAGGGTGTGCGAGGAATCGCGCACAAGCCTCACAATTTCCGGTGGTCATAGCGGCGGGGAGACACCTCTTCCCATTCCGAACAGAGAAGTTAAGCCCGCCTGCGCCGATGGTACTCGGAGGGCAACCTCCCGGGAGAGTAGGTCGCCGCCGGTTTACCTTGGAGAGGGCCGCCGCGAGGCGGCCCTTTTCTTTCCGCCGAGTCACCGACCTCTCACGACGCAGGGGCGGAACCGGTGCTCGCGGCGGAGCTCCAGACGATCCGCTCCGGGTCGGTCGCGGAACCACGCGAAGACGACGGTTTGGCGGCTCTTGAGCCCGGCCTCGCCGGCGAAGGGGAAGAACCACTGGGTCCAGTGGATGACCCCACGCGCCCCCTGGAGGCCGGTGTTCTTCGTCGACCGGCGCTGGCGCTGGACCGTCGCCCACTCGTCGCTCTCGCCGTCCTGAACCTGCCGGACGAAGATGAGCCGGACGTAGCCGTTCGCAGGGCTCGACTTCCAGCGCGTGTGCGCGCGGATGGTGCTCGGGCTCCGATCGACGACCCCGCACCCGACACGGTGTGCCTCCCAGGAGAACGGCCCGCTCCGGCCCGACCAGGGTCCGATCGGGTCGGCCACGGCGACGTCGGCCGCCGTCAGCGCCAGCAAGCCCGCCCACATCACACAGACGCCGAGACGGCGTCTCCTTCGCCCGGTCATCCTTCCCTCCTCGTCCGTCCAAATGAACTCTAGGGAGCCGACCGGCCGGCGCCGGGCCGGGTGGTCACGCAGCGCGCAGCTTGTCCCGCCACTCGGGATCGAGCGCGCGCAGGCGCGCCACTCGGTCGCCGATGGACGGGTGCGTCGAGAACATCGCGGCGAGCCCCACGGGCTCGAAGGGATTGACGATGTAGAGCGGCTCCGTGACCGGGCTCGCCTGAAAGCGGACGAGCTCCTCGGCCTGCTCGATTCGAACGAGCGCGTCGGCGAGCGGGTGGGGAGAAGCGCAGATCTCGGCAGCGCGCAGGTCGGCGGCGAGCTCGCGCTTCGGCGAGAGGAAGACCTGGACGATGCTCGCCGCGACCGGGCCGAGGACGAAGAGGAGCGCCCGCTCGAGGAAGCCTCCGATCCGACTTGCCTCGACGAGCCAGCCCGCGATCAGCACCACCGGGGTCTGGACGAGCGAATCCCGGTGGCGCGCGTGCGCCAGCTCGTGAGCGATGACGCCTTCGAGCTCGGCCGGGGGCAGAAGCGTGAGGAGCCCCTGGGTGAACGCGATGCCGGATGCCCCTGCGCCGCGGCCGACCGAGAGCGCGCGTGGGTGGCCGTCTGCGATCAGGTAGAGCTTCGGCCGCTCGACCCGGGCGACCAGAGCGAGGCGCTCAGCCGTGGAGTGGAGTGCCGGAGACTCGGCGATCTGCAGCTCCCGGGCGCCGAGCGAGGCGAGGATGACTCGCGGCCCGTACCAGAAGACCGTCGCGGCCATGAGCAGACCGACGACGAGGAAGACGCTGCCGAGCCGAACGCCGCCGAGCCACCAGCCGAGCGCGAAGAGGCCGCCGGCGAGCGCGCCGTAGAGGAGGAGCGCCTTGGCGATGTTGCGCGCGGCCAGGAGGCTGCTGCGCACGGACCGGGTTACGGCTCGCCTTCGCTCTCGGCCAGACCGCGGGGCGGCCAGTCCGGCTCGGGAGCGTCACAACGGCTCGAGCAGTGAAGAGAGGCGATGTTCTGGAGGGGCACGAGGATGTGGCCGTTGAGCTCGAGGTGGGGGATGCCGGCGACGGCGCAGTAGGCGGTCAGCGTGCCCTCCTGGTACTCGCCGCCGAAGAGCTCGACCTCGACCTGCTCGCCGGTGTACTTGTTCGTGTAGTCCTCCACGCGCTCAGTCTAGCCGGGCGATCCTGCCGTTTTCGACGGCCACGCGGGACAGGCGGGCGTTCGGCTCCACCGGCCGGATCTGTCGGTGGGCGGCGAGCTCGATGCCCAGGGCGGTCGCATGAAGAGCCCGGATCGGCCCGCCGTGCGCGACGACGAGGACGGAGTCGCCCGGGTGGGCCTGGGCGATGCTCAGGATCGCGCGAACGACCCTTTCCGTCATCTGCTCGTAGGTCTCTCCGTCGTCCCACCCCTGGCCGCCGTCCGCCCAGCGGCGATACGCGGCCGGGAAGCGTTCCTCCGCTTCGGCGCGGGTCAGGCCCGACCACGAGCCGACGTCGATCTCGCGGAGCTCCGGGAGCGCGACGACGTCCAGCCCGCTCGCCTCCGCGACGATCCGAGCGGTCGCCCGGGCCCGCTCGAGGTCGGACGAGTACACGGCCGCAAGCGCGATGTCTGCGAGCCGGTCGGCGAGCTCCGAGGCCTGGCGGCGACCGCGCTCCGTCAGCGGCCGGTCGGCGTGTCCCTGCCAGCGCAGCTCGGCGTTCCAGTCGCTCTCGCCGTGACGGGCGAGGTAGATCGTCGTCACTCGGGAAGTCGCCGGATGACGGCCTCGTCGCCGGCGCTGAACGCGCGGCGGCGCTCCTCGTCGGCGGCGTCGACCATGTGGCCGTCCCGGCCCACGTAGCCTCCGCGCCCGCCCACCACGAGCAGCACAAGCGTCTCCTCGCCCGCGTTCCAGACGCGCCGAGGGGTGGTCGACTCCACGTGACAGATGCCGCCTGGCCCGAGCTCGAACCGCTCGCCTTCGACCTCGAACCCGGCGAGGCCGCGATGGACGAAGTAGAGCTCGTCCTGCTCGTCGTGGAAGTGCTCGAACCAGCCGGTCTGCGGCGGCAGCACCATCGCGTTGACCCCGAACGCCGTCACGCCGAGCTCCCGCCGAACCTTGCGGAAGACGCCCGTCCCGACGTCGTCGATCGACCCGTGCGCGTACCCCATGGGGTTATCGTAAGCGCCCGTGGAGCTCGGCCTCACCGACCGCGTCTGCGTCGTCACCGGCTCGACCGCCGGCATCGGGCTGGAGACCGCTCGGCTGCTGGCGGAGGAGGGCGCCCGGGTCGTCGTCTCGGGGCGTGACCCGGACCGCGTCGAGGCCGTGCGGGCCGACGTCGGGGCAGTGCTGGGCGTCGCCGGCGACCTCACCGAGCCGCAGGCGCCGGGCGAGCTCATCGGGCGCTCCGAGGCCGAGCTGGGGCGGGTCGACTGCCTCGTGAACAACGTCGGCCTCGCCGTCCAGGTGGGCTTCGACGAGCTCACCGACGACGACTGGGAGGCCATGTGGCAGCTGAACGTCATGAGCTACGTCCGCGCGATCCAGGCGGTGCTTCCGGGCATGCGCGGCCGCGGCGCGGGCCGCATCGTCAACGTCAGCTCGACGGCCGGCAAGCGGCCGTCCACGTCGATGCCGGACTACAGCGTGACGAAGGCCGCCGTCCTCTCGCTCTCGCGCCTCGTCGCCGACCTCTACGCGGGCGACGGCGTCCTCTGCAACGCGGTCACGCCCGGGCCGACCGCCTCACCGGCGTGGCTCGCGCCCGGCGGCCTCGCCGACCAGGCGGCGACGCGCTCGGGCAAGAGCAGGGAGGAGGTGCTCGCCGGCGTCGCCAAAGGCCGCCCGCTCGGCCGCCTCGCCGAACCGGAGGAGATCGCGGCCGTCATCGTCTTTCTGTGCTCGGACCGTGCCAGCTACGTGACGGGATCGGCGTGGAGCGCCGACGGGGGCACGGTTCCCATCATCATCTAGCGATAGCGTAGGAGGCATGCCCGAGCTCGCAGGGAGGGTGGCGGACACCTTCGAGGCACGTGTCCGGGAGCACGAGGAGAGCTGGCTCTCCCCGCTCGCCGTGCGCTCGTACGAGACGCGGGGCCGAGCGCACGCGGAGGAGGAAGAATGCCGCCTGCGGACGCCGTTCCAGCGCGACCGCGACCGCATCGTCCACTCCAAGGCCTTCAGGCGGCTGAAGCACAAGACGCAGGTCTTCATCGACCCGCAGGGCGACCACTACCGCACGAGGCTCACGCACACGCTCGAGACGGCCGGGATCTCGCGCACGGTGGCGCGGGCCCTGCGCCTGAACGAGGACCTCACGGAGGCGATCGCGCTCGGGCACGACCTCGGCCATCCGCCATTCGGGCACACGGGCGAGGAGGCGCTCGACGAGGCGCTCTCGGAGCGCTTCGGGCGCCGGTTCCGCCACAACGAGCAGTCGCTCAGAGTCGTCGAGGTGCTGGAGCGGGACGGCCGCGGGCTCAACCTCACGTGGGAGGCACGCGACGGGATCCTCAACCACACGGGCCGCGGCGAGCCGGCGGCCCTCGAGGGGAAGATCGTGCGCCTCGTCGACCGCGTCGCCTACATCAACCACGACATCGACGACGCGCTGCGGGCAGGCGTCCTCCGGCCCGAGGAGCTGCCGCAGGACGAGATCGCGCTCCTCGGCGATCGCGGCTCCCGCCGGATCGACACGCTCGTGCACGACATCGTCGAGGCCTCCGCCGAGGCCGGCGACATCATCCAGAGCGAGCGCGTGGGGCGGGCGATGCTCGACCTCCGGGCGTTCATGTTCGAGCGCGTGTACCTCGGGCAACCCGCGGAGGAGCAGCGGGCCGTCGCCGTCGCCGCCGTCCGGAGGATCTTCGATCGGCTGGTGGAGCACCCGGACGAGCTGCCGCCGGCCCGGCCCGGCGACCTGCCCGAGCGGATTACCGACTACGTGGCCGGCATGACCGACCGCTTCGCGCTCGCATGGCCATAATCGCCCAGGCCTCCATCGACCAGGTGAAGGCTGCGGCCGACATGGTCGAGATCGTGGGCGCGCGGACGCAGCTTCGGAAGGTGGGGGCGCGCTGGACCGGCCGCTGCCCCTTCCACGAAGAGCGCACGCCGAGCTTCTCCGTCAACGCCGCCGACAAGCTCTTCTACTGCTTCGGCTGCGGGATGAAGGGCGACCTGATCACCTTCGTCAAGGAGACGGAGGGCCTCGACTTCGTCGGCGCGATCGAGTGGCTCGCCGAGCGCCACCGGATCCCGCTCGCCTACGAGGAGACCTCGCCGCAGGCCGAGGCGAAGCGCGAGCGGCGCGGGCGGCTCCTGTCGCTCTTGGAGCAGGCCGCGGTCTTCTACCAGCGCACCCTCTGGGAATCGGAGGCCGGTGCTTCGGCGCGCGAGTACCTCGCGAAGCGGCGGCTGGGGGAGGACGTCTGCCGTGCGTACCGCCTGGGGCTCTCCCCGGGCGGTGCGGTGCTCGCCGGGAAGGCGCGCGCCAAGGGCTTCTCTCAGGACGAGCTCGTGGCCGCCGGCCTCGTCAACCGGCGCGGCAACGACTACTACGCGGGGAGGCTCGTCTTCCCGCTGGCAGACGCCCGGGGGAGGGTGCTCGGCTTCGGGGCACGCCGCATGCGCGAAGACGACCCGATCCCGGCGAAGTACGTGAACTCGCCCGAGAGCGAGCTCTTCCGCAAGGGCTCGATCGTCTACGGCCTCGACCGGGCGCGTGCATCGATCACGAAGGAGGACCGCGCGCTCGTCGTCGAGGGCTACACCGACGTCCTCGCGCTGCACCAGGCCGGTCTCGAGGCGACCGTCGCGTCCATGGGCACGGCGCTCACCGAGCCCCAGCTGAAGGAACTGAGGCGTCTCACCGGCCACCTCTTCCTCTGCTTCGACGCCGACGCGGCCGGCGAGGCGGCGACGGTCCGCGGCATGGAGCTCGCGGTCCGCTCGGGCTTCGACGTGCGAATCGTGCCGCTCCCGGCCGGCAAGGACCCGGCGGACGCGGTGGAGGGCTTCGAGGAGCTGCTGGCCGCCGCGGTCGGCTACCTCAAGCACCGGGTGGAGCTCGAGCCGAAGAGCCAGGAGGGATTCGATCGGGTGCAACGGCTGATCGAGGCCGCGCCGCCCGGGCCCGAGCGGGACGAGGCTGCACGGTACGCAGCCGATCGGTTCGGGCTGCCCGTGCGCGTGGCGGGAGCGAGCGCCACCGTCGTGGGAGAAGCAAGTCGCAAGATTCTCGGCGCGGCCGACCGCCTCGAGCGCGACTTCCTCGCCATCTGCGCGGCCAGGCCCGACCTCGCCGAGCGGTACCTCGGCGGGCTCGACGACCGCCACTTCGACAACCCGCTCCACCGGCGTTTCCGCGCCTACCTCGCGGGCGAGGCCGAGGCGGACGAGGACCTCGTCGGGCTGCGCGCGGAGCTCGACGCGACGGTCGCCGAGGAGGGGCTCGACGAGGACGTCGCGCGGGAGCTCGTCCTGCGCCTAGAGGAGCGGCTCGTGCGGCGCGAGCTCGCGGACCTCTCCGGGGAGGACCTGGCCCGGACTGTCGAGCTGCAGGGAGTGCTCGCACGGATCCGGGACGCGCTGGAGAAGGTGGAAAGCGAGCTTCGGTAGACTTTCTCGGCCTGGCGATCCCCGGTAGCTCAATTGGCAGAGCATCCGGCTGTTAACCGGAGGGTTGTTGGTTCGAGTCCAACCCGGGGAGCTCACTGGTGCTCGACGGGCGGCGTTCCTCGGGCGTGCGCACCAGCTCCACCATCTTCTGATTCCGCGGATGGCCCCAGTCGCCGATGTAGCGGAACTCCCACGGCGAAAAGCTCGCTGCCCATTCGAGGTCGCCGGGCCAGTACCAGAACCCATCGCGCTCGGTGTACCTGGTGCCCTTCCCCTCACGGAGGACGCCGTCGAGCGGGAAGTCCGGCGGCGCCTCGCGGAAGGTGAAGAAGAACTTGCCGCCGACCTGCATCTGACCCGCGACCCGATACATGCAGAGGCGGATGTGGTTGAGGGAGAGGTGGGTGAAGACGGAGGTGGCGATCGCCTGATCGAACTGAACCCCGAAGTCGACGTTGAAGCGGTTGGTGCGACGCAGGTGGTCGCGCGGGAGCTTCTCACGCTGCTCCGGGGACAGCTCGACGTTGTAGCCGGCCCTGATCAGCTCCTTGTTGACGTCGATGCCGTAGTAGTGCCCCGCATCGAGGTAGTCGACGAGGTGGACCCCGGCCCGAAGGGCGCCGCAGCCGACGTCGAGGAAGCGTCCGCTCGGCTCCAGTCCGCGAGCGACCAGGAAATCGAGCTGGAGCTTCCCGACCCGTTCCCAGTAGCCCCCGACCCGCATCCGGTGATCGACGCTCCTGGCCTGTCGCCGCCGCTTCCACTCGGCCCTGCGGCGGCGTCCGGGGAGGAGACCGCTGATGCTGCTCCGCGTTCGACGCGTGAGGGATTTCTTCGCGTGTGCCATCGCGACCAGTGTAGACACCTGGCTTCATCCGGCACTCCACTCACCGGAACGCGCCGATGAGCGCGCCTCCCGCGACCACGAGCGCCGCGCCGAGGACGAGGCGCGGGCCGACGAGCTCGCTGCTCCGCAGGACCAGCGCTGCGAGCAGCACCCCCCACAGCGATTCCGTCGCCACCAGAGGCGAGACGACCGTCACCTTGCCCTGGTAGTACGCCTCGAAGAGAAGGACGTAGGACAGGCCGAAGAGCACACCGGCGGGAAGGAAGCGCAGCAGGGCCGGTCCGGTGAGCAGCACGCCGAGCGAGCCGCGCCTGACCGCTGCCGAGTAGACGATCATGACGAGGATGCCCGCGGCGAGAGCCGCCGCGGCGGCCTCGACGGATCCCAGCTTCGCGTCGGCCGAGTACCAGCGGACGACGAGGTCGCGGGTCGAGAACATGATCGTCGCCGCCAGGGCGAAGCCGATGCCTGCGAGCCGGAAATGGGCGGGACGGACGGTCTCGGCGGCGAGCACGACCCCGGCGCCGACGATCAGGAGCGCTCCGAGAGCGAGCGGCCACTCGAAGGGCTCGTCGAGGAGGAGGATCGCGAGCGTCGCCGCGAAGAGCGGAGCGCTTCCGACGACTACCGAGGTCCGTCCGGCGCCGACGTCGCGGACGGCCAGGGCCAGGAAGATCTGCGAGACGCCTGGGGCGATCAGGCCGGCGAGCGCGAAGACGGCCAGCTCCTCCGGATGGGCGAGCTCGCCGCTCCCCGGCTCGACGATCGCGGCCGCGATCGCCACCGCGAGGGCGACGACGGTCATCGCCACTGCTGCGACGTCGGGCTCCGGATGCCGTCGGAGGCCAATCCGCAGGGCGACCGTCATCCCCCCGAAGCAGGCGGCCGACGCGAGTGCGAGCAGAACCGCGGTCACGGCGATGTTTAGCGGTGAAGCGGCGCGGTCAACCCCGGAAGGGTGAGGAAGTCAACTCCCACGGAGGGGCGCCGAGTCGCTCTCGACAGTCGAAACTCCAGGACATAGCGGAAAACTCCAGCGGGGCCCCGATGCGGCGGGGGCAATCCGGGAAGAGTTTCCACCGAAAGGAAACGGGGTCTGCGGCGGCCCCGTTTTCCGTTTAAAGGAACGGGCGCGAAACCCTACTCGCCGACGACCTGGACGAGCCAGCGGCGGTCGCGCTCGCGGTCGAGCTCGAGGAAGAGGACGCGCTGCCAGGTTCCGAGGCAGAGCTCGCCGTCGCGCACGGGGATCGACTCGCCGGCGGGGCCGAGCAGCATGGCCATGCAGTGGGAGTGCCCGTTCCCCGTGTCCATGTCCTCCGGGCAGATGTTCTCCGTGCGTCGGTCCCAGTCGTCGTGCGCGTAGTACTTCTCGCTCGGCACGAGGCGCCGCAGCATGCGGATGAAGTCCTCGAGGAAGCCGGTCTCGAACTCGTTCACGCGCACCATGCAGGTCGTGTGGGGCGAGTAGACGCAGGCGATCCCGTCCGTGACGCCGCTCTCGTAGACGGCCTCGCGCACCTCGTCGGTGATGTCGCGGATCTCGAGGCCGCCCAGCGTGCGCAGGCTCCGCTCCGCCTGGAAGACCTTCATGGGCCGGCCCTCCGCGCCGGGCCCGTGGACGGCACCGTGAAGCTCCGGGACATGCGGGGCCTATTCTTACCATTCCGTCGGGCAGTCGTGCCGGAACCGTGACCCCGGCGCGGCGCTAAGCTCGCCGTGAGCGGGCCCGTAGCTCAGCTGGTCAGAGCAGCGGACTCATAATCCGTTGGTCCCTGGTTCGAATCCAGGCGGGCCCATTCGCCGCCTCGCGCCGCTCGTCGCCTAGCGGATGATCTCGAGCCTCTTCGCGCCCTCCAGCCGCATGCTCCGGCAGACGGCGAGGAAAGCGTCGGCGTCGTGTAGCCGGGCGAAGACGTTCACGGCGATCGGGCCCTCGG
>Ga0268386_10003920_pt1 | contig 10918 bp, 6 predicted proteins | sample RVTome_15_FD_200260 | JGI IMG/M metagenome (GOLD analysis project Ga0268386, IMG submission 200260) | Soil microbial communities from uranium-contaminated site in the Upper Colorado River Basin, Wyoming, United States - RVT150D86... ... | reverse complement strand
TCGTTGCGGTACGGGTCGAAGGTCCCCGCCGAGGCGTAGCGGCCCCGCACGTCCTGCACGACGACCGCGTACCCCCGGGCGACCGCCCGGCCGAACGTGCCGTGCTCGCGGACCGCCTCCTGCTTGCCGTAGGGAGTGCGGTACACGAGCACGGGGAAGCGGCCGGCTCCCGCCGGCCGGAGGACGTCGGCCCGCAGGACCGTCCCGTCCCGCACGCGGACGGCCACGTCGCGCTCCACCAGGGGTTCGGCCCGCGAGGCCGACGCCCCGAGGGCGGCCACGACGGCGAGGGCGCCCAGCGTGCTCGGCCGCACGGTCATCCCCGGGGCGCGGTCAGGGAGAGACGAAGGGCAGGCCGAGCTCCGCGGCCCGGGTGTTGAGGGCGGCGAGGTCGATCGCCACCACGCGGTTCCACTCGTCTTCGAGCTTCGCCAGCTCCCGGGCGTGCTCGGCGTGGACCTCCCGCATCCCCTGGGTCGGCCGGCCGTCCCCCTCGTGCGACCAGGAGTAGAGGGGAATGAGCCGGGAGTAGAGCCGGGCCCCGCCCTTCATCGCGAGGATGTCGTAGGTCACCTCGGCGGTCGGGTTGTGGAGGCGGTCCTCGAGGGCGTCGCACTTGGCGACGGCCGCGTCCACGAGCGGCAGGAGGGGCGATCCCGCGGCGAGGCGCTCGCGGGCGGCGCGAAGCTGATCGCGGACCGCGCGGATGCGGAGGACGACGCCGGTGAGCCGGCTCACCTCGTCCCGGAGGGCGAGGCTGAAGCGGAGCTGCTCCTCGAGGTCGGCGGCCGGCGCGTGGACCCGCGGATCGGGGAGGACCGCGAAGGGGGCGGAGAGCGTCTCGCCCAGCGCGGTGAGCTTCGCGGTGTACCGGCCGGGCAGGGTGAGCGGGCCCACCTTCGGGTCGCCGAAGTCCACCTTGGCCCGGGGGATCCGCTTCGGGGCCTCGTGGCGGAGGTCCCAGACCACCCGCTGGACCCCGGGCTCGGTCGAGAGGACGGCCGGCTTGTCGGCGTCGTCGGCGTCGGGGTCGTCCTCGGGGACCTCGGGCTCCGGCTTGCGGCTGGACAGCGTGCGGATGGTGGCCCCCGCGGCGTCCTGGATCTCGAGGGTCAGCTCCCCCTTCGCCTCGGCCGCGAGGGCGTACTGGACGACCGCCCCCACCGGCGGGTTCTCCCCCGGGCCCTTGACGTGGCTCGAGACCTCCCCGTGGGTCCGCCAGCGGATCGCCGGGCGGATCGAGAAGAGGTGGACGGGCTTCCCGGCGATCGCGGCCGACCACTCCCGGATCGCGGTCAGGTCGTCGAGGATCCAGATCGAGCGGCCGTGGGTCCCGACCACGAGGTCGTCGTCCTTCACGACGAGGTCGTGGACGGCCACCGTGGGGAGGTTCAGCTTCAGCTCGCGCCAGGTGGCCCCGTCGTCGGGGGACCAGGAAACGCCCCGCTCGGTGCCGAGGTAGAGGAGCCCGCGCCGCTTCGGGTCTTCCCGGACCGCGTGCAGGTAGACGTCCTGGGGAAGGCCGGCGGCCAGGCTCTTCCAGGTCTTCCCGTAGTCGGCGGTCTTCCAGAGGTGGGGCCGCGGGTCGTCCATCCGGTGGTTGTCCACCACGAGGTAGGCGGTGGCCGCGTCGAAGGGCGAGGGCTCGACGAGGCTCACCGTCCCCCACTCGGGGAGCCGGGGGACGTTGGCGGTGACGTTCGTCCAGTTGGCCCCCCCGTCGCGGGTCACGTGGACGAGCCCGTCGTCGGAGCCCGCCCAGACGAGCCCCTTCTCCCGGGGCGACTCCGCCACCGCGAAGATCGTGCAGTAGTGCTCGACCCCGGTGTTGTCCCCGGTGATCGGCCCCCCCGACCACTTCTGCCTGCTCTCGTCGTCCCGGGTGAGGTCGGGGCTGATCGCGGTCCAGCTCTGGCCGCCGTCGCTCGTCCGGAAGAGCACGTTGCCGGCGTGGTAGACCACCTTCGGGTCGTGGGGGGAGACGTGGACGGGGGCGGTCCACTGGAAGCGGTACCGGCCGTCCTCCGCCCCGTGGCCGGAGAGGTTGTTCGGCTGGATCCCCACGTGGCGCTCCTGGCGGGTGCGGTGGTCGTAGCGGGTGACGATGCCGAGGTACTCGCCGGCGTAGAAGACCGCGGGGTCGTCGGGGTCGGCCACCACGTGCCCCGCCTCCCCGCCCCCCACGGTGTGCCAGTGGGCGAGGGTGATCCCCGCGCGGGAGAGGCTGTTGCTCGGCCCCGCCCCGGTTCCGATGTCCTGCATCGAGCCGAAGACCCGATAGGGGACCGAGCCGTCCACCGCCACGTGGTAGAGCTGCGAGATCGGCAGGGGGGGCGCGTACCAGGTCTCCCCGCCGCTCTCGGTCACGTCCACCCCGCCGTCGTTGCCCGCGATCATCCGCTTCGGGTTCCTCGGGTCGATCCAGAGGTCGTGGTGGTCGACGTGGTGCAGGCCCTTCACCCGGGTGATCGTCTTCCCGCCGTCGATCGTCTTCAGCATCGGCACCTGGGGAAACCAGACGACGTCGGGGTTCGTGGGATCGATCGTGAGGTGCATGTAGTACCAGGCCCGCTGCTGGAGGGCGCGGTGGGCGCTCGCCCGGGTCCAGGTCTCCCCCCCGTCGTCGGAGCGGTAGAGGCCGCCCTTCTCCGCCTCGATCAGCGCGTACACGCGCCGGGGATCGGACGGGGCGACCCGCACCCCGACCTTCCCCCAGGGCCCCTCGGGGAGGCCCTCGCCCTGGAGGCGCGTCCAGGTGTCGCCCCCGTCCCGGGAGACGTGGAGCCCGCTGCCCGGCCCGCCGCTCACCAGCTCCCACGGGCGCCGCCGGGCCTGCCAGAGGCCGGCGAAGACGATCGACGGGTTGCGGGGGTCGATCGCCACGTCGGACGCGCCGGTGTCGGGGTCCCGGTAGAGGACCTTCTGCCAGGTCCCGCCGCCGTCCCGCGTCCGGTAGACGCCCCGCTCCGGGTTGGGGCCGAAGGGCTTGCCGAGGACGGCCGCGAAGGCCACGTCGGGGTCGAGGGGGTGGACGGCCATGGTGCCGATCTGCCCGTCCTGGGCCCACACCCGCGTCCACCGCGTGCCGCCGTCGGTGGACTTGTAGATGCCGTTGCCCTGGGCCACGTTGCCCCGGATGTTGGCCTCGCCGGAGCCGACGTAGACGACGCTCGGGTCGGAGGGGGCGACCGCGATCGAGCCGATCGAGGAGACCGGCTGGTCGTCGAAGACCGGCTTCCAGCGCACGCCGGCGTCGGTGGACTTCCACACCCCGCCGGAGGCGGTGGCCGCGAAGTAGGTCAGGTGGTCGCCGGGGACGCCGGCCACTCGGGAGACCCGGCCTCCCGCCGGGGGCCCGACCAGGCGGTAGTTGAGGCCGGCCAGCTCCTTCGGGCCGCCCCGCTTCTTCCCGTCGGTCTCATCGGCGCGCAGGGCGAGACCGCCCGCGTAGACGCACCCGACCGCGACGACCGCCCCCGCCACCCGCCGGCGCCAGCTCCGCATGGGTCTCCTATCGCGATGGTCCCGGACGAGACGGGAGGATAGCCGCTCGCCGGTCGCGCGTCCATGGCGGGCCGGGGGCGCGCCGGGCCTCGTCCGGAGAGTTTGACACCTCCCCGGGGCTCCTTCATCCTCGCGCGGTCCGCCGGAACGCCGGCGGGCGCCGAGGCGGAGGACGCGAGTTGAGCGGGACAGGGGCCAGACGCTACCGGGCCGGCGAGCCGATCGACGACCTCTGCCGGGCCTGCAAGACGACCCGCGCCCACACGGTGATCGCGGTCGACCCCGAGGGCCGCGCGGTGCGGGTCGTGTGCGACTTCTGCGAGAGCCAGCACAACTACCGCGGGGGCGGAGAGGGCGAGCCGCCCCCGCCCCGCCCCCTCGTGCCGCGGCCGGAGGCGGCGGCCTTCCCGCTCGCCGGCGAGGACGAAAGGACGGGACCCCCCATGAGCGAGACCGGGGACGGAGAGGACCTGGAGCGGCGGCTGCGCCGCGTCCTCCGGGAGGAGCTCGGGCTGACCGCGGTCGTGCCCGCGGAGAAGTGGCGCGGGGGCGAGCTGGTGCTGCGCCCGGGCCGGCCCGGGCTCCAGGAGAAGAGGTGGCCGATCGAGAGCTTCTTCCACAAGGTGGTGATGGTCCGCAACCGGCTCCGGACCCTCGAGCAGCAGGTCAACGCCTCCGACCTGCCCGAGGACGCGAAGGTCCGGCTCCAGTCCTACGTAACCGCCTGCTACGGCACCCTCACCAGCTTCAACGTGCTCTTCGCCGACGAGGCGGACCAGTTCAAGGGGGCGGCGGGCGGCGACTGACCCGCCCGATCGAGCCATTGAGGGCCGGGGGGAGGATCGCGCTCGGGGTGGGCGCGGCCGCCCTGGCCGCCGCGGGCTGCACGCGCGAGCTGGACATGGACAAGCTCGTCGCCACCGTGAAGGCGGGCCTCGTCTCGCAGACCGGCCTCCCCGTCGAGACCGTGACCTGTCCGGCGACCCGGGAGCAGAAGGCGGGCGACACCTTCGAGTGCACCGCCATCACGGGAAAGGGCGCCCAGGTGACGGTCACCGTCAGCCAGAAGGACGACGAGGGCAATGTGGCCTGGAAGGCGACGGGCTCGACCGGCGTCCTCGACATGAGGAAGACCGAGGCCACGGTCAGGGACGGACTGAGGGCCCGGTCGAAGATCGAGGTCCAGGTCGACTGTGGCCCGGCCCGGTACCGCGAGCACGAGTCCGGGCAGGCCTTCGAGTGCCGGGCCACGGACCGCCTTGGCGAAACGCTCCCGGTGACGGTCCAGATGACCGACTCGCCCGGCCAGGTCAACTGGCGCCTCCGCCTGGAGGAACAGGGAAAAGTCGAGGCTTCGGAGGCTCACGCCTCCCCGTGACGGCCGTGACCGGGGCTGGACGGGCCCGCCCGCGTCGCCTTCACATGCGGTCGTCGCAGCCCGCCGCCGCGTTGTCGCCGGTGTTGGAGCAGAGCGGGGTGTCCGTCCCCTCGTCGAGGCCCGTTCCCTCGCCGCCGGGGTCAGACGGTCACGAGGACGGCGGCGCCGCGGACCCGGCCGGAGCGGAGGCGCTCCAGGGCCTCGTTCGCCCGGGCGAGGGGGTGGGTCTCGACGGTGGTCCGGACGGGCACGCGGGGAGCAAGGGCCAGGAACTCCTCGCCGTCCGCCCGGGTGAGGTTCGCCACCGACCGGAGCACCCGCTCCTCCCAGAGGACGCGGTAGGGGAAGGACGGGACGTCGCTCATGTGGATCCCCGCGCAGACCACGACCCCCCCCCGCTCGACCGCGCGGAGGGCGGCCGGCACCAGCTCGCCCGCCGGGGCGAAGATGACGGCCGCGTCGAGGGGCTCGGGTGCGGGGTCCCGCGAGTCGCCCGCCCACTCGGCCCCGAGCCCGAGGGCGAACTCCCGGGCCTCGCGGTCGCCCGCCCGGGTGAACGCAAACACCCGCCGTCCCTGGTGGCGGGCGACCTGGATCACGATGTGGGCGGCCGCGCCGAAGCCGTAGAGGCCCAGGCGCTCGCCGTCCCCGGCGAGGCGGAGGGCGCGATAGCCGATGAGCCCCGCGCAGAGCAGGGGGGCCGCCTGCTCGTCGGGGTATCCCTCGGGGATCGGGAAGCAGTAGCGGGCGTCGGCCACCGCCTGCCCGGCGTAGCCGCCGTCGAGCTGGTAGCCGGTGAACCGGGCCGTCCCGCACAGGTTCTCCCGGCCGGTGAGACAGAAGCGGCACTCTCCGCAGGTCCAGCCGAGCCAGGCCACGCCGACGCGCTCCCCCACCGTCCGGCCGGACACGCCTTCGCCCAGGCGCTCCACCGTCCCCACGATCTGGTGGCCGGGCACGAGGGGGAGCTTCGGGTCCGGCAGCTCTCCGTCCACCACGTGCAGGTCGGTGCGGCAGACCCCGCAGGCACGGACCCGGAGCCGCACCTGGCCCGGCCCCGGCTCGGGCGCGGGCCGGTCCACTTCGAGCAGGGGCCGACGGGCCGCTTCCAGGACCATCGCCTGCACGTCCCATTGTCGCTCCGGCCGGCCCCGCCCCGCCGGGGCGCGCGGCACTGCTTGCCCATCCGGTCCGCTCGGGCTAGCGTTCCGCCATGCCGGAGCCGATCGCCGTCGGCCACGGAGTGCTCGTCCCCGCCTCGGCCATCGAGGTGCGGGCGGTGCGGTCTTCCGGGCCGGGTGGCCAGAACGTGAACAAGGTGGCATCCAAGGTCGAGCTGCGGGTGGACCTCGCCCGGGTAGGGGGCCTCGACGAGGGCGCGCGCGCCCGGCTCCTCGGGCTGACCGCCAACCGCCGGGATGCCCGCGGCTTCCTCGTCGTGACCAGCCAGCGCACCCGCGACCAGTCCCGCAACCTCGAGGACGCCCGGGCCAAGGTCCGCGCCCTCGTGGCCCGCAGCCTCCACGCCCCCCGCCCTCGCCGCCGCACCCGGGCCACCGCGGCGTCTCGCGAGCGCCGCCTCCTCGCCAAGCGCCGCGACGCCTCGGTGAAGCAGGCCCGCCGGCGGCCCGCGGGAGAGGACTGAGGGTGGCCACGGGCGTGGGAGGCGATCGGCCGGCCGAGGCACCTTCCCCTCCGGCGGACCCGCGCGTCTACATGGCGGCCGAGCGGACCTTCCTCGCCTGGATCCGCACCGGCCTCGCCCTGATGGGTTTCGGCTTCGTGGTGGCCCGCTTCGGCCTCTTCCTGCGCGAGCTGGCCCTCCCGGGCCGCCCGGCCGACGACTCGAGCGGGCCGGGCTATTCGCTCCTCCTCGGGCTGGCCCTGGTGACCCTGGGCGTGATCGTCAACGGGGTGGCCGCGGTCCGCCACCGGCGCTACGTGGCGGCCCTCGACCGCGGCCGTTTCCGGGCCGTCTTCTCCCCGGGCTTCGCCTTCGCCCTCGCGGTCGGCCTCGCCCTCGTCGGCCTGGCCATGGCCGTCTCCCTGGCCCGCCTGTAGCGGACCGCCCAGGGGAGACCTCTCGGAGCCCGCCCGGGGTGGCTCAAGGAGACCTCTTGCCACGACCTCGGCGTCCCGGTCGCGCGAGGGATGTGGCCGACGGCCTGCGCTGGTCGAGCAGGCTCGTGATCGTCTCGCGGGTCAGGAGCGCCCGGTCCTCGGCAGACTCGAGGAGAGGGCGTACGTCGGCTGCCAGGACGCTCGCGAGGGTGTGGCGCGCGATGGACGGTTTGGGGACAGCCACCCGGCCCAGGCCACCTCGGCCACGAGGCCCCGCAGGCGTCCGTGCGGCCCGAACCCAGGAACGCGCTACGCCAGCGGCAGGTGCTCCAGCGGCCAAAGGGCGAGGCTCTTGTCCCGATAGGTGCCGCCCGCCTCGGTGCACCTCTCGTCGAGGATCCGCATCGGTGCCGGAAAATCGAACGGTGGCCGCTCGAGGTTCAACGTGCGCCACTGACCCTGCGACGTGTCCCGGTTCTCGCGTTCGCCCGTGAAGGTCGTCGTGAGCAGGTAGCGCGCACCGCTCCGCTTGAAGTTCTGCAGGGTGCGAAACGCGTCGGCGAAGGAGAGATGCACCAGCAGGTCGCGGGACAGGATGCAGTCGGCGCCCGGAAGCGGGTCCCTCCTGATGTCGAGGCACAGGAAGCGGCGGCGCGCGCCGCCGTGGCGGCGCCGGTTCTCGGCCACCAGCTCCTCGAGGATGTCGACGCCCACGTACTCGTCCAGGCCCAGCCGCACCCCGGCCATCCAGTTGAAGTCGCCGCAGGGCGCGTCGACCAGCGAACGTACCCCCATGCTCTCGAGCAGGAGCGGCAGGCGCTCGCGCAGCTCGATGGTCTGGGCCAGGCAGGACCCCGGCCCCGAGAGGGACTCGTCGCCGAACCCGCGATAGCTGGCCACGAAGCCGGCGAACACGGCCTTGAGGGGATCGCCGGCCTCGTCGGCCGGACGGTTCGCGAGCGCGGTGTCCAGCAGGAACCGGAAGAACGTGTCGGGCTCCATGAGGTCGCCGGAGTCGCCCGCGGCCATGTGTCTCCTCACCTCGGTGTTCGAAAGCATGTAGCAGAGGGCGCGGACGTCGAAGCGGGCCTCGTGCACCGGCCGCGAGCCGCGGGCGAAGAAGGCCGCGGGGTTGCTCCAGCAGATCGGCTGGATGCTCTCGCAGGGCAGCTCCAGCCAGGGCACGCCGGCGGCGGCCAGCACTTCGTTGAGCGGCTGGCTGCCCAGCGACGTCCAGCCCAGCGCGCGCCGGGAGCGAAGGATCCGGCAGAGCCGGTCGTAGTAGAGGGCGGCGATGCGGCTTCCCGGGCGGGCGCCGATGAAGCCGTTCGAGACGAGCCCCGAGCGCTCGCGGTGGGCCACGAAGTCGTGCTCCTGGATGCGGTCGAGCAGCGGGCGCAGCGGCTGCATCACGAGGCAGTCCGAGTCGATCCACAGGCCGCCATAGCGGGCGAGGACAAAGGCGCGGATGAAATCGGCGCGATGGACGACGAGGAGCCGCGTCAGGTCGATGTCGTGGTCGCGGTCGCGCAGCCCGGCGAACGATTCGGGAGTCAGCAGCCGCGCCCCGGGAGCGTGGGCGGCGATGGTGCGCCGGCATTCCTCGATCCACGCCGGGCATGGCCCCTCCCAGTAGGCCCAGACGGGGAGGGGATGCGGCTCGCGGACCACCGTCCCCGCCTCCGGCTCGACGCGGATCGTCACCGGCTCCGCCGCCAGGGGAGCGGCTCCCGCCAGGACGAGCGAGAGCGGGCCGGCCAGCGCCACCGCGGCCGCCGTGGCGTCGTCGGACGCTCCGCGGTCCAGATGAACCGCGGGCAGCCGGCGGCCGTCGCCGGCGGGCGTTGCCGAGGAGACGTCGCCGCCCGCCTCGAGGACGACGAGGGATCTTCCGAGCAGCCGGGGAGAGCCTTCGCCGGAGACGCGAGCAGCCGCGGTGGTGCCCAACACCAGGAGCGCATCCGACGATTCGCACCGCTCGGACCAGCCGTCGTTGGCGGAGAGGACCACTTCCTCGACGCGGGCGCCGTAGAGCGCGCCCAGCGCCTGCGCGATCGACGCGGCGCCTCCTGCGTCCGCGCCGTCCGCCAGGAGCGCGATCGGCCGCGTCGCATCCCACGGACACGGGCGGTGAGGCGGGGGAGGGAACTCCCGGAGGAAGCGCGCCGCCTCCCGGATCGCGCACACCCGGCCCAGGAGGGCCAGGTTGCGCGCGTAGTGGGGGTTGTTGGCGGCCGCGCTGACGTGCCCGCGGTACCCGCCGGAGACGGCGTGGAAGAGGTGATAGGCGGGCTGGTCGGGGCGACCGGTGGCGCCCGAACGGCCCAGCAGCCCGACCTTGCGGTTCCACGCGTTGTCTTCGCCGCCCCATCCACGGAAGCCCTCGATGAAACCGCCGTACCGCAGCAGGAAATCGCGGCTGACGAGGCCCGTGCCACCCGAGCAGGCGGGGCGCCGGCGGCCCGAGTAGAGCTCGCTGGTGGGCCGGCACTGGGAGGGATCGCGGCCGCCGTGCATCACCAACCGCGAATCCGGGTCCGACAGGTAGCGCACGCTGCTGTACGGGACGAGGTAGTCGAGGCGGCGGTCGCGCAGCTCCCGCGCCGCGCGTTCGATGAAATGGGGGCCGGTCAGGAGGTCGTTGTCGCTCCAGAGGACGAGCGGCGACTCCGCCACGCCGCTGCCGACGTTGAGCGTGCGGGCGCGCTCGAACTCGCCGCCGTTCTGGATGAACACGTACTTGTCCGCCCAGCGGCCGGCCACGTCCCGGGCGGTGGGCGCATCGCCCATCTCGGCAATGATGATCTCGCGCACCGCAGCGCGCTGCCGCAAGCTGATCAGCGTAGCCGTGAGGTGGGGCAGCCGCTCGGCGCCTCCGTGTGGTATCACGACGCTCACGCCTTCCGGAGCCACGGTGACCGTGGGCGCCTTCCTTCGCACGAGTCGCACGGATGATCTCCCCGAGGGACGGGACGAGACGGTGGAGCCGTGGCGCCGGTCCAGCGCCGCCGTCACGGCCGGTTGCCAGAAGAGCGCCCACTGGGTGCCGAAGTCCCAGTGACGCTCCATCCACTCGCGGTTGGCGCGGCCGTCCGCCTCCAGCGCGGGGGCGCCGCGGAGGACGAGCCCGGTCAGCGTCGGCTCGAGGTCTTCCAGGCGGCTGAACACGTAGGGCATCCGCTCGGAGCCCGGCGTGCAGGCCTTGAACGCGTCCACTACTCCGGGCAGCAGGCCCACGCCGTTGACCACCACGCAGCCGGCGGCGAGACCCTCCAGGCTGTTGCGATGGTAGCTGCCGGTGACGCACTCGTCGATGACGACGTGCGCGCGCCGCTTCATGGCCAGCGACTCCGCGTGCGAGAGCTGGCCCTTCCGCACGACCTCGAGCTGGAGCTGGAAGCGCCGCGCGAGCCCGTCGAGCACGCGCATCGTGGTCTCGTATCCCTTGGCGTGCCAGTACAGCCGGTGCCCGGCCGGGTAGCGCTCGTGCTTGCCTGAAGGCGTGTAGCAGATCACCGGCAGGTTCGGCTTGGTCTCCGGCGCGAACGCCGCTTCCCAGAAGGGCAGCGGATTCGGCACCGCCGACCACCCCGCGAACTCCGGCAGCGTGGCCTGGTACTGGCCGACGACGAGGCCGGGGAAGCCGGACGACACGAAGCGCGAGTCGACGTTCCACATGTAGTTGTGGGCCAGGGTCACGACCGGCTTCTGCGCCAGCAGGGCCTCGTGGCGGGGCGCCACCTTGCCGTTGTGCACGATCACCACGTCGGCGGCGGCCAGCACGGCATCCGCCTCCCGCGACGAGGACTGCCACTCGATGTCGCCGTCGAACGTCACGCCGTTGCCGTAGCCGCGGTCCGCCCACACGCAGCGCGCGCGGTGGGGCGTCCGGGCCGCGATGCAGCGGGCGAGGATGGCCGGCACGCCCGCGACCGGCGTGGTCGCGTACGACACGACGTCGAGCGGCTGCTCCTG
>Ga0268386_10003919_pt1 | contig 10918 bp, 7 predicted proteins | sample RVTome_15_FD_200260 | JGI IMG/M metagenome (GOLD analysis project Ga0268386, IMG submission 200260) | Soil microbial communities from uranium-contaminated site in the Upper Colorado River Basin, Wyoming, United States - RVT150D86... ... | reverse complement strand
GCGCGGAAACGTCGAACCTGTCCGAGCTTAGCAATTCCGGCGAGGCTGCTTCCCGCAGCCTGTAGCGCGGCATCGAAATGTTTCCTGGCTGCTTCCAGATCGTTTTCGGCGTAAGCAAGTCGACCCATTCCTAATTGGTAGCTTGAATAAACAATCGATACGCGATACTCATCGAGCTCCTTCTTGGCTTCGAGAGCGATGGTTAAAGCACTCGTCGGAGCAGCTACGCTTACGTTACCCGTCGAAACTACGCCGGCGATCGCTCCAAAACCACCAAACCTTCGACCTGCTTTTGACGCCGCGCCTTCAGGTTTTTTGACGACCATGCGACCGTAAGCTGCACGCGATTCCGCAGGTCTTCCGAGCCGGAAGTTTACGTCTCCGATTTTTGCGAGCATCAGGTTCGCGTTGTACTTGTCGTCACCCAACCCAACCGCCGCATTGACGACTTCCTTTTTCGCGTCAAATGCCAGAAAACCATCAAGCGCCTTTTGATAGTTGTCGAGTGCAACCTGGTACTGCCCCTGGCGGAGGTAAAGATCACCCAATTCATTGTGCGCTGCTGCAATGCCGCTGTTGTTCTTGGCAGCGGTGTAAAGGTTAAGGGCAGTGCGCAATTGAATGAGGGCCTGATCTGCGTGGCCGCGCTTCAGCAGGCGTCTTCCCTCGCGCAAAGCCGTCCCAGCTTGATTGGTCTGCTGGACATTGGAGGACGGTGCGTCCGGAGTTTTGGCACGCGCCGGAAACGCTATTGGCGTCGCCAACAAACCCATAGCCAACAAAACACCAATTACTTTTTTACTTGTACAGCTCATTTCTCTCCCTTTCAAAAATCCTAAAACTCAAACTGAGAGTAGTATCGCAATTGAAATCTTCTCTGTGCGCCTCTGTGCTCTCTGTGTCTCTGTGGTTGTTTTCCCCAGCTTAGTCCACCACAGAGAGACACAGAGAGCACAGAGGCAGCACGGAGGCATTCAAATCACGACTCCACTAAATATAGGGCAACTACTTATGAATCAGATCAAGTGTAGCTACGAGGGTCGAGCGAGGCGATGAAGCCATCATGACCAACGATGGCTGCGGATCCTCCTTCGCCAGTCCTAACCCGCGCGTTGTTGCCTGTTGCTCGGCGTCCGTCTGCGCCCCGCCGTATCGTTGCGTTCGATCCGTCTTGAGCGGCTCTTGCATCTCTTTTTGGATCGCCGCCCACACTTCAGCACTGGGTCGAATGGGACAACTCTCATTAGAGTCGCGGCAGAAACCTATTAGATCGTCCTCAATCGGAATGCCGCCCAAAGGTTCACGCGTAAAAACAAAGAACAAGTGTTCAGTACCGCCGATTTCATCAAAGGCAAACCAACGCAGTCTCTCCTCAGAAGCCAGACTGGTAGGAATCTCAAAAGGAACATGCGCCTGAAGGTAATTGCCTCCCTCATCAAGCTCGGCGTTCGGGTAAATCATGACCGCTGGTCCATCATTGGTGGTGTTGAAAATGTAGAGATACCCGTCGGCGTTTGTTTCCAGCAACACCCGCACGCGATCACCTTTGCGGAACACGTGATCCGGATCCGTCCGCACGGCCAGGCCGTTTGAGTCGCGCATGAATAACGTTATCCCAAGGCCCATGCGTGGCACATTCACGGGCTTCGAGGGTTCACTCGACTTCGTCGTCGGGGAGCCCTGTGTGCCGGGAGTGTGTTTCTCTGGAGGCTTGCCAGTGTTTGGAGTCACTGTTGATTTCGGTCGTTTTCTATTTGGTTTTCTCGCCGGGCCGGAGGTCGCGGGTTTTTCCTTCGGCCTCGAAGTCAGAAATGCACCACGAACATCCTCCTCGTCCTGCACTGCCGGGGCGGCAATACCGATAACCACAGCGCAGAGACAAACGAATCCTAAAACCATCACACTTAATCGCATTACCAAATCTCCTTGTTGTTCACTCAATCAATCGAAGTTCTCGCTGGCGGCCATTTGATGCGTGCCCGCAGTGGGCTAATTGTGCTGAATAAGGATGTCAAAGACAATTGGATTGCCCCGCTGGTCAGGAGATGCTTTCACCCTTACGAACGGCGCCCGGGCGTTTGACTCGTCGAGTTCAGTAACAGGAGGTTTTTCCTGATATTTGGCAACAAATGCCTTCAGATCCGCCTGCTGGGCCGGCGATAGTGGCTTGCCGGTCACTGGCTCATTTAGAAACGAAGGCGCTGGCAATGGAGTCTTAGCGAAGATAACCGTAAAGTTGTCTGTCCCAGGGTTCTTGTCCAGCGTCAGATTGTTCCCTGATCCATTTGGAAAGTTAAACTCAACTCCCTGCGTGATCTTGTTGCTGGTTACGCCGCTTTCCGGCAACGGTTTGGTTGTCAAAAAAGCGGTTGGCTGATTGTCTTCGCCCGGTCCAAAAATATAAAGGTAGCCTTCTTCGGTGAAAGCAAAGTGAAACTTAAACGACTGACCCGACGCTATCGGCACTAATCCCGCAACTCTCGTTAATTGTCCATTCGCGACTGCCGGTTCGAGTTCAAGCCAATAGCGACTGATCTCCGTCGGCGCATTGACCAACTCGCCGGAACCGTTGACGTTTGAGGTAGTTCCCGTCCCTGTCGACCTTGAACGATTCCACAGCCAAAAGCCTCCGACACCTACGGCCAAAATAAGTACCAAAGCGACTCCAACCGCTATCAGCACACCTGCTTTGCTTTTTGAAGCGGGTAACTCCGCCGGGATCTTCGGAAGCGTGGGTGTTGGCTTCGGGAGCTGCGGAACAGTCACGCTCGACGCCATTGCCGCTGACTCGGCTACGGTGGCCGCGGACATCTCAGGGTTCGGTTTTGCCGGTTCGTAAACCGTCGCATCGTTTGTCGAGCCGGGGCGCACAACCGGGGCGGACGTCTCGGGTGCATCGATTGTAACTATAGTCGGGGCATTGACGTCGGAATTTGTTTCCAGTCCTTTGTTGATCGCCACCGTTTCGGTCAGATCGGCAAGTCGTTCGCCGGTTTGAGCACTACTCGGTGTCGCCAATCCCGCGCGCAATTCGTTCGCCAGCGCACCTGCGGTTGCCGGTCGATCACCGCGGTCCTTCGCTGTAGCACGCTCAATTGCATCGCTGAAACCCCGCGGAACATCAGGCGCTACTTCACGCAAAGGCCTGGGTGTTGTCGTGACGTGCTCGCGCCGCAACTCGTGCAACGTGTTACCTGAAAAGCAGCGCCTGCCCAAAATCATTTCATAGAACACCAGCCCGAGGCTGTAAATATCCGCGCGACCGTCGATCTCACTACTCTGATCACGTGGAATCTCACCCCACTGTTCCGGCGACATGTAATAAGGAGTGCCGAGCACCTGGCCAGCCATCGTGAGCGCGGTGTTCCCACCATTATCGCCGGCAATCTCGCGCATCTTGGCGATGCCGAGATCCAGCAGCTTGACGACCGGCTGTCCGCCATCTCCTGGTTTGCCCACCATGATGTTCTCGGGTTTCAGATCGCGGTGCACAACGCCCATCGCATGGGCAGTGTCGAGAACGCTCATGATCGGCGTGAGAATCTCAAGCGCTTCAGCAGCAGCAAACCGCCCGCGAGTTTTGATCTCATGATCGAGAGTATGACCTTCGACGTATTCCATCACCATGTAGATGGTGCCGTCGGCAGCCGTGCGAAGGTCGTAAACTGTCACGGCGTTGGGGTGGCGAAAGCGGCGCGCGGCCTGGCCTTCGCGCCTGAACCGTCGCAGCCATTCCGCGTTCGTTCTAACCTCCGGCGGAAGCACTTTAATTGCGACGCGATCGCCAAGCAGGATATGCCGGGCGCGATAGACTGCTCCCATGCCGCCTTTGCCCAGCAGCGCTTCCATCTGATACTGGCCGTCGAGCACGGTGTTGACGATCGAGGCGGGATCGGCCTCCAACACCTCGCCGTCAATCGAACAGAAGCTCACGCTGTCGTCGTATTTTGCTTTGCAGACAGTGCAGTATTTCATTCGGGAACTAGGCCACAAGAGGCACAAAAAGCACAATTATTTAATAATTCGCGCCGTTTTCGCCCTTTTTGTGGCTATAGATCATACGAGCGTAGTCTTCAACCATTCGATCGCTGTTGTACTTCGGCGCGAGCGTTTGAATTGCCCGTTTCATCATAGCGATCCAGTTGTGAGGAAGTCCATCGCTTTCGCGACTGTAAAAGAGTGGCACAACCTCGAGCTCGAGCCTGCGATAAAGCGACTCCGCGTCAAGAGCATCAATCTCTGCAACCGGAGCATCGGTCGTTCCGTTACCAATCGCAAAACCGTTCGTACCGTCGTACCCTTCCATCCACCAGCCGTCGAGTATTGAAAAGTTCAACCCGCCATTGATTGCAACCTTCTCTCCGCTTGTACCTGAAGCTTCCTGTGGACGCCGCGGAACATTCAACCAAACGTCAACCGATTGGACCAACTGCTTTGCAATTTCCTGATCGTAATCTTCAAGAAACACTGCGCGCTGCCTCACAGCCGGATCGTCCTTCCACTTTGCCAGTTGCTGTAGCACCCGTTTCGATCCTTCGTCTTGCGGATGTGCTTTGCCGGCGAATACAAATTGAACCGGACGCCCTTCGTCGTTGATCAATCGCAACAGACGCTCCGGATCTGCCAGTATCAAATTCCAACGTTTGTAACCGGCAACTCGACGTGCAAAACCTATAGTCAATGCAGCCGGATCAAACATCGTGTTCGCGGCTTCGATGTAATCGGCTGGCTCTCCCGCAGTTATTCGCGATTGGGTCGATCGATGGCGAATGAATGCAACGAGCCGCTCTTTCAACCGCGCGTGAGCTGCCCATAATTCTTCATCTGGAATCGTCGCTACTGCTTCACGCCAGGCATTCTCATTTCGGAGTTTAATTTCCCAATCCTTGCCAATATGCTTTTCGAGCAGATAGCGCAAGAGTGGCGAGATCCAGGTCGGCGCATGAACTCCGTTAGTAATGTGGGCGATGGGAACGTCTTCGAGCGGCGTCCCAGGCCAGAGCTTCTGCCAGAGCGCACGCGAAACTTCTCCGTGTTTACGACTAACGCCGTTAGTGGAGCGACACATGCGAATCGCGAGGGGAGTTAGTCCGTAGCGTTCGTTCTTATTTGCGGGATCGATCCGGCCGAGGCCAAGAAATTCATCGTCGGTTAGACCAAGCTCTTTCAGGTATCCCGTGCCAAAAGCACGAGTAACAAGCGGCGCGTCAAACTCATCGTTGCCTGCTGCAACTGGCGTATGCGTTGTAAAAACACATTGCGGTTTCACTTTTTCGATTGCGAGCGGCAAAGGTTGTCGTTCTGTTTGAACTATTTCTCGCGCAAGCTCGAGTGTCAGAAAAGCGGAGTGGCCTTCGTTGAGATGAAAAACGCACGGCGATATGCCGAGTTTTCGCAAGAGCCGAACGCCGCCAATGCCGAGTAACATTTCCTGCACGATCCGCGTTTCACGATCGCCACCGTAAAGATGTCCAGTCACCCAGCGATCGGTCTCGACGTTTTCGGGAATGTTTGTGTCAAGTAGATATAGCGGCACTCTGCCTACGTCAGCTCGCCAAACCTGGGCCAGCACGTTTCGTCCACGGATCAGGACCTCAATTCGCAGAGGTGAGTCGTCGTCGTTCCGGACAACATGGATTGGCAATTCGTTTGGAAACGTTTCACCGTAGTGCTCTTCCTGCCATCCGTCGTTGCGTAGTCGCTGGCGAAAGTAACCGTAACGATAGAGCAAACCGACTGCGACAAGGGGCAGAGCAAGATCGCTGGCAGACTTGAGATGATCCCCCGCAAGTATGCCTAGTCCGCCTGAGTAAAGTGGAAGCGATGTATGAACGCCAAACTCTGCACAAAAATATGCTACAGGATGTTCTGGTGCGATCGTATTTGTTTCATGCTGCCAGTGAGGACTCGAAGCCATATACGACTGAAAACTCTGATCGATACGGCGCACACGTTCCAGGTAAACCGGATCTGTTGCCGCCTCGGCAAGTCGATACGGGGAGGTCCTCGCCAGGAGTTGTCGTGGATTGTGCTCACACTCTTCCCAGAGTTCCGGGTCGAGATCGCGGAATACGCCGGCGCCATCCGCGGCCCAGCTCCACCAGTAGTTCCAGGCCAACCGGTCAAGCGGAATTAATGGTGCAGGTAAAGAATTCTTCCGCGCCACGCCTTGCTCCATTTCGGTGATTTCAATCATTCGTCTTATTGTTTCCGCCGCAGCAAAGTTGGAGAGTCGTGTAATAGTGTGTTGGCGAAACAAAGGTTGTCGGTCCCGTAGGGACCAAATATTTATAGATTCTCCGCAATATTAGAGTCCGGCTCCGGAGGAGCCGCATGTTTTCTCTCGTAAGCGGACATGTCTCCTCCGGAGCCACTAGTTTTTGTTGGACGCGAGCTATAAACATTTGGCCGCTCTGCGGCCAGGTGACGCTTTCTCACATAGTTCAACAACACTATTACCCCACTACCCAAAGTTGGAAAGTCTACTAGAATTCCTGGTGGTCGAGAAATACTCGCGCTTCTCTTTCCTGAAAAAAGACCAGGCGCACTTGCTCGACCTGCTCATCCGTGGTCAGAAACTGCTTGATGGTTCCGGACGCTATCTTCGCGGCCTCAGGCTTTGGGTATCCGTAAGCGCCTGTAGAGATGGATGGAAACGCAATTGAGGAGACCTGATGGTCTTTGGCTACTATTAATGAGTTCTGATAACAAGCGGCGAGGAGTTCTGACTCGCGTTCGGGATGGCGGCCATAGACTGGGCCAACGGTGTGAATCACATATTTTGCCGGCAGGTTTCCGGCAGTTGTGATCACCGCCTCACCCGTTGGTAAGCCTTCCGGGTAAAGTGTCTTTCGGATCTGCTGACACTCACTGAGAATCTTCGGGCCACCGGCACTATGGATAGCACCATCGACGCCACCGCCTCCGAGCAACGTCGAGTTGGCTGCGTTCACGATTGCCGTGACGTCCTGAAGGGTGATATCTCCCACCACAACCAAAACGCGTCCCGCAAGAAATGATTCGAGCGCTGGACTACTCACTGCGTTGCTCAGTTCTGATTTCGTCGAACATGTCTTGACGTCGCAGCGCTTCTGCAACTCCCTTAGCCTTGTGCTCGGTCAAAGGGTGTTCAGGATCGGTGCTCGCGATCTCAAAAACGCGGTCATCCAACATGACCACTCCCAACGAACCGAGGGTAACACCGGGAGTGATCTGGATTTCATCCATGTTGTGGATACGGAAACGGCCTGTTTGTTCGACCCAGTCTTCAATGAAGGGGTCGCGCAGAGCGTGCTCGGCCTCAGACTCGGAAAGATACGCTCCTTCGACGATGAGACAATATTCGCGCACTTCTCTGGACTTTGTGTGAAGTCGGTTTTCTGGACCAAGAGCGCTGCCGGCAGGTGTCCGGACGCAGTAACTTTACCACAGAAACAAAAATAGGTCCTATATGAGCTATAGGACCTATTTCACAATTCTAACGATTCTTCTTTAACGCGCGCGGGCATACTGTCGATTCAACGTCTCACGCAAACGTGAAAAGTAAGAATCGAAAGTTACAAACCCGGTGGTCCCCTGGAAGAACGCTCTGCCACCAGTTTGATTACTAAGTTTGTTGAGCGAACTCTGGCCATAACTGCCCGCCAACTTGCTCCGACTTGTCAGGCCAACTGACGGCGCGTAGAAACTGAAGATCGCAACTCGCCGTTTGTTTGCTTCGTTAATTGCTCGCTCAAGATCAAGCGTCTGGCCCGCAGCCGTCGAATCGAATCCGCGCGATGTATCGAGCCCGTCTGAAATCAACAACACCGCGTTGGCGCCGGTCCAGTCACTCTGAAACTTGCGTAAGGCTTCCACAACCTCAACATAAGGGTTGAAAGCAGAGCTTCCCTCGCTTGCGATTGGTATGCGCAACGATCTTGCAGCCTTTTCAAGGTCAGTCGTAAATGGCTGTCTCACTTGCAGTGAGCCGGCCGTTATGTAACCAACCATCACACGTGATCCCTGCGGTAAAGACCGAATGAAATCGCTCGTTACGCCAAGCTCGTTGCCCACCTGTGAAATGAGGTCGTCCTGAATCAGAATTGCAATATTCAAAGGCTCAATCGCCTGTAGACTTCGCTGCTCTGTATTACTGTTAACGCTCGCTTTCGCCGAGGCCAATCCGATTGCCGAAACGGCAAACAAAAATGCCACGGCCAGCGAAAGAACTTTTCGGTAAAACATGACTTTTAACAATCTCCTATTCCGGTGTTTGTGATGCGATACCTAACGCGAAAGATGGCTGTTTTTCCCGCAAAGGCTCAAAGACGCAAAGAAAGAACATCTCCTGAGCTAGTAGTGACCTGATTTGCTTTCTTCTCTGTGCGACCTCTGTGATCTCTGTGCCTCTGTCGTGATTTTTCCAGGCTGGGTCCTACCACAGAGACACAGAGATCACAGAGGTTGCACAGAGAATTCCAAACCTAGGGCACTACCCCTAAGCTAACAAGCTTTGCGTCTTTGCGCCTTTGCAGGAAACTCTTTGGGCCCAACTTGCCTTTGACCTTCGCGGTCAGATAAATTACTGCCCTAAATCACGGAACACATCCCCAATTCACATGTCTGAAAGGAATCAAACGTATGAAAGTCTATCCGACCGAAGCCATCAGAAACCTCTCTGTCATTGGACATGGCGACGCAGGGAAGACGCAGCTTGTCAGTTCGCTTCTCTACGTCGCCGGAGCCACACCGCGCTGGGGAAAGGTAGATGAAGGCACAACAGTTACCGACTTTGAAGAAGATTCCATCGCTCGTAAGATCACACTAAATATTGCACTCGCACATCTCGAGCATCGCGATACAAAACTGAATTTTATAGATACTCCTGGGTACGCGGCTTTTGTTGCACACGCGCGACCAGCACTCCGCGTCGCTGACTGCGCCATCGTGGTTGTCGACGGAGTCAAAGGCGTTGAAGTGCAGACAGAAAAAACGTGGGCCTACGCCAATGAGTTCATGGTCCCGAGAGTCATGGTGATCACCAAGCTCGATAAAGAGCACTCAGACTTTGGCGCCGCGCTGACAACTGCACAAAACACATTCAGTAGAGCCATTATTCCTTTCACGTTACCGATCGGAAAAGAGAAAGACTTTCGTGGTGTCGTGGATGTGGTCCACATGAAAGCTTATGAGCTTGGCGCCGACGGCCAGGCAAAGGAGATCGATATTCCCGCTGAAGGGCGCGATATCGTTGATAAAACGCGTGAGCGACTGGTTGAGCTGGTGGCAGAATCGAACGATCAGTTGTTGGAGAAGTATTTTGAACAAGGAACTCTCGACGAGGCAGACATACTTCCGAATATCAACAACGCTATAGCGCAAAGCAAACTCTGCCCGGTGTTCGCGGTCTCGAGTATTACGCAGGTTGGCTTACGGGCTCTGCTGAACGGGCTCGTGGATTACGCGCCCGATCCTGCACACCATGAAACCGAGTGGGGCAAACCTGTCGATGCAGGTCCGGATGCTGAACGAATCGGACGCAAGTACAGCGATAGCGAACCATTCTCGGCCTATTGTTTCAGAACGGTGGCCGATCCGTTTGCTGGCCGCATCAACGTCTTCAAGATTATCAGCGGCCATCTGCAGACTGACGCTAACGCGCTCAACTCTTCTCGAGGACTTTCGGAGCGACTCGGCGCGCTTCATGTGATTCAGGGGAAGCAACTCGACAAGGTAAGCGAAGCTCACGCCGGCGATATCATCGCATGTGTGAAACTAAAAGAGACCCAGACGGGTGATAGTCTCTCAGACAAACAATCTCAAATTATTTACGATCCGGTTGAATATCCGGAGGCGGCCATAGCCTTTGCGATTGAGCCCAAGTCGCGGCAGGACGAGGAGAAGATCAGTGGGGCTCTGCACAAGATCCTCGAAGAAGATCCGGCGCTTCACTTCAGTCGCGATTCACAGACCAAGGAATTCCTGCTGTCGGGCTCGGGTCAATTGCACGTCGAGACAGTCGTGGAGAAGTTGAAGAAGCGTTACGGCGTGGAAGTTACACTTCATCCGCCTAAAGTTCCTTACAAAGAGACGATCACGCAACGCGCGGAGGTCCAGGGCCGGCACAAGAAGCAGACGGGCGGCCGAGGACAGTTCGGCGATTGCAAATGCGTGTTTGAGCCGATGCCGCGCGGCGGTGGTTTCGTTTTCGAAGACAAGATCTTTGGCGGATCGGTGCCGCAACAGTTTCGACCTGCAATCGAAAAGGGCATCATCGAAGCAGCGAAGTCCGGGGCCATCGCAGGTTATCCGCTGGTGGATTTCAAGGTCCAGTTAGTTGACGGTTCTTATCACCCTGTGGATTCTGACGAACATTCGTTCAGAGCTGCCGGCCGAAAGGCTTTTCGAGCGGCAATGGGGAAAGTAAGACCTTCGTTGTTGGAACCGATAATGGACGTGGATATCACCGCGCCGCAGGAATACAGCGGCGACATCATGGGCGATTTAAATTCGCGCAGAGGTCGCGTGCAGGGAATGGAGACGAGCGGAAAGCAGCAAGTGATCAAAGCGCAGGTGCCGATGGCGGAAATGCTGAACTACCAGTCGACACTAAATTCCATCACGGCCGCGCGTGGTTCTTTCCACATGCAGTTTTCTCACTACGATCCCGTCCCGGGTCAGTTGGCCCAAAAGATCGTGGAACAGTCACGCGCTGAAGGCCGGATCCGCGGCGGCGAAGAAGAGGAGTGATTCATAAACGCCGAAGGCGTTGGCTAATTCCAGCCCAGGGTTGGAGCTTGCGACAACCTGGGTAGTGTCGCAATTCGAAAAGGTCTGCTCTGCGTAATCTTTGCGTCCTCTGCGTCTCTGCGGTAAATGTGGAGAACCTCTTACACCGCAGAGGCGCAGAGGACGCAGAGACTGCGCAGAGTGGAAA
>Ga0268386_10003918_pt1 | contig 10918 bp, 9 predicted proteins | sample RVTome_15_FD_200260 | JGI IMG/M metagenome (GOLD analysis project Ga0268386, IMG submission 200260) | Soil microbial communities from uranium-contaminated site in the Upper Colorado River Basin, Wyoming, United States - RVT150D86... ... | reverse complement strand
TTAGTCTGCCAGGGTGCGCCATAAAACTATCGAAACGGGACGGAGAGCCGATGCGACCTATCAAGCACGTGGAGAAAGGATTGACCCTTATCGCGGGAGGCCTTTTCAACACAATTCAGGCTGTAAATAAATACAAGCCTAATCCTTCTTTTACTCCAAAATGGTCAGACAAGCCGCTTTTAAAATCCTGGCAGAAAAGCAAGCCGACACTGGGCTGGCCTCGCACCACCGATTCACTCTGTCCAAACTGCGTGATTGAAGCGCGCGAAGCGATCATCAGCGGAAAAAAAGACGTCAGTGTTCTTATCAACGAGAAGGTCGGCGAGATCAAAGCTCAGATCGTCGAGCGCGACGGCCAGATCTGGATGATCAAAGACTGTCCGGTTCATGGTCACTTCGAAGACATGATGGCCATCGACTCGAAGTTTCTCACCCACATCGAAAGGATGTTTCCCGGCCGTGACATCGACGCACACAACGACGAGGAACTACACAATCACGGTTCGAGCACTGTTAAGTATGGCCGCGGCGCCGTGTTGACTGTTGACCTTACCAATCGCTGCAACATGATGTGTGACCCGTGCTTCATGGACGCCAACCAGGTTGGCTTCGTTCATGAATTGAGCATGGATGAGATCAAAGAAATTCTCGACAACGCGATCACGATCAAACCGCGACGCCAGATGTCGGTGCAGTTCTCAGGCGGCGAGCCTTCGATTTCTCCACACTTCCTCGAAGCGATCAAGTATTCGCGCAAGGTTGGTTACAACAGTGTGCAGGCAGCAACCAACGGAATCGAGTTTGCCAAGAGTAAAGAGTTTTGCCGGCAGGCGGCCGAGGCAGGTCTGCGTTACGTTTACCTGCAGTTTGACGGCATCGGTAACGATGCCAACAGCCACCGTCAGGTAGGAAATCTCTTCGACGTGAAGATGAGGGCAATCAACAATCTTCACGAAGCCGGCGTCGAGATCGTTCTGGTTACGACGCTGGTCAACGGTATCAACAACGATCAGGTTGGATCGATCATTCGCTTCGCGCTCGACAATCCGAAAAAGATCGCGTTCCTGTCGTTTCAACCAGTTTCGTTTACCGGTCGCGATGAAGAGATTACAGAGTATCGTCGTCTGCAACAGCGCTACACGCTTTCGCACCTTGCGCACGATGTAAAGGATCAGGTTGGCATAACAGAGCCTACTCGCGATTGGTTCCCGCTTTCGCTGATGGGAGCGTTTGCCGATTTTGCGGATCTTGTTCATGGTCCACAGGCTGAGTGGGGACAGGTCTCCTGCGGTTGTCATCCGAACTGCGGCGTCGGCACCGCGGTGATGATCGACAAGGAAAACAGAGAGATGCGTCCGGTGCCGGAGTTTCTGAACATCCCGGGCCTGGTCAAAGACATGCAGAAGATCACGGACGCAGCGCGCGGCAAGTGGATGTCGAACGTCATGATGGGTTTGACGCTCTTGAAGCATTACAACCCTTACAATTCGCCGTCGCAGTTTACGCTTTACGAGCTTTTCAAGAAGTTTGACAAGTCGTTTGGCCTGACCGGAAAAGACTATGGAAGGGTCAGCGGCGATCGGAGCAAGGACGACATCGAGAAGCGCCGTTCGGATCGCTGGAACTTCCTGTTTATCGCCGGTATGTGGTTCCAGGATCTCTTCAACTACGATTTCCGGCGCACTGAAATGTGCATCATTCCTTACGGAACTCAGGAAGGCGAGATTTCCTTCTGTGCATACAACACGGGAATCGGTTGGAGAAATATTATCGAGAACATGCACCAGAACGCGACGGTTGCGAAGTGGTATCAGGAGCATGGCCGCCACGAGATTTTTGCTGGTGGCAAGGACGTCGAACTCGCGGACAAGGCGCACGGTTTGATTCTGAATGAAGTTGATTTGGCGCGGCCGAACAAGCCGCAAATGGAGGGACCAAAGACTGCGCATGAAGAAGCCGTAATGATGCGCAAGTTGTATCAGGAGATGGTGTTGAAGCAACAGCTCAACACCAAGGAAGCCGACAAGCCGGTGCAGATCAAAGGGTTGGGCCGAAAGAAAGAAGAACCGGCTGAGGCAGTGCTTGTCTAATCAGGCATAACAGAACCGAGCGCGGTAGCGCCGGGTCGATCATCCAATTGGGCGCGCAAGGGATGAGATCGACCCGGCGTTGCCGCGCTCGGTTCTGTACTTGACCCGAAGCATTCCAGACGTGTTAAATAGCTAGCCTGCACGGGGATCTAACGAAAGGGAAAGCTGAGAACGAATGGCAATAGTTACTGTTAATCAGGGCGAATCGATTGAAAGCGCGCTGCGCCGCTTTAAGCGCAAGGTGATGACCGAGGAGATCATCAAGGATGCGAAGAAACATGCGTTCTTCATTCCCCCTGGTCAAAAGGCGAAATTGAAATCGGCGCTGGCGCGCAAACGCAATAAGAAGAAGGGCCGAATGCGCATCCCTCGCGACTAGAGTTTACTCCTGCACAACTACGGGCCGTAGTCTTATCTCACCAGTCGTCTTTAACCAAGGTTCAAGAATCGGACGCTCCTGAGTGAGCGAGCCAGCCAAAACTGGAGTGTGCAAGGCGCGCCGTGTGATTCGTAATGATCCGGATCTTGATTACAAACGATGACGGTATTCATTCCGATGGGCTAATCAAACTCGAGGAAGCCCTGAAGGAAGTGGGTGACGTTTATGTAGTCGCGCCGGCGTCTGAGATGAGCGGCGCTTCTCACAGTTTGACACTCGCTCGTCCGCTTCGCATCCGTCAACTCGACGATCGTCATTGGGCAATCGACGGCACGCCCACCGACTGCGTCACACTCGCCCTGAACAAAATTCTTTCCGACGATGCTCGACCGCACATCTGTGTCTCCGGTATCAACCACGGCGGCAATCTTGGTGATGATGCCACTTATTCAGGCACAGTAGCGGGCGCGTTGGAAGCCACGATCCTTGGTGTTCCTGGTGTAGCACTGAGTTTGGTGGCGCGCGACAATTTCGACTTCAAAGAAGCCGCGGCGTTTGCGGTCGTGGCAGCGCGCAAAGTATTGGAGGAAGGTTTACCCGAAGGCACGCTCCTGAACATCAATCTGCCTCCGGGAGAAATCAAAGGCGTGAAGGTGACGCGGCAGGGAATCAAGAATGCCCGGCCTGTGATCAGCGAACACATCGACCCGCGCGGCAAACCTTATTTCTGGATTGGCGAGGAGTATTTCAACGCGAACTCGGTGGAGGGCACCGACTATCACGCAGTCAAATCCGGATACGTATCCGTAACGCCAATCCGCAGTGATATGACCGATCATCAGGCGCTGACGGCGATCGAAACCTGGAACTATCTAAAAGACTTCGAGCTACTACAAAAGAGTTAACAAGCAGAATCTCTTCCGGTGCAGCCAGCTAACAAACATCGCTCCGCTTCACTCCAGGAATACTCCATCCCCAGAGAGCGCATGGTTGCTCGTCTCCGGGATCATTACGGCATCAGCGATCCAAAGGTCCTCGAAGCAATGAAGAATGTCCCTCGCCATTTCTTCGTGCCCGAAGCATTACAGAGCCGCGCTTACGGCGATCATGCGTTGCCGATCAGCGCAAACCAGACGATCTCGCAGCCTTACATCGTGGCGAAGATGACTGAGCTGCTTGAACTCGATGCGAATAGTCGAGTGTTGGAGATCGGCGCGGGGTCGGGATATCAAACTGCGGTGTTATCCCAAATCGCAGCGCAGGTTTATTCCATTGAACGGATCGGCGATTTGGCGCGCGAAGCGCAGGCGAGGATCAGACAATTGGAGATCTACAACGCCACCGTGAAGTGTTTTGACGGTACGCTGGGCTGGGCCGCAAATGCGCCGTACGATGGAATCCTTGTTGCTGCGGGTGGTCCAACTATTCCGGAACCATTGATTGCACAACTAAAAGTGGGTGGGCGGTTGGTTGTTCCGGTCGGCGACTCGCGTGAGAGTCAAAGGTTAATTCGAGTAATAAAGACCGAGCAAGGACGCAAGGAAGAAGATCACGGAGGCTGCGCCTTTGTGCCCCTGATCGGCCAGCACGGCTGGTCTGATAGATAGGATCAGCAGCAGGTGGCAGGGCGGCAGGTGCAGGCGATACGAGTTTAGGACCCGAGACCCAACAAATATGGTTGCAAAAATAATCGGAATACTCTCGAGCTTCGTCGTCGCTACAATTTCCACGCTCGGTTACTCGGGCATCGTGCTTTTGATGGCCATCGAATCCGCGTGCATACCTCTTCCTTCAGAGATCATAATGCCCTTCGCGGGCTATCTGGTTTCAAGAGGCGAGATGAACCTTTGGGCTGTGGGCCTGGCGGGCGCCGTTGGATGTGTGCTGGGTTCGCTTGTGGCTTACTGGGCCGGGATGTATGGCGGACGGCCGTTCATTGAAAAGTACGGGCGATACATTTTGCTCTCGCGTCACGATCTCGACATCGCGGATCGTTGGTTTGCGAAGTATGGCGAAGCGATCGTGTTTACCGCACGGCTATTGCCGGCGATTCGGACTTTCATCGCCTTTCCCGCGGGCGTGGCGCGAATGAATCTCACTCGCTTCGTGATCTACTCGTTTGCAGGCTCTTTACCGTGGTGTCTTGGGCTCGCGTATGTGGGCCAAAAACTTGGCGAGCAGTGGGACAAAGACGAGACCTTAAAGACGTGGTTTCACCGGTTCGACTTCCTGATCGGGATAGCGGGTCTGGCTTTCATCATCTGGTGGGTCTGGCGCCACATCAAACACTCGCGCACGCCTCCGGCGCACTCTTAATCCGTGTAGATCCGTGTAGATCCGTGGCTTGACTCATTACTTGACCCACACTTGACCAACCGCTAAGATTGCGGCGTGACTTACGAGCCGCAATTCACGATAACGCCGGCGTTGTTGCGACAGATTGAAGCAATCTCCGCACTGCGCGAACGTATCCAGAGCGCGGCTGTGCAAGTCGCCTGGATTCCCGCTCTGCAAAAGGACAGTCGGGCACGCAACGCTCACTCGTCCACTGCCATCGAGGGCAACCCATTAACGCTCGAGCAAGTCAGGGCGATAGAAGCTAATGCGGAGTTACCAGTCGAATCCCGCGCGCGCCGCGAAGTGTTGAACTACTTTGCCGCGCTCCGTCACGTTGAGAAGCATGCGACTAAGAAGCGTCTCTTTCACGAGGACATCCTTCGTCTCCATGCAATCATGGCAGGCAAGGTCATGGATCAGGGTGAAGCAGGGCGCTACCGAATGATACGCGTGCGAGTTGGACCATACCTGCCGCCACCGCCTGAGGATGTTTCAGGCCTGATGTTCGAGTTGTTGGAGTGGTGGAACAAGAAGTCGACGGAATTATCGCCGGTCCTGAGTTCCGCCATATTGCATTACCGGTTTGAAGCAATTCATCCGTTTGCCGATGGGAATGGGCGCACAGGCCGCGTGCTGGCTCTGTGGGAGCTGTACCGGCGCGGATTCGATTCGCATCACATCTTCTCAATCGATGAGTACTATTGGGAGGATCGACCGCGTTACTACGCCGCGTTGCAAACTGTGCGCAGCAAGGGAGAAGACTTGACCTCGTGGTTGGAATACAGCGCAGAAGGTTTACAGCAAACACTGGAGCGAGTGTGGACTCGCATCCAGAAATTCTCGGCTTCTAAAAGTCGTGCGAGGCTGGTGCTACGGCCCAGGCAGGAAGAGTTGCTGCAGATGCTTCGGACGCAGGGCTCGATGGCGCCTGCCGAAATCTGGGAGGCCTTGAAGATTTCGAAACAAGGAGCGATGGACCTGCTCCGGCCATTAATGAAGGCGGGACTTGTGAAACGAGTGGGCACGCTCAAACATGGTCGCTATGTGCTCAAGTGATCGACGGTTGCCGTCCTACGGATTCTTCAGCTTGAGGCATTACTTAAGCGACATCTGCCTCTCACGGGCCAAAAGGAGGAGTGGGGGCCCAAATTGAAAAGTCTTCTCTGCGTATCTCTGCGTATCTCCGCGTCTCTGCGGTGATCTGTCCATTAAGCGCCAGTAACCGCAGAGGCGCAGAGGACGCAGAGATGAAATCAGGTCATCACTACTAAAGGAGGGGAACAGTTGTCGGCTGAAAATCTCATCGCTATAATCTGCACGGTTCTCCGGAGTCTTTTCCTTCCTTTACTCTTCCGATTAGACTCCGCCTGTTAGCTCAGAAAATGGCAATAAGCGACTTAGCGGCTTGAATTAGGGAGTGGAAAACTGAGATGACGTCTGGGCAATGCTGCATAAGGTCTAACTCTCTAAATCGGATCCCTAAACGGATCCTTTCTTACTGCGACCGAGTTGGATCGTGGAAAGCTGCGCAGCTTTTAGTTCATGAGGAACGTAGCAGTCAAGCGGCAGTAGACGAATCGTTCGGCAACCTTGTTACTTGTCCTGATAATCCTGAAATCCTGTCAAAGCAAAGACAGGATTACAGGATTTTCAAGATTGGGGGAAACAAATGCGGCAGGGCTTGAAGCCGTGTGAGACTGCTTCTGAAACCGTCGAGAAACCGACACGGTTTTTGGTCGAGATGCGGTCGACCCAGTCGCACTTCTCAAGGTGATAGATACCCAGAACAAGATTTCCGACAAATGGATCTGAAGCGCTCGTGTTGGATAACGCGGTTGGAACGTTTACTCGCGGATTCGGAACACTCTGCAGCGGCGGAGCGATTGTGACAGGAGACGGCTGCCAGCCCGAACTCAACCTACCCCTCTTCGCTTTGAGCGCTTCATCAATCGAGCGCACCAGACCGAATGTAATGCAACCGATACTCAGGCAGACGAAAGCAGCAAAAAGAGCCAGAAAAAAGTCGAATCCCAGGAAACTGAGAAGAATGTAAGCTGCCCAATACCAAATAATGAAATACCTTCGGTAAAAGTCCTTTGAGAAAAGGATTGTGTTCTGCAGCACATCGCTTGGATCGCGAATGACTACCTCCGGGGGTGGCGCACCGCCAAAGAGAGTTTGCACTGTTGCTGACGACGGCGTTGACGGAACTGAAGGTCCTCGACTCCTATCCTGCCACGGTATCCAACGAGCTGTTTTCCTTTCAAAAGGCGTCTCTGTTTGTATGACCTCTCGCGTCTTTGTCGTGGCATCGATATCGACCGGCGCGGTCATCCACGAGGGCAGTGAGGATTTTGTCTTTACTAGATCAAGCAGGCAGGGAGCTTCATTTGGTCGTCCGATTGCTGCCTCGGCAAGAACTTCTGCAAGTCGGGAATGCTCTGGTCCAATCTCTCCGATCTTTTTGAACAGATCTGAAGAGGCGGGATCGGCGAAGTCTGCTTTCGTAAAGATCAAATTCTCGTCATGATGCTCTTGCCACAGACCGGGTCGTTCCGCGAGCGACAAGAGAGAAAGATAGATCACCAGTGAGGAGAAATTATCAAGTTTCGTGTCGAAGTGCCGAGCATCTCTCCGTGGGTGTTGGTAGTGCTGATGTCCAACCTCGCTGGCGGTCCATCCCGCCATTTTTGTTACAAAGATCCCGTCGTGATCTACGAGACGCAACTGACCGTGTTCGACGATGATGTTGCCATGCTGTAGATCGCCGTGTGCAATGCCGGAGGCTTGCAGAGAGTTCATCAGTCTTAACCATTCCTCGGAAAGGTGCAGCAGCACGTCCGGCCGTTTAAACATTTCGCCGATGTACAGATCGAGCGTCGGCCCGTCGATCCATTTCATGAAGAGAATCGGAAATCTGTTGCCGCCGACCAGTATTCCTTCCGGCGCGTAAGTGAATTCTGAGAGGTAGGCGGCTGGCGACGCTCTAAGATGTTCGTGAATGGCTCTGTATCGTTGATCCCGATCTCCGAGATAGCCGCGAAAGCAGCGAACGGCGAAGTCGCCGTCGCCATTCATCGATTTGAGTTTGTAGACGTAGGCAAACTGGCCCGAAGTCACGAGCGGCATTCCCAGACGATCGACAGCGGGAAGTGTGTTTCGCAGTAATGGATGCGCAAAACAGACGGATGGGCACTGTATGGCTTCAGTGAAATACCTGGCCGACGGCCAGTATCTCGGAATGATCCCGGTTTGCGTAGGAGAAACTGCCACTAGCTCATCTCCGCTGCGTGATTTCGATCCGTAAGACTGCGAGGTCGTCGTTTCTCAGTCTGCCTGCCAAACGCTCGTCGTCAAGGAATTGTTTTAGCTCCTGGTCTTCCTTCGTCTCGAACAACTCATCCGGATCGAGATCGTTTTTCTCGAAACGCTCCAGATACCAGGAAGCCAAAGCGTCTGAAAGCAACAGCAGCACATCTCCGCCGTTACAACTTCCCGAGTCGATCACAACTGACTGCATGCTGGCTTCATGCATCGAGGAGTTTGACGCCACGAGCACCGGGGCGCTGTTGAAGCTTTCCGAGCGGGAGAGAGGCAAACTCTTCAACAGCCTTCCGCGCCGGCAATGCAGCAAACAAGCATCACCGAGCGCTATTGCTTTCCACGAAGGCGAGTCGGTCTTGAGATCGAGCTCGACTCCTACAAAAGCCGCAAACGATCCAGTGCGCGCTTTCTCTTCCGAATACCACGACAAACTTAGACTCTTCCACGAGTCGTGAAGTTCCCGACCTTCCGCAGCGACCCACTTGTGAAACTCTTCCGCGGTCAGCGCCGATTCGTTTTGGACCCAATGTTGCGCCAACCTTTCGGCCCAGTTGCGTGCGTCGAATGCTTCGGTGGCGCCGTCAGCAACAGCAAATCTGCAAGTCTGTGTATCGATTGCGATGACGTCTTCACAGTCAGAGGCTTCGTCGTCCAACTTCGGCAGCAGCAACTGCCGAGTTTGCAGGTCCCAGATCGCACTCTGTTGGACAGAACTCAAGCCGTTTCCGTTCTGTGGTGGTGGCCTAACTACAGAGAGAGAACTCCAAATCAGGCCGTTTCCGTTCTATCGTCCATCCATCGGTAAGGAGTCATCCCGGTGAGACTCGTGCCGATTTCATAAAACTGAACGATGGACGATGGGTCTCCATTGAATACAAAGCCTCTGGAACCTTCCACTGCATGGATTCCGAGTTGAGCCGCGGCGGCCAGAAAGTTAGCAGGCAATCGACTCGAAATCTGAAACAGCGAACGCGCAAATCCATCAGGCAGGGAACTATCGTCAGTCGGATACTCGATCTTTGAAGATCGGCGTGTGGAGATGTGACAGTTAAACAAAAGCACCGCGCCGTCGTCTGTTCCCAGCGACATGATTTGCTGTCCAATCTCGTTTGGGTCGCCGTCGCTGGATTCACCGTCAGTAAGGTGCAAAACGGTTGGAGGAAATCCGCGTGGGTGGTCCAACAACCATCGCTCGAGGATCTCTTTCACTTTCGCAAGTGCTTCACACATCGGCGTCTTTCCGTCTGAGGCCGGATGGATCCAAACAGGATAACGCACAGGAATCTCCACCCATCCGCCCGCGCCATCTGAAACTCTTTTGTAACTGCTCTTTACCTGCAACGGAAAGTCGGCGACTTCTGCGATTGGGACGAGGCTCCGCGCGCCGAGTGGACCAGAAAAACAGGTTCCCACGTGACGTCCGTAACCGATGACTGACACGTGATAGTAATTTCTAACTTCCTCGGTTTTGGTGCAACGAATCACAAGGTCGTGAAGCGTGTGATTAACCACTTCCGCGACAAAGTCTGACTTCTTTCGGGCCGAGTCGCCGCTGAAAGGATCAGACATGGAGCCTGATTGGTCGAGCAGAAGAACAATGCAGGTGGGGTTTGCGCGCGTGATCTGGGCCGAATACATTGCAGCTTATTCTATTACTGAGTGCCCCGGCTCCCAAATGCGCCGAATGCTGAGATAGATAACGAGCGAGAGCACGGTTGTTAATTGCATCAGTATATCAATGCCGATGCTGGCAACCACCTGTACCGGCCAAAAGACGGCGTCAGTCAGTCCTACCACACCAATTGGCAGAATAATACCTGCCCAAAGCAACCCGATCACGATCGTCGCGCCCAGGATGTTCCAGCGGTGCCCTTTAGTCAGCTTAGTGCTCTCAAGCAGGACGTTTGATGCGGAGCGCTTCTCAAGGATCGCCAAGGGATAAACCAGCATGAGAGCCATGCCAACCATAATGCCGGGAATAACACACAACGCAAAACCGAGCGCCTGAAGTACCCATGCAGAGGCGGCGCAAACAATGAGTTTACCGAGCTTGCTCGCACCCCAGCGATAAGCTTCATTGATACCGGGGGCCGTGCCGGTTTGCATAATCCTCATCAGTGCGTAGATCAAGGCCGGCGCTATCAGCACATTGCACAAAAGACCCAAAACAAACATTCCGAGCGTCCATTGCCAATCGTTTTGCACGTCGGCTGCGGTGAACGTTTTGAACACTTCAAAAGGAGCAACTATGACAAAACTGATCTTTGTTATTAACCAAACGTTTTTTGTGAACAAGCTTAGCGTTGGTCCAACTACGTCGCTGACCCCGTTGAAGGGGCGGATGATTGTGAATCCTGGGCCGCTCTTCGGTCCGCTGAAGCGCGGTTGGTACGGGACAAAAACCGGTCTTGCGAAAGGTGGACCGACCGGGTTCAGTTCGATTGCGCAAGCCTTGCAGAAGTCGTCAGTGCCGACGTTGACCACTCCACATCGGATACATTTTACATGAGTCATGAGAGTTTGCTGGCTTCTTAGAAAGAGAGTGTGCGAGGCGAGTCGCAGCACGTGAGAATCTAACGCAGCCGGTTTGCGAAGGCAAGCTCATTCTTCTGAAGTTGCTGCAGACAGGATGTCAGGATCTGCAGGATGGCTCCCTCGAAAGAAATAATCTTGTTAATTCTGAAATCCTGTCATTTTCGAGTACTTGTAAAAAGAGGACATTTCTAAATAGACTGCAACGGCAAGTTAAGACGCCCCTGGGTGCCTTCTTCCTTTAGACCGCAATGCA
>Ga0268386_10003917_pt1 | contig 10920 bp, 8 predicted proteins | sample RVTome_15_FD_200260 | JGI IMG/M metagenome (GOLD analysis project Ga0268386, IMG submission 200260) | Soil microbial communities from uranium-contaminated site in the Upper Colorado River Basin, Wyoming, United States - RVT150D86... ... | reverse complement strand
TTCGGTGCCGTCTTCGGCCTGTGTATGCCTCGCGATCTGGCTGCTCCACAGCGTAAAATCCCGCGCGAGCTCATCACGCAATGCCTGCGGCAAATCGGTCATCTCGCGAAAGTCACGGGCCCTCTGCGCGAACAGCCACCGCCGCACCTGCCCCAGGCGGTATGCCCCCTGGCCGCGCTCCTTCAGCCAAGGAGTGAGCAATTCATCAATTGCGTTGAACAAGTGGACCATCGTGATTGTTGCATTTGAACCGCCGAGAACGGTTTACCCATTGTTGTAGCCGATAGCCGGCGAGCCACGCTCGCCGGTCCGGAAGGCGTGGCCGTCCGGCTATTATTCGGTGGTTATGTCAATTGGAAAACCGCACTAATTGCGCGAGTTTGACATGGCCGCCGGCAGCCACGACCACAGGTAGTACGCACGCGGCGCCGCGAGGTCGATGAGCGTGGGCAAATCGACGCTGCCGCGCAACGGCAATCGCGCATTCGAGCCGACGATGGCGTCCACGAGCGTCGGCTGCTTCTCATATTTTACGCACCGCACGTTATTCGCATCTTGTCCGGCCAGCTCGACCGCCCGGTCAATCGCCTTTTCGAGAAAGCCGATCTGATCCACCAGGCCGCGTTCCAGGGCTTGCTTGGCGGTGAAAATTTGCCCGGTGGCGACGGCGTCCAGCGCGGCGGGATCTTCCTTGAACTTTGGCCGGCCGCTGGCGACGATCGCTTTGAATTCCGCGAAGCTTTCGTCGACCAACGTTTGCAGCAACTTCCGTTCTTCATCGGTCATTGGCCGGGTTGGCGTTCCCATCTGTTTGAGCGGGCCGCTGGCGATCGAATCCTCCTCGATCCGCAGAGCGGAGAGCGCGCCCGACAAATCGAAATGCGGGATAATCACGCCGATCGAACCCGTCCATGTCGTCGGCTCGGCAAAAATCGCGTTCGTCGTATCGCCGACGGCCATAGCCACGTAATAGCCGCCGCTCGCGCAAACACTGCCCATGCTCACAACCAGCGGCAACTCGCGGTCCTCGACCAGTTCGCGCAGATGGTGGTAGATGTAATCGCTGCCCGTGATCGTGCCGCCCGGAGAGTTGATCCGCACGACGACGCCGACGACGTCGGTATCCTCGCGGACGCGATCGATCTGCTTCTTGGCGAAGCTGTCTTCCCCCTCGAGGATCGCGCCGCTGACGTCGATGATGGCAATCTTCTTGAGGCCGTACTGAGCCAGCGAATGATATTTTTCTTGCGGTGCATCGGACGGGCTGAAATAACTGTGGTACCGGCTATACAGCCCGATAATCACCAGCACGGCAATCACGAGTGCTGCCAGGAGCCACTTGCCAAATCGCCCGAACGCGCTGGCCTGCTGCTGCACGATAATCTGCGGCGGCACGGGTGGCGTGGCGAGCGTGGTGGCGGTCGCAGCTTGGTTTTCATCGGCCATGGCGAATTCCTCCCTCTCGATTTGTGCTAGCGAATTTACAGCGCCATTCTAGAGTACGGCGCCTTCCCGGCAAAAGCTGTCGCCTTGCCACAACGCCCCACAAGCCGCTAAAGTGGACGCTCGACCGACCCGCATCAAGGAGCCACGCGCGTGTTTGTTGCCGCATCGACTGATTGTTTTCCCGATCTTTCTCTCCAAGACACGGTCGAAATCCTGGCCGACTTGGAATACACGGCCGTCGAGCTGCCGCTCCACGAATCGGGCCAGGGTCTGCGGCCGTCGCAAGTTCACGACGACCTGGAACGAGCGGCCCGCTTTTGCCGCGACACGCATCGCCTCGATATCGCGGCTCTCGATATCGAGCTGGCCCCGGGGGAAGCTTACTACGATCATTTCGCCTCGTGCTGCAAGCTGGCCAAGGCGATCAAGGTCGTCACGCTGGTCGTGCCCTGCTCCGAGCTCGGCACGCCGTTCAACGAAGAGATCGAACGTCTTCGCAAGCTCGTGGAAATCGCCGCGCTGGAAAGCGCGGTGGTCGCGCTCAAGACCGAAATCGGCCGGATGACGCAAGACCCCGACACGGCCGTGGTATTGTGCGACCACGTGAAGGGTCTGAGGCTGACGCTCGACCCGAGCCACTACATCACCGGCCCGCACCAGGGCGGGAATATCGAAAAGGTGATCCGCTACGTGCAGCACGTCCACCTCCGCGATTCGACCCATGAGAATCTGCAGGTCCGTGTCGGCCAGGGCGAAATTGACTACGGCAAACTCATCCAGCAGCTTACCAAAGTCGGCTACGACCGCGCGCTCTCGGTCCACATGACCCCGCTGGAAGGCTTCGATCATCGCGCCGAAATGCGCAAAATGCGACTGCTGCTGGAAAGCCTGCTGTAGCGCCAAGCCGCGACCGGTGCGGTGCGTCGACCCATAGCGGCCCCGCGACCACCGATCGCGGCTTTATGACGGAACACGAATTGTTGGCCGGGGTTATATTCGGTGGGTGCGGAAGCGCTGGACGCAGTTGCAGCTCGCCGTCAAGTCCGTCGACGTGTAAGCTGAAATGAGAGAGAGGCGACGGCTGTCTTACCCCGCTTCGGGGAGACTGAGCCGAACCTCCGCACCTCACCATCGACGAGCCGCCCTTGTCGATTAGCGAATCGACTGCCGAAAGGTACACGCTGGCCGATCCCGACGTTCGGCTCATGCTCCAGGTGCGCGACGGCGATGCGCACGCGTTTGAAGAGCTGATGCTGCGTTACCAGAATCGAGTGCTGTCGCTGCTCGCCCACCTGGTAGGCCAGCGCGACCTGGCCGAGGACCTCACGCAGGAAGTGTTTCTGCGAGTGTATCGGGCTCGAAGTCGTTATGTGCCGGGCGCGAAGTTCTCGACGTGGCTGTTTACGATCGCGAACAATGTGGCCTCCAACGCCCTGCGGACCAAGGCGCGGCGCCGTGAAGTTCATTTGGCCCCTTTAGCGAGCGAATCGGCCCCACATTCGCTTGAAACTGTGGCACTGGCCGCCAGCGGGCTGATGCCGACGCGGCAGCTCGATAAGGCCGAGCTGTGTGGGGCCGTGCAGCAGGCCATCGGCACGCTCAACGACCGCCAGCGGATGGCGGTGCTGCTGGCGAAGTTCGAACACTTCAGCTATGCCGACATCGCCGAAGTGATGGACATGTCGCCGCAGGCCATTAAATCCCTGCTCTCCCGAGCGCGGTGTAATCTGCGCGAGGCGCTCGAGCCCTACTTGGAGCGAGGTGCGCCGGTCAACGGAGCGGCGGCCCAATCCGATGTGGACGCCTCTCACTCTGCACAGGAGCCAAATCGGTAAGTCATAGCCGTTTCACCCATGTCGTCCATCACCGATCCACAACCGGAAATCCCCGCGGAGGAAGAGCTCGTCGCGTACCTGGATGGCGAGCTGCCGCCGGAAGATTGCCGCCGCGTGGAAGCGCGGCTGGCCTCGGACGCCGATTACCGGCGGCAACTGCACCACCTCGATCAGGCATGGGAAGCCCTGGATGCTCTGCCGGCGAGCCGGGGCGACGACGATTTCGTGCGCACGACGATGGAGATGGTCGCCATCGCGGCCGAGGACGATCTCTCGCGCCACGCCGCGCGCGCCGCGGCGGCCGGGCGCCGGCGGATGTGGTGGCTGGCCGGGGCTGGCATCGCGGCGGCGGCCGTCGGCTTCGCGGCCGCTCGGTTGGTGCTATCGCGTGGCGACGCGGCATTCCTGGCCGACTTGCCCGTGATTCGCCACCTCGATCTATTGACGCACATTGAAGATGTCGAATTCGTGCGACGCCTGCCCTCGCGGGTGCCAATGGATCAGTTGACCAGCGACGAGGACGCGGTGCGCGACGAACTGCTCAATCTGGAATGGGTCAACGCTCCATCGCCCGAGGATCGGCAAGAGTGGTTGGAGGCTTTGCCCCCAAAGGAGAAAGCAACCTTAGTCGCCCGGACCAACCGGTTCCAGTCGCTGCCGGGCCACGAACGGGATCGGTTGAGAAGCTTGCAGCGCGAGATCCGCGAAGCCCACGATGCGGCGCAGTTACAACGAAACCTGGTCGCGTACGGGCAATGGCTGTCGCGGCTCTCGCTCGGCGAACAGGAAGAGCTGAAGGAAGAGCTACGGGGTCTGCCGCTGGACGAGCAGATGGACCGCGTCCGGCGTTTCGTCCGGCAAGCAAATCAAAGGGCATCGCGACAGCTTTCGCCCGAAGACGCCGAGACGCTCCGGAGGGCCGTATTGGCGTTCACAGAAGAACGCAAATCGAGGATTGTGCCCGAGATGCGCCGGCGTGGTCGAGCCGACGCCGCACGTTGGCTCGATGAGCCGCGTGGGGCGCTAATGATCCTCGGTCGGGAACTGCAAAACGATGATTCGGTGAACGACGTCCGTGAGCGGATCGTCAAGCAATTGAGTCCCGAAGCGCAGACGCACCTTGAAAGTCTCCGCCCCTGGGCGCGTCGGCTGCAGCTGTGGCAGTGGATTCGCGACTCGCTGAAGCCGAATTGGGGGCCCGGCGAATTGGAACGCTTCTTCGCGAATGAGCTGGACAACAACCAGCGGGAACGGCTGTTGAATCTTTCGCCGGGCGACATGCAGGCCGAACTGGAGCGGTTGTGCGTCGCCAGTGAGTTCGGCGTTCGCCGCCCGCCGCCACCGGAACTCTTTGAACGCGACCCACGCGCGCGTGGTGCGAATGGCCCGCGCGGCCCAGGACCCAACGATCGCAAGGACCATCGTCCACCACGTGGACCCGGGCCGCCTCCGCCGCATCACGAGCGCCAGGACGCGATCTGAGAACCTGGAACGGTACGCCGCGAGCGGCGGGGTTGATCCCCGCCGGGACAAGCCCGGCGGCTCGCAAACCGCCATCGTTTCACAGCCAAAATCAATCAAACTTCATAGCCGTCGCGGTAGTCGCAGCGCACGATCCGCGCCAGCGACGGGTCATTAAGCGGCTTGAGATGCCGCGGGTCCCATTCGACGCGGCCCCGCTTCCACACGGCCAGGTTGCCGAGCAAAATTGTCTCAGTGAGCGGGCCGGCATAGTCAGGGAAATTCGACGTAGCCGGCTTCTTGGAATCGCGCATCGCGTCAAACCATTCTTTTTCGTGCGGACTGGCGCCCGCCGGGGCACGCGGATAGTCGGCTTCCAGTTCCTTGACGTCGCCCACGATCTGAATGCCTTTCTCCGCGTAGTCGCCCGCCGCGTACATCGTCGCCTTATCGCCCACCAGCAGCACTCCGCTTTTCCACGGCGGCGGGACTTCTGCGCCCTCGTCTTTCACGGTCAGCGTAACGCCCTTGAACATCTCGATTGCCGGCACATTGCCACCGTCGTACCAGTACATTGTAAATGCGGCGCGGCCGTTCAGTTCGGGGAAGTCGAACTTGATCTTCGACCGCGGCGGATAGCTGTCGCCGTTGTGCTCCGGACATTCGGCCTCGACCGCTGAAGGATCGCGCATGTTGAGCGCCATGAACGGCAGGTTGCACGTATGGCAAGCCATGTCGCCCAGCGCGCCGGTGCCGAAATCCCACCAGCCGCGCCAGCCGAACGGATGATAAATGTCCGCCCCCGCGTACGGACGAAACGGCGCCGGTCCCAGCCATTGGTCCCAATTGAGCGTGGCCGGCACCGGCTGAATCATCGGCCGGTTCCCGCCTTGCGGCCAGATGGGACGGTCCGTCCAGACGTGTACTTCTTTGACGTTGCCGACTTGGCCGGCACGAATCTGGTACGCCGCCTTCCGCATGGCGACCTCCGCCGTGTATTGGTTGCCCATTTGCGTGGCGACGCCCTTTTCGCGGGCAATCTCGCCCAGCCGCCGCGCTTCCCAAATCGTGTGCGTGAGCGGCTTCTGGCAGTACACGTGCTTGCCCATTTTCATCGCCTTGGAAGCCATCACGGCATGGTTATGATCGGGAACGCTGATCGTCACCGCGTCGATGCGGTCCCCCAAACGGTCGAGCATCTCGCGATAGTCGGAGAAGTTGTGCTCGGTCTTGTAGGACCGCGCCATGCCGTCCAGGATGGTCGAATCCACGTCGCACAAGGCGTAGATTTTTCCGAAGCGTGAGACGTTTTGCACGTCGCTCTTTCCCTTGCCGCCCACGCCGATGCAGCCGAGTTGAATGTTTTCGTTGGGCGAGCGGCTCTCCGCGGCGTGCAGCCCGCCGGCCACCCAATAGCCCAAACCAGCGGCCGCCGAGGCTTGTAGAAATCTGCGTCGATCGGTTAAGAGTGACATCGATGAATACTCCCAGCTTGAAAAAAGGGAGGCGCCGGACACCGCCGGGCGCCTTTCCAACCTTATTCGTAACAGCATAACGATCGCGGGAGTCCAGGGCAAACACCCCCCTTTTCTGATCGATCCGGCCTGCGGAATGGCCGATCCGATTTGCCATTTGGATGGACCGAAATTAGGCTATCGGTGATCAAGCGCGTGAACCTGTGGCCCCTTAAGCCGTGCGAGGAACCGATCCATGTGGCAGTGGCGCTGGCATACCTGCGGAAGTTCGAGCGGTGCCGTCTGGATTGTCCTGGCGGTGGTCACCGCGTTGAGGGCCGATACGGAGGCGCTGGTGAAGCGAGTCGAGCAGCTCGCGGGCAAGGTCGAGCGCTCCGAGGCCGGTGAAATCGTCGGGGTCAACCTGCTGAACCGGCCCGCCACCGACGAGGATCTCAAATTGCTCGCCGCCGTGCCGAACCTGCAAAAGCTCGTCTTGTGGGGGGCCGGGGTTAGCGACGCGGGGCTCGATCACATTGCGAAGCTTACAAATCTCGTCGAGCTGCACCTGCAAAACACACGCGTCACCGACGCCGGCCTGGCGAAGCTCCTGACGCTCAACAAACTCAAGACACTCAATTTGCAGCGGGCTACGGCCATTTCCGACGACGGTCTCCTGCACGTCGGCAAGCTGCCCGAGCTCACCTACTTGACGCTCCTCTATACGCGCATCGGGAACGCCGGCCTGGTGCATCTTCAACCCGCGAAAAAGCTCCGGCTGCTCGACCTGCGAGGTTGCCGAATTTCGGACGAGGGACTCGCTCATCTTGCGCCGCTGAGCGGTCTGGTCGCGCTCAAGCTCCGCACCGCCGGAGTCACCGACGCCGGCTTAGCGCACATCGCCGGAATGAAGCGGCTGCGCGGATTGGCGCTGGAGGACGCGAAGGTCACCGACGCCGGGCTGGCCCACCTGGCCAACCTCACAGAAATCGACGACTTGAATCTCATGCGCGTGCCAATCAGCGACGAAGGCCTCAAGCATCTGGCGAAGCTCACCAAGCTGCGGATCCTCTTCCTCCGCGGAACCTATCTCAACGGCGACGGGCTGGTGCACCTTCGCGACATGAAACTCCTGCGAAAACTTGATCTGAGTGAAACCACCGTGGGAGACGACTCAATGGCGCATCTGTCGGGGCTGGCGGAGCTTGCCTGGCTCAATCTATGGAACACCATGGTCGGTAACGACGGAATGGCGCATTTATCAAAGTTGCCTAAGCTGGAATATCTGAACCTCGACAACACGCGCGTCGACGACGAGGGGCTCAAGAGCCTTGCGGCGATTCCCAAACTCGGCGCTCTGTATCTCAATGAAACCGCTGTGACGGATGAAGGCCTTGAACATTTGCGGTCCTGCCGCGGTCTGAAGAAGCTCGAGGTCCGGCGGGCTGCGGTCACCGCCGGCGGCGTCGCGAAATTGAAGGAGGCGCTGCCAGATTTGATTGTGGCTTACGACGAGTAATTGCCGCAACCCATGCAAATTTGCCACACCGATGGTGCGCAATTAGCCTGGATAGTATGGATGCGGCTAACTCTTCGCTCGAACTGCTTGCGCATTTTGACGACCCTGCGAAGTGCGAGAGTACGTGTACCAACCGGTCCCGCGGCGTGGGTTGGGTGTTGCAATCGTCTGCCGCAATCACGACCTTGTTATTTGCCGCCTGCCTGTTGACGCAGTTCGGCTACCGCCTGGCAGCCGAACTCACCTTGGCGCGCGCGGCTCGGGCCGGCGCGCTTGAGGCCACACTGCCGCGTGCCAGCTGTCACAGCGTTCGGCAATCGGTCGAGCGGCGTCTCGAGGATTTTCCGCAACAGCCATCCGGCCGCTTGCGGTTTAGCGTGCAACAGAACGGCGCGCCGGTCCGCGGCATGATTCGAGCGGGGGAGGGCGATCGGCTGACCGTCACGCTCGCTGTGCCCACGCAGCACGTCGCGCCGCAGTGGCTTGGCGCCGTGCGCTTTTGGTGGGCCGACGCGTGGATCGAAGCCCGTGCCGAGCGACAGATACCGGTACGACAACTATCCCCCGCTCGCCAGCACACGATTCCGATCGACGCTGCCAATTGCAACTAGCGGGACCGCCACGCGGTCCGGCCCGGTGAGCGTGGGCCTCCGTCTCTTGGTTTAACTACTCGCGGCGAACCCTACACGGCCGCGGAATACAGCTCGGCGTAATCGAGCACCCACAATTCGATCAGTTCGCGAAAGCTCTCAACGTCGACGTCATCCAGCCGTTGATAGTGGTTGCGGCTCAGCACTTCTTTGTTGCGGACCGTGCCCTTGGCGATCAGTTCCAGCACCCGGTATTTGTTGTAGGGCGCGACCAGAAGCTGCAGGCGGCTGAAGAGCGTGCCGCGCCGGCCGGCGCCAATATTGACATCGTCGCGACTGGCCGCCGCGCCCCAACCGCTCTCGTCGACGATCGTTTCCAGGCGAAAGCCGGGGAAATTGTCGGCCAGCTCGCCGAGGCAATTCTCGATGTATTCGGTGAGCGTTAAGCGATACTGCGAGTGCAGCCGGCGGCATTCCTCTTCGCTCAGCGCCCGGGCGGCCGCCTCATTGAGCTGAGCGGCCCGCGACTGTTTCCCGCGCTCCGTGGCCCGCTGTAACCGTTCACGAAAGTTCATCTTCGCATCAGGGTTCGTCGTCTATCGATCAAAACAGACAGGGAGACAGGGAGACAAGGAGAAAGACGCTAGTTCAATCTCCTTGTCTCCCCCTCTCCTTGTCTCCTTGTCTTTCAGATTGCGCCGCGCCGTTGGCGCCTGCGGGCGGCTCGGAAGTGTCGTCGTGCTTGCCCTGCTCTTTTTTCTTTTTATGATATTGCAGCAAATCGCCGAACGAGCGCATGAATTCCTTGCCCTCTTCCATGGCCTTGGTAATTGGGACGAGGGTTTTAGCGGCACGTTTCTCGTAGGGACCGGTGCGGGGCTCGCGCTTCACGGGGCGTGAACCACGACGTTCGCGCGGCGGCCTGGCGGCACGACGCGGCGCCAATTCCCTTTTCTCCGTGGCCGACGCTGGCATTCCATCGGCGGGCGGCGGGGCGCTCGGTTGAGGAGCGGCGTGTCGCCGGCGACCACCCTCCGGGCGTCGCCCGCGGTGCGACTTGGTCGGCCGCGGCTTTTCGGTCCCGGGCGGGATCATCGTCAGCGCCACGCGACGCCGCTCATTGTCGATTGCCGTCACCCAAACTCGCACCTGATCGCCCACGGCGATCACATCGTGCGGGTCGCGAACATAGCCGGCGCTGAGCTGGCTGATGTGGATCAGCCCGCTGTCGGACAAGCCCACGTCGACGAAAGCGCCGAAATCCACGACGTTGAGCACGGTACCGAGCAGCTCCATACCCTGCTGCAAGTCCTCGAATTTCACGACGTCCTTGCGGAAGATAGGCGGCGGCAAGTCCTCGCGCGGATCGCGGCCCGGTTTCGAGAGGGCCTCGATCATGTCGTCGAGCGTGAGCCGGCCGACTCCGAGATCCGCCGCGAGCGCGTCCCGCTCCAGCGGCGCGACGAGCTCCCGAATGCGGGCCGCCATCGTGCCGCCGGCCACGCTCGCCGCATCGACGCCAAGTTTTTCAAGCAGCCGCTCCGCGGCCGCATAGTTCTCGGGATGTATCCAAGTCGCATCGAGGGGGTGATCGCCGCCGACAATTTTAAGAAAACCGGCCGCCTGCACGAACGTCGCATCACCCAGTCCACTCACCTCGAGCAGCTGACGGCGGTTGCGAAACGGCCCGTGCTGCCGGCGATGCTCATACACGCGGCGGGCCGTGAGCTGGTTCATCCCCGAAACGTACCGCAGCAGCGGCGTGCTCGCACTATTGAGCTCGACGCCCACGAAGCTCACGCACGACTGCACGACGTCGTCGAGCGTATCGCGGAGGTGCTTGGCGCGGGCGTCGTGCTGATACAAACCGACGCCGATGCTGGCCGGGTCGATCTTCACGAGCTCACTGAGCGGGTCTTGCAGCCGCCGGCCGATCGAGATCGCGCTCCGCTGAATGGCGTCGCACTCAGGGAATTCCTCGCGGCCGATTTCGCTGGTCGAATAGACGCTGGCGCCGGCCTCGTTGACGACAACGTAGTGCACATCCGCGTCGCACAGCTCGTTGCCGATAAGGTCGGCAATCAATTGTTCGGTCTGACGGCAGGCGGTGCCGTTGCCGATCGCTACGACATTGATCTGGTGCTGCCGAATGAGCTCCGCAAGTTTCGAACGGGCTGCCGTCTTTTGCTCCTCGCTGCCCACGACGTAAATCAACTCGTGGCACAACAGCCCCCCGAACTCATCGAGCACCGCCAGCTTGCAACCGTTTTTGTATCCCGGATCGATCGCCAGCACGCGTTTGCCCGGCAGCGGCGGCTGCAGCAGCAGATTACGCAAGTTGCGGGCGAACACCTCGACAGCGTGCGTTTCCGCCTTCTCCGTCAGTTCGCGGCGGGCCTCGCGCTCCAAGCTCGGCAGCAAGAGCCGCGACAAAGCATCGCGCACGCAGCCCATTAAAAAATCTTTGTGGGAATGATCGGGTGGCACCAACAGCTCGATTCCCAATTGTTCGATCGCCGCCTCGTCGACGTCGATCCGCACGCGCAGCACCTTGGCCCGCTCCCCACGATTGATGGCCAGCACGCGGTGCGGCGGAATGCGGTGCAGCGGCTCGC
>Ga0268386_10003916_pt1 | contig 10921 bp, 11 predicted proteins | sample RVTome_15_FD_200260 | JGI IMG/M metagenome (GOLD analysis project Ga0268386, IMG submission 200260) | Soil microbial communities from uranium-contaminated site in the Upper Colorado River Basin, Wyoming, United States - RVT150D86... ... | reverse complement strand
CGACACCGTGGGTCGTGAGGTGAGCACGCTGCTCGCCGAGCAGGCGCGCGAGCGGATCGCCCACTTCCTGCAGCGGAAGGTCGAGAAGGGCCGGATGCAAGCCGAGGAGCGCGAGGCGGCGCTCGGGAGGCTCCGGCTCGAGACCGACCTGGCCGCCTTCTCCGACCGCGATCTCGTGATCGAGGCGATCGTCGAGGATCTGGACGCGAAGCTCGAGCTCTTCGCGGAGCTCGAGGTCGTGGTGCCGCGGGACGCGGTCCTCGCGACGAACACGTCCGCGCTCTCGGTCACCGAGATCGCGTCGGCCGTGGCGTCACCCGACCGCGTCGTGGGCATGCACTTCTTCAACCCGGCCCCGCTCATGCCGCTGGTCGAGATCGTGCGGGCCGAGCTCTCGTCCGACGACGCGGTGGCGGCCGCCTACGCGGTCGGCGAGCGCATGGGCAAGAGACCCATCCGCTGCCACGACACGCCCGGCTTCGTCGTCAACCGCGTGCTCATCCCGCTGCTCAACGACTGCATCCGAGTCCTCGACGAGGCGCGGATCGCACCCGAGGCCCTCGACACGGCGATGACGGCGGGCGCAGGCTGGCCGATGGGGCCGTGCACGCTCGTCGACCTCGTCGGGATCGACGTGCACGTGCACGCCTCCGAGGCGCTCTACGAGAAGCTCCGCGAACCGCGGATGGCGCCGCCTCCACGCATCGTGGCGATGAAGAACGCCGGGCTCCTCGGCCGGAAGAGCGGCCGCGGCTTCTACGCCTACGACGACTGACGCGGCGCGAGCGCGCGCAGGACCGGCGGTGCGACGAGCGTCGTGAGGACCGACATCCCGACCACGACGGCGAAGAACTGATCCGAGACCGCCCCCTCGGCGAGCGCGATGCCGGCGATCACGATGCCGACCTCGCCGCGCGGGACCATCCCGACGCCGACGATCGCCGCCTCCCGCCTACCGAGAGGGAGGGCGCCGAGGAACGAGCCCACGAACTTCGTCGCGACGGCGACGAGGGTGACGGCGACGAGGAGCCCGAGCGTCTCCCAGCTCGCGTACGCGCCGAGGTCGAGCTGCAGTCCGATGGCGGCGAAGAAGAACGGCGGAAAGAAGGCGTACAGCGGCGCGACCTCCTCCTCGATCGGGTGCTGCTCCTTCGTCTCCGCGACCATCATCCCGGCGAGGAACGCGCCGATGATCGCGGCCAGGCCGATCTGGGCGGACAGCGCGGCCAGGCCGAGGCAGAGGAGGACCGCGGGCAGGAGCGGGGACTCCGAGAACCGTGGTGCCTTCAGGATCCCCGGGCGCCGCTGCATGAGGCGCGTCCCGCCGAGCGCGAAGAACGCCACGAAGGCGACCGCGAGGACGGCCGACACGGCGAGCGCCGTGAAGTCGGCGCCTCCTTCGGCAGCGAGGCCGACGGCGACCCCGAGGATGAGCATGGCGAGGATGTCGTCGACGACGGCCGCGCCGAGGATCGTGCGTCCGGAAGCGGACGACACGAGGCCGAGCTCCGAGAGGACGGCCGACGTGATCCCCACGCTCGTGGCGACGAGTGCGGCACCGGAGAACACGATCACCTCACGGCCCTCGCCGACTGCCGCCGCGAGCCCTGCGCCGCCGACGAACGGCAGGAGCACGCCGACGACGCCGACGACCCCCGCCGTGCGGCCGACGTCCTTCAGGTCGTCGAGCTTCGTCTCCAGCCCGACCCAGAAGAGAAGGAACACCGCCCCAAGCTCGGCGAACACCTCGACGGTCTCGCCGAGCTCCACCCATCCGAGGACCACAGGCCCGACGAGCACGCCGGCGAGGATCTCGCCGACGATCGCGGGCTGCCCGATGCGCTTGAAGATCTCGTCGCCTGCCTTGGCGGCGAGGAGGATGACGAAGAGGTCGACGAGGGTCTCCGCCACCGGCGACGCGGCGACGACGGGCACTATCGCTCCTGGGCTCGCTCGAGGCGCGCATGGCAGAGCGCCGCGATGGAGAGCATCCCGACGAACGACTCGCCGTCGACCACGGGGAGCGCGTCCTGTCCCGTGTGGATGAAGCGCTCTGCGGCGTGCACCTGGCTGTCGTCGGCTCGGAGTGTCTCGACCGGACGTGCGAACTCCCGAACGGGTCGGTCCCGCACGCTCCGCGCCTGCTCGTCGAGCGACGGGGTGTCGTCGGACAGGAACGCCGTGTGGCGGACCTCCGCGAGGTATCGGGGGAACACCGCCTTGAGCACGTCCTCCTCCGCGAAGATGCCTGCGACGCGGCCCCCGTCGTCGAGGACCGCCAGGGCCGGCACGCTCGCCGCGAAGAGCGTCGCCGCCGCCTCGGCCACGGTCGCGGTCTCGGGCACGGACGCGTCGACGAGCTGGACGTCGCGAAGTGGCATCAGAACTGGAAGAGGACGAGGTAGGCGGTGGCGATCACGAGCGAAACGAGCGTCATGGGCAGCCCGACGGCAAGGAAGCGGAGGAAGGAGACGTGGTTGCCCGTACGGTCGAGGATGCCCGTCGCGGCGACGTTCGCCGCCGCGGCGATGATGGTGGCGTTCCCGCCGAAGCACGCTCCGAGCGCCAGCGCCCACCACAGGCCGTCGTCGAACTCCCCGCCCTGGATCTCGTCCACGACGGGGATCATGGCGGTCGTGAACGGGATGTTGTCGACGAGAGCGGAGCCGGCCGCGGCGGTCCAGAGGATCACGAGCCCCTCCGCCGTGGGCGAGCCTTCCGTCAACGTCGCGAGGCGCTCGGCGACGTCGGATACCACCCCCTGCTCGACGAGGCCGCCCACCATCACGAAGAGACCGACGAAGAAGAGCAGCGTCGACCACTGGACCCGGCCGAGCGCCTCGTCGACGTCGTCGCTCGCCACGAAGAGCATCACGGTCGCGCCGACGAGCGCAACGACCGCCGGCTCGACGCCGATCGCCGAGTGGGCGAAGAATGCGACGATCGTCCCGACGAGGACGGCGAGCGTCCGTTTCACGTTCTTGGCCTCGCGCAGGTCCCGCGCCGGGTCGAGGCGCGCGATCTCGGCGGCGCGCTCCGGCTCCACGTGCAGCGACGCGCGGTAGACGAGCGCGAGCAGCCCGGAGACGACGCCGAGCGTGACGATCGAGACCGGCGCGAGGTTCACGATGAAGTCCATGAACGAGAGCTCGCTCCGGTGCGAGCCGATGAGGATGTTGGGCGGGTCGCCGATCAGCGTCGCCGTCCCGCCGATGTTGCTCGCGAGCACCTGGATGAGGACGAGGGGGATCGGCGGCAGGCGCAGGAGATCGGCGATCAGGAGCGTGATGGGGACGACGAGCAGGATCGACGTGAGGTTGTCGAGGAAGGCCGAGAGCACGCCCGTCACGAAGGCGAGCAGGAAGACGAGGGCGATCGGGTTGCCCCGCGAGAGCTGCGTCGCGCGCAGCGCGATGTACGTGAAGATCCCGGTCGGCTCGGAGAGCGCGACGATGATCATCATCCCGGCGAGGAGCCCGAGCGTCGGCCAGTCGATGGCCTCGACGGCGTGCTCCTGGTCGATGATCCCGAGCAGGACCATCAGCGCCGCCCCGCCGAGGGCGATCTTCGTCCGGTGCGCCCAGTCGAACGCGATCGCGGCGAGCGCCCCGACGAAGATGACGACGGCCAGGGCGCTCATGGGGTTCGAGCCTACAGTGGGCGTCGTGCCGAGCCGGTCGGCTTCGCGAGCGCGGCGATAGAGTCGTCCGGCGAGTCCCGGTGCCGCTACGGCCGAGCCGTACGCCTCGCGCGTGATGACCGGCAACCTGGTGACGCTCCTTCTCGGGCTCGGGTGCGCCGCCCTCGGCGGGGAGCTCTTCGTGCGCGGTGTCGTCGGCATCGCGGACGCAGCCCGCATCCCCCCGGGCATCGTGGGCGCCACCGTCGCGGCCTTCGCGACCTCGAGCCCCGAGGTGTCGGTCGCGGTGAGCTCCGCCGTCAGCGACCGCCCGCAGCTCGCGCTTGGAGATGCGCTCGGGAGCAACGTCGTCAACATCGGCCTCGTCCTCGGGCTGGCGATCCTCCTCGGGCCGATCGGCGTCGGACGGGGGACGATCCGGCGGGACATCGCCGCCGCGCTCGTCATCCCGCTCGTCACCGTCGGGCTCGCGGTCGACGAGCACCTCTCGCGTCCCGACGCGGCGGTCTTGCTCGCCGTCTTCTGCGTGTGGCTCGTGACCACGATCCTGGCGGCGCGCCGGGAGCGGAGCGCGGCCGCCGAGGTGCTCGCGGAGCACTCGCTCCCGCGTGCGCTGCTCGTGTCCGTGCTCGGCTTGCTCGTCCTCGTCGCCGCCGGTCGGCTGATCGTCGTAGGGGCGAAGGGGATCGGAGCGGACCTGGGCCTCGACGCGTTCGTCGTCGGCGTCGTTTTCGTCGCCATCGGGACGTCCGTCCCCGAGCTCGCGACGGCAATCGTCTCGCGACTGCGCGGTCACGACGAGATCGGCCTCGGCACCGTTCTCGGGAGCAACGTCTTCAACGGCGCGCTGATCATCCCGATCGTCGCGCTGATCTCGCCTTTCCGCCTCGACTGGTCCGAGATCGCGATCAGCCTGACGTTCGGCGTGCTCGTCGTCCTGGTGGTGCTGCCGTTCCCGCAGCCCGTGCTGGGAAGGCCCCGCGGTGCGCTCCTGCTCGGGCTGTACGCAGGCTCGGTGCTCACGCTCCTCGCCGTGCACGGATGACGTCGAGCGCGAGCCGCTTACACTCTCCTTACGTCCTTCTCATGCCGGACCCACGCTCGATCTCGATACTGCGCCTGGGCATGCGGTCGCTCGTCTCCTTTGCGTTCCTCGTCGTGGCCGGAGCGATCGTCGGCTCCGCGGTCGCGGCGTTGCCGAGCGCGGGCGAGCTCTCCGTCGAGCGTGGGAAGGGCCTGGTCGTCCTCGACGTCCGCGGCTCCGTCCTCGGGCTGCTCGAAAGGGGGACACTGCGCGTGACGGACACGACGCCCCGCGACCGCTTCTCGGCGCTCGTGACGGGCCGCCGCGTGACGCAGGAGCGCATCGGCCCGCGCACGGTCGTGTATCGCGGCCAGGGCCTCCGCTTCCGGATGGTCGGAGGCGGCTACCGCATCGTCGCCCGCGGAACGGGGATCTCCCTGTCGGCCGTCGGCCGGGGATTCGTGGTCCTCGACGGCGACCGCAGGCTTCCGACGGACGACGTCGGCTTGTACTCGCTCGACGGGGTCGACTGCGGGCTCGAGCCGCTGCTCTGCACGCCGCTCCCGGACGTGCCGGAGCGCTACGCGCTCGAGCCGACGGAGGAGGAGAGCGAGGCGCGGCGATGAGCCAGAAGCAGCACGCCATCCTGGTCGTCGAGGACGAGACCTCGATCGCGTCGTTCGTGAGCGCCTACCTGCGGAACGCGGGCTACGCCGTGCGAACCGCCTCGACCGCGCAGGCCGCCATCGCCGAGCTCGCGGCCGAGGCGCCCTCGCTCGTGGTCCTCGACCTCAATCTCCCGGACGGCGACGGCGTCGAGCTCACCCGCCGGATTCGGAAGGGCTCCGACGTCCCGATCCTCATGCTCACCGCGCGAGACGAGGACATCGACAAGATCATCGGGCTCGAGGTGGGGGCGGACGACTACATGACGAAACCGTTCAACCCGCGCGAGCTCGTGGCGCGCGTGAAGAGCGTCCTGCGTCGCGCGTCGCCCGAGCGCCGGCGGAGCGAGACGGACGAGATTCGCTACGGCGACCTCGAGATCAACGCGGGGAAGCGCGAGGTGCACGTGGGCGACGAGGAGATCCGCCTCGCGCCGAAGGAGTTCGACCTGCTCTGGGAGCTGCTCGACCACCGCGGCATCGTGCTCACGCGCGACCAGCTCCTCGAGCGCGTCTGGGGCTACACCTTCGCCGGGGACACGCGAACCGTGGACGTCCACGTGCGGCAGATCAGGCGGAAGCTCGGCGACGCGTCGCCGATCGTGACCGTCTGGGGTGTCGGCTACAAGGTCGCCTCGGACCGGACCTCCGCCTCGGCCGTGTAGCGGGCTACGCTGGGTTGACATGCTCGGGACGCTCCGGTTCCGTCTCACGGCCCTCTTTCTCGCGGTCGTGCTGGTCTTCGGGCTCGTGTCCATCGCGCTGGCCGTCCGGCTCTTCCAGGACTTCACCCACTCGCAGTCGGTCGACGAGCTCGAGCGCGAGGCGGCGGGCATCGCCGCGCTCTACGTAGCCTCGGCCCTGCGCTCGAGCGACGAGGGGACGCGCGCACCGGAGTTCGCCGCAGAGACGCTCGAGCTCGCGACCGGCGACCAGCTCTTCTACTTCGGGGCCTCGATCTTCCCGGGTCAGCGGTTCGGGCTCGAGCGACTCCCACGAACCGCGCTCGGCGACGCCGCGCTCGAACGGGACTCGGTCGTCACCTTCGAGTTCACGTCGCCGCGTGACGGCCGTCCGCTCCTCGCGTCCGCGCAGCCGGTGCAGCTCGTCGAGGGCACCGAGCCGTTCGGCTGGCTGGTCGTCGCGAAGCCGATCGCGGAGCTGCGCCAGCAGTGGCTCACGCTCGTGGAGCGGCTCGCCGTCGCGCTCGCATTGGGGATCGTGCTCGCGGGCGTGCTCTTCTGGTGGCTCTCGCGCCGTCTCACCGAGCCGGTGCGGGCGCTCACGCGCGCAACCCAGGACGTCGCCGCCGGTCGCTACGACGTGGAGATCCCGAAGGCGCGCTCGAGCGACGAGATCTCGATCCTCAGCGACCGGTTCCAGGGAATGGTCACGAAGCTGGCCGAGGCGGAGGAGCTGAAGCGCTCTTTCCTGATGTCCGTCTCGCACGAGCTGCGCACGCCGCTGACCGCTATCCGCGGCCATGTCGCGGCACTGCGCGAGGGCATCGTCGAAGAGCCGGAGCAGGTGCAGAGCTCGCTCGACGTCATCGCCGCCGAGTCGGACCGGCTCGAGCGACTCGTCGGCGATGTGCTCGACCTCGCGAAGCTGCAGGCGCACCGGTTCACGGTCCGTCAGGAGGAGGTCGACCTGCGCCGCGTCCTCGACCAGGCGTACGGCGCGTTCGCCGAGGAGGCCCGCCGGCGGGGGATCGACTACCGGATCGCTCCGCACGAGGACGCGCCGGTCATCGTCTCCGACGGAGACCGGGTCCTGCAGGTGATCTCGAACCTGCTCTCGAACGCGTTTCGCTGGACGCCCGACGGCGGCACGATCGAGCTCGACCTCGGCGTCTCGAACGGGGTCGTCCGGGTGGACGTGGCGGACTCCGGCCCGGGCATCCCTCCCGAGCGGCGCGACCGGATCTTCGAAGCGTTCATCTCGAACGACGTGAACGGGACGGGGCTCGGGCTCCCGATTGCGCGGGAGCTCGCCGTGGCACTCGGCGGACAGGTCGAGCTCCGCTCGGAGCCAGGGCGTGGAAGCCGCTTCCGGCTCGTCCTGCCCGGCGTGCGACCCGCGTCGACTGCCTAGGCGGCTGCCGCGCGCTCGAGGCGGTCCAGCTCGGCCTCGGCGTCCCGGCCGGGCAGGCTCTCCACGATGGCCTCGGCCCGGGCCTGACCGCGCTCGAGGCGATCGAGCCGAGCGTCGATTCCTCGCCATCCGGAGCTGACGAGGTCGACGAGCAGCGCGAGATCGTCCACTCTCGCGTGGCGCTCCGCCTCGATCTCCGCCTCCAGCCGCTCGAGCCGTCGGATGACCTGGTTGAGCAGTCCGCGCATCTCGGCGATGTGGCGTGCGACGGGGAGGACTTCCGCCCGGAGACCGTCCCGCACGGCGTCTCCCACCTGGACGGGAATGGACGCTTCGAGCTCGGCGGCGGTGGCGGCGAGCGACTCGATCTGGTCTCGCGAGCGCTCGAGTGCCGCCTCGATCCTCGCGGGCTCGGCACGGCCCGAGGCCGAGTCGGCGATCCGCTGCCTGGCGCGTTCGAGGGCGAGGACATCCATGGGCGCGAGGCTACTCTGCGCGCCGGATGGACACTTCCATCCTCGACTACGAGCTGCCGCCGGATCTGATCGCCCAGCGGCCGCTGGAGCCACGCGACTCCTCCCGTGTGCTCGTCTATCGCTCGGAGACGGGCGAGCTCGAGCACCGCGTCTTCGCCGACCTGCCGGAGCTCCTGGGCGGCGAGCTCGTGGTCCTGAACGACACGCGTGTCGTTCCGGCCCGGCTTCGCACCAGGCGCGCCTCCGGTGGAGCGGTGGAAGTCCTCCTGCTCGAGAGCCTCGGACCTGACGGGGTCTGGGAGGCGCTGGCGCGGCCGAGCCGCCGCCTCCGGCCGGGCGAGCAGCTGGGGCCGGTCGAGCTACTGGAGCCTCTCGGGAAGGGTCGCTGGCTCGTACGGCTCGAAGGAGAGCCCGCTGGGGAGATGCCGTTGCCTCCGTACATCGGAGGGCAGCTGCGCGACCCGGAGCGCTACCAGACGGTGTTCGCCGCTGACGCGGGGTCGGCCGCGGCGCCGACCGCGGGGCTCCACTTCACGAGGGACCTCCTGGGGAAGCTCGACACCGTGCACGTCACGCTGCACGTCGGGCTCGACACCTTCAGGCCCATCGAGGCCGCGACGCTCGAGCAGCACGAGCTCCACGGAGAGCGCTACCGCGTCGAGCCGGACGCTTGGGCGCGGATCGCGGCGGCGGAGCGCGTGCTCGCCGTCGGCACGACGGCGGTCCGAGTCGTCGAGACGGTTGCCCGCACGGGCGCGCTGGAGGGTCGGACGACGCTCTTCGTGCAGCCGGGGTTCGAGTTCCGCCGGGTCGATGCGCTCCTGACGAACTTCCACCTGCCCCGCTCGACGCTGCTGGCGCTCGTCATGGCGTTCATGGGGATCGAGGAGGCGCGGGAGATCTACCGGGCGGCGATCGACGAGCGCTACCGCTTCTACTCCTTCGGCGACGCGATGCTCGTCCTCTGAGCCTCGCTCGGCACGCTTCCGGCACGATCCCGTCTCCCATGCGTATGCAGTTCCCGAGTAGGCTCGACGGTGGGAGGAGGCGCGGGGTGGCCCCTCGGTGTGAGCGTCGGCCGGGCAGAGCCCGCCGGTGACCGAGCGATCGCCCGGCGCCTACGAGGTCATCGCGACAGACGGCGAGGCTCGGGCCGGGATCCTGTCCACGGAGCACGGGGAGATCCCGACACCCGCGTTCATGCCCGTCGGCACGAAGGCGACGGTGAAGTCGCTGCATCCCGACGAGCTCCGCGCGCTAGGCGCGCACGTGATCCTCGGGAACGCGTACCACCTGCACTTCCGGCCGGGCGCCGACGTCATCGAGAGCCTCGGCGGCCTGCACGCGTTCTCGGGCTGGGACGGCCCGATCCTCACCGACTCGGGCGGGTTCCAGGTGTTCTCGCTCCGGGACACGATCCTTGCGCTCGACGACGAGGGAGTGACGTTTCGCTCCGTGTACGACGGCGCTGAGGCGCGGCTGACACCCGAGGGCGTCGCCGAGATCCAGCGGCGGCTCGGCTCGGACATCGCCATGTGCCTCGACGTCTGCCTTCCCGCCGGCGCGTCGCGGCCGGAGCTCGAGCGGGCAGTCGACCTCACGTCGCGCTGGGCCTGCCGCCAGGTCGAGGAGGAGCGCTCGCCGGGCCAGCTGCGTTTCGGGATCGCGCAGGGAGGGACCGACGACGAGCTCCGCCGGCGGTCGATCCACGAGCTCACCGCGTTGCCGTTCGACGGCTTCGCGCTCGGCGGCCTCGCAGTCGGCGAGTCGCGCGAGGAGATGCTCGACTGCGTGGGCTGGTCGGCGCCGCTCCTGCCCGCGGAGCGACCGCGGTACTTCATGGGCATCGGCGACCCCGTGGGGATCCTCGAGGTCGTCTCGCGCGGCGTCGACCTCTTCGACTGCGTCCTGCCGACGCGCACCGCGCGGACCGGCTCCGCCCTCACGTGGAGCGGCCGCCTGAACGTGCGCAACGCCCGCTTCGCTCGCGATCCGTCGCCGCTCGACGAGGAGTGCGGGTGTCCCGCCTGCGCCCGCTTCTCGCGCGCGTACCTCCGCCACCTCGTCACACAGCACGAGATGCTCGGGCCGCGGCTCCTGAGCCTGCATAATCTGTGGTTCGTACTCGACCTGACCGCACGCGCGCGGACGGCCATCGAGCAGGGCGTGTTCTCGGAGTTCCGGAGCGACGCGCTCGCGCGGCTCGTCCGGGCGCCAGAGGAGGAATCGTGGGCTTCCTGATGGTGATGGTGCTTCTGCTCGTGGTGATGTGGGTGCTGATGATCCGCCCGCAGCGACAGCGCCAGCGGGAGCAGCAGGTGATGATCGAGGGCGCGAACGTGGGTGACGACATCCTCACGACAGGCGGGATCTACGGCACGATCAGCCACGCCGAGGGCGACGACATCGTCGTCGACATCGCCGAGGGCCTCTCCGTGCACATGACCCGCCGTGGCATCGCGGCCGTCCTGCCTCCCGAGGAGGAGGAGGAGGAGGAGGAGGAAGCCCTCGAGCTCGTCGGGGGAGACGTGGAGGAGCGAGACGACGCCGCGAGCGCCGACGAGCTCAGGCGCCGAACCCGCGAGGGCACCGCCTGACGGGCCGTGAACGTCCCGTTGTGGCCGGCGAAGAACGCGTTAGGCGCCGGTGCGGACGTCGTAGCCGTCCCACGGGCACCGCTACTCTGATTCGCCGACCTTGAACCGTCGCAACTCCCTCCTCGTCATCGGCCTCCTCGTGGCCGCCCTCGCGGGCGTCGCGCTGCTCGCGATCCCCGCGTCGCCTCTGAGCAAGAAGCCGACGCTCGGCCTCGACCTCCAGGGAGGTCTCGAGGTCACGTTGCAGGCCGTGCCGCCGCCCGACCGCGAGCTGACGGACGAGGACCTCGACCGCTCCGTCGACATCATGCGGAACCGCGTCGACAAGCTCGGCGTGTCGGAGCCCGAGATCAGGACACAGGGCGACAACCAGATCGTCATCCAGCTTCCCGGCGTCCAGGATCCCGAGGCGGCGGCGGAGATCA
>Ga0268386_10003915_pt1 | contig 10921 bp, 8 predicted proteins | sample RVTome_15_FD_200260 | JGI IMG/M metagenome (GOLD analysis project Ga0268386, IMG submission 200260) | Soil microbial communities from uranium-contaminated site in the Upper Colorado River Basin, Wyoming, United States - RVT150D86... ... | reverse complement strand
TCTGCGACCGAGCCTCGCCGTCACGCGTCCGCGCGGCGTGGGGCACGACGCCGCGGCAGCGGCGAGGGCGACCACCGTCGGCCGCCTCAAACGGATGCTGCAGGGCGATCTCGACAATATCGTGCTGATGGCGCTGCGCAAGGAGCCCGAGCGGCGTTACGCCTCGGCCGATCAGCTGGCCGAAGATGTGAGCCGCTTTCGCGGCCACCGGCCCGTCCTCGCGCGGCCCGATACCGCCCGCTACCGTTTCGCGAAGTTCGTGCGGCGAAATCGGGTTGCCGTCTCGGCAGCGGCCCTGATCTTCATCACCGTGGCGGGTTTCTGGTTCCGCTTGTTGGACGAGCGCAACCGTGCCCGCACGGAGGCACTGAAGGCCACCCAGGTTGCCGACTTCATGGTCGAATTGTTCGAAGCGGCCGACCCGAAGCAGATCGTGCGCGAACAGCTCACGGCTCGCGAGCTGCTCGACCAGGGTGTTGCGAGGATAGCGACAGACCTTGCTGGCCAGGAGGAGGTGCAAACCCATCTGATGCAGACTATCGGCCGGGTTTATACCTCGCTCGGCTTGTATGAGGACGCGGAGCAGCTGCTCGTGCCCGCGCTGAAACAACGCCTCGCAGCATTCGGTCCCGACCACCTGGAAGTTGCCCGTATCCGGCAGCAATTGGGGGCGCTCTACTACCATAGCGGCGACTATGCGGCGGCAGAGCCCCTGCTCGAGCAAGCATTCGCCACCAAGGAAGAGCTCCTGGGGGCCGAGGACCCCGAGCTTGTCGACCTGCTGGAGCGGCTGTTCATGCTCCACGGTCGGTTGAACGATCCGGAGAATGCGGAACAGCTTTTCGAGCGATGTCTACGACTCGCGGAGCAGACGCGTGGCCCCGACGATGTCTCGGTAGCCACCATCCTCAACAATTTCGCCCTCTTGATCCGCGCGCATGATCCCCACCGGGCGCAGTCGTTGATCGAAAGGTCGGTCGAGATTCTCGAGAAGACGCTCGCGCCCGATCACCCGTTTATGTTGGCCGGGCTGACGAACCTCGCCGAGCTGCGGCGCAAGAACGGACAGACTGACGGCCTGGAGGCTCTTCATCAGCGCCTCCAGGCCACGCTGGAAGACAAGCTGCCGGGCACTCTCGAGCTTGCCTCCGTCTATATAGAGTACGGACTCTTCCTGGAGAACGTGCACCGCGATGACGAAGCGCGCGAGCCCTATCAGAAGGCAATTGCGATTTACCAGAGTAACGGGCACCCGAACATCGCTTATCCCCTCGGCTTCCTCGCGGATCTGCATGCGAAAGCGGGTGAGTTCGATCAGGCGCGCGAGTTACACGCCGAGGCCATTCGCGTCAGGGAGATGCACTACGGGCCCGACCATCCCCTCGTGGGCGTTTCAATGGAACTGCTTGCCAACTTGCACATTCGCGCCGGCGACTGGGTGGCGGCAGAGGAGACAATCGAACGTGCGCTCGCAATTCTCGAGGAGTCCGTTGCCCCCAACGACTCCAAGATCGCCCGGACGTGGATCACCCAGGGCGACTTGTGGGCTGCAATGGGACAGCACGCAGATGCGGAAAAGTCGTATCGAGCTGCCATCGCGGCCTATGCGGAGGGGCGGCCGGACGATTACCCCGCACTTGCGAGAGCACGGGGCTTGCTCGGCGAGTCGCTGGTGCGAAGTAGGCGGTTCGCCGAAGCCGAGACGCTGCTGCTCCGCAGTTACGAGGTCTTGCGGGAGGATCGCGACGCCTCGGAGCGGCTGGTCAGACTCTACGAAGCCTGGGACCAGCCTGCGAAAGCCGAGCAGTATCGTGTCGCTCTGGACTGAGGAAGCGGCGCCGGTATTTCATGCGGAAGTCGTCCCTTTTTTACGCATCGTCGTACTCGCACGGCGACTGCCACTCTCTAGGCAGCCTTGTCGAGTATCCCGTCGAGCAACTGGTAGCTCATCTCCATCCCGTCGGTCATGCCGGTCGCCAGCGCCGCATCGCGAGCTTGCCTGGCACCGAAGTCCATGAGTGAGGTGAGCGTGGTGACCCCACCTTTCTGCGTCAACTCCACCGTAATGAGCGCGCCGTCACCCATCTCGCCTCCAACATCGCCGGGATCGTAGTACTCCGTGTGCACGATCTTCCGCGGCGCGGAGACTTCCTGGAACTGGCCGTGAAAGCCGAACTCCTTACCATCTTCATTGTTACGCCAACGCCAGCGATACTTGCCGCCGACGCGCACGTCCATCTCGCACACGGGCATTGTCCAGCCCGGTGGACCGAGCAGCCAACGCTGCACAAGCTCCGGCGTCGTATAGGCCCTGTACACAAGCTCCCTCGGCGCCCGGAAGTGCCGCGTTACCTTTACTTCGCGATCGCTCGGCAGGCTCACTTCGGCCTTCTTCAATACGGTATCCATCATTTCTCCTTTGTTGCATCGTTCTCTCAGAAATCGGACGACCTTATGCTCCTGTCGAATGCCGCGAAAATGCGTACCGCGGACTCAGACACCTGACTCGTTGTGCGAAGCGGCTGGAAACACGAGCAGCGCTGCTCATCCCGGTTTACGTCTTTTCCTGCGTCTCTGCCCGGGGGGCTTCGGCGACAACTCCCCGAGCAGTGCATCCAGCCGTTCGAAATTTGTTTCCCAGGTCGCGCGATAGCGCTCAATCCACGCGCTCGCTTCGGCAAGCGCGCTCGCTTCGATCCGCCGAGGCCGGCGCTGCGCGTCCTGGCCCGCCGATATGAGTTGTGCGCGCTCCAGGATCTTCAGATGTTTCGAGACCGCCGGCTGGCTGATCCGGAATGGTCCCGCCAATTCCGCGACGGACGCCTCCCCGCGGGCCAGCCGCGCGAGGATGGCCCGCCGCGTGGGGTCGGCGAGGGCCATGAACGTGGCGTCGAGCCGGTCGGAAGCGTTCATTATATAACCTCACTGTTCTATAACCGTATGGTTATCTAACCAGACGTCAATGTCAAGAGATCGTGTCGCACCTGCGGTTCCGGCCGAAGCTGCAAGTTGCACCGGGTCGCGCGCCCGGCGGCGTTTGAATGGTTGCGCCACTAACCTTTCTCAAACGCGACGTTCACTCATCCAACATAAAACGGTCACGGCTTCTCAATGTCGGGCCGCTACCCTCCTTCCCGCAAATAACAAACCTGCATCCGGTTGGAGGAGAGCCCAATGGCACACGACGACGCCAGCAATCGTTCCCGCAAGCGCACGTTCCCTGAAATCTTGCAGGCGCGCAGGTCGCGCCGTGCCGTACTTGCGGGAGGTCTCGCCACGGCAGCAAGCACGTTCTTCGCGGGTAGCATGGTGCTGGCCGCCCCGGCGAGCTCAGGAACCTGGGCCGCGAATCGTGGCAGAAAGTCGCTGATCGGCTTCGCCCCCGTCAGCGTCGCCGAGGGCGGCGGTCCGTGGCCAGCCGTTTCAACAGATTACGAATGGGATGTGTTGATTCCGTGGGGCGACCCGCTGCAACCGGGCGGCCCGGCGTTCGAGTGGCCGCCAACGGCTGCTCTGCAGGCCGAACAGATCGGCATCGGCCACGACGGCATGTGGTTCTTTCCCTTCCGCAAAAAGGATTCCTCCGGCAGCCGTTTCGAGAGCAGCAGGCATGGCCTGCTGGCGCTGAACAATGAGTTCGGGCTCAACATGCATATCCTCGGCAAACCGGAGCCTGAAAGCCTCGCGGATGTACGCGCCACGCAACATGCAATCGGCGTCACGATCGTGGAGCTCAAAAAGCAAGGCAATAAATGGCAAACCGTGAAAAGCCGGTATAGCAGGCGCATACACGCGAACACGCCGATGGCGTTCAGCGGCCCCGCCGCGGGTCACGAGCTGCTGCAGACGATCAACGGCAACATTCCTCTCGGCACGGTCAACAATTGCGCGAACGGCGTAACGCCGTGGGGCACCTACCTGACTTGCGAAGAGAACTTCGACGACTACTTCGGTGCGAGCAACCTGAACGGCACCTGGACGCCATCGCTGGCCCAGCAGCGTTACGGCTTGAGTAACGAAGGCGGCGGCTACGGCTGGCACAAGTTCGATCGTCGTTTCGATCTCTCCGACCCGGAATACGCCAACGAAGAAAACCGCTTCGGCTGGGTGGTGGAAATCGACCCGATGAATCCGGTCCAGCCGCCGGTCAAACGCACCGCGCTTGGCCGGATGAAACATGAAGGCGCGACGGTTACAGTCGGCCGCGGCGCGCGCGTAGTCGTTTACATGGGCGACGACGAAGCGTTCGACTACATCTACAAGTTCGTCTCGGGCGACAACTGGAAAGCCATGCGTGCCCGCGGTGAGAACCCCCTGGACCATGGCATCCTGTACGTCGCACGCTTCAACGAGGACGGCAGCGGCGAGTGGCTGGAGCTGAGCATGAACGTTCCCGACATCGCATCCGCCTTCCCCGATCTCGGCGCCATGCTGGTCAACACGCGCAGCGCCGCCGATATCGTCGGCGCCACAGCTATGGATCGTCCGGAATGGATTGCAGTGGCGGGGAATGGCGACGTCTACGGCACGTTGACGAACAACGGCGGCCGCGCCACGGCGGACGCAGCCAATCCGTTGGCCCCCAACCCCGATGGCCACATCATTCGCTGGAGGGACGCCGACAGGCATACCGGCCTGACCTTCACCTGGGACATCTACCTGATCGCAGAGGATACCCACGGCACGGAGGACAGCTTCAGCGACCCCGATGGCCTGTGGGCGGATCCGGACGGCCGCCTGTTCATCCAGACAGACGGCGGGCAGAAGGACGGACTCAACAACCAGATGCTGGTGGCGGACCCGGCAAGCGGCGACCTCAGGCGCCTTCTCACCGGCGTGACGGATTGTGAGATCACCGGTATTGCCGTAACGCCGGACCGCCGCACGATGTTCGTCAACGTGCAGCATCCGGGGAACGGCGATCCCACGGTCACGAACTTCCCCGCACTTCCGGACGGCATGACCGTACCGCGTGACGCCACTATCGTCATTTCCCGAAAGCGCGGCGGCGTGGTCGGGTCCTGACGCAGAATCTCAACGGCCGGCTTCATGCACTGCGCAGATTGAGATGCCTGACAAACGGTTCGAAATCCCGATCGCTGAACAATAGCGGGAATTGCCGGTCGATGCAGAAGGTTGCGATCAGCGTGTCCATGGTTTTTCGCACGGTCACGGCACGCTTGCGCAGGAGCCGGTAATTGTCTGCGGCTCGGATAGCCCGTTCCGCTGTGACCATTTCGTATACGGGCAGGTCCAGCAGCAGCGATTTCGCCCTTCGATACCCGACATTGCTCCGAAAGCCTTGAAGAATTTCGACCAGCATCAGGTCGCCGATTCCAACCGGCTCGACACCAAGGATGCCGTCAAGATAGTCGGTTTGGCGGCTTTTCACGCCGTTGAAGTAGTCGACCCAGACGCTTCGGGAAAACCCTGTTCTTTACTACCGGGCGGTAAAGGGATTGACCAGATCGACTCCGAAGCGCTCGAAGTCTGCCGTATTGCGCGTGGAGACCTTCAGATCGAACACCAGGGCGGTTGCGGCGATCAGGGCATCCTCCAGATGGTGGTCTGGCTGTCGATGCATGAGCTGCGCCCAACGCCGGACAGTTGTGGCATCGATGTTGAGAACGTTGTAGGTTTCCGACACATCGTCGAGCCACAGTTCGATTTCCCTCGCCTTGGCGTCGTCCTGCTCACGGGTTATTTCAATCCCGGCCTGGATTTCCCCAAGCGTTACGACGGACACATACAAGGCTTCTTCCGGGATCTTCTTGATCCAGGATAATACGGCGCCGTGCGGCTTTCGCTTGCGTAACTCGGAAATGACATTGGTATCGAGCAGATAGGCCATCAGCGGCTTTTCTGCGTGGCTCGACGGCGCAATTTCCCTCGTTGCGGAATCGGAAGATCGGCCCGCGCTTCCGACGCGAGGAGCAGCGATTTGAAGCCGGGACGTGCCCGTGCAGTAAGCCGGCGCCATTCCTGGACCGGCACAAGCACAGCAGCTTCTTTGCCGCGCATCGTAACGAGCTGCGGTCCCCGGGTGAGGCTCGCCTGCAAAAACTCGCTAAAGCGTGCCTTTGCATCTTGCACTGGCCAACTCCTTGAGGATTTCATGCGTCACCTGTTGGTGCTTGAGAACTAGTCAGAATTCTAGTCAGTTCCACGGGAATCGTCAAGGAGGTGCGGTTGGTCGACCCGCGCCGCCACGGCTCACACAGCGATCTATTGCGGCGCTGCCGCAGTGTGACGTTTCCGGGGAAAGCTGGCGACTTGAAGAACAACTCGACTTGCCGCCTGGCCTTGTACAGGGCGCAAATGGTCAGGAAAACAAGTACCTTTCCCGTCGCGGCTACCGCGAAGCTTCGAGCGAACGGTGCAGCGCGGCGACATCGTCCTGTCCCGGATGTCGCTCGAGCAGTTCTTCGGCAATCGCCAACGCGCCGGACAGGTTGCCGCGATCCCGCTGGATCGTCGCGAGCGCCCAGGCTATGTCGAAATCGGTGGCGAAGCGTTGGTGGGCCGATTCGAGCTCGGCGACAGCTTCGTCGCCGTTGCCGAAGGAGTTCAGGGCGACGCCGAGCACATAGGCGTACCGTGGATTGTCAGGCTCCAGGCGCGCGGCTTGACGCAGTTGCGCCAGGCATTCGTCCGGCCGGCCCGTGCGCACCAGCAACAGGCCGAGTGCGTGCCGCAATGCCGCATTGTCCGGATCCAGTTCGAGCCCTTCGCGCAGGACGCGCTCCGCTTCGGCTTCATTGCCCCCTGCCCGGTGAATGTCGGCGAGATTGGCGCGCGCCAGGGTGCCCGACGGTTCCAGGGCGAGCGCCCGTTCGTAGTTCGCCAGCGCCTCCCCGGTGTCTCCCATGGCAAGCTCGAGGTCGCCGAGATGCGCCAGCGATTCGGGACGGTTGGCGGTGTACCTGTAAGCCGCCCGGTACTCGTCCGCCGCTTCACGGAAATTCCGCGCATCCGCCGCCGATAGCAGGTCGTGAAGTCCTGCAAACGCCTGCGCCGCTTCCAGGCGCACGCTGCGCACCTCGTCTGCCAGGCCGGAGAAGCCGAATCGGCTGCGGATATCGACGGGCAGGTCGCGCATGACCCGGTGGGCGGCAATGCGAAGCAGCGGATCGGGATCGTTGACGGCGGACGCGATCGTCTCCATGTCGTCGGCCGACATCGGCTGGTCCAGCAACGCGAGCGCCGTTGCCCGTGCGATACCGGCGTGTTCCCCCGACTCGATGACCTTTCGCAACTGATCGTTCGCGTGACCGGCGCGGGCCGCGGCGAACGCGGTCGCGAATTCCGGGCGCTCGAGAACCCCGGTGCCGTACCACTCGACGACGGTTGCCTCCGCCCATTTTGCGTCCCGGTCGGCGTGGCAGCCGTTGCACGCGTTCGGCGTGCCTAGCCTCCCCGTCAGGTCGGGCCTGGGCACGCGGAAGCTGTGATCCCGCCGGCCGTCGACCGCCATGTAGGTGCGTTCGGTCATGTGGCAATCGACGCAGCCCACGGTACCCGGTGCGTGTCGCTGGTGCCCGGCCGTTGCGAACGTCGCAGGCAAGTGGCATTGAGCGCAAACGGCGTTCGGATCGCTGCCGGTGACGAGCTCGAGCGAATGCGAGTCGTGGCAATTGCTGCACGTCACGCCGGCCCGATACATCCGGCTCTGCAGGAAGGATCCGTAGACGTACACCTCGTCCCGGATCTGGCCGTCGGCGAAGTACAGCGGATCGTCGAGCAACGCCGGCAAATGCGTGTCGGCAAGCCGCTTCCCGAATTCGTACTCCGGCGCGATCACACCGCGACGGGAATGGCACCGGCCGCACGCCTCCGGCTGGCGCGGCAGCCCGAGCATCGGTGTCGTGCGCTCCGCAATACCGGTTTCCCGGTTCATCCGCCAGCCGGCGCCATCGGCGTCATCGAGATCGACCAGCAGGCCATGGTCCGCGTCGAACGCTTCACGTTTCGCCTGGCCCACGTGTGCTGAGCCCGGCCCGTGGCAGGCTTCGCAGCCGACGTCGATCTCCCGCCAGGTCGTGTCGAACGAATCGCTCGCTGCATCGTAGCCGAGCTCGACCTGGGTGGAATGGCACTCCGCGCACATGTAGTTCCAGTTCTGCTCCCGCCCGGTCCAGTAAAGGGGATCGCCCGGTGCAATTTCCTCGTGCACGTACAGGTGAAACCAGCGCTGACCGCCCTGCTCCTCCGGGCGCGTGTCCCATGCGAACGGCAATGCCTGCAACCGCCCGCCGGTTAGCTCGACGAGGTATTGTTGCAAGGGCTCGACGCCGAACGTGTACGTGACTGGAAATTCGGCAGTCTTTCCGTCCTCGCCTGCCGTTGCCACGATGTACTCGCCATCGCGCTTCAGAAATCGCGACGTCCTGCCAAAATACTCGAAGCTTGTGTCCGAAAAATCGCCGAGCACGGCTTCATCGTCGGCGACCTGGATGGCGAGATCGTGATGCGAGCCCCTCCAGCTTGCAACCTTGTCCGCATGGCAACCGCTGCACGATGCGCTACCCGCGAACGAGACCGCGGCATCCGCGCGAACTGTCTCGGCGTCCTGCTCTTCATCGCGGCCGCAGCCGCCCGCCCCGACGGCTACGACGGCAAGGAACAGCAAGACGCTTTGGACACTCATCGGCCCGCCGTCGGTCCAGGCCCGGTTCCGCTCAGCTGTTGTACGTCGAATTATCCATCCGCCGTCGTGGTTGCTGCCTGCACCGTGCCGAGGTGGCTTCGCAGGAGACCCGCCCATTTCCGCAGTATCCGGTCCGCTTCGGCCTTGTTGGTGACCCGGTTGGCTTCCATGGCAAAGCCGCCGCGATCCGCTGCCTCCGGGTCGATTACCTTGGCGATGATGTCCCCGGTCACCGAGTCGTAGAGTTCCATGTACAGCGTCATCGAACCGGCCGAGGTTACGTAGCTTCGTGACCTGCTCGCCGACATCACGTCGGGCGCCGTCACGTCCAGGTTGACCAGCGCCGGCCGCACGACCAGCACATCGTCCCCGGTTTGATCGACAATTTCGTAGCCGCCCTTGGTCAGTTCATCCGTGAAGACTTTCTTGAACTCTGCGGCGAGCGCGGACTTGATCCGTTCCATGTCGTCGGCGTGTACGCGCCGGTCGAAGCTGGCGTCCCGGTTGTAGTCTCGATCCCAGTTCTTGCGGAACGCCACCGCACAATCGACGAGTCTGACCTTGGTATAAGGTTCGAGCGTCGCACCCGGTTTCGCGTAAACGGCCCGGACCTTGGTGCCGCTCATCAGTTCCAGGCCGTCGGGCGTCGTCGCCGGTAACTCGTCCGCCCCCAAAGCCGGCGCAGAAGTCCAAGGGCCGGCGAGCAGTGCCAGCGAAAAACACACTAAGAAAGGCGAAATACTAAGACGCAAATTCATGGCCAAATCCCCTGGGGCACCGTCGCCCTGTTGCGCCAAGGATCGGCCAGGCGCGCCTCCCACGCTATCAATTTCGCGCAAGAAACCGCCTCGATACTTCCCTTTGGTGCAGATTGTGGGCTGACCGGCGCGGCGCTAGGCTCCTGTTTACCTATCAATAAAACGCAAACGAGCACGCTATGGGAAAGGAGGTGTCAGTCAACAACGCACTGTTAGCGGACCCAGATGCTGTCCGCATCAATGACGTGGACGAGTTGAACCACGCCGTCAGCGGCTCGAACCTGGAAATCGTGCAGCTCCGGCCGGGCATTCTCGATGCCGCCATCGCCCACCGTTCGGTCGGCGACTTTTCCATCGATCGGGGCACCGTGAACCTGCCGTTACGTGTCAGAGGCGGGCTCGATCCGCGGCGGTATGGAATCGGGGTGTTCGACCCCGGGGCACAGGCGACCTACAACGGCAACCAGGTCGATTCATCGCGGCTGTTGTATTTCATGCCCGGAGGGGAGCTCGACGGGTTCTTCAAAGAATCGTACGGCTGGACGTCACTCGTGGTCCCTGCCCAGTGGATCGAATCGATGTGCCCCGCCTCCCGGCGCAGTGAAGCACTGCACTTGAGGACGGAATGCCGGACGTTTCGTCCGGATGCGAAGAAGCTTGCAGAGCTGCGATTCGCCATCGAGTCGATGGTCACCCCACACCCGATATCCGCTGCTATGCCCGGCGAAAGTGACTGGCTTGTCGCGGCTCTGCGCAATGCGCTCGGCGAACTGTTGAGTGCACTCGACGATCCGTTCGACAAGGAGTTCCGCGCGCTGGCGCACTTCAGCACGGCACGCCGGGCCGAACGTTACATGCGCGAGCGAATGGACGAGCCCCTTTGCATCGATGACGTGTGCATAAACCTGCACGTGAGCCGCCGCTACCTCGAGTACTCGTTCAACGACGCCTTCGGCGTGAGCCCGTCGCGATACCTGCGCCTGATGCGTCTTCATGCAGTGCGCCGATGCCTCAAAAGGCCGGGCGCGGGAACGACCGTCACCAGTGAAGCGCTCAGGCTCGGCTTCAATCACCTGAGCCTGTTTTCGGTTCAGTACAAGAAAACCTTCGGCGAGAGCCCGAGCGCGACGCTCTGGACCGGTACCGGCGGAACTTCCTAGACCCAGGGCCCGAATAGTGCGCGCTTTCTCCTGGGATCGCCGGGCCTGGCGGCGGCGCAAGGATACGGCCGGGGGGGAACCTGCGGCCGGCGTTCTCTCGCCGGCCGCGGTCGTGGACTCCGGAGTACCCATTTTTTGCAGACTGACGGGCCCATTTTCGCAAACCGGGCGTATACTTCCCCAAACCTGTTCAGGAGATAACAAAATCAGGTAGGGAGCATGAAATCACCGCCGCGCAACGTCGCTGTGGCAGGTCGGACGATCGAGCCCATGGCGGGCGACGCGGCGGTACCCGGCGCCGGTGATCCTGCCAGCGATAGCGAAGCTGCCCGGTTTCGCAGCAACAACGTAGCGAC
>Ga0268386_10003914_pt1 | contig 10921 bp, 10 predicted proteins | sample RVTome_15_FD_200260 | JGI IMG/M metagenome (GOLD analysis project Ga0268386, IMG submission 200260) | Soil microbial communities from uranium-contaminated site in the Upper Colorado River Basin, Wyoming, United States - RVT150D86... ... | reverse complement strand
GCCGACGTGATCCCCCGGGCGGACCCCGAGCGCCTTCAGGCTGCGCGCGCGCCGCAGCGCTCGCTCCGCGAGCTGACTATAAGTCGCGCGCTCGCCTGGCAACACGATCGCTTCGCGGTCCGGGTCGCGGTCCGCCGCGATCAGCAGCAGATCGCCGAGCGTCGTGACCTGAATACGGACTTTGCTCAGTGTCTCGCTCACGAACAGCACCTCAGGGCAGCGGGTCCAGATACTCACGCACCCATGTGCCGTCGAGACAATCGATCAGATCGGGTGCGACCGCGGCGAGCCATGGCGAATTCATGTGCGCATGCTCGACGTCCTCGCTCGGAAACGACTCGAGCACGGCGTACCGGCGCGGCTCACGCAACTTGAAGAACTCGTAGAGCTGAACGTCCGGCTCCTTCTCCTGCACGGTTCGCGTGAGGTCTTTGACGATCCTGACGAAATCCGCTTCGCGGCCTTCCTTGACCGTCATGCGCGAAATGAACGTGATGCGAGGCATGTGGGATCCCCCTGGCGTTGCGACCCGGCCTGCGCTGCGCCGATCGTCGGGCGCGCCGGATACTAGCATCGCTCGCGGCGCAAAATAAACAGTCAAGCCTGTTTCTTTTCGGCGGCTTCGGTTACAGTCCGCGCGAGCGATGCGTCAGATCGATGCAACTGTTGCCGAGCAAAGCCACCACCGCAACGATAACGACAGGTTCCCCGATGAGCAGTACGCCAGACACCTTTCATCGTATTGCGCCGGTCAGCGACATTCCCCCGGGCAAGATGCGCTGCTTCGAGATCGAGGGAACGCCGATTCTGGTGTGTCATACGCGCGAGGGCTTCTTCGCTGTTGCCAATATCTGTACGCACGCCTACGCCCACCTCGACGAAGGGCGGCTGCGAGGCTTTCGGCTGATCTGTCCGCTGCATGGCGCTGCGTTCGACGTCCGCAGCGGTAATGTGCTCGGTGCCCCTGCCACCCAGGCGTTGCACACCTATCCTCTGCGGGTCACGGACGAGCACGTCGAAGTCGCCCTCGTTTGACCGCTACCGCCGACGATCCCGCCGCCCCGACCACGACCGTCCATCGAGGTCTCGCCATGAACTTCCAGCTCACCGAGGACCAGAAGACGCTGCAGGAGACCGCGCGGCGCTATGCGCGCGACAAGCTCCCGACGATCGCACAGGAACTCGAGCACACGGGTTCGCCGCCGTCGCACGAGTTGATCCGTGAGTACTCCGGACTCGGGTTTCTCGGCATCAACGTCCCGGAATCCCTTGGCGGGCTGGGGCTCGGGAATCTCGAAGCGCTGATCGTGCTCGAGGAGTTCGCGAAAATCTCATCGGCCGTGGCTTTCCCGGTGTTCGAGTCCTGCGTCGGTCCGGTCCGTGCAATCGAGCGATTCGGCAACGCTCGTTTGCGCGAGCGCGTCGTGCCCGCCGTTTGTCGGGGGGAAACGGTCGTCGCAGTCGCAATGTCCGAGCCTCGGGCGGGGTCGGCACTGACCGATCTCAGCACGCGCGCCGAAGCGCAGGGCGACGCGTTCATTCTGAACGGCACCAAGCGGTGGTGCTCCGGCGGCGGTCATGCGGACGGCTATGTCGTCTATTGCCGGATGTCGGACGATCCCGGCGCAAAGGGTATTGGCGCCGTGTATGTCGAGCGCGACACGCCTGGCGTTTCGTTCGGCAAGCAGGAATCCTTGATGGGCTTTCGCGGTGTGCCTTCTTCGGACATCTATTTCGACAATGCGCGCGTCCCCGCAGAGAACGTGGTCGTGCCGGCGGGCGGCTTCAAGAAACTGATGGAGGCGTTCGATCTCGAGCGCTGCGGCAACGCGACGATGGCACTCGGGCAGGCCTCGGGTGCCCTCGAAGATGTGATCGAGTACGTGCAGGAGCGCGAGCAGTTCGGCAAGCCGATCGTCGAGTTTCAGGCCGTGCAGATCCGACTCGCCGAAATGCGGATCCGGGTGGATGCGGCGCGGCTGCTGATCTGGCGTGCCGCAGCAAACGCTCAGGACGGTCTGCCTTCGATCGTCGAATCGTCGGTCGCCAAGTGCTTTGCGAATGAGATCGCACGCGAGGTCTGCGGCCATGCCGTGCAGTTGATGGGCGGCTACGGCTACTCGCGCGAGTATCCGATGGAACGTCGGCTACGCGACGCGTGGGGCTGGGGAATCGCCGGCGGGGCGATCGATATACAGAAGATCAACATCGCGTCGGCGATGGTGGGGCGGAGGTTTGATCAGCGGCGCTGAGCGCGCGCGGCGCGCCGCGCCGCCGCGATGCGCAGGCTGTAGACCGTAGACTGTAGACTGTAGGCCGGACCGGAGAATGGCTTGGCCCCGACTCCCGATCCTCGATCCCCGACCCCAGCCGGCGGCGTGCTGGCGGGCATCCGCGTGCTCGACTTCGGCCGTTACGTCGCCGGGCCGTACTGCGCAACCTTGCTCGGTTATCTCGGCGCGGAAGTCATTCGTATCGAGAAGCGCGCCGGGAGCGAGGATCGCTATATCGCCCCGGTGATCCCCGGGACGGGCGAAGGCGGCGTCTTTTTCCAGACGAGCTGCAACAAGAAATCGATCACGCTCGAACTGTCGCGGCCCGAGGCGCAGGAAATCGTACGCCGGCTGGTGGCGACCGCCGATGTCGTCGTCGCAAACCTGCCGCCACGCGCACTCGCTGCGCTCGGTCTCGACTACGCGTCGCTGCGCGCAATCCGGCCGGACGTGATTCTGACGACGCAGACTTCGTTCGGCGATGCCGGCCCGTACTGTGACCGCGGTGGTTTCGATGGTGTCGGCCAGGCGATGTCCGGCGCGATGTACATCACCGGCACGCCGGGCCAACCCGTCAAGGCCGCGGCCCCGTATGTCGATTTCAGCACGGCGGTGTTGTCGGCATTCGGCACGTTGGCGGCGCTGATCCACCGGCAGGCGACCGGCGATGGGCAGGAGGTCAAGACCTCATTGCTCGGCACGGCGCTCGCAGTGTTCGGTTCACACCTGATCGAACAGAGCGTGACCGGTATCAGCCGGGTTGGCACAGGCAACCGCGTGCAGACCTCAGCGCCATCGGACGTGTTCCCAACCCGCGATGGCCACGTGCTGGCCCACGTCGTCGGCAACGGGTTGTTCCGACGCTGGGCGAAACTGATGGGCGACGCGGATCGCTGGATCGCCGATCCGCTCTACCAGACGGACCCGTCGCGCGGCGATCACAGCGAGAAGATTCTCGAGCGAATGAAAGCGTGGTGCGCAGAGCGGACGACCGCGCAGGCGCTTGCCGAACTCGAAGCGGCAGGGCTACCCGCAGGGCCGGTGTATACGCCACAGCAGGCACTCGACGATCCGCAGGTCGCCGCGATGCAGTTCCTGAAATGCGTGGCCGATTACCCGGGGCTGCCACAGCCTGCGCGGGTGCCGGACCTCCCCGTGACACTGTCGCGCAGTCCCGGAGGAATCCGCGCACGGCCGCCCGGGGTCGGCGAACAGACCGACGAAGTCCTGCGGTCGCTCGGTTACTCCGCGGCGCAGATTGCGGAGTTGCGCGAAGCTGGCATCGTGTGATGCGGTAAGTCTGTGTTCACGGACTACGGACCACGGACTCCAGGTCACGCAAGCGGCGTGACCCGGTACCCCAGCCGCGGGAAATGCACGACGACGTCACCGCATTGTTCGTGGGTGCGATGCACGGCGACTTCATGCTCGTCGAGCGCGACGAGCTGACCACGTACGGCACCGCGACGCGTATCGTCGGGCGCCACGAGGACTGCATCGCCCTCAGCCAGGCCGAGCGGATCGGGTTTGACGCCTGAGGGACGCTCCGGCTCGGCAGCTCTTGCGGCTGCGAAGGCGGCCTCCGCAGTGATAACGTGCCGCTGACCTTCGCCGAGCGCGGTCACCCGTGCCTCCCACGGCTCGATGTGCTCGAACTCGCGCAGCAGCTCGATAGCGAGCTCGGAGAAGTAACTGCGTGCGACCCACACGAACGGATGTGCGTGCACGTCGTACAGCCCCGGTGCCTCACCTTCGAGAAACGCCCGGCCGTCGGCCAGCTGCTGATCGATGCAAGCGGCGTGCGCCCGGAACTGCGTCTGCGCATGGGCGACGTCGCGCGTCACCGCGGCAAAGTTGACGTCTGGGAAGAGATACTCGCGGTCCTGCCGGAATTCCTTCGGCCAGCTGTCCGCCGTCAGCGCAATCGAGATGTGGAGCGTCGTGCGAAAGAACGCGTCGCTCCACTTGACCATTGCGAGCGCGAGGCCGATGTCATGGCCGGGAAACAGCGAGGGTGTCGGGAAGCGGCGTTCGAGTTCCCGCGCGATGCGCTGCGAATCGATATAGATGTCGGCGCCGATCTGCAGCACCGGCGTGCCGCGATAGCCTCCCGTCAGCGCGACGAGATCGTCCTTCGGCGGCATCATCGGCGTTTCGACGGAACGCCATGCGAGCTTCTTGATACCGAGCATTCGCAGGGCGCGCTGAGTGAACGGTGAGGCGTCGTAGTGATGCAGGATCAGGTCGGTCATCGCTGCGCTCCTTCGGCGCCCCGCTGCTCACACTCGCGTGCGTGCACGCCGTGCGCCGTCTGGCCATACAGGAATTCGTAAGCCTGTTGGTCTGCCATTCTCTCGTGTCCACGCGCGTAGCCGCGCTCGACCCCGGGACGGACACGCATGCGTTCGAACCAGCGTTGCACGTTCGGGAAGTCCTCGAGCTGCTGCCCCTGACGCTCGAACGGCACGACCCACGGCCAGCACGCCATGTCCGCAATCGAGTAGTTGCCGGCAATGAACTCGGCGCCCGCGAGCTGCCTGTCGAGCACACCGTAGAGCCTGTTCACCTCATCGGTATAGCGACGGATTCCGTACGGCACGACCTCGCTGGCAAACGCGCGGAAGTGGTGCGCCTGACCAGCCATCGGACCGAGGCCGCCCACCTGCCAGAATGTCCATTGCAGCACCTGCATTCTGCGATGCAGCTCCTGAGGCAGGAACTTCCCGGACTTCTCCGCGAGATAGACGAGGATGGCGCCGGATTCGAAGATCGTGAGCGGACCGCCTGGCGCATCGTGATCGACGAGTGCCGGAATCTTGTTGTTCGGGCTGATCGTGAGGTAGTCAGGAGCGAACTGCTCGCCCCGCAGGATATTGACTGGCACGATCCGGTACGGGAGCTCCATCTCCTCGACCGCGATCGCGATCTTGAGTCCATTCGGCGAAGGATAGAAATGCAGATCGAGCACGGTGCGAGTGCGAGCGTGTAGCGCCGTCAGCCGACGGCCGCGACGCGGTAGCCGGTGCGCGGGAAGTGCACGATCACGTCGCCGACCCGGACGTCTGCGCGCCGAATCGCGATTTCTTCGAGCGACAGCGTAACGAGCTCGCCGGCGACCGGGACCTTGCCGTAATCGTCAGGCGTCACCTCCACGCGCTGTTCGGCCACGAGCTCGAGCGGGTCCGATTCGTCGATGCCGCCGGCTGCCGCCGGTGATGCCTGGCGCGCGATCTCGAGTGCTGCGCCTGCTTCGAGTTCACTGCGATCGCCGTGGCCGATCGCGCGCATGCGCGCTTCCCACGCCGCGAGTGCCTCGAAGCGCGCGAGGTGCGCATTGATCGGCGGCACGAAAGTGCGCGCCATCCATAGCGGCGCGTAGGCATGGATGTCGGCGAGGCCAGGCTGATCCGCGAGCAGATGGCGACGCCCGTCGGCGAGCTGGCTGGCGATCAGGTTCGCGTGACAGAGAAACTGTCCGTACAAGTGCGGCAACTGCTCCGTCAGTCGATCGAACTCCATGAAGTTGAAAAAGGCCTTGCGATCCTGCAGCAGCTCTTCGGGCAGCTCCTTACTCACGCCCATCGACAAACCCGCGCCGGGTTCGAAGAACGCGCGGTCACTCCACGCGGCAAGGGCCATCTCCAGACCGCGGCCGGCTGGAAACAAGGTCGGCTCAGGGCAGCGCCGCTCGAGCTCGAGCGCGATGCGCCGGGTGTCGCAATACACGTCGGCACCGATCTGCAGCACGGGGGTCTTGCGATAGCCGCCCGTCAGCGGCATCAGATCGGGCTTCGGCATGATCATCGGGATCTGCACCGACCGCCACACGGCGCTTTTGATCCCGAGCATCACCCGGGCTTTCTCCGCGAACGGAGACAAGTCGAAGTGGTGCAGGATCAACTCGTCCATGGCGCCTCGCAGGGAATCGTCGTGCGCCGGGATGGCGCACGCGCATGCGAGGGGGACTATACCGGCCCCATCTCAAAAAAAACAGTCATGCTTGTTTCTTTCGAGTCGAGCCCTCCCTATAATCGCTCGACGAGTCGGATTTCTCGCGACACCGTGCGAATGGGAGTGGCGTCTTATGGATGCAGTGGCGACAGAGCGCTTCGTGAAGCGCTTTCTCGAGGGCATGCAGTACGAAGCCGGGAGAACGGCCCCACCCGCCGATTTCCCGAAACTGCCGGACGTGCCCGGTGGGCGTTACGTGGATCCGCAGTTCCTCGAGGCCGAATGGCGTGGCATGTGGAAGCGCAGCTGGCTGTACGCCTGTCACATGGACGAGCTGCCGGAACCTGGCAGCTTCATGCTATGGCGCAAGAGCGGCTCCCCGATCCTGATCGTGCGCGGCAAGGACGACGTCGTACGCGCGTTCTACAACACCTGTCGACACCGTGGCGGCCCGCTCGTCAAGACCGAGACCGGCCGCTGTGACGGGCTCGTCTGCGGCTATCACGGCTGGACCTATACGCTCGAAGGCAAGCTGATCAACTTGCGCGACAAGCGCGACTTCGTCGACCTCGACATGTCCTGCCGATCGCTGATCCAGGTGCGCTGCGAGCGCTTCGTAAACTGGGTGTTCATCAACGAGGATCCGGATGCCGAGCCGTTGCTGCAGCACATCGATCCTTTCCCGGAGTACTTTCGGCAGTTCGAACCCGAGTCGATCCGCTTCGTCGAGAAGCACGGTTTTGATCTCGAGTGCAACGTGAAGGTGCTGATGGATGCCTTCCTCGAGGTCTACCATCTGAAGTCGATTCACCAGAACACGGTCGATCGGTTCCTCGATCATCGCGGAACGACGATTGCGCTGTACCGCAACGGTCATTCGATCATGGTGACGCCCAACCGACGCCCGGACTGGAGCGATCCCGGCACACGCGGCATGAAGCGTATAGAGTCGGCGACCGTGATCTCCGCGAAGAACAACCCGTCGTTCAATTTCTATCCGAATCTCGTGGCACCCGTCGATCCGACGGGTGTCCCCTTCCTGCTGTTCTGGCCGACCGGCCCGAAGACGATGCGCATCGAGTGCCACTGGTTCGCTCCGGACTGGGGCAGTGGCGAGATGCATGAACTGTGGCCGATGCGTATTCAGAACTTCGACCGGATCCTGGCGGAAGACACGCAGTTCGCGCCGCAGATCCAGCAGTCAGTCGAGAGCCCCGGCTTCCGTGGAATGCCGCTCAACTATCAGGAGCGTCGGATCTATCACTGGCACGAAGAGCTCGACCGACGCATCGCACGCGCAGGGATCGATCTCCCCGAGCATCTGCGCGTCAAACAAGTGCTCGAGCCTTTCCTCGAGAACTGAGCACGCTGCGGATGTCGGGCATCCTCGCCTGCGGCGCCTATCTGCCCCGGCTGCGCATCGCCCGCACCGTGATCGCCGCAGCGAACTCGTGGCTGCGGGCTCCGGGGGGCGCGGCAGCGAAGGGAGAACGCACCTTCTGCAACTGGGACGAAGACGCAATCACGATGGCGGTCGAGGCGGCCCGGGCGTGTCTCGCGTCACGCGACCGCAGCACGATCCGTTCGCTGGTGCTGGCGTCGACCACGCTGCCGTTTGCCGACCGATCGAATGCGGGCATCGTCGCTGCGGCGCTCGACCTGCCGGCATCCACGCAATGCACCGATCTTTGTGGCTCGCAGCGCGCGGGGACGCAGGCTCTGCTGCAGGCGCTGCAGCGAGCGGATGGCGCCGACGGTGAAGTGCTGGTGATCGCATCAGACCGACGGCTTGCGAAGCCCGGCAGTCCCCAGGAGCTGGCATACGGGCATGGTGCAGCTGCGGTCCTGATCGGTGAGGGCCCGGTGGTCGCTCAACTCCTCGGTGCGGCGTCGCTGCATTCCGATCTCGTCGATCACTACCGCAGCAGCGGAGCCGCGTACGACTACACGCTCGAGGAGCGTTGGGTGCGCGACGAAGGCCATCTGAAGGTGCTGCCAGAAGTCATCGGTTCCGCACTCAACGACGCACAGGTGACGGCCGAGCAGATCGCCCGCATCCTGCTGCCGGTGCCATCGCGCACGGCTCAGGTCGTGACACAGCGGGCCGGCATGGCCGTCTCGGCGCTCGAGGACGACATCGTCGGTGTCTGCGGTGACATCGGCGTCGCTCACGCGTTGCTGCGCCTCGCAAAGACCCTCGACGAGGCTCAGCCCGGCGATCGCGTCTTGCTGGCGGGCTTTGGTCAGGGAGCAGACGCGCTCGTGCTCCGCGTGTTCGAGCGCGAGCCCGGCCCGGAAGCTGATCGAAAATTTCCGCAGTTACTTGCCGAACGGATCGAAGAACAGCAGTACACCCGCTTCCTCTCTCACTGCGGCCTCCTCGGCGTGGACTTCGGCATGCGTGCCGAGCGGGATAATCGCACGGCACACAGCGCGAGCTTCCGCCGCCACCGCGATCTCCTCGCGTTCGTCGGCGGCCGCTGCACCGCCTGCGGCACGGTTCAGTTCCCGAGATCACATGTCTGTGTCAATCCGCAGTGCCGGGCCTTCGAGACGCAGGTGACGCATCCACTCGCCGAGACGCGCGGATGCGTGAAGACGTTCACGGAGGACTGGCTTGCCTATAGTGCACGGCCCCCGCTCGTGTACGGTAACGTTGCGCTCGAGGCGGGCGGCAACGCATTCATCGAGTTCGCAGACACGATGCCCGGAGAGCTCGCGGTCGGACGTCCCGTGCGGTTCAGCTTCCGGATCAAGGACGTCGATACGTTGCGCGGCTTCCAGCGCTACTTCTGGAAAGCCACGCCGGTACAGGACTGATTTATGGCTCGAGGCATCAAGGACCGGGTAGCGATCGTCGGCATGGGTTGCTCGAAGTTCGGCGAGCGCTGGGATTCGAGCGCCGAGGACCTGATCGTCGAAGCCTGCAGCGAAGCGTTCGCCGATGCGACGATTGATCGCGATCGAATCGAGGCGGCCTGGCTCGGTGTGTTCTATCAGGAGCAGAACACGTCCAAATCGGGATTGCCATTGTCGATGGCGTTGCGCCTCCCGAACGTGCCGGTCACTCGCGTCGAGAATCTCTGCGCGACCGGCACCGAAGCGCTGCGCGGCGCTGCCTACGCCGTCGCTTCAGGCGCGGTCGACATCGCGATGGCCGTCGGTGTCGAGAAACTCAAGGACACGGGGTTCGCGGGCCTGCCGGAAAGAACCAAGGGGACCTTCGAGGATCTGTGGCAGCCGGGTTTCACGCCACCCGGCGCATTCGCACAGCTCGCAAGCGCCTATGCCGCGAAGCACGGCTATGACATGCACGAGGTCAAGCGTGCGATGGCACACATCTCGTGGAAGAGCCACGAGAACGCGGCGCTGAACCCGAAGGCGCATCTGCGCAACCGCATCACGATCGACCAGGCGCTCGAAGCTCCGATGATCGCCTACCCGCTCGGCATGTACGACTGCTGTGGCGTCAGCGATGGCGCGGCGTGTGCGATCGTCACTACACCGGAGATCGCGCGCACACTCGGTCGCGACCCACTGATCACGATCAAAGCGCTACAGCTCGCACCCTCGAACGGTGTCGAGCTCGGTCACGAGAGCTGGGACGGCAGCCACACGCTGACGACCCCGATCGCGGCCGCGAGAGCCTATCGTGAAGCGTGGATCACCGATCCGGCTGCCGAGATCGACCTGATCGAGGTTCACGACTGCTTTTCGATCACCGAGCTCGTGTTGATGGAAGATCTCGGCTTCTCCGAGCGAGGTCGCGCCGTGCACGACGTGCTCGACGGCCGCTATGACCGCGACGGTGCCGTGCCCTGCCAGACGGACGGCGGCCTCAAGTGTTTCGGTCATCCGGTCGGTGCGTCGGGTCTGCGAATGATCTACGAGATCTACACGCAGTTATCGGGACGAGCCGGAGAGCGTCAGCTCGAATCGCCCAGTCTGGGTCTCACACACAACATCGGCGGCATTCCTAACCGCAATGTGGCGGCGATATCGATCATCGGCTTGCACCAGGGCTAACATGGATAACACAGCAAAACGTGCGTCGCTGCCGGTAGACGCCGCCAACAAGTGGGGTTTCACGGACGAGCAGCTCGCGACACATCCGACCGTTTTCCGGGACGGCCTGCTCGACGGCAAAGTGTTCCTCGTCTCCGGGGGCGGCAGCGGGATGGGCCGCGCGATGACCTACCTGCTCGCTCGCCTCGGGGCGAGCGTGATGATCTGCGGGCGGCGCACCGAGCGCCTCGATGAGACGGCCGAGGGCATCCGCAAACACGTAGGCCGGGACATCGCGACCTGCGCAATGACGATCCGGGACCCCGAGCAGGTCGAACGGCTCGTCGACGCGACCTGGGATCGCTTCGGCGGACTCGATGTGCTGGTCAACAACGGCGGCGGCCAGTTCCCGCAGGCGGCGATCGACTTCAGCGTCAAGGGCTGGCTGGCCGTGATCGACACGAATCTGAACGGCAGCTGGTACATGATGCAGGCGGCCGCGCGTCGCTGGCGCGATGCGGGCCGGCCGGGCAGCATCGTCAATATCGTGGCGAACGTCTGGCGGGGCATGCCTCAGGTCGCGCACACCTGCGCCGCGCGGGCCGGGGTGATCTATCTCAGCAAGACCCTCGCAACCGAATGGGCGCCGCTCAAGATCCGGGTCAACTGCATTTCCCCAGGCTCGGTCGAGA
>Ga0268386_10003913_pt1 | contig 10923 bp, 13 predicted proteins | sample RVTome_15_FD_200260 | JGI IMG/M metagenome (GOLD analysis project Ga0268386, IMG submission 200260) | Soil microbial communities from uranium-contaminated site in the Upper Colorado River Basin, Wyoming, United States - RVT150D86... ... | reverse complement strand
ACGTGCATGCGACTTCTTCGGTCAGCGTGTCGCAGTCGGGAACGCTCCGCGGCGATGTCCACTCACCTTCGTTCACGGTCGTGGCCGGCGCTCGATTCAGCGGTAACGTCGTGAAGACCTCGCCGCAGGCGCAATCCGCTCCGATCGACCGTGACGATACGAGCTTCATTGGCGCCGGCAGCACGGCGGGCGCTGCGCCCTAAGACCATCCCAGGAGATCAGGCAATGTGGGGTTCCAAACGTAACGAACGTGCGCCGCAGGACGATCCGTTCAACGAGCTCGACGACCGCGCTGAGCCGAGGATCGACACGCCGGTCGCGGCGCCGCCGCCGGTGCGTGCGGAGAGCCCACCAGTCGTGCATCCGCAGCCGAGGACGCCGGAGGTTGCGGTGTCCGTCGGTTCCGTGCTCGGCCGGACGCTGCATTTCTGCGGCGACCTTTCCGCCGACGAGGATCTGATACTGCAGGGCAAGGTCGAAGGCTCGATTACGCATACCGGCTGCCTGACGATCGGTGCCGACGGCACGACGGTCGGTAACGTGTCGGCGCGGCAGATCATCGTCGAAGGCAGTGTCGAAGGCGACATTACCGCGGAAGGGTCCGTGAGCGTGCGCGCGAGCGGCACTCTGCACGGCAGCATCGTCGCACCTCGCGTCGCCATTGCGGACGGTGCGCGCTTCAACGGCAGCATCGACATGGACAGTGCACAGACGAACGAGAGCGCAACGCCGAAGCAGACCGGACGGAATCGCAGCACTCAGGATCACACGAGCGGCAAAAAGGCGAGCGGCAGCGCTGGCTGAGATTTTCCAGACATCAGGCATACCACTGACATAGCCGAGGACACGTTCATGGCAGAGAGTAGTCGTGTATTGGACAGCGCCACGCGGGATCGTACGTCCACCCCCGAGGAGCGCCTCGCAATGCTGCGTGAGATGAAGGGCAAGGTGACGACCGAGCAGCGCGATCGCCACGTGACGTCGGACAGCAGGCCCTCGGTGCTCGGGCGCACGCTGCGCTTCAAGGGCGATCTGACGGCCGACGAAGATCTGGTGATTCAGGGCTCGATCGAAGGCTCGATCAAGCACACGCAGAGCCTGACGATCGGCGTCGACGGCAGCATGGTCGGCGATGTCCATGCGCGGACGATCATCGTCGAGGGCAGCGTCGAGGGCGACCTGTATGGAGTCGAGTCCGTGACGGTGCGTGCGACCGGCCGCGTGCGTGGCAGCATCATTGCACCGAGCGTGTCGCTGGCCGAAGGGTCGGCCTTCAACGGCCGCATCGAGATGGACATCGAGAGCAAGCCTGTCAAGCAGACGACGGTCGCGAAAGCGCGATCACCCGCCCCGGAACCGACTGCTGCACCGCTCGAGGACAGCGACGTCGACCGCATGCTCGGGTCGTGACGGAGCCGGGTCGCAGGTAGCAGGTAGCGGGAGCGGGAGCGGGTAGCGCCGGAGCGCATGCGCTCCGGTGCCACCTGTCACCTGCCAACTGCAACCTGCTACCGGGTCGTGCTCGGCGGCCCTTTCAGCTCGACCGTATTGCCGTCCGGATCCTTGATGTAGATCGACGGCCCGACCCCTTCGGCACCATTGCGCATCTCAATGCCGCCGGCCTCGACGCCGTGCCTCGCAAGGTCATCGAGGATCGCCGGGCCGTCGAACGGCTCGATGCGCAGACAGAAGTGATCGACGTTGCGGCCCTCACGCCCCGGGGGCGCCCCACCCATGCGACCGAGGCGGCCATCGACCGGGACGAGGTCGATCAGCGAGCGGCCCGCACGTAACTGGATCAGGCCGATCGCATCGTTGCGCACTTCGACCGTGCAGCCGAGCACCTCCCGATAGAACCTGAGCGACCGCTCGAGGTCGATGACTCGCAGCACGACATGATCGATGTCCCGGATGCGCATCATGCTGCGAGCGTACCCGATCGCGGACGTCTGGTAACGCCCTGGGGATCGGGGACCCGGGATCGGGGATCCGATTCCGATCAGGATGGATCGAAGTAACGAGTTCGCGACGGGGTCGAATCGCCATCGTTGATCGCGGCGAGCCAGAGCCGCGGCGGCGCCGGAACGGTCGCCGCACTCAGGACCCGGCGCACGTCCTCGCACAGGTACTGCTCGCATGTCGATGAGCGCAGGGACCGTGGCAAGCCGCAACCCGAGGCGCTGTGATACAGGCACGAGCCTTGGGTCGCCGCTGCCGGGATATGGCTCAGATAACGATCGAGCAGTTCGCGCCCAGTGACGTGAGGATCTGATCGACGCTGCCGCTGCAGCGCTTCCAGATCGATGAACGCATGATCTGCGCCGTACTGACAGCACCGGCCCCGACACGTGGCGCAGGCGGCTGCTGCCAACTTGACCTCCGCAGGATCGGACGCTGCCGGGCTCGCGGTCTCGCGCTCCGGGGGCGCCGCGAGCGCAGCCTGGCTTGCAAGCTCGCGAATCAGACCGATCAGCCGATGTGCGAATCGATGCCGCCGCGTGCGCGTGACCGGCCCGGGGCGTGAGTTGAGCCGCGGGATCGGCAGAACGGTCGTCATGGCCCGCCGAGCCGTCGCGGGGCGCGTGGCCTCAAAAGCCTGAATCGCGAGTTCCTGTCGACGTCGATATCGAATCTCGGTCCACTCGGTCGCATCGTGCAACACGAGCTGCCGCTGGCATTCCGCGCGGGCGCAGACCGAACGCCGCGCGACCTCGTGGACCGTGAGCGGACGCGCACAGAACTTGCAGCGTCGCGCCGAGTAGTGCTCTCGAGGCGGCCACAGCGGCTCGATTGGGGGCAATCTCATCACGACTTCGTAACCCGTGGCTCGAGCCAGACACTGCGCGCGTCGAAGTCCGTCGTGATCACGAAGTGGCGCAGGATCGATACGCCGACGTTCACGTCGGTGGCGGATGACTGGTCGTCGATCGATGCGGGCACGTCATGGAACGTTCGGCCAGCGACCTCGAGCGACTTCAACCGAATCACCTCGCGCTCCGTTTCGCCGCCGAGGCCACCGCCGCGCTCGCGTGTGGCGGGCCGCCCGTCCAGGAGCCCGGCGCGTCGTGCGTAGGCCGCCCCGATCAGCACGTTTGAACCGTTGCCGAGATCGAGCGCCGCTTGCACGGGCGGTCCACCTTCCACGCGCACCGGAAAAGTCTCGATGCCGTGCTCGCTCGTGAGCGGCAACCCGGTACCCCGCGGTTCGGCCGAGGAGGAGACGACCGCGAGCGTGCCGCCCTCGATATCGATCTGCAGGCGCGCCGCATCGAACAATTCGCGACCGAGGATGGCATGTAACGGATGCCCGAGCAGCCGCGTTGCGACGTCGGTGAGATCGATGACGGCCACGGTCTGGTCTTCGAGCACGAGGCCCGCAGCCTCGAGCGTCACCCCCTCGACGATCCCGGCCTCGAGCACGCCCTTGCCGGAGCCGCGGGCGGTTTCGGTGCTGGTCGCCACGAGATCGAGCTGCTCCGCAAACGCACGGTTCAGCAATGTCATTTCCGCCCCCGAATCGAGCAGCGCTTCGACGGACGCGCCGTTGACTTCGATGTCGAGCATCAGGCGGCCACCGCGTGTCGTGCGCAACGGCACGGCAGCCTGTTGCGGACCAGCCAGGGCGCTGGATGTGGCGCAGAGGGCGATCGTGCAGCCGAGCCTCGACAATAACTGGCGGCGATTCAGCATGGCTGTAAGTCCGGATCGGTACACGCGAAACCTCCTCGAAGTTACAGGCTTTCGAGGGCCGTGCGAATCTCCTCGATCAGCATCTCGACATGCTCGGCATGCGTGCGGAACACACCGATCGCGATGCGTATCGCATAGACGCCATGCAGCATCGTCCCGGTCAGATGCACGCGCTGCCCTGCATTGATCCGATCGAGGAGCCAACGGGTCGCCGCATTGCGTTCAGCGAGCGTTCCCGGATCACGCACGGCAAACGCCATGATCGACAGAGAGGGTGCAACCAGCACTTCGAGCTGAGGCTGAGCGGCTATCCGATCCGCGGTCCATGCAGCAAGGTCGAGTTTCTCATCGAGATATGCTCGGAATACGTCGGCGCCGTGCATCTTGAATGGCAGCCAGACGCGCAACCCCCGGAACGGCCGCGTCAGTTCGGGCGACAGCTCGCAGAAATCGACGAGCTCATCCTCGTGCTGCATCGGTGGCAGATAGTCGGCATGTGAGCCGTGCGTCGCCTTGAGGTGGCGGCCCTCGCGCACGAGCAACGCGCCCGTCCCGTAAGGCAGAAAAAGTGTCTTGTGGGGATCGAGCACGATCGAGTCTGCGCGCTCCATACCTGTGAGGCGTTGCCTGCCACGCTCAGTGAGATGAAAGAAGCCGCCGTAGGCGGCATCGACGTGCAGCCAGAGGTCCTCTTCGCGCGCGAGCTCCGCGAGCGATGCGATCGGATCGATCACGCCGGCATTGGTCGTGCCGGCACTTGCGACCAGCAGGAACGGTGTCAGGCCGCGCTTGCGATCCTCGCGGACCGCGGTCGCCACGGCGGCAGGATCGAGTCGCAAACTGTCGTCCGTGCGCAGCACCCGCAGGTTGCGTTCAGGCAGGCCTGCGAGCCGCGCCGCCTTCGCGACGCAATGATGTGCCTGGTCGGAAAGATAGATCGTCCCGGACGCGAAGTCCTCGCCGAGCCGCGTCTCGCGCGCCGTCACGAGCGCGCTCAGATTGGCGAGCGAACCGCCGGAGGTCAGGAAACCACGGGCTGTCGCAGGATAGTCGACGATTTCACAGAACCATCGGACGACGTTCGCCTCGATCTGTGTGAGCAGGGGTGCGACCGCAGCGACGCCGACATAGCGGTTGATGGCATTCGAGATCAGATCGGCGACAGCTGCGTGAAACAGTCCGCCCCCCGGCACGTAGCCCATGAAGCCGGGGGCAACCGCGTTGAGACTCCGCGGGATGGCTTGCTCGAACAACTGATCGAGCAACGGGGCAAGCTCGGAGCCGGTATGAGGCATCGGCTCGACCATGGCCAGCACGGCTTGACGCCCGACGTGCTGCGCTCCGTCCACCGCCTGGGCGGGCAGCGTCTCGAGCAGATCGGTGATTCGCGCCATCGCGGCATCCACGATCGCGCGCATCGTCGTGCTCGACAGCTCGAGCGCGGTCGGTGCGGTGGGCAGAGAGGGGTCGGTCAACGAGCATGCTCCGTGGCAGGGCTCGCGATCTTACAGCGTGCGGCGACGTGGGGCATTACCCGGGATGCGCCTCGACCTACTGGGTCGGTCCCTCGACGCTTCGACGCGGCAGGGCGTCACGGCGGCGCAGCAGGAAGCACCGCACTGCCGGATCACGCTCCAATCCGATCGCGACGTCGTAGGCAGCGCGAGCCTCGTCCGTGGACCCCGCTCTCGCAAACAACTCGGCGCGGGCGGCCCAGTACGACTGATATCCGGTCAGGCGCACGTCTGCCGCGGCAGATTCGAGTGCCTCGAGCCCGGCGGCAGGGCCGCGCAACTCCGCGACGGCGAGCGCACGGTTCACCGCTACGACAGGCGACGCCGTGATGGCGAGCAGTGCGTCATAGAGCTGCAGCACGTCGCTCCAGTTCGGCTGGCCACTGCGACGTCGATGGACGTGAGCCGACTGCAGCGCCGCTTCGAGCTGGTAACGACGGATCGAGCGGCACCGACTTGCCTGCAGCAGCAAGGCTTCAGCCTGGTCGATCATGCGAGCATCCCAGTGCGCCGGATCCTGATCGGCCAGCGGGACGTACTCTCCCGACGCATCGCGGCGTGCGCAGCGGCGCGCTTCCGCGTGCAGCATCAACGCGAGCAGACCGAGCGTCTCAGGCTCCTCCGGCAGCAGTTCGGCGACCAGTGCGGCGAGGAACATCGCTTCCTCGGTCAGATCGCGACGCGCGATGTCGGTGCCCCCCGGATCGCTCCAGCCCTCGGCGTAGGCGGCATAGATCGCGTCGAGCACGGCTTCGAGCCGCTCCGGCAGCTCCTGCCGCTCGGGAATCGAAAACGAAATGCCGGCGTGTCGAATCTTCTGCTTCGCACGTACCAGGCGCTGGCCCATGGCTGCGGGCGACATCAGGAATGCGGAGGCGATCGCCCTCGCGTCGAGCCCGAGCACAGCCTGCAGCATCAGCGGCGCGTGGATGCCGCGGTCGATGGCGGGGTGGGCGCACGCGAACATCAGTGCGAGTCGCTGGTCCGGAATCGCGGCGGCATCGTCCGGTGACACGAGTGTGTCTGCGAGGATCTGCAACTGCGGCGTCGCAGCCTCTGCCGTGAGGGTCCGCCGCGCAAGATCGATGGCCTTGCGTCGAGCGACCGTCAGCAACCACGCCTCCGGATTCGCGGGGCAACCCTGCACCGGCCAGTCGAGCAGCGCGGCTGCAAAGGCTTCCGCCAGTGCGTCCTCGGCGGCCGCGAGATCGCGAGTTCGCGAGGCGAGAAAGGCGACGAGCTTGCCATAACTGCGGCGCGCCACTGCGTCCGCAGTGTCACGTGCCTGCTCGTCGCCAGACGCCGGACTCATCGAGTCAGTTGGATTCGCAGGTCATTGGCCTTCGGTCCAGAGGGGACGCACCTCGACGGTGCCATAACTCGCCGCCGGGCAGCGCGCCGCCCACGAGATCGCCGCATCGAGGTTGGGCACGTCGATCATGTAGTACCCGCCGAGTTGTTCCTTCGTGTCGATGAACGGCCCGTCGAGCACCTGCGGTTTGCCGTCTGAGGTCCGTACCGTCGTCGCGGCGGCGCTCGGCTGCAGGCGGTTGCCTCCGACCATGACTCCGGCCTTCGTCAGCGCCTCGGTGTACGCGCCGTACGCGGCGAGCCAGTTGTTCTGGTCCTCCTGGCTCAGCTGGCCCCAGCCTGATTCGTCTGAATAGATCATCAGCATGTACTGCATGTCGGTTCTCCGTGATGCCTGGCGGGCGATGTGCTCCGCCGTGACTATGACGTTCGAGGGTCCGGCGTTTGGACAGGCAGAACGAACTCGAGCTCGTAGAAGTGCGCGCCGTCCTCTCCGGATCAGGCGGTCTGCCCGGCGGCAGACGAGCTTCGCTCTCGTATCCATACCATGTAGACGCATCCGGCGAGTGCGTCAGTCGTTTCGGGATAGTCCGCTGCCGCGAAACCAACACGCTCGTACAGGCGGATCGCCGACGGATTGTCATGGAGCACGAAGAGCGAGCAGTCGCGGACGCGGAGCTGCGCGCAGCCCACGTCCCCGAGACGCGCTACGAGTTCGGCACCGAGCCGACGGCCGCGATGCCCGGGCGCAATGGCGAGACGTGCGAGGTGGCACCGATCGTGCCGCCGATAATACTGACCGAATCCGAGCAAGTCGTCGTTGCTGCTCATGAGCGAGTACGACGGCAGCTCGCCGAAGCGAGTGTCCGCACGGAAAGTCGCGGCGTCGAACGGAAACCGGAACTTTGGCCCGCCCCACTCGCGGCAGAGGCGCTGCGTCTGGAACCAGCTCATCAGAATCGGCAGATGCCCCTCCGGCGTCCTCAACAGACGCAAGTCGTCACCGGGCGACACGGCAGCTACCCGCCGGCCTTGAAGCGAGCGACGGACCGGGTTCGCGCCTTCGCGGCTTCCATCTCTCGGTCACGCGGCGACGTGGTCGTCACGAGCGAGTCGATGAGCACGCGGGCAGAGGCGGCGATCTCATCGACGGCCCGGTCGAAAGCGAGCTGATTCGCCTTCGAGGGAGCGTTGAAACCGCTCAGCTTGCGGACGAACTGCAGCGCCGCGTCCCGGATCTCCGCCTCAGTGGCCGGTGGTTCGAAGTTGAACAGCGTCCTGATGCTGCGGCACATAGGCGCTACGGTTCCACGACTTTGCGGTACAGATGCCAGGTCGCATGACCCAGGATCGGCAGAACCGCCGCGAGTCCGACCAGAAACAGGCTGGCCCCGACGGCCAGCAGTGTCACGACGAGCACTGCCCAGACCATCATCACGACGAAATTGCTGGTGACCGCTCTGATGGAAGTGCTGACGGCAGTGATGGATGTCGCTGGTTTGTCGAGCAGCAGCGGAAAGCTGATCACCGATATCGCGAGCGCAGTGAAGGCGAAAATGAATCCCACACCGACGCCGTACACGATCAGTGCAGCGCCGCGTCGCGTCGACGTGATCTGCGTTACGAAGTCGGAAATCGAGGCTGGAGGATCTGCACCGAACAGGCCTACGTAGATGAACTGCGCCATGTACAGCCACGCCACATAGAGCAGCATCATGACGATCGATAGAGCCGCAATCGGCGCGAACGAGGAGGAGTGTACGAAGTCGAACGCAGAGCGCCAACTGACGTCGAGCCCGCGCTCGCGACGGCGGCTCATCTCGCAGAGTCCGACCGAGATCACAGGGCCGAGCAGCGTGAAGCCCGCGAGCATCGGAAAGGCCAGGTAGTGCAGGTCCTGACCGACCAGGAACAGTGTCAGGAGCAGTGCAAACAGCGGATAGACCAGAATCAGGAAGATGCCGACGCTCGGCCTGGCATTGAAGTCGTCGTAGCCTTCCTTGAGCGACTGCCAGAGATCCTTGACTCCGATCTTGCGGATGCCAATGTCGCTCGATGTGATCTGGATGTCGCTGAACGATGTTTCGTGAGCCATGGCGAAACTCTCCTTTCGATCAAAGAGGTCCGGTGACCATGGGAGCGCAACCAACGCGCCCCCGGATGTTGGTGCGCGGCATCAGACTGCGCAAGTATGCGCTTCTCCAGGATGATCGGAGTAGCGCAGCTCCGGTGTTTTGGCAAATGTTGATTCGCCCGGGCTGCGAATCATCCAAGTCGGGTGATGCGTCTCGCAACACGCATCGTGTGTCGGTCATCCCGGGCCAGCCTGGCAGACGAGACGGCCAGATCTGTGCGAGGAAGCGCTGGTATGCGGTAGAGAACGCATCCGGTCGCTTCTCATGGGTTATCGCCCGTGAAACTGCGGGTTGCGCTTGTCTCTGAACGCAGCGACGCCCTCCGCGAAATCCCGGCTGTCCGCCAACCTGCGCTGCACGGTGGCTTCGCGCGCGAGCTGAGCCTCGAGCGAGCCGGCAGGCGGCGCGTCGAGGATCTGCTTCACGGCGCGAAACGCGAGCGTCGGTCCCGTCGCGAGTCGCTGGGCGATATGGGTGGCGCGCTCCATCAGTTCGGCGTCCGGACACGTCGCCCAGATCAGCCCCCACGCTGCGGCATCCACCGCACTGAGCGGCTCGCCGAGTAAAGCAAGTGCTTTGGCGCGCGCCGTGCCCACCGTCCGTGGCAAGTGCCAGGTGCAGCCCATGTCGGGCACCAGCCCGAGATTCGGGGCGAACACCTGAATGAGACGGGCTGACTCGGCCGCGATCACGAGATCGCCGGTGAGCGCGAGACCGACCCCGCCACCGGCGGCGATGCCGTTCATCGCAACGACCAGCGGCACGTGCAGGTTCGACCACGCTGCGATCATCGGATTGATGTAACGCACCATGTCGTTGAACACGTTCGTTCCGGTACTGATGGTCGCGTCCCGGGGACGGGACTCGTCTGTGAGATCGGCGCCGGCGCAGAACGCGCGGCCGGCACCGGTCAGCAGTACGGCACGGACTGCGTCATCCGCCCGGATCGCTTCTGCCATATCGATCAGCTCGAGCGTCATCCGGTGCGACAGACTGTTCAGCTTGTCGGGGCGATTCAGGATGACGACGCGCACGTCGCCTTGCCGTTCTTCGAGCAGCGTCTCAAACTTCATGACCGGCCTCGCATTTACTCGACGCGGAGTATCGTGATGAAAACGAACCGTCAGTGGCGTCTCAGGCAGCGCCCGCAGGGACAGGTGTCCACGGAGACACTCGAACTCGTCACCGAGCCGGCGCCGTCGCCGGCCGACGGCCAGATTCTCGTTCGCAACGTGTATCTGTCGCTCGATCCGACGAACCGCATCTGGATGACCGACATGGCGCAGTATATGCCCCCTGTCGCGCTCGGCGAGGTCATGCGCGGCGGAACGATCGGCAGGGTCATTGAGTCGCGACATCCTGCGTTCACGCCAGGGGATTGGGTGTCCGGAATGGGGCAGTGGCAGGACTACTGGTGCGGCCCAGGCGAACAGATGGCGAAACTCCCGTGGGATGGCACACTTCCGCTGACGATCTACTCCGGCCTGCTCGGGATGATCGGCTGCACGGCCTATTTCGGCATGCTCGAAATCGGCAACCCTCAGGCCGGCGATACCGTCGTCGTGTCCGGCGCAGCGGGTGCGGTGGGATCGATCGCCGGGCAGCTCGCGAAGATCCGCAGCGCGCGCGTGATCGGGGTTGCGGGTTCGCGGGCCAAGTGCGACTGGCTGGTCACCGACTGTGGCTTTGATGGTGCGATCGACTACCGCGCTGAGGACGTGCCCGCCAGGCTCGACGCGCTCGCACCCGACGGCATCGACGTGTATTTCGACAACGTGGGCGGCGCGATTACCGAGGCCGCCTTCGACCGGCTCAATCTGAATGCCCGGGTGCCGTTGTGCGGCCTGATTTCGACCTATAACAAGCCCGTTCCCACCGGTCCACGCAACTATCATATGATCCTGATGCGCCGCGCGATCGTGCGCGGCTTCATCGTGATGGATTACCTGCCACGGTTCTCAGAGGCGATCGCCCAGCTCGCGCAGTGGTATGCCGCCGGCAAGATTCATTATCGGGTCGATGTGCGCGATGGCCTCGAGCATGCGCCGGCCCATCTGAATGCGCTGTTCGATGGCAGCAATCAAGGCAAGCTGATCGTCAGGATTGCGGACGAGGACGAGGGGGACAGACTTTAAAGTCTGTCCCCTAGCCGAAGCTGCGAGTGCGTTCCTTGCCATCCCAGTTCAGAGCGGCGTCGTAAATCATCCGGAAGGCGCCCGTGATCATGTCGTTCGATTCGATCAGCTCGATCATGAAGCCCGGCGTCACGTCGG
>Ga0268386_10003912_pt1 | contig 10924 bp, 7 predicted proteins | sample RVTome_15_FD_200260 | JGI IMG/M metagenome (GOLD analysis project Ga0268386, IMG submission 200260) | Soil microbial communities from uranium-contaminated site in the Upper Colorado River Basin, Wyoming, United States - RVT150D86... ... | reverse complement strand
ATCCGGCTCGTCCAGTGGATGACTTATCCAGGCTGATCCGTTCGAGCGGACTCAGCGGCGGGAGCCGACCGGAGCGAGGGTGGCCGAGGCGGCGGCCATGGCGTGGCGTCGGTCCTCCAGCCAGGCGAGGACGTTCTGCGCCACGTCGGGCCAGGTGTGCTCCCCCATCACGAGCCCGAAGTGCGAAGCCGACGGGAAGTACTCGTAACCGGCGCCGAGCAGGTCGGCCGTTCGTCGCGCCTCGGCGGGGTGGATGACGTCGTCCAGTCCCGCACCGATGACGAGGCTCGGGACGTCGACGAGGCGGGTCATGTCGATCTGAACGCCCTGCATCCGCTCCCGTCGCGCGCGCCCCGACTCACGGGCGCCGGCGAGCAACTCGGTCATCTTCTCGATGTCGGCGTCGTCCATGTCGGGCATCTTCTCTCGCAGCTCCTCCGGCGTGCCGGTCCAGCCCCACCAGGCGGCGTCGTAGACGGCGGGCACGGTGCGCAGCTCGTGCGCGTCGGGATGGCGCGGCAGCGCGGCGGCGGGTGGCGACGGCGCCAGCAGCACGAGCCCCAGCACCGGGTTGCGCTCGGCATGCATGAGGGCGGCGAGCGCGCCGATGCCCCAACCCACGATCACCGCGGGCCGTCCGAGGTGGCGCAGCGCGACCCCGACGTCGTCGGCGTAGTCGCGCATCGTCGTCTCGTCGAGCTCGGCGAGGTCGCTGCTGAAGTGCCCGCGCAGGTTCATCGCGTGCGCCTCCCAGCCCCGCTCGGCGAGGAAGGCGGCGAACTCGTTCCACAGCCACGACCCGGTAAGGGCGCCGTGGACGAGCAGCAACGGAGGCTTGCGCGAGCGTCGCTCCGGCTGGTGGGTCTCGACGTGGATGCCCTCGGGCTCGATGAACGCCTCGTCGCGCTTGATCGCCTGCACCATCGGGCTCGTCAGTCCTCCAGGGGGTTGAAGACCATGCCGGTCAACAGCTTCGGATAGAAGTAGGTCGACTTCTGCGGCATGACGTCGCCGGCGCTCGCCACCTCGGCCAGCTGCTCGAGCGGCGTCGGTCGCACCAGGATGGCGGCGGCGGCCTCGCCACGCGCCACCCGCTCGCGGGCGTCGGCCTCGTCCCTAGTGTAGGCCAGGCGCGTGCCCGCGGCGACATCGGCCTCCGAGATCCCGAGCCGATCGCCGAGCACCGCCACGTGGAGCGCGGCGAGGTCCAGGGCGCGGACCGCGGCGCTCATCCGCTCGCGTCGCAGCCGATCGGCCAGGCCGTCGGGGTCGCCGACCAGCAGGTGGCCGTCGTCGCCGGCCAGCACGAGGCCGAAGGCCGGCGTCTCGTGGTGGCGCCGCTCCTCGAGCGCAGCGGCCAGGGCATCCGGGGCCATCGGGATGGCCTCGAACAGCGGGTCGTCGCCGGCGACCAGCGCCCGCAGCGCCTCCGGATCGGCATCCAGCAGCAGCCGATGGGTCGGGCGGATCTCGAGCTCGGCGAGCTCCGCGTTGACGAGCATCATCATGATCCAGTCCGCCGCCAGCGATCCGGCGGGCGCATCTGCCCACCGCGGATCGGCCCGGATCTCCGCCTGGTAGGCGAGCGCCGTCTCGTACCGATGGTGGCCGTCGGCGATGAACAGCGTCTGCTTCGCGAGGTAGCCGATGAACCGATCGTCGGCATCGATTGCGGCGAGCTGGTGAAGGATGCCGTCGCCGTCGCGCGCGCGCCACTCCTCGCTCCAGGCACGCCCCATGACGTGGCGGTAGCGCTCCGAGCGGTCGAAGTAGACCGACAGGATCGGGCTCAGCTGGGTTCGCGTCGCGTGGAGCAGGGCCAACCGGTCCGCCTTCGGGCCGGGCATGGTGTGCTCGTGCGGCCGCACGCCGTCGCCCCACGGCTCGAGCTGCACCCGGACCACGATGCCCTCGACCGCCAGGTCGTCAGGTGCCGATGCCGTCCCGTGGCGGTAGTAGTAGGCCGCCGGATCCGGTCGCCGTGCGAGCGTGCCGTCCACCAGCCACGCGGCCAGCTCCTCGGCGGCCGCGGCGTGGGGGTCCGGCTCGGCGCTGAACTCGAGTCGCACGGCGTTCCGCTCGTGCCTCGCGAGGAGCTCCTGCCGCTGCGCATCGCTGATCACGTCGTAGGGCGGGCACACCTGGTCCGTCAGGTCGGCGAGCCGGGTCGGGGCCGCCTCGTCGTCGTCCGGCGTGCGGACGCGGTCCGGCACGGCATCGGTGCCGAAGCGATCGATCGGGTAGTGGATGCCCGGGAAGGGCGCGATGCGGGGCACGGGTCCAGTCTAGGAAACGTGGAGCCGCTCCGTGCGTCCTGTGTATCGATCACGCAGCGCCGCGGCAGCGACCCGGGGGTGCTGAATGACCACGTCATGGGGCGATTGGGCGCCTGCAGCGACACCGGTGGCGTCCTCCGGCGCGCCATCGACGCATGGAGTGGCTATACGACGCCGAACGGGTCGTCCAGGTGCCGATTGACCGATGGATCGCCCAGCAGCGCCTCCGCCTGACTGCGGACCTCGAGGCGTCGATCCTGCGCGGCGCGCTCCACGAGATCCCGCGCATCCGACGACAGCGGGCCGGCGTTGCCGAGCGCGGCCACCGCGTTGCGCAGCAGCCGGTGGCGACCCGCCCGCCGCAGCGCCGACGCCCCCACCGCCCGGTCGAACGCGCGGGCGCCGAGCGGCAGCAGCCATTCGATGAGCGGCAGCAGCGGCACCGCCAACGCGCCGGCATCGTCCGCGTCGGCGTTGACCGGGCAGACCTCCTGGCAGACGTCGCAGCCGAAGATCCAGTCGCCGATGGCCGCCGCCTCCCACCCGTCCAGCGTCCCGGGCTGCTCGATCGTCAGGTAGCTGATGCAGCGGCGAGCGTCGATCGTGCGGGCCTCCACCAGGGCGCCGGTGGGGCAGCCGGTGAGGCAGCGCGTGCAGGAGCCGCAGGTGGTGCGCACCGGCGCATCGGCGGGAAGCTCCGCCGAGGAGAGGATCGCCCCGAGGAAGACCCACGAACCCGCCCGCGCGTGGGTGAGCAGGTTCGTGTTCTTGCCGATCCAGCCGAGCCCCGCGCGCGCCGCCAGAGCCCGCTCCGCGAGCGGCCGGTCGTCGACGTAGGCAACCTCGCCGGCCGGCAGTCCCTCGGCGCGGAGGTCGGCGGCCATCGCCTCGAGCCGGGACCGGAGCGCGACGTGGTAATCGGTGCCTAGCGCGTAGCGGGCGATCCGCCCCGCTGGGGTGGCAGGCGACGCCGCCAGCACCGGCGCCAGCGCGGTTCGCAGCGCGTCGCGGTCGGGATCCCAGCCCGCGCGGTCGGCACCGGCGTAGGGGGCCGCCACGACGATCACCGAGCGCGCACTCCGATCCATCGACCGCGGATCGGTGGCGATCGCCGGCCGCACCCCGCCCATCCAGCCCATCAGCCCCATCCGACCGGAGACGACGCTCGCCTCCATGCGCGCGCGGTCGTCCGGCATCGGCGACGCATCGGTCACGCCGACGAGCTCCAGGCCGTGGCTTACCGCGAGGTCCGCGATCCGGCGGCGCGGATCCGTGATGGCATCGGGCATGGCCGACAGCCTACCGCCCTGCTGGACCGCCGGCGTCAGGCCGAATGGCTCTGGATCGGTGCATGGCCGTGTCGAATGCTGGCAACACGGACGCGATCCCGATCGGGAGCTGCAGCCCAAGGAGGGCATCATGACCGCGCAGATGACCGAGGTCCCCGGCCGCCATGCCGCGCCGGCCGACTTCCTGACCCTCGATGCCTTCGATCTGGCCGGACTGGCCGCCCTGCTCGATCTGTCGGACCGCATGAAGCGCGACCCGGAGCTGGGTCGCGGCGCGCTCGCCGGCGGGCGGGTCGCGCTCATCTTCCACAAGCCGTCGACCCGGACCCGGGTCAGCTTCGAGGCAGCGGCCTGGCGGCTCGGGATGCTGCCGATCTCGCTGCGGGCGGATGAGCTCCAGATGGGGCGCGGCGAGACGATCGCCGACACGGCGCGGACCCTGTCGCGCTACGTCGACGCGATCGTCATTCGCACCTTCAGCCAGGCATCGGTCACCGAGCTCGCCGAGCACGCCACGGTCCCGGTCATCAACGCCCTGACCGATGAGCACCACCCCTGCCAGGCCCTCGCCGACGTCATGACCCTGCGCGAGGAGCAGGGCGCGCTGGACCGTTTGGCGGTTGCCTTCGTCGGCGACGGCGACAACGTGTGCGCCTCGCTCATCCAGGCCGCCGCCCTGACCGGGTTCGAGCTGCGGGTCGTCACGCCGCCGGGCTTCGGCCCCGACCCGGCGATCGTCGACGCGGCGCGGGCGGCCGGGGCGCGGATCATCCTCGACACCAAGCCGCACGAGGCGATCCGGGACGTCGACGCGGTCTACTCGGACGTGTGGACCTCGATGGGCAAGGAGGGCGAGCAGGAGACGCGGCGTGCGGCGTTCGCCGGCTTCACGGTCGATGCACGGCTCATGGCGCTTGCCGGGCCGAGGGCGATCTTCCTCCATTGCCTTCCGGCGCACCGAGGCGAGGAGGTGACCGACGAGGTCATCGACGGCCCGGCGTCGCGGGTCTGGCCGCAGGCCGAGAACCGGATGCACACCGAGGCGGCGCTGCTGTACGTCCTCCTCACCGGCGACCTCGAGGGGACCCGGCTGCGCTGAGATCCCGGCTACTCGGACCCGTCGCGGCGGCGCACGACGAAGGGCGGCGGCTCGCCGGTGGGGACCACCTCGGCAGGGGCGAGCGGCATCGCGACGCGCGGCATGCGGAACCCGAACACCGAGCCGGTGCCGTCCTCGGTGTTCGGCGCGGCCCAGATGCGCCCGCCGTGCGCGTCGACGATCGCCCGGCTGATGTACAGGCCTAGCCCGAGTCCACCGAAGCGACGCCGCCCGGCGTCGCCATCGGCCTGGTAGAAGCGCTCGAAGACCTGGTCGCGATGCTGGGGCGGGATGCCGACGCCGACGTCGATCACCCGCACCTCCACCTCGCCGCCTCGCCGCTCCGCGATGACGCGGACCGGCCCGCCATCCGGCGAGTACTTCACCGCATTCTCGATGAGATTGGTGAGCACCTGGTCGATCCGGTCCCGGTCGGCGTGCACCGGCATGCGGTCGGGCGCCTCGACCGCGATCGTCCGGTCCGCGTGCTCGCGGCCGATGCGGGCGGCGGCGCCGCGGACCTCCTCCGCGAGGTTGAAGTCGGCCGGCTCGATGCTCACCCCGCCGCGCCGGTCGATGCGGCTCACGTCGAGCAGGTCGTCCACCAGGCGTCGCATCCGACCCACCTGCGAGCGGATGACCCCCAGGTGCGCCATCTCCTTGCTCTCGCCGGAGTGGCCGCCGCGGAGCCGGCCCTCGAGAAGCTGCGAGTAGCCCTGGATGCTGGTGAGCGGCGTGCGCAGCTCGTGGCTGACGATCGAGAGGAAGTCGTCCTTGATGCGCTGGGCGGCCTGCTCGCGCGACATGCGCTCCTGGAGATCGGACCACAGCTGGGCGTTCTGCATGGCCGGGCCGGCACGGTCGGCGACGGCGGCGGCCAGCCGGCGAGTGCGGTCGTCGAGCGGCTGTCCTGGGCGCCCCGCCGCGGCCAGGACGCCGAGGAGCCGCCCGCCCGAGATGATCGGCACGGCGTGGATCCAGCCGAGCCCGAGCTCGCGAACGCCATCTGGATCGCCGGTCGCGATCTCCTCGTTCGTCGCGGTGCGGTCGGTCACGGTGGCGGCCACGCCACCGAGCACGCCATCTCCGACCTTCGGGCGGCGCGCCACAACGAACGCGCGCCAGCGAGTCGCGAGCTCGGCGTCGGTGCCGTCCGAGGCAGAGGCATCGAGCCGGCCGTCGCCATCGGCGATGGTGAGCAGGAGAACGGCATCCCCCAGCAGCTGCGCCGAGGCGCTGGCGACCGCGCGGCGCGTCGCGTCCCGGTCCAGCGTTGCGCCGAAGTCGCGGCCCAGCTGGCCGACGAGCTGGCGCTCTCGCTCCTGCTCCCGCTCGCGGGCCTCGTCGGAGAGGCGCGCATGGAGCCGAGCGACCTCGGTGGCGCGCCCGAGCATGATCCGGCTGAACAGGCCGGCGGCGACGCCGAAGCCGATGAGGTAGAGGACGCGGGCGGGCAGCAGCTCGCGCACCGCGGTGTCGGGGCTGCTCGCCAGCAGCGTGACCGCCAGGTAGAGGCCGCTCATCACGAGCGAAGCCCAGACCGATGCGGCGAGGCCGAAGCGGAGCGCCACCCCAAGGATGACGAGCCCGTAGAACAGGTACGCGTCGAGCGCGCCGGCGGCCACGTAGACGGCCACGGTCACGGCCGCCATCTCGAGGGCGGTGCTCACGATCCCGACCTCGCGAGCCGGGAAGCGCCGCAGGAGGAGCGGCACGGCGAGGCTGAGCAGGCCCAGGATCCCGAGGATGGCGAGCAGGATGCCCAAACCGTCGATCTCGGGAGCAAGGGCGAGCAGCACCACGGCGGCGAGCGCGACCATCCCGAGGCGGGCCCAGGCGAGCTGACGCTCCTGGGCCCTCATCTGGTGCTCCAGATGACGCTCGAGCTCGCGTGTGCCGTCGGGGGATGCTTCCATGGGCTGGGCCTGCACTCTAGCATCGGCGATGCGGCGCGCTCGCGGCCCGACGGCCAGCCACCGTGCAACTCGTGGCGGCGAGGCGGCGTCCTACCCGGCAACCTCCCCCGCACCACCCGCTCGAAGCGAGGACGATGACGACGATCCGGCTTCCGTTCCTGCGTGCCGCACTCGCGGCCGTGCTCGTCGCGCTCGTCGTCGCGGGCATCGGCGTCGCCCCGGTGCGTGCGGCCAGCTCGGTGGCCATCGACGCACGCGTCCTGCTGGGCGGCCGCTACGAGGTCGGCGGCTGGGCCGCGGTGGCGGTCACGCTGGTCAACGAGTCGTCGCCCACCGACGGCTACCTCACCGCCGAGACCGATGCCGGCATCGTGCGGCGCTACGTGGAGATGCCCGCCGGCGCTCGCAAGGTCGTGACGCTCCACGTCCGTCCCGGCGGCTTCCAGCGCCAGCTGACGGTGCGCTACGAGGAGCCGAACGGCGTCGTCGAGACGATCGCCGAAGTGCGGGTCCTCGAGGTGTCGGGCCGGCAGGTCGCGCTGGTCGGTGACGCCGAAGGCATGCTCCGACCGCAGCTCGCCGGGGGGCCGACCCAGGGAGCACCGGACCCGCTCAGCCTGACGATCGCCGACCTGCCGGAGCGGCCGGAGGCGCTGGGCGGCCTCTCCGTCGTGGTCTGGGCGGGCGATGCCGGCGCACTCACCGAGGGCCAGCGCCGGAGCCTCGAGCGCTGGGTCGCGGACGGCGGCCAGCTCGTGGTGGTGGGCGGCGCGGACTGGCAGGCGCGGACGGCGGGCATCGAGCACCTGCTGCCGATCGAGGGGCTCGGGGCCGTCGACGGCGTCGACCACGCCCCGCTGGCCACCTGGGTCGGCAGTGACGAGGCGCTCGGGCCGGCCACGATCGCGACCGGGACCCTGCGAGATGGCGCTCATGCCCTGGTGACCAGTGCCGACGGGACGCCGATGGCGGCGTGGCAGGCGGTCGGTTCCGGCCGAGTGGTCATGTTCGGCACCGACCTCGCCCAGGACGCCTATCGCACGTGGGCGGGCTCGCCGTTGCTCTGGTCACGTGTGCTGGACACCGGGCTGGGCAGCTCCGAGTTCTTCGGCGGCGGCTTCCCCGACCGCGAGGCCGCCTCGAGCTCGATGGCGCGCGCGCTGGACACGCTTCCGTCGCTCGACGTCCCGCCAGCCGAGCTGCTGCTGGCCGTCATCGTCGCCTACATCCTGCTCATCGGTCCGATCAGCTACCTGGTGCTGCGTCGCATCGACCGGCGTGAGCTGGCCTGGCTGACCGCACCGCTGCTGGTGATCGTGTTCACCGCCTCCTCCTATGGCATCGGCCTGGCGCTCAAGGGGACCGATGTGATCGTCAACCAGATCGCCGTCCTGCGCTCGACCTCCGGCGGCACCCTGGCCAGCGTCGAGGCGTATGCCGGCGTCTACTCGCCGACCCGAGGCACGTACGATGTGATCGTGGCGGCCGATGCGCTCGTCGCGCCGATGCGCGCCGACCAGTTCCTCGATGGCCAGGGCAGCGTGACGCGGCTGACCGCGGACCAGGGTGAGCCCGCCCGGCTTCACGACCTGCTGGTCGCGGCCGGCGGCTTCGAGTATGTGCGCGCCGACGCGGTCGTGACGCACGAGTCCCCGCTCGAGGTGGCCTGGTCCTCCGAGGGCGGCGACGTGGTGGGAACGGTCACCAACGTCGGCACGGAGCCCCTGAGCGACGTCGCCTTCATCAGCAACGGCGGCGGGGAGATGATCGGCGATCTCGCGCCGGGCGCCACCGGCGAGTTCCGGATCGAGCACGAGGGCCTCAGCCAGTCACCGGCGTCGGACCAGGTATACGGCTTCGCCGGCTTCAACAGCTCGGACCCCGAGCGACGACGGATCGCCGCGCGGCGCGGCGTCATCGACGCCCTGGTCGGCTACGGCGGCTGGACGCCGGTCGGCTCGGAGCTCAGCGGTTATGGCGGCCGCGGGCCATACCTCATCGGCTGGCGGTCCGGTGACGGCCCGACCCCGATCACCCTCGATGGGGTCGAGACGCAGCGCTTCGCGGAGCTGGTCGAGGTCGTTGCCATCCGCCCCGGCATCGGCCGCGGCGAAGTGGTGGTCGGCCCCGGGCAGATGAGCATCTCGGTGGCCACCGGCGGCGGGGCCACGCCGCTCGACTCGACCACCGTCGCGCTCGGAGGCGAGGCCGGCGCGAACGCGGTCTTCAGCATCTCGCTGCCCCTAGAGGCGGGCGAGATCGAGGTCACCGCGATCGAGCTGATCGCCGGCAGCAACCCGGAGATGGCGATCATGGACGGGGGTGCCTTCCCCGGCCTCTGGCCGCCGGGGTACAGCGTCGAGGTCCGGAATCCGGTGACCGGCGACTGGACGGTCGTCGGCGACCTGAGCGCCGGCAACCGGATCGAGATCGACGACCCGTCCGGCGCGGTCAGCGCCTCGGGCCGCATCGACGTGCGCGTCACCGCCGGGGCGCCGGACCCGAACTTCGGCGATCCGAGCGTCTTCGTCACCGCGCGAGTCGAAGGGGTGATCGCACCATGACCGCCACGCCGATGACGCCCGTGGTGGAGACGCGGGGGCTGGTGAAGCGCTACGACGACGAGCTGGCGGTCGCCGGCATCGATCTCGTCGTGGGAGCCGGCGAGATCTACGGCCTGGTGGGGCCGAACGGCGCCGGCAAGACGACCACCATGAAGATCCTCGCCACCCTGCTGGCACCCACCGCCGGCGAGGCGCTCGTCACCGGGATCTCGGTCACCGCCGACCCGAACGCGGTGCGGCGACGCATCGGATACATGCCCGACTTCTACGGCGTCTACGACGACCTCCGCGTCTGGGAGTACCTCGACTTCTTCGCCCGCTGCTACGGCGTCCCCGCCAACCGGCGCGGCCCGATGATCGGCGAGCTGCTCGAGATCGTGGACCTGCCCGCCAAGCGCGACGCCTACGTCGAGAGCCTGTCGCGCGGGATGCGGCAGCGGCTCTGCCTGGCCCACACCCTGGTCCACGATCCGGCGCTGCTCATCCTCGATGAGCCGGCATCGGGCCTCGATCCGCGAGCTCGCGTCGAGATGCGCGAGATCCTGCGTGAGCTGCGCGGCATGGGCAAGACGATCCTGGTGAGCAGCCACATCCTTCCCGAGCTCGGCGAGCTGTGCACCGGGGTGGCGATCATCGACCACGGACGCGTGCTGCGCGCCGGCACGATCGGCGAGATCGAGCGGTCGCTGCGCGCCTCGGCGCTGCTGCGCATCGAGCTCGTCGGCGACTCGGCGGCCCGCGATGCGGCGGCGACGTGGCTCGGGAACGACCCCGGCGTGGCGGACGTCCTGGCCGTGGACACCGGGCGCGAGAACGTGGTTCGCCTGGACGTCTCGTTCGACGGGCCGGCCGGCGCGCAGGCCGACCTCCTGCGGCGGATGGTCGAGGCCGGGCACCGAGTGAGCGGCTTCAGCCAGGCGACCACCGACCTCGAGGAGATCTTCCTGAAGGTGACCGGGCAGCACGCGGAAGAGACGGCGGCATGACGGCCACGTCGGCTCAGCATGCTTCAGAACGGCCGTCGGCCGTGCGGGAGTTCGTCGCGAGCGTCTCCACGATCATGGCCAAGGAGCTGCGATCGCGGATGCGCGGCCGGCGCGCCTTCGTGGTGCTCACCGTGTACCTCGCCCTGCTCGCCACGATCGCCTACGGCGTCTACCTCACGGTGGCGCCGCTCGCCCGCACCGCCGCCGCGTCGGGACTCGGCAATTCTGAGTTCCAGGCCGCGAACGTCTCGTCGCTCATCGGGATGGCGATCTTCAGCGTTCTCTCGATCCTCCAGATCGTGCTCGTCGCGGTCATCGCGCCGGCCTTCACCGCCGGGCAGATCAGCCTGGAGCGCGAGAAGCAGACGCTCGACCTCCTCGTCACCACGCCCCTGCGGCCGGGGGCGATCGTGATCGGCAAGCTGGCGACTGCCCTGGCCTTCGTGGTGCTCATGATCCTGGCCGCCATCCCGATCAGCGGACTCGTGCTGATGTATGGCGGGGCGCATGTGACGGACATCGTGCGCCAGCAGGCCGTGCTGCTGGCGACCGCCATCGGCTTCGGCTCGGTGGGGATCTTCGCTTCGGCCCTCATGAAGCGGACGCAGTCGGCCACGGTCATCACCTACTGCGCCGTCATCGGCGCGATCCTCGGGAGCGCCATGCTCTTCAGCTTCTGGCAGAGCGTGTCGCGGATCGACGACCCCTTGGGCATGGCGCCGAACGGCGGGGCGCCGGAGCAGATCCGGTTCGTGAACCCGATGGTCGCCATGCTCGACGTGGTCGCGAACGTG
>Ga0268386_10003911_pt1 | contig 10926 bp, 8 predicted proteins | sample RVTome_15_FD_200260 | JGI IMG/M metagenome (GOLD analysis project Ga0268386, IMG submission 200260) | Soil microbial communities from uranium-contaminated site in the Upper Colorado River Basin, Wyoming, United States - RVT150D86... ... | reverse complement strand
CACAGTGACGGATAGCCGCAGGCCTCGGGCCTCGAGGTCGCCCTGGAGCTCCCGGACGAACGTGGTGAAGGCGCTCCGGTCCCCGGCCCGCAGGTTCTCGTAGTCCACGTCGACTCCCGAGAAGGAGTGGAGCGCCGCCAGGTCCACGATCGCCCGGCGGTGGGCCGCTCGCTCCTCGGGGTCGGCCAGGATCCGGTGGACGAGCGCGTCGTCCTTCAGGACCTTCGGCGTCCCCTTCCCCGCGCGCCGGTCGTTCACGATCGTCAGCCAGGAGCGGGCGCCCCCCTGGCGAAGGTCCCCCAGGACCGCCTCGAGGGGCAGCTCGGGCCGCGCGAGGCCTGGCCGGCCGTCCGGCCCGAGATCGGCGAGGAAGAAGAAGACGTCGTCGAGCGGCGCCGGCGCGCCGGCGAGGCGCTGCCGCCCGCGGTCGAAGTCCCAGTAGGTCACCCAGGCCCCGACCTCGGGAGGCGGCGGGCCGCCGGGGCCGGCGGTCTCGTGGGCGCAGGCGGGCATCGCCGACGCCCCGGAGAGCACGAGGAGGAGAAAGGCGCGGGAGGGGGCGGCGGACACCACGATCGGACCCCTGGACCCTATCGTCGCCGGGGACGGGAATCAAGGGCGGGGCGGCGAGGGTGTGACGGGAAGCACATCGGCCGGGGAAGGGCCCGGCCGCGCCCCCGCGCCCCCTCGTCTTGACCCGCCGTCGGTCGGGGACGTACGCTTCCCGCCGCTTCACGCCCATGCGATTCGAGGGGACCGTCCTCATCCGCGCGCCGCGCGAGGCCGTGTGGCGCTTCCTGACCGACCCCGAGAAGGTCAGCCAGTGCGCCCCCGGGGTCGAGTCGCTGGAGGTCCTCGCCCCCGGCGAGCGCTTCCGGGCGGTGGCCTCGGTCGGCTTCGGCTCGGTCAAGGCCACGTTCGCGAGCGACGTCCAGTGGCTGGAGCTCGAGCCCCCCACCCGCGCCCGCATGAAGGTGCACGGCACCGCCCCCGGCTCCGCGGTGGACGCCACGAGCGAGATGGTCCTGTCCGACGGCGCCGACGGCCACACCGCCCTCGCCTGGTCCGCCGACGTCGCGGTGGTGGGGACGATCGCGAGCCTGGCCGCCCGGCTGATGGGGGGGGTGGCGACCCGGGTGACCGGCGCGTTCTTCGAGGCCATCCGGAGGAGGATCGAGGAGCGGAGGGAGTTCCGCTTCGGCCCGGTGCCCCTCGACGAGGCCGAGGGTCGGCTTCTCGGGCACAACGTCGCGGGGACCGACGGCCGCCCGGCCCTCCGCAAGGGCCGGCCCCTGACCGCCGACGACCTCGCCCTCCTCAGGAGCCTCGGACGGTCGGTCGTCTACGTGGCCGAGCCGGGGCCGGACGACCTCGACGAGGACACCGCGGCCCGGCGGGTGGCCCAGGCGGCCATGGGCCTCGGCCTGCGCCTCGTCGGACCGGGGGCGGGGCGGGCCAACCTCGTGGCCACCGGTCCCGGCCTCTTCCGCGTCGACCCCGCCCGCCTCCTGCGCCTGAACGAGATCGAGGGGCTCACCGTGGCCACCCTGCGGACCCACGCCCCGGTCCGCGAGGGGCAGGTGGTGGTCACGGTGAAGGTCGTCCCGTTCGCCCTCCCGGGCGCCGTGGTCTCCGCCGCCGAGGCGATCGCCGCCGAGGGCGGTCCCCTACTCCGCGTCGATCCCTTCGCGCCCCGGGCGGTGAGCCTCGTCCTCCTCGGCTCGGCCGCGGCCCGCGAGCGCGTGCAGCGCGACTTCGAGGCCCCCCTGCGCTCCCGGGTCGAGGCCCTCGGCTCCTCCGTGCAGTCGATCGAGTTCGTCGCGCTGGAGGACGGGACCGGAGAAGCCGCCCTCGCGGCGACGCTCGTCCGCGAGGCGGACCGGGGCGCCGGGCTCATCGTCCTCGCGGGAGAGACCGCGATCGTCGATCGGCACGACATCGCCCCCCGGGCCATCGAGAGGGCGGGGGGAGAGGTCGCGGTCTACGGCGTGCCGGTGGACCCCGGGAACCTGCTGCTCGTCGCCTATCTCGGGGCGGTGCCCGTCCTCGGGGCCCCCGGCTGCGTGCGGAGCCCGAAGGAGAACGTCATCGACGCGGTGCTGCCCCGGCTCCTCGCGGGCGACCGCCTCGCCCGGGCCGACCTCGTGGCCCTCGGCCACGGCGGCCTGCTCGAGGAGGTGGCGGAGCGGCCCATGCCGAGGGCCCTCGCGGGACGCCCCGTTCCCTGAGGTCACGTCGACCGCGGGAGCCGGACTAGGCTCGTCCCGGCCCGAGGTCACGCCTTCGGCCTCGGAGCGTCCTGCTTTTCCCGATCCCGGGCAACGGACCTCTTTTCCGGAAGGGCCTCTTCGTGGATTCCATTGATCGCAATGGCCTTGTCCCTGGCCCGGGACTTGCTCTACCGGAGCGGGATGGGGAAGACTGCCCACCAGCGGCTCACAGGCTGGCCCGCGCTGCTCGTCCTGGGCGCGCTTTCCGGCGCGCCGGCTCCGGCATCGAGCCTCCCGCCCGGCGACGTGGTGGGGACGGCCCCACGGTGGAGGCTACGCGGGGCCTGGCGCCAGGCCGACGGGCTTCCCCAGGACAGCGTGCTCGCGGTGCTCCAGACGAAGGACGGCTATCTCTGGGTCGGCACGCGGGGCGGGGTGGCGCGCTTCGACGGGGTCCGGTTCACCACGTTCGACGATCGCGATCTCGCGCAACTGCGGGAGAACGAGGCGTGGAGCCTCGCCGAAGGGGACGGCGCGAGCCTGTGGATCGGCTCCTACGGTGGCGGCATCACCCGGCTCGAGAACGGCCGGGCGACCACCTTCACCGCCCGGGACGGGCTCGTGAACGACTTCGTGCGGGTGGTCGCCCGGGATCCCTCGGGCGCGCTCTGGATCGGCACCGACCACGGCCTGAGCCGCTTCGCGGACGGACGTTTCACGAGCTACACCACCGAGGACGGCCTCGCCGACGACACGGTCCGGGCGCTCCACGTCGAGGGCTCGGGCGACGTGTGGGTCGCCACCAACGCGCCGGGGGGCCAGCCCCTTCACCGGGTGCGGGGCGGGCGGGTCGAGGCCGTCGCCCTTCCCGAGCCCCGGCCGACCGCTCCGGTGGACAAGCTCCTCCGCGATCACCAGGGGGCGCTCTGGCTGGCGAGCCAGGACGGCCTCTTCCGCTGGGCCGAGGGGACCATGTCGCGGTTCGACACCGATGACGGCCTCTCCGCCAACGTCGTCCGGGACCTCCACGAGGACTTCGAGCACCGGCTCTGGGTCGCGACCGACCTCGGGGTCGACCTGTTCACCGGCGGGGCCCGGCCCTTCCGTTCGGTGGCCCGGGCGGGGACGGACTGCACCGCCGTGGTGCGGGACCGCGAGGGCAGCCTGTGGGTCGGGCACCGGGGGCGCGGCCTCGAGCGCTACCAGGCGGGCCTGTTCACGACGCTGACCTCCGCGGACGGGCTGCCCGACTCGGACGTCACTTCCGTGCTGGAGGACAGCCGGGGGAGCCTCTGGGTCGGGACGGCCCGGGGCCTCGCCGTGCTTCGCGACGGGGGCTTCGACCGCTACTCCGCCGCGGACGGCCTCACCAGCAACCGGGTGGGGGCCCTCGCCGAAGACCGGGAGGGGCGCCTCTGGGTCGGCACCGAGGCGGGGCTCTTCCGGTCGAGTTCTCCCGGGAGCTGCCCGGGGTGCCGCCTGCGCTTCCGGGCCCTCGGCGACCCCCGCGCGTTCGTCCGGGTCATCCACACGGACGCCCGCGGGGACGTCTGGGTGGGGACGAACCTCGACGGCCTGGTGCGCTACCGGGGAGACGCCGCGCGGGCCTACACCGTCGCCGACGGCCTCTCCCACGGGGCGGTGCGGGCGATCGGCGACGACGGGGCGGGGGGCCTCTGGATCGGGACGAAGGGCGGAGGGCTGGACCGGCTCCGGGACGGCCGGTTCACCCGGTACGGCGAGAAGGACGGGCTCCCGAGCGAGAGCGTCCAGGCCCTCTACCGGGACCCCGAGGGCGTGGTGTGGATCGCCACCCGGCGCGGGCTGGCCCGCTTCGCGGACGGCCGCTTCACGGCCTACACCACCCGGGACGGCCTCTACGCGAGCCACGCCTACGCCTTCGTGGAGGACGGCCGGGGCGAGCTGTGGATGACGTCGGGGAAGGGGGTCTTCCGGGTCGCCAAGCGGACCCTCGAGCAGGTCGCCGAGGGCAAGGCCCGGTCGTTCGTCTCCACGCCCTACGGGCGCGAGCACGGCCTCGACAGCACGATGGGGGCGGTGGGACGGCACCCGGCCGCCGCTCGCACCCGGGACGGGCGCCTCTGGTTCGCCACCATCGGGGGCCTCGCGGTGGTCGATCCCGCGCGCCTGCCCGTCAACGAGATCGTCCCCCCGGTGCACCTCGAAGCGGTGCGCGTCGGGGGACGAGACTACCCGCCCGGGGAGGCGGTGGACGCCCCGGCCGGGCGCCACGACCTCGTGATCCGCTACACCGCCTTGAGCTTCCTCGCCCCCGAGAAGGTGCGCTTCCGGTATCGGCTCGAGGGATTCGACCGGGAATGGGTCGAGGCGGACACCCGGCGGACCGCCTACTACACGAACGTCCCCCCAGGCCGCTACCGCTTCCAGGTGCTCGCCAGCAACAACGACGACGTCTGGAACACGGCGGGGGCGGCGGTGGAGATGCGCCTCGCCCCCCGTTTCCATCAGACCGGCTGGTTCTACCTCGCGGGCGCCTTCGCCCTCGCCCTCGCCGGCGCGGCCACCCAGCGGGTGCGCGTGCGCCAGCTCGAGGCGCGGGAGCGCCAGCTCGCGGCACGGGTCGAGGAGGCCCTCGCCGACCTCAAGGTGCTTCGCGGCCTCCTTCCCATCTGCTCCGCGTGCAAGAAGATCCGGGACGACCAGGGCTACTGGAACCAGATGGAGGCGTACATCCACGACCACTCGGAGGCCCAGTTCACCCACGGCATCTGTCCGGACTGCGCGGACCGGCTCTACCCTCGTCAGGCCCGGCGGCTCGAGCGGAGGACCTCCCCCGCGGCCGGCGAGCCGACGACGCCTCCCGAGGCCCTTCCCCGGCCCGGCTGAGGAGGACCGGCCCAAGCTCCACCTGCGGATTCCCGAACCCGGAGTGGGCCGCGCTCGTAAAGAGTTGTCAAAGGGCCGCGCGGGCCCGATGGGAGCCTCCATGGCCAGAACGCTCACCCGTGACCCCCGGCGCGCGGTGCTGGGAGGGGTCGCCGCCGGTTTCGGCCAGTACCTCGACGTCGACCCGGTCCTCGTGCGCCTCGCCTTCGTGCTGCTCGCCTTCGCCCACGGCTTCGGCGTCCTCGCCTACCTCGTCTGCTGGGCGGTCATGCCGAAGGAGGGCGGACCCGCGGCCGCCGCCGGCGTCCCGGGGGCGCTCGCGGGCGCCCGCGACGCGGCCCAGGAGGCGGCCCGGACGATCTCCGAGGGCGTCGAGGCGGGCCGGGGCCGCCTCGTCCTCGGCTACGGCCTGATCGGCCTCGGGGTCGTCCTCCTCCTCCACAACCTCGACTGGATCCGCTGGCCGGACTGGGCCCGCTTCGAGGTGCTCTGGCCGCTCGTCCTCGTCGGCATGGGCGTCGCCCTCGTGCGCCGCTCCATGCGCCGCGAGGCGGCGTGAACGGCGTGGCCTGGGGCCGGGTCGCCGACGGCCTGCAGCTCATGGGATTCGGGGTCTTCCTGCTCCTGACGACCCTGGGGCCCCTCGCGTGGTCGTTCTGGGTCGACGCGCTCGCGCTGTGGCCGGTGCTCCTCGTGGGCTTCGGCATCCGCATGGTCTTCGAGCGCTCTCCCGCCCCCTGGGGCGTCCTCCTCGCCCCGGTGGTCGTGGTGGGCGCCCTCGCGTGGGCGGCCTACGGCCGCGAGCCCGGCCTGCCCGGCGAGTGGGTCAGCCGCTCCCTCGACCGCCCCGAAGGCATGGAGCGTTACACCGTCGAGGCGCGGCTCGCCGCCACCCGCTTCGACGTGAGGACCGCCGAGCTGCCCTCGGCCCGCCTGCTCGAGGGAAGATCGGCCTCCCGGAGCGATCGAGCCCGCCTCGACCTCCGGAGCGACGGACCGGCCTCCGTGGTGCGTCTCGGCGGGCGCCGGCGCCACGTCTCCCTCGGCTCGCTCCGCGACGCCTGGGAGCTCCGGATCGCCCCCGCCGTCCCCGTCGGCCTGGACCTCGACGGCGCCTTCCTCGACGGACGGTTCGACCTCGCGGGAGGGCAGGTGCAGGAGATCGAGATCGAAGGCGCGTTCAACGACCTCGAGGTCCGCCTGCCGCGGCCGGCCGCCGAGGTGCCGGTGCGTCTCAAGGGGGTGTTCAACAGTCTGCGGCTGACCGTCCCCCCGGGCACCCCCGTCCGGTCGCGAGTCGAGGGGCCGCTGAACGACTTCGACCGGCAGGGGGCGCCGCGGGACGAGGGGCCGGGCTACGACGTGCGGGTCGACGGGGTGCTCAACGACGTCGTGGTCGTGGTCGGCGGCTGAGCCGCGACCGCCCGGTCCTTGACCCTCTCCCAGATGTGGGTAATGCTGGTGTGTAGCCGCACTGAGGTGCCTATTGGCCACCCGCATTCAGGTCATCTTGGACGCCGCGGAGCGTGAGCGGTTCCGCAGACAGGCGGAGCGCGAGGGCCTCTCGCTCAGCGCCTGGCTCCGCCTGGCGGGACGGGAGCGCCTCGGGGCCACCCGGCGCCGGTCGATCGCGACCCGCGGCGAGCTCCGCGCGTTCTGGAAGGAGCGCGACCGCGCGGAGCCCGGCCGGGAGCCCGACTGGGAAGAGCATCGGGAGGTCATTGGCCGGTCGCTCCGCTCCGGATCGAGCGGAACGTGATCTTCGTCGACACGAACGTCTTGATGTACGCGGTCGGCCGGGCCCACCCCCTGAGGGCTGAAGCGCGGGCCTTCTTCGACGAGGCCCTCGACGGACGGATCCCGCTCGCGACGTCGGCCGAGGTCCTGCAGGAGCTCATGCACGCCTACCTGCCCGTGGGCCGGCTTTCCACCCTGGACGCGGCCCTCGAGCTCGCCGACGCCTTCATCCCGACGGTGTGGCCGGTCGAGGGCGACGACGTGAGACTCGCCCGATCCCTGGTCAGCCGGCACCCCGGCCTCACCGCCCGCGATCTCCTCCACCTCGCCTCCTGCACCCGGCGGGGCGTTCGGGAAGCCAGGACCTTCGACCGGGGGCTCCGGTCGGCCTTCGCCCGCCTCTGACTCCAGCCGGTGCGACGCGCCGTCCCCGTCCACCCCCGCTCCCCGCTCGGGGGTTGTCCCCGGCATCCGCCGGTGGTCTCGGAGACCGGCCCACCACCCCGATTCGAAGCCGTTGACAACGCCCGGGCTGGTTGAGACATACTCCGGGGTCACGCACATCCCGGGAGAGTCCCATGGTCCACGCGCGTCCGGCGCCCCCGGCCATCTCCCCGTCCCTCCCTTCCCCGGAGGCGTCGCGATGAAGCAGAACGTGTCCATCACCGTGAACGGCGTCCTGGAGAGCCACGAGGTCGAGCCCCGCCTCCTCCTCGTCCACTTCCTCCGGGAGACGGTCGGCCTCACCGGGACCAACGTCGGCTGCGACACGAGCCAGTGCGGCGCCTGCACCGTCCTCCTCGACGGGCAGGCGGTGAAGTCCTGCACCCTCCTCGCCGTCCAGGCCGACGGGGCCCCGGTCACCACGATCGAGGGCCTGGCCGAGGACGGCAAGCTCCATCCCCTCCAGGAGGCGTTCTGGGAGAAGCACGGCCTGCAGTGCGGCTTCTGCACCCCGGGGATGATCCTGACCGCCTGCGACCTGCTGGCCCGGAACCCGAGCCCGAGCGAGGCCGAGGTCCGCCACGGGCTCGAGGGCAACCTCTGCCGCTGCACGGGCTACCAGAACATCGTGGCCTCGATCCAGGCCGCGGCCGAGCGGATGCGCGCGGCCGCGAAGACCGCGTAGGAGGCGCGCCATGGCCACCCGCATCTTCGGCTCCGGGATCAAGCGCCGCGAGGACCCGAGGCTCATCACCGGCCAGGCGAAGTACACCGACGACTTCGTCCTCCCCGGCATGCTCCACCTCTCGGTGGTGCGCAGCCCCTACGCCCACGCCCGGATCAAGAAGGTCGACACCAGCCGGGCGAAGGGCCTGCCCGGGGTGGTGGGCGTCTTCACCGGCCAGGAGATGAAGGACGCGGGCTTCGGCCCGATCCCCTGCGCCTGGGTCGTCCCGAACTCCGAGACGAAGACCCCCCCCTATCCCCCGATCGCGACCGACGTGGTGCGCTACGTCGGCAACGCGGTGGCGGTGGTGGTGGCCCGGGACCGCTACCAGGCCCGGGACGCGGCCGACGCGGTGGAGGTGGACTACGAGCCCCTCCCGGTGGTGGTGGACCCCTGGAAGGCGACCCAGCCGGGAGCCCCCCAGCTCCACGACGACGTCCCCGGCAACGTCTGCTTCCACTGGACGGTCAGCGGAGGGGACGTGGAGGCCGCGTTCAAGGACGCGGAGGTGGTGGTCAAGGACCGGATCCTCAACCAGCGGCTCATCCCGAACGCGATGGAGCCGCGGGCCGCCCTCGCCCAGTGGAACCCCGCGGCGGGGGACCTGACCCTCTGGGCGACCACCCAGAACCCCCACATCGTCCGCTTCCTCCTCTCCCTCGACACCGGCATCCCCGAGCACAAGATCCGGGTGATCGCCCCCGAGGTGGGGGGCGGCTTCGGGAGCAAGATCCCCCACTACCCCGAGGACGCGATGGTCGTCTTCGCGGCGAAGAAGCTCAACCGCCCGGTGAAGTGGACGGAGACCCGCAGCGAGAACTACAAGTGCACGATCCACGGCCGCGACCACGTGCAGGAGGTCGAGCTGGCCGCGAAGAAGGACGGCACGATCACCGGCCTCCGGGCCAAGGTGTGGGCGGGCATGGGGGCCTACCTCTCCACCGCCTCTACCGGCATCCCCACGATCCTCCACGGCCTCATGCTCTCGGGGACCTACAAGATCCCCGCGATCAAGGAGGACGTGTTCGGGGTCTTCACGAACACGACGCCGGTGGACGCCTACCGGGGGGCGGGGCGCCCCGAGGCCACCTTCATCGTCGAGCGGCTGGTGGAACTCCTCGCGGCCGAGCTGAAGGCGGACCCCGCCGAGCTGCGGCGGAAGAACTTCATCCCGCCTTTCCTGGACGGCTACACGGTGGCGACCGGGCTCGTCTACGACACCGGCAACTACGAAGGGACCCTCGACAAGGCGCTCCAGATGGCCGGCTACGCGAAGCTCCGCCAGGAGCAGGAGGAGGGGCGCAAGAAGGGCCGGTACCTGGGGATCGGCCTCTGCACCTACGCGGAGATCTGCGGCCTCGGCCCCTCCCAGGTGGCGGGGGCGGTGGGCTTCGGGGGCGGGCTCTGGGAGAGCGCGATCGTCCGCTTCCACCCCTCGGGCAAGGTCAACGTCATGGTGGGGGTCTCCCCCCACGGCCAGGGCGAGGAGACCACCTTCGCCCAGATCGTGGCGAGCGAGCTGGGGGTCCCGGTGGACGACGTGGAGGTCCTCCACGGCGACACCGACCAGTGCCCGATGGGATGGGGCACCTACGGGAGCCGGACCACCGCGGTGGGGAGCGGCGCCCTCATGGGAGCGATCCACAAGATCAGGGAGAAGGCGAAGATCGTGACCGCCCACCTCCTCGAGGCCGCGATCGAGGACATCGACTACGCCGACGGGAAGTTCTTCGTGAAGGGCTCCCCCGCGAAGTCGAAGACGATCCAGGACGTCGCCCTCATGGCCAACGTGGCCTGGAACTACCCGAAGGGCCTGGAGCCCGGGCTCGAGGCCTCGGCCTTCTTCGACCCCCCCAACTTCGTCTACCCCTTCGGGGCCCACATCGCCGTCGTCGAGGTGGACGCCGAGACGGGCGAGGTCCGGCTCCAGCGGTACGTCGCCGTCGACGACTGCGGCAGGGTCATCAACCCGATGATCGTGGAGGGCCAGATCCACGGCGGCATCGCCCAGGGCGTGGGGCAGGCCCTCTGGGAAGGCGCCGTCTACGACGACAACGGCCAGCTCCTCACCGGCTCGATGATGGACTACGCCCTCCCCAAGGCCGAGGGCTTTCCCACGTTCGAGCTGGGGATGACCGAGACCCCCACCACCGTGAACCCCCTCGGCGTGAAGGGCATCGGCGAGACCGGCACGATCGCCTCCACCCCGGCGGTCTACAACGCGGTGATGGACGCCCTCGCTCCCCTGGGAGTGAGGGGGATCGACATGCCGCTGACCCCGGAGCGGGTCTGGCGGGCCATCCGCGCCGCGAAGAGGAGCTGACCATGTACGCCTCCACCTTCGAGTACCACCGGCCGAAGACCGTGGCCGAGGCCCAGAAGCTCCTCCGGGAGACGAAGGAGGCCCGCCTCCTCGCGGGGGGGCACAGCCTGATCCCCGCGATGAAGATGCGGGTGGCCTCCCCCGCCGCCCTCGTGGACATCGGCGGGATCGCCGAGCTGCGGGGGATCCGGCCCGAGGGGAGCGCGCTGCGGATCGGCGCCCTCACGACCCACGCGGCGGTCGCGGAGTCGGACGCTCTCCGCCAGGGCTGTCTCCTCCTCGCCGAGGCGGCCGCCCAGATCGGCGACGTGCAGGTGCGCAACCGCGGGACGATCGGCGGCTCGCTCGCCCACGCCGACCCCGCTGCCGACTACCCCACCGTGGTGGTGGCGGTGGGAGCGACCCTGGTGGTGCAGGGCGCGGCCGCCCCCCGGGAGGTCGCGGCCGAGGCCTTCTTCAAGGACCTGTTCACGACCGACCTCCAGCCCGGGGAGATCCTCACCGCCGTCCGGGTCCCCACCTACGGCAAGGGAACGGGAGGCGCCTACCTCAAGCACCGGCACCCGGCGTCGAGCTACGCGGTGGTGGGAGTGGCCGCCCTCGTCACGGTGGCCGGC
>Ga0268386_10003910_pt1 | contig 10927 bp, 5 predicted proteins | sample RVTome_15_FD_200260 | JGI IMG/M metagenome (GOLD analysis project Ga0268386, IMG submission 200260) | Soil microbial communities from uranium-contaminated site in the Upper Colorado River Basin, Wyoming, United States - RVT150D86... ... | reverse complement strand
GCGATAGCGCAGCGCGAGGTGGCGGATCTGCGGTGCACGGTCACGGCGGGCCAGCGCCTTGTTGAACACGGCACGCGCGGCTTCGAAGAACCCGATGCACGCGAAGGCGATCGCGCGGTAGGTCAACAGCAGCGCCGACATGTCGTCGTCGTTGCCGACACCGTTGGTGAGGCGGATGGCGTCGCCGTTGCGACCTGCCGCCACGTACAGTTCGGCGAGGCACACCGTGGTGTGGAGGCGTGGCGTGACGCGTTCGACGGCCTCGATGGCGAGGTCGAGCCGGCCCTCGGCCCGGTGCACCTCGGCGAGCATCAACCCGACCGCGTCGCGGCTGAACGGCATCGGGACCGACATGCCCGACGCAACAGGGACCAGCACATGTGATGTGTCGGACAGGTGCGTGGCGAAGAACGGATGCGTCGCAGGATCGGCGGAGTGATCGAACAGCATGCGCAGTTGGCGCCGCGTAACTTCGCCGAAGTCTCCTTCGGCGAAGCGGACGGCCGCGGCGATCATCATGATCGGCAGGCGGTAGTCGGGATGCGCCTCGGCGAGCGCGTCGAGGTTCTGCGCGGTGTGCTCGCCGTTGCGCAGCAACTCGTGCAGCGCGTGCTCGCCCTCCGGTGCGTACAGTGTCGGGGTAGGCGGTTCGCTGTGGGGGATCGCGCGCGCATCACGTCGCGCAGCGCGTCTGCCGGCTCGCGCCGGCGCACTGCCGTCGCAGCCGAACGGCATGCCTTCGAACGGGCCCTTGCCCCGCGTGCGGTCCACGGACGACCGGTGCTCAGCGCCCGCCGTTGTCATGTTCAACCGCACCCGAGATCTGCTGCCGTCGGCGGTTGGCGCTCGAGATCCCATCGCATTGACCCCTCCGTAGCGCAGATGTGCCCTTTGCATATCTGCAATAGACCCTTCATGCATTGACAACGCTAAGCAGATATGTACCAAGACGCATACCGAAATCAGGCGATGATGGTAAACGAGTCTTTTACACGCCTCACAACAGAAGTGAACAAAACACGCGGTGGTGGTGCAGCGATGGGATCGGCACAGTCATCGGCGTCGGACGTGACCGCGGAGCTGCCGGGGAACACCGGTGGGCGGCACCGGCGCGCGCGTGTTGAGCGTGCGGTCACCGACTGGGTCGACCAGCTGATCGACCTGACCGGCCGCAACCAGTTGCTCTACTACCGGACGCTGCCGCGTGGGACGCTCGAGCTGACCGACGCCGAGCCCGCTGTGCTGTCGGCGCTGCTGTCGGGCTCGACCGTCAGGCTGTCGCAGCTGTTCGCTGAGCGCGAACACGCGAACGGCGACGATGGCGTCGAGCCGGAGACGAGCCGCGAACCCGCCACGGGTCGCACCGACGATGCGTTCCCGCGCGCTCGCACCATCCATGCCAAGGCGCTGGCGCTGTTCGAGGAGAAGGGTATCCAGACGCTCTTCGTCGCCTATGGCATGGCGACCTGGACCACCACCACGAGCGCGGCGACGCCGTCGGCGCCGGTGCTGCTGCGTCCGCTGGCGCTGCGCCCACGCGGCGCGGCCGAGACCGACTTCGACGTCAGCCTGCACGGCGACTGGGAGGTCAACGAGACACTGCTGCACCTGTTGCGGACCGACTTCCGCGCCACGGTCGACGTCGATGACCTGCACCTGCTGTTCCAGACCGAGCCGGCGGCCGGCATCGATGCGGCGCAGGTGTTTCTCCAGCTCAGCAAGCAGGTCGACCACGTCCCGGACTTCGCGATCGACGAGCGGATCGTGTGCGGCACCTTCGCTTACACCAAGCTGCCGATGGTGCGGGATCTGCGGAACAACGTCGACCGGCTCGTTGCGCACGACCTGATCGCGGCGATCGCCGGCGCGCCCGACGCCCAGCAGGTGCTGCGGGACCTCGCGGCGCGCGAGGTGGATCCCTCGCTGCCGGACCGGACGTCGCCGGAGGACGAGTTCCTCATCCTCGACGCGGACGCGTCACAGAACGCGGCGGTCAACGCCGCGGTCGCCGGGCAGCCGCTGATCGTCCAGGGGCCACCGGGCACCGGCAAGTCCCAGACCATCGCGAACCTGATCGCCACACTGACCGCCCGCGGCCAGCGTGTGTTGTTCGTCGCCGAGAAGCGGGCGGCGATCGAGGCCGTGACCAGGCGCCTGGACCAGGCCGGGCTCGCCGATCTCGTGATGGACCTGCACGGCGGTGTGACATCCAAGAAGAAGCTGGCTGAGAACCTGGCGCGCACGCTCGAGCAGATGGGCAGCACCCCGGCGGTCGACGCGGCCTACGTGCACCACCGGCTGACGTCGTCGCGTGACGCGCTGGCGGGCCATGCCACAGCCATGCATGAGGTGCGCGAACCGTGGGGCGTGTCGGTCTTCGAGATCAACCAGCGCCTGCTCGCCCTGGATGATGCGCCTGCCGGTGGTCTGCGCTTCGCCGGTTCGCGGTTGCGCGACCTCGACGGCGAGACCGTCAGGTCACTGCGCGACGAGCTCGTCGAGTGGGCGAGGCTGTCCGAGTCCGTCCGCAGCCGCACGTCGCCATGGTCGGGGGCCGTGGTCGAGACCGACCGCGACGCGCAGGAGCTGCTCGACCTGCTGGACGAGCTCGCGGCCGACACGGTGCCGGCCGCGCGGGCGCGGCTGGACGCCGTGCTGTCCGACACAGGGCTTCCCAGCCCTGACAGCACTGAGGACTGGGAGCGCGCGCTCGCGCTGCTCGAGGCGCTGGCCGGCACGCTGGCGCAGGTCCGGTCCGAGGTGTTCGACGACGGCCTGGAGCACATGGCCGCCGCGCTGGCGCCCGCCGGCGGCGGCTGGTGGCGACGCACAACGGCCGCCCTGTTCGACCGCGACCACCGCCAGGCGAAGCAGGCCGCCCGCGCCCTGTGGACGGGTCAGGGCACGCCGGATGGGGCGCGGCTCTCCGCGGTCATCGACGCGGCACACGATCAGGCGCGGCAGTGGCGGGCCATCGGCGGGCAGGGCGCGCCGCGGCTGCCCGCCGGACTGCACGACGCCGTGACCGCCTATCGAGACCTGATGGACAAGCTTGCGACGCTGAGCGCCTACCTCGTCACCGACGATCTGCGGCAACGCCGCCATGGGGACCTCGACACCGAGGTCGCCACGCTGCTCGAGGACCAGCAGACGCTGTTCCGGTTGCCGCGCATCCTCGAGCTCGAGGACCGCTTCGCCCGGTGCCATCTGCAGCGCTTGATGCAGGCGGTGCACGACGGGCAGATCGAGATCGACCAGATGGTCGACGTGTTCGACCGCGCCTGGCTGTCGTCGATCCGGGCACAGGTCGGCGCGCAGGATCCGCGGCTCGCCAACTTCGACGGCGCGCTGCATGACAGCCACGTCGAGCAGTTCACCAACGCGGATCGCGGACACATCGACCTGACAGCGCAACGGGTCCGACGTGCCGTCGCCGAGCATGCGACCGCCGTCCGTGACCGCCACGGCGACCAGAACAACCTCGTCGCGGCGCAGGCCCGCCGCAAGCGGGGTCACATGCCGTTGCGCGCGCTGTTCGAGAAGGCGCCGGACGTGCTGACGGCGCTCCGGCCGTGCTGGACGATGTCGCCACTGGTGGTGTCGCAGACGTTGCCCGCCGCGCAGGTGTTCGACGTCGTCATCTTCGACGAGGCCAGCCAGGTGCTACCCGCCGACGCGATCCCCGCGCTGCTGCGGGCGCCGCAGGCGGTCGTGGCGGGCGACCGGCGGCAGCTGCCGCCGACCACGTTCTTCGACGCGTCGGTCGACGCCGACGATCAGGACCCCGACGACGATGGCGCCGGCCTGACGACCGGGTTCGAGTCGGTGCTCGACGTCCTCGACCCGTTGCTGCGCAGCTACCGGTTGACCTGGCACTACCGGTCGCAGGACGAGAAGCTCATCGCGTTCTCCAACCACACGATCTACGACGGTTCGCTCATCACGTTCCCCGGCGCGCACAGTGAGGGCTGCCTGAGCTACGAACCGATCGCGCACCACCCCGGCCGGGTCACAGACACACGCAGCAACGATGACGAGGTCGCCCGCGTCGTCGATCTCATGGTGGCCCACGCCCGGCAGCGCAGGCACGAGACGCTCGGCGTGATCGCCATGGGCCAGCACCACGCCGAGCGCATCGAGCGGACGCTGCGGGAACGCATCGCCACCGAACGCGACCCCGCGCTCGACACGTTCTTCGACGAGGCCGTCGCCGAGCGCGCGTTCGTCAAGAACCTCGAACGGGTGCAGGGTGACGAGCGCGACGCGATCATCCTGTCGGTCGGCTACGGCAGGCAGCCCGATGGGCGCCTGCTCTACCGCTTCGGCCCGCTCAACAACGAAGGGGGCCAGCGGCGCCTCAACGTCGCCGTGACCCGTGCGCGCCGGCGCCTGACCCTGGTCTCGTCGTTCTCGCACACCGACATGGACCCCTCCCGTTCGGCCGCGGAGGGCGTCGCGCTGCTCCGGCGGTACCTGCAGTACGTGGAGTCCGGCGGAGCGGGCCTCGCGGACGCCGATGTCGCGCAGCCGCTCAGCCCGTTCGAGCTCGACGTCAAGCGACGGCTCGAGGACGCGGGACTGCCGGTCGTCGCCCAACACGGTTCGTCGGGCCTGCGCATCGGCTTCGCGCTGCCGCATCCGACCCGTACCGGTCGCATGGCTCTGGCGGTCGAGACCGACGGCGCCGGCTACCGCGCCTCTCCGACCACCCGTGACCGCGACAGGTTGCGGCAGCAGGTGCTCGAACGGCTGGGCTGGCGCTTCCACCGCATCTGGTCCACCGACTGGTGCAACGACCCGCGACACCAGACGGCGCGCGTCGTCTCCGCCTACCGTCACGCGTGCGAGGAGATCGATCGCGGCTGGGACGACGCGGCCCCGGTCATGACCGGACGGATCGACCCCGAACCCCCGGAGCCGGCGCCGCAGCCGCGAGATCCACGGCCCGCCGTCCCGCCCGGGTTGGCCATCACGGACTACAGCCTGGGCGAGCTGATCCAGATCGCGCGATGGATCAGATCGGACACGCTGCTGCGGACCGAGGAGCAGATGCTCGCCGAGATGATGCGCGAGCTCGGGTTCAACCGCCGTGGCAGCCGGATCGTCGGCGAGTTGCGGCGCGCGATCGCCCGCGCCTGACCAGGGCGCGCCGCCCGCGCTACAGCTCAGCCAAGAGGCGCTTCATCCGCGAGATCTCCACACGCTGGTCGGCGTCGATGTGTTGCGCGAGCTGGAAGATCTGCGGCTCCTGACCACCGCGGCCATCGGTCAGCAGGTCCTCGACCATCAGGATCGCACCCTCGTGATGGCGGATCATGTACTGCAGGAACAGCCGGTCGAAGTCGGCGCCCCGCGCGTTCGACAGCTGCGACATCTCCTCGTCGGTGAGCATCCCTGGCATCCGGGCATCGTCGCCGTGGCCGTCATGCTGATCCGCCGGCATCGCGAGCTGGCCGCGTTCCTCCAGCCACTTCTTCATCATCGCGATCTCGTCGTTCTGTGAGACCTCCAGGCGCTGGGCCAGCCGTGGGATGTCGTCGCGCTCCGTCCGGAACGGAACCATGGCGGTCATCTCGAGTGCCTGCTCGTGGTGGGGGATCATCATCCGGACGAAGTCGACGTCGGCCGCCATGAACGATGGTGCCTGCAGGTCCGCGGCCTCCTCGGCCGTCAGCTCGCGGTTCTGTTCGCCCGGCGCGGCGAGCTGCACGACGGGTGCCTCGTCGGCGGTCTCCTGTTGGGGTGCGGCTGCGGAGCATCCAGTGAGGAGCAACGTGCCGGCGACGCCGACCAGGATCCGGCGTGCAGGCGTCATCGCGCGGATCCCCTCCCAAATTGGTACTGGTGGCGGTCGTAAGGAATTCGTTATGTTCTCCACGATCGCACGGTTCGCGGGGTGCGCGCAACGGTGATCGCTTGTGCGGGCCGCTCGTGCTGAAGGGGGCATCGTGGCAGTGAACCTGTTTCTTGGCCGTAGGTCCGCTAGGCGTTTCGTGGAGCCAGGGTCCGCGAACTACTTCCGTTCCCGTCGTCGTACCCGTCGCACTGGACATCGCGGCGTGGCAGTCACCGCTGCCGCCGCTCTGCTCGTGGGGTTGCTGTCGACCGGCGCAGCCGCCGCCGACGCGGATCCCCGCGTCGATCTCGAGCCCGGCTATCTCGACGCCGAGGAGGCCTCACGCAACATCGAGCTTCTGGCCAGCAGGCCCCGTTCCGGGCCCTTCGACTCGGAGCCAGGCAACTTCGGCTTCATCAACTCCGACCTCGCGTTCACCGGCGATTCCGCGATCGCCGGCAACTTCAACGGCTTCCAGATCTACGATGTGTCCGACCCCGCCGCCCCGGAGCTCACGGGCTCGTTCGTGTGTCCCGGCGGCCAGGGTGACGTGTCGGTCTACGGGGACCTGTTGTTCATGTCGGTCGAGGAGACCCGCGGCCGCATCGACTGCGGCACGCAGGGCGCGCCGGGCGATGTCAACCCCGATCGCTTCCGGGGCGTGCGCATCTTCGACATCAGCGACCTGAACAACCCCGTGCAGCTCGATGGCGTCCAGACCTGCCGTGGCTCGCACACGCACACGCTGGTGACCGATCCGGGCGACGACGACAACATCTACGTCTACAACTCGGGAACCGCTGGTGTGCGCTCCGGCGAGGAGCTCGCAGGCTGCGAGAACCACCCACTGACGGCCGACCCGGTGACCGGGGGCAACCCCACACAGTGGCGCATCGACGTCATCAAGGTGCCGCTGAGCGCCCCGGGTGACGCCGAGGTCGTCAGCCAGCCACGGATCTTCACCGATCCCGCCACCGGCGCCTTCAACGGCCTCCAGAACACGCTGCCGGGTGAGGAGGAGCACCCGTCGGGCACCATCTACTCGCCGACGCCCAACACCAACACCTGCCACGACATCACGGCCTACCCCGATCTCGGTCTGGCGGCGGGTGCCTGCCAGGGCAATGGCATCCTGCTGGACATCTCCGATCCTGAAGCCCCGGTGCGACTCGACGCGGTGTCCGACCCCAACTTTTCGTACTGGCACTCCGCGACCCTGAACAACGACGGCACCAAGGTGATCTTCACCGACGAGTGGGGTGGCGGCACCGGCGCCCGCTGCCGTACCACTGACCTGCCCGAGTGGGGAGCTGACGCGATCTTCGACGTCGTCGACGGCAAGATGGAGTTCGCCAGCTACTACAAGTTGCCGGTGCCGCAGACAACGACCGAGAACTGTGTCGCCCACAACGCGTCGTTGGTCCCGGTTCCGGGTCGCGACATCCTCGTGCAGGCCTGGTATCAGGGTGGGCTGTCGATGATCGACTTCACCGACTCGGCCAACCCGACCGAGATCGCGTTCTTCGACCGTGGTCCTATCAGCGCCGACACGCTCGTAACCGCCGGGTTGTGGTCAACCTACTGGTACAACGGCAACGTCTTCGGCACTGAGATCTCTCGCGGCTTCGACTCGTTCGCGCTACGCAAGAGCAAGCACATGTCGCGCGACGAGATCGCCGCGGCGACGCAGGTGGAACTCGACGAGTTCAACTCGCAGATGCAGACCACGATCACCTGGGATCCGTCGTTCGAGGTCGCGGGTGCACGGCTCGACCAGGTCGAACGCGCCGGTGCCATCAAGCGCGCGAAGGGCAAGGTCGTGCGCAAGCTGTTCGACCGGGCGAGGGACATCGCCGATCGCAGCCCGAGAGCCGCTGCGGGCCTGCTGACGGCTGCGGCCGCCGTGTTGGACCGCGACGGGCTGCAGGGTGAGGCCAGGGACGCGCTGCGCGACCTCGCGCGAACGCTGCGCTGACCCGCCACACGGGCGCTGAGCGCGGTCGGCTCAGCGCCCGTTCCGGCGCCTTCGGGCCTGCGCGCCGGCGCGGCCCCGGACCGTCACCCTCGGCGATCGGGGTGGGTTACGTTCAGAGTGGACATGGAGGCGTGATCAACCGCGCACCGCTGGCCACGGCGCCCGACTGATCGAACGATCAGGTCAGGCGCGATGTCGTCGTCGGTGCGTCGGGTTCACAACAGCGAGCGTGAACTGCCGCCGTCGATCGGGACTACCGCGCCGGTGATGTAGTTGGCCTGTTCGCTGGCCAGGAACGTGGCGATCGCACCGAAGTCGCTTGGATCGCCCATGCGACCCACCGGGATGTCCGCCGTGATCGCATCGTGCTTGGCCTGATCGTCACCCACCAGTTCACCGACGCGGTCAGTGGCGTGGTAGCCGGGAGCGAGCAGGTTGACGGTGATCCCGGTCGCTCCGAGGTCGGCGACCAGGGACTTCGCGTAGCCGGCGACCCCCGCACGCGCGGTGTTCGACAGCGCAAGCGTCGGGATGGGCTGGCGGACCGAAACCGACGTCACGAAGATGATCCTGCCCCATCCGGCCGCCCGCAGATGCGGCAGCGCGGCCTGCGTGATGCTGATCTGCGACAGCAGGTTCAGCTCGGTCGCATCGCGGTAGGCCTGGACGTCGAAGGCGGTGGCCGTCCCGCCAGGAGGCCCGCCCGCGTTGGGCACGACGATGTGGAGGCCGCCCAGTTCACCGGCCGCGCCGTCGATCCATGCCGTGACCGCCGCCGCATCGCGGACGTCCAACGCGGTCGCCGTGACGCGGCCCTGGCCCGCCGCGTCGACGGTCTCCGCCGCGCGCCGCAGCTTGTCTTCGTTGCGGGCCGAGATCGCGACGTGGGCGCCCTCGGCCGCCAGCGATGTCGCGATAGCCAGCCCCAGTCCGCTGCTGGCGCCCGCTACCGCGGCGACGCGTCCGTGTAGTCCCAGATCCATGTGTCCGCTCCGATGTCGACGCCGGCTCGGCGGCCGCTGCTGACGAATCCCATGCGGCCACCCATGAGATCGTAGACCGGCGCCATCGCGCCATCGGGACGACGACGAACGGCCGCGGCGTACCTGCCGCGGCCGTTGTGATGCTGCCGGTGCTACGAGGTGGTGACAGGCACGACGTCGCCGCTCACGTTGGGGTCGGCGCTCGCGCTCGGCTCGGACGCCGGCGGCTCGGGTTCTGGTTCAGGTTCTGGTTCCGGCTCGGGTTCCGGCTCGGGTTCTGGTTCCGGCTCGGGCTCGGGTTCCGGATCCGGGTCGTCGCCACCCGTGTTGCTGTCGCCGGTGATCTTGGGGTCGTTGCCGCCGTCATCGCTGCCGGTGCCGTCGTCCCCGCCGTCGTTGCCGCCGCTGCCCTGGTCGTCCTGCCCGCCGGCGTCGCCGCTGTCACTGGTGTCCGGATCCGCTCCGTCGCCGCCGGCGTCGTCGCCGTCTTCACCGTCCGCGGCGGTGCCGGTACCTTCGTCCTCAGAGCGCTCGGACGCCGCGTCGCCGATCGCGGCGTTGGCCGGGTCGGTCTCGGGCGCGTCGTTGGTGGCCAGTGCTCCTGGCACGACGAGCAGTCCGCCCAGCACGATGGTCGCGGCGATGGCCAGCCACAGCACCCTTCGGGTCCGCTGGCCACGGTTGTCCTCGGTGCCCACCCACGGGGGGAACTCCTCGACCGGTTCGTCGATCTCGGGCTGCTGTGCGGTGCCGTTCTGGGCCGGCAGCCAGCCGCCGGCGTTGTCCGCCGCAGCGATGCCGGCGGCAGCAGCTGTGGCGCCCGGGCTGTTCATCGCGATCACCGTGGACAGCGGCGTCGGCTCGGCCTCATCCTTGTGGGCCGCTGCCGGCTCGTGGGCGGCCGCCGGTGGCGGCGCTGCGAGCTGCTGGGCCTCCATCGCGGCACGGTGGGCAGCGCCCAGTGCGACCGCGTGCTTGGGGTGGGCGTCGACGGCGACCGGGCGGCCGAACGCGTCCGATACCAGCTGCGCGACCAGTGGGATGCGCGACGACCCGCCGACGAGCAGGACGGCGGTGATCCGGCTCGGTTCGATCTGGGCCGACTCCAGTGCGCGACGCATGGCATCGACCGTCGCGGCCAGCGTCGGGCCGACCATCTGCTCGAACTCGCCGCGTGTCAGTCGGACGTCGGTCTGCAGTCCGGGCAGCACCACGGGGATCGCCGTCTCGGTGTCGGCCGACAGCGCCTCCTTGGCCTCGATGCACTCCTGCCGCAACCGGATGAGTGCCGCCATGGTGGCCGGGTCGTCGAAGTCGAGTTGGTCGAGCGCGCCGTTCAGCGCCGTGCGGACGTGCTGGACGACGGCTTCGTCGAAGTCGATGCCGCCAAGTCGCTCGATGCCCTCCGGCTGGCCGAGGATCGTGAACCCCTCGTGGGTCTTGTTGAGCACCGCGGCGTCGAACGTTCCACCGCCCAGGTCGTAGACGGCGACGGTGGATCCCGGCTCGACACGCTCGTTGCTCGCGTAGGCGATGGCGGCGGCCTCGGGCTCGGTCAGCGTGGTGGCCGAGACCCCGGCCATGCGGATCGCCTGCCCGAGCAGGTCCTGCTTGTACGGGCCCCAGTTCGCGGGGTGCGTGACCGCGATGTGGCTGGGCGCGGCGCCTTCGAGCTCGGTGACCTTCTCGATGACGGACTGCAGCAGCTGGGCCGTCAACGCCTCGGCCGAGTAGGGCGTGCCCCCGAGGAGCAACGGGGTGGTGTCGCCGATCCGGCGCTTGAACTCGCGCGCGACACGATCGGGTTCACCGGGGGCGCGACGCGCGGCGGCCTCGCCGGTGAGGATCGTCCCGTCGCCGGCGAGGTGGATGACCGAGGGGATGGCGGCGGCGCGATTGCCCAGTCCAACGATCTCGACACGGTCATCACGGGCTACGGCGGCCGCCGTGTAGGTGGTGCCCAGATCGATCCCGAGTTGATAACTGTCAGTTGGCATGCTCATTCGGCTCCCGCCCGACCCCGCTATCCGAATGCCTTACGGAGTCTAACGAAGAGGATGGCCCCCACTGTGTCCGAGCGCATCCCCAACCTTGTTGATACACCCCCCTACGACCCCCCTAATGGCGCCGCGA
>Ga0268386_10003909_pt1 | contig 10930 bp, 11 predicted proteins | sample RVTome_15_FD_200260 | JGI IMG/M metagenome (GOLD analysis project Ga0268386, IMG submission 200260) | Soil microbial communities from uranium-contaminated site in the Upper Colorado River Basin, Wyoming, United States - RVT150D86... ... | reverse complement strand
ACAGGCGATGACAGTTCGGCACCCAGTATGTCTCAAGGATGTCCCTACTACGGGCCCATGGGGGAAGGATGAGAAGCAATGTAGCAGGAGTGTCCGGAGACGATAACGTTAAGTGAACCATGGGGGCCGTTGCGTAGAAATCACGAGGTCTTCGTTAGCCAGTACGGAGGCAGCAGTTAACGGAGCCTTCTCGATGAGGATGTCCACCAGGCGTTCGATAATCTTCGTCGCTCTGCAGTGGGAATCCAAACAGGTAATCCAAATGTCTGGGAAATAACGTGCGAGCATTGACAAGCCGAAAGCGCAAAGATAGGCGTCGACAAACTCGGGGGTGTCGAGTTGTTTCGCGAAAGCATAAGACTCTTGGTTCATGTCGACGCGCATGGAAGGGTACTGAAACAGGGGCTTGCCGGGGAGCCCTACGTCATCAGCCTTCCGATGAAACGTAACAGTGCAGCTCGAAGCACCGGCATGAATGTCACAGTTGAATGATCCAGCGTTGCATGCCGGGACGCGAAATTGATTCAGTATGTGAAGCAGGTCATCGTGTGAATCCGCACCATGGATACGCCAGTAATGGTCCTGCTCCCTGGGCCGCCCTGCGGAATCGAGTTTTACTGTGATGGTGTATGACATTCGGCTGCAGGGGCAGCTCTCCTGGTAACGCAAAAGATTGTTGCGGAGGTCCGGGAGATATAGAAGAAGGTCTAAAAGCGTCCAACTACGAGTCACGAGCTCGGCTGGTGTCGCACAATTCTCTGTGCCTGCCTGTTCACGCCGAGTGTTGGTCATCCTGCCCCGTTGGAATGAGACCTGTGAGTAAAGCGGAACATGGGTAGGGAGCGTGGAATACCAATTTAGAAAGTGCCCGTTTGCACGGGGAGTAACGCGGGACTCCTTTAAAAGGAGCATGCCTTGGTGGCAGTTGGTCGCGGTCGCGTTGGTGGTGAAGTCCAGACCGTGGTGGTTACTCGCTTTTAGTTTCCGAAGTCGGTCAAGCGATTTGTCGCCATCTCCGTATAGCAACATTATGGCGGTGCTTAAGGAAACCATACCGTAATAGAGATGGTTGGGACTTGTCGCAAGAGAAGCGGTTCGCGCTGCGTCGAAATATTCGGACGCCTGAATCAGTGCAGCGCGAATTTGTTGTGCTTGTTTGCGGAAATTACGTTTTTGATCGCGCGTTGGCTTTCCGTGGCGCAGCGCGAGAGCGTCCAACGCCAAGTCCAAATTGGCGAATTCCATGACGTAACGCCAAGCTTCGCTGGAAACATTGGCTGTAGTGATCCAGGCCAAGGAATAGCCGTCCCGGTGGGGAGTCGATTGGGCCGATTAGTAGCGCCGCAGCAAACGGAGTGGGCTCGCGATAGTGTAGCGAAAGTATGGGACGGGGTCCGACACTTTGACCCACGCCGCATGAATGTAGATTCTAGCTATGGGGTGCGTAAGATCAAATCATCACGACTACCGGCTCCGTGCTGTGACGACAGAATGCGATAGTTTTTGACCGAAGTGGTCCGATAGGTGGCCCCACTCCACTAACCGGCCAAGGCGGAGGTCTTACCGAGTTCCGCAATTTGCTCCTTTAGAAACTCAAAATAATCACTCTTGAAACTCAGCTGTAAGCTCGAACCCTGCTCGTCCACGTACAAGCCATAGTTGTCGCGATGGATGTACTGACCGTGATTTCGATAGCGGATTTGTCCGTTTGGCAAAACAATGTAGAGATGGTTTACCAACCATTTATACGAAAAGTCTGGCTTCATTTTGGGTGGCTCAGCCGTCTTAAGCTTACCCGGCTCTCTTACGATGTAGACAGTGTCTTTGCTTGTCTGGTCAGGCATTAGTTCCAAGTCACGAAGGTACAGAATTGCATCGTGATACGTGAGCTTTTGCAACTTAACTGGCAAGTCAAAGAACAAACCTTGAGGCGGTTTGTACTGAAACAACCAATGCAAATGAAGTACATCAGTCAATTTGGCAAAATCAGTGCCATGCCAGTAGGAGATCTCGTAAAAGCCGCCGTATGCGCGTTGTAATGGTTGGGCGGTGACCATTTCCTTTCCAAGCAATACTGAAGACAAAGCCAATGAAAGGGAAAGCCCCTCTTCAAAGGAGTTCAACTCTCTATTTGTACGTTTCCCCCGGTAACTGGCGAATACATCGAGAAAATCTTTGGCACCCGTACCACCAGCTCGTAGGTAGCGAAATTTTCTACTTCTGAGGCCGATTACGTTGTGGGTCCCTGCGAATATCCGCCCGCCTTCTTCAATCAGACATATCGCACTGCAATTATCGTCGATCCTCTTTGTGCTCTTTAAGGTGTGCATCTCCCTTCGAAACATTTCGCCCGACGGAGGCGCATTCGCGGCTACTTTCCGAAAGTGTTCGATCATGAACTCTGCCTGAGACAACAGCCCAGAATAGGACAGTACAAATCGAGCAGCGATTCGAACTGTTTTTTGTCGGACGTCGGTTATTGTGTATTTGGCGTCCTCGGGAAGGCGGAGGTTAAACCTTCCTATGGGTTCGGGGAGTTTTTTAAATCTCCAGTCTTGAGCGTTGACCTGCATCGAAATTAGCAGATCGGAAATCATGAATGGGTTATCCCCAATAAAGAAACTGCCTATCACTGTCATCGGCGAAAGCCCTGACGCTATGGAGGTTGATGCGTCAATGGTATCGGCAAATCTATGAGGTTGGAAGGAAGTAGCGCAGCATAAATCCACAGGAGGGCCCCGCAGCGGGCGGCCAATACGCCCAAGCTGAGGGAGGTGCCTGTGGAATTATGCGGGCGGTCGCGGGAAGGTTGATGAAGTCCCCTTACTAGCGTATCGTGCGGGGACGGCTATTAGGATGAACTCATGACACGCAGGAAGAACCCGAAGGAAAAGATTCCGCCGCTGTCCCCTTCCGAGGCAGCGGAGCTAAGCAGGATCGTGGACAGCGCCGCACTGCACTACACGGGCAATGTCGATGAGCTATGGGGGGCAGTGGGTATGCTGATGCTTGGCCGGCTATATGGCTGGCGTGTGCTTTACATCGTGCATAGCAAGCGGACCATCAAGAAGTACGAGGAGATACTGGGGATTACGGTTAGGGAGTTCTTCAGGGAAACTGGGCCACTTACGGAGCGGTCGCGGGGCTACATGGTGGCCCAGGCATTGGGAAACTTCTGGCGAGTGGTCAGCGGGGATCTGAAGGTAGAGCGTCGGCGGGACCTCTAAGCCCGCCAACATGTAACATTCGCATGGGAAGGGCCTTGACGGCCCTTTTCGGCGTCGTTAGGATGAAGGGCTATGAAGTCCCTTCCTCCTGTCATCATTAGATCTGGTGCGGAAACGGCGAGCGCCGGCGGCGCGCAAGCGCCCGGCGCCGCGCCGCAGGCCCCTTTTCTTGATATGGGTGCCGGAAACGTGCCGGAAGTGTCAGGTAAGGAGACTAGGAAACCCTGGACGCGTCAGCAATGGTTCATTTGGAGGTCGGTGTTGGACTGTATCCGCTACTGGCAGGGGCACGGCTACCAACTGCTTTGGGTCACCCTAACATCGGCTCCGCAGAGTTCACGCCAAGAGTTGCGCGTACATTTCCAGACCTTGCGGAAGCGAATAGCGCGACAGTTGGGGTTTAAGTGTATTGAGTACTGTTGCGTGGATACGCGGGAGGGACATGGGGTTTTGCACATGATCTGGGCATGGCGTGACCAAGACCCTAACCGCCGAGCTTCGTTCTACGTGCCTTTCGAGTGGCTACAAGTTCAGTGGAAGGAGATTCATGGGGCGTTTCATGTGAACCTAAAGCGGATGGGTGGAGCTGATGGGGACGCACGGAAACTGTCACGGTATGTGGTCTCACAGTACTGTGGCAAGCAATCCGGGTTAGTAAGGCTGTCGAGATCCAGGATGGAAGTGCCGCTCGCACGAATGCGGCAAGCACTTTATTCGGAACTGCGCCGCTGTTCGGAGCGGTACTACGCGGCAAGCGAGTTACCAGCTTCGCTACCACTGGATGAGTTCAGCAAGCGCATGTCGGGGATGTTTTGGTCGACATTCCGTACGGCCTGGGATGATCTAGTACGCAGCGGGCGTTGCAAGGCATTCGGAGTGCTATTCCTGTGGTTTAGGAATGAGCTTCAGCGGGTGTGAGATGAGCGATGAAAAGCTTGCATACTCGATACGGGACGCTGCCGCAAAGTTGGGTGGCATCTCGCCGCGTTCGGTGCAGCGTCTTGTTTCCCGCGGCGTGCTGCGAACAATCAAGGTGTTGCGACGAGTGCTTATCCCTGCCGAATCGCTGCACGCATTGGTGGCAAGTGAGGAAGCTGTCGGGGATAATCGGCCCTGCGCGGAGCCGGTAGCGTCGAAAGGGATGCTTTCATGCTATTCAAACGCGCAAGGTCGCCGTTCTGGTATGCCGATTACAGGGATGCGAGCGGCAAGCGAATTAAACGCTCTACTGGCACAACTGACCGAAAAGAAGCAGGAGAGTTAGAGGCGAAATGGCGGTTGGACGCCCGACAGCAGCGATTGTGGGGCACTCAACCTGCCTATACCTATGACGAACTGATGTTGCGGTATCTCCGAGAGATGTCAGACACGAAACGCGAACGGGACGCTTGGAGCGCCAAGCAGTTGCAGCGCTTTTTCTCGGGTCGCGGCCTCCTGAAACTCAAACGGGCCGACGTGCGCGAATACATCGCGCTTCGCAAGTCTGAGGGGGTCAAGGGGGCGACGATCAATCGGGAAATCGGGCTGCTCTCCGCCGCGTTGAATCGGGCACGTCACGAGTGGGATTGGGATGTTCCCAATCCTGCGACGCGAATGCGGGAGTGGGAAGGCGATGGGCGGCAATTCTTTCTGACGCGGGTGCAGTTCAATGCTTTGGTATCAGCTGCCTCTCGCCAAAAAAGAGCGCCCTACCTCGCGGACCTGATAACCGTCGCGGTCATGACAGGGTGTCGCCGTGGCGAGCTTCTCGGGTTGGAGTGGTCGCGGGTAGACCTCAAAGCCAATGTGTTGCGGTTGGGGTCTGAGGACACGAAGGCGCGGAAGGCTCGCCTGGTGCCCCTCAACAATGCGGCCAGGGAAGCACTGCTGCGCCGGTTCCGCTACCGCGCGACGTATTGTCCCGATTGCCGGTGGGTGTTCAGCACGAAGGGCGGTGAAGGTGTGGACGGGGTAAGGTCGAGCTTCAGGGCAGCGTGTAAGGCCGCCAGGATCGCTGGGATTCGCTTCCACGATCTCCGGCATACCTGCGGCTCATGGCTGGTGCAGGCAGGCGTTCCAGCGGGCCATATTGCAGCTGTATTGGGTCATAGCACTGTCAGGATGACCGAACGATATGCCCATGTTGCGCCGGCGAATGCTCAGGATGCGGTATCGAAGCTCGATACGTGTCCCAAACCTATACTCACTGCAGTGGAACAAGCTGGAGGTGGTTCGGTAAGTGCTTGATGTGGTTGGTGGGTGGTACAGGGTTCGAACCTGTGACCCCTGCCGTGTGAAACCGGTGACCACTGGTTGCGCGATGCGCGCTCAGGCAGGCTTTACGAACCCCGGCGGCAGCGTTTCCTCGAAGGACCTGCGCGTTACGATCCCCGCGTGCCAGCGGGCGAGCTTGGGGTGAAGCGTGCGCCAGTCGTGCGGGAACCGGAAATCGACGTATTGCAAGGCGACACCCATCACGAGATCGGCCATGGTGAACGCCGCTCCAACCAGGAATCGATTCCCTCGAAAGGCCCGCTCCGCGAGATCGATCGCCCGGTGCACGCGCCTTTCCTCGCGCGCCATTTTCTCAGGCCACTGCTTCTCGGGCGGGCGCCGCGTCTCGAGCAGGCGGGCGATGACCGAGTCGATGATGCCGTTGCCGAGCGCCTGCCACCACTGCGCGTGCCAGTATCCCTCGGCGTCCCCCGGCTGCAGCGGCTGTCCGTCGAGGTTGTCCAGGTAGTGCGCGATGAAAATCGACTCGAAGAGATAATTGTCCGGCCCCACCTCCAGCACCGGGACCTTGTTGAAGGGATTTCGGCTGGCAAGAGGGCTGTCCTCAGCCCAGGGGTCCTCGAGCACGAACTCGACCGGCAGATTCTTTTCCTTGATCAGTATCCGCGTCTTGCGCGCATAGGGTGAATTCGGTGAACCGTAGAGTTTCATCTCCCCACTCCCCGTTGACTCGAGCCGTGCGACTTCCGCAATTCTATCCGACGCTACCCTGCGGCGGCACCGGCGGCCGACCGCATGCTGGACGGGACTGGTTGGGACGGCAGCTCCGGCCTGATAGCATGAGCGCACGCCTTTCGTGCTCACGCCGGAACGTATTCCTCTCTCCCCTCCCGCAATCACCCTGATCCCCCATGCGTGCCATCGACAATCCACTGGTCCTCGTCAGCGTCGAGGAAAGAGGCTCATCCGGCCGCGTTGCCAGGGTCACTGTCAATAATCCCGACAGGCGCAATGCGCTGGGCATGAGCGGCAAGCAGCAACTCGCCAGGACGTTCGACCGGCTCGCAAGGGACCCGCTCCTCAGGGTGGCGATCCTGACCGGCACGGGGGACCGCTCTTTCATGGCGGGCGCAGACCTGGCCGAGATGAAGGGGCTTACGCGGGCCAAGGCCTGGAAATTCTTCACCTGGACTCATCGTGCGTGCGCAGCGATCCGCGCCCTGCCCGTCCCGGTCATCGCCCGGATTAACGGCTATTGCTTCGGCGCAGGCATGGAGCTCGCCGCGAGCTGCGACATGCGTGTCGCTGTCACGACCGCGAAATTCGGCATGCCTGAGGTGCGCTTTGGCCTTCCGTCCGGGATGGAAGCCTGCCTCCTGCCGCAGCTGATCGGCTGGGGAAAGACGCGCGAGCTGGTCTATACCGGAGACCACATCGACGCGGTGGAAGCCTACCGGATCGGGTTTCTCGAAAAACTGGTCGAGCCCGCCATCCTCGACAGCGCCGTGGAGCAATGGGTCGCCTCGATCCTTTCCGCCGGTCCCCGCGCGATCCGGCTGCAAAAGGCGCTGGTGCGCGACTGGGAGCGCCTGCCCATAGAAAGGGCGATCGAGGCCGGCATCCGTGCCTGCACCGACTCGAAAAGAACCGACGAGCCGCGCCGCCTCATGCAGGCTTTTCTTGACCGCAAGAAACCACGTGACGGTAATGAGTGATGGATGATTCTTGTTTACTCCCCTCCTTTCCAAGGGTGAGCCGGGGTTTCGAGGACCATGTGTCCGAGCCGGCGAACGCCCAACTCGATGCAGCGAGTTGGGACGGGCGGGGTGGCTGCGAAGCAGCCGGGGTGGTTGCATCGGAAATGCTTGCTCCCACCACCCCGTCACCTTCGGTGACACCCCTCCTCGGGCAGGAGGGGAGAACCCCGGCTCACCCTCGGGCAGGAGGGGATTCACGTTGTTGGGTGCTCTAAGATGTATTTGCTGGAGCACGACGCGAAAGAAATCCTCTCCGCGCATGGAATCCCGGCGCCCGCTGGCGTGCTCGTTGAAAGTGCCGAGGCCATCAACGCATCCGCCCTGCCCCCGGGCCCCTGGATCGTAAAGGCGCAAGTGGCGGCCGGTGGTCGTGGAAAGGCGGGCGTGATCCGCCGGGCCGCGACTCTCTCCGGGGCAAGAGAACACGCGGCTGCAATCATCGGCACGAGCGTCCGCGGTCGCCCGGTCAGTGCCGCGCGGATTGAACAGGCAGTCGACGGTGCGCAGGAGGCGTATTTGAGCCTGCTGCTCGAGTCCGCAAGTGCGCAGGTGCGTGTAATCGCCTCGGGCCGCGGCGGAATGGACATCGAGGAGGTTCCTCGCGGGCACATCTACAGCGTGCTGGCCCGGCCCGATACCCAATCGCTCGTGCAAGGGGTGCATGAGGCCGCGCGCGAGTTGCCTCGCGAAATCGCTGCCGCGGCACAGCAGGCTGGCGAGTGCGCCGCCCACGCATTCGTGGCGCTCGAAGCCCTGCTGATCGAGATCAATCCGCTTTTCGTATTCGACGACGGCCGGTGGGTCGCGGGCGACGCCAAGCTGGTCGTCGATGACAATGCACTCGCGCGGCAGCCCAGCCTGCGCGCGCTGCTCGAGCATCGTGCCGCGGCCTACCCGGAGACGACACTCAAGCTCGAGCATGGCTTCGACTATGTCGTCGTCGATCCCGAAGGCGAAATCGGCCTCCTCACGACCGGCGCGGGCCTCTCGATGATGCTGATCGATGAGATGCGCGAGGCGGGCCTCAAGCCGTACAACTTCCTCGACATCCGGACCGGCGGCCTTCGTGGAGAGATCGCACGACTCGTCAACGTCCTGGAGTGGATTGCCGACGGCCCTCGCGTGCGCGTCGTGCTCGTCAACATCTTCGCCGGGATCACCGATCTTGCCGAGTTCTCGCGGCTGCTCGTGGAAGCGCTCGCCGCGGTGTCTCGTCTCAAGGTCCCGGTGGTGGCCCGACTCGTCGGCAACGGCCTGCCCGCTGCGCGCGAGGTGCTCGCAGCGGCGGGCATTCCGCTTCTTGTCGACCTTGACGACGCCCTCGCCGCCGTGCGGGAGCACCTGGCGCGAAGGATGAAGGCGGAAGGATGAAGGCGGACGTCGAAAAATACGAATCGGTCTTTGCTGTCTGCCGCAAGGTCATCCTTCATCCTTCATCCTTGATCCTGGTTGCGTGTGGCAGATCAATTGAATCGAATGAGTATCGGCCCTCGCATCGATAAAAGCACCCCGGTGATCGTGCAGGGAATCACCGGGCGCGCCGGTCAGCTGCACTGTAGGCTCATGATGCAGTACGGCACGCGCATCGTCGGCGGCGTGTCCCCCGGCGCCAAGATGCAGGAGGTCAATGCGGTGCCCGTGTTTGCACGCTGCAGCGAAGCAGTGGAAAAGACCGGCGGAAAGGCGAGCGTGCTGTTCGTCGGCGCGATGCAGCTTCTCGGCGCGATGAAGGAAGCGCTGGACGCCGGTATTCGCTACCTTGTGACGCCCACAGAAGGCGTCCCGGTGCACGACGCGCTGAAGGCATGGCAGCTGGTGCGCGACGCCGGCGCGATCTGGATCGGCGGCTCGACCCCGGGCATGGCCATCCCGGGAGAGATCAAGCTTGGCTTCCTGCCGGATGACTCGCTGAGACCGGGGCGGCTCGGCCTAATGTCAAAGTCGGGCACCCTGTCCTATGAGGCTGGCTATCGCCTCGCGCAGCGCGGCGTCGGCACCTCGGTCTGGATCGGCGTCGGCGGCGACCCCGTGAAAGGCACGCGCTTCGCCGACCTCGTTCCCTTCTACGCCGCCGACGACGGTACCGAAGGGCTTCTGATCATCGGCGAGATCGGCGGCAGCGACGAGGAAGAGTTCGCCGCCGCGCTCACCGCGCAGAAATTCTCCAAGCCCGTGTTTGCGCTGATCGCGGGCAAGAGCGCCCCGGAAGGCGTCACCATGGGCCACGCCGGCGCGCTCGTCCATGGCGCGCACGGCACTTACGCTGCGAAGCGCACGGCGCTTGAGGGCGCGGGGGTGACGGTGTTCGGATCGCTCAACGAGATGGTCGCCGGAGTTTCCGCCCGCCCGCGCTAACCCGCTCTTTCACTCCTAGCACTTGTCGTGCCGTTGCTCGTTGTAGATATTGCGCGCTGTTGACCTGAGTATTTCGATGAATCGCCGGGCCAAAGGAGATAAGTAAGCGTCCTTTCGGTAAAAGACCGCCACCGGGCGAGACCATTTCACGTCCTTTACTGGAATTATCTTCAGGCGAAGATGCGGGGCAAATGCCTGCACGGCCCGCTTGGTCGCGAATCCGAGCAAGTTGGTAGATGCCACCGTACTGCGATTGAGGTGCCCCCCGGTCGACAGCAGCGCGATCGAGGGCGGGGGCAGGCCGTGGTCCGCGAACACGGTGCGCAGGGATTGGTTCGAGTAAAACGCGCTGGCTTCCGTCATCGCCCATCGCTCCTGCGCTATATCAGCGACCGTTACCGATTTACGCTTGGCCAGCCTGTGATCGGCCGCGGCATAGACGACGAACTCGTCCTCGCCCAGCGACTCCTGAGTCAAGCCTTCGGTCACCGCGTGCCGAGCATGGTTTACGACGAGGTCCAGATCGCCGCCGCGCAAAACGGGCAGCAGTACCGCGGTGCTGTTTGAATTAATCGTGATATTAAGCACCACATTCGGTGCGTCCTTTAGCAGCGCGCCGCACGCCTCAGGCAACAATACCTCAGCTGTCGCACCCCCTGCACCGATACGCAGCTGACCTGCGCTCCCATTTGCGAGATCGGCGACCTCTCGCGCGAGATCGTCGCGCGCCAGCCGCAGCTTGTGCACGTGCGACAGGAGCGCCGCGCCCACCGCGGTCAGCTCCACTCCTTTGGGCGTCCTTCTCACGAGTTTGGTCTGCGCCGATCTTTCCAGGCGGCGCAGGCTCATGCTGAGCGCCGGCTGGCCGAGGCCCAGGGCTTCCGCGGCGCGCCCGACGTGCCTGTGCTCGGCGAGCACGGCGAAATATTCGATGTCCCGGAGGTCCATATCGATCAACCGTATTGATGAGATTGGAAATACCGAATAATTGCGTTAATCGATGTCGGGTGTCAACATTGTTCGCGCGAGACGCTGTACCGAGCTGCCGAAGGCCAGATAGCCGCAAGTCGGCGACATGGCGACGCCGGGTGGGAAGCTGGCATTTATGTTTCCGGGGATCAGTTGCCGATCGTGGCAAAGGCTAGCAACTACCGGATACCAAGGAGGAATTTATGAAGATCGTGGCGTATGCAACTGCGTTGGCACTGGCGACGGCCGTTCAAATAGCGGGGGCACAGTCCTATCCAGTTAAACCCGTCCGCCTGGTCGTTGGTGCCGGGGCGAACAGCACCAGTGATACTGCGGCGCGCACTGTCGCCGAACCGCTCAGTGCGATGTGGAAGCACCCTGTCGTGGTAGAGAATCGACCTGGCCGGG
>Ga0268386_10003908_pt1 | contig 10930 bp, 9 predicted proteins | sample RVTome_15_FD_200260 | JGI IMG/M metagenome (GOLD analysis project Ga0268386, IMG submission 200260) | Soil microbial communities from uranium-contaminated site in the Upper Colorado River Basin, Wyoming, United States - RVT150D86... ... | reverse complement strand
TCGCCTATTACGGCTGGCTCGAGCTGCGGGTGGCCCGAGCGTCCGGGGGCGCCATCCCGTCGTCCGGGATCATCGACGTGGTCACCGGATGGTCCTACGACGTCAGCGACTGGATCGAACGCACCGGGTCGGTGAAGATCGCCGTCGGCCTGGGCGTCGCACTGGCGACGGTCGCCGCCGCCGTCTACGGGACGCGGCGTCAGGGGGCGAGGCGCTCGATGCGCCAGGCGGAGGACCCTGTGATGTCGCGCCGGTAGACGAGGCGGTCGTGCAGGCGGTTCTCCCTGTGCTGCCAGAACTCGATCCGGTCGGGGGACACGCAGAGGCCGCCCCAGTGGCGCGGCCGGGGGACCGGTTCGCCCTCGTGACGCCGTGCCACCTCGTCGAAGAGGCGCTCGAGGCTGCCGCGGTCGGCAACGACCTGGCTCTGGGGCGAGGCGGCGGCTGCGATCTGGCTGCCGCGGGGGCGGGTCACCCAGTAGGCGTCGGACGCCTCGTCGGCGCACGGGGCCACCGCGCCCTCGACGATGACCTGGCGGCCCGTTGGATGCCAGGGGAACAGCAGCGCCACCCGGTGATTGGCGGCCAGTTCCCGCCCCTTGCGGCTCTCGCGGTTGGTGAAGAAGACGAACCCTTCGGGGCCGAAGCGGCGCAGCAACACCATGCGGACCGATGGGTGCCCGTCGGGCGTGGCGGAGGCGACGACCATGGCATCCGGCTCGCCGACCGCCACGTCACGCCAGGCCGCGAACCAGGCGCCGAACTGCTCGATCGGGTCGGCAGCGAGGTCGCCTTCCGACAACCCGGCGTCGGCGTACTCCTGGCGCAGCTCGGTGAGGTCCACGCCGCGATATTTGCTCGTTCTGGCGTCTCTCACCGCGGGAAATCGGCGTGAGAGACGCCAGAACGGAGAGCGGTCCTCCCTAGAGGTCGTGGTCGGTAAGCCAGGACTCGGCGATGGCGTCGGCGTCCTCCCGGTCGACGTCGAAGCGCCGGTTCAGCTCGGTGAGGTCCTCGGTGGTGAGCTCCGCGGAGATGTCGTCGAGCACCGATGTGAGGTCGTCGCCGTAGGCGTCGACGAGCTCCTGGGACAACACCGGGAACACGTTGTCGGCGGCCAGCATGTCCTGGTCGTCCTCGAGCAGCACGAGGCCCTCCGAGGCGATGCGGCCGTCGGTGGAGAACAGCAGCCCGACGTCGATGGCCCCCTCCTGGAGCGAGGTGAGGACGACGCCGGCATCGAGCGGCGTGAAGTTGCTGGACATGTCCAGCCCGTAGACGTCCCGCAGCCCCGGGATGCAGAAGGGATTGGTCTCGCAGTCCTGCGGCGCGCCGAGGGTGAGGTCGGCCCCGTTCTCGGCCAGATCCGACAGCGACTCGAGCCCGAGCTCGTCGGCCGTCTCCTGCGTGACCACGAACGCGTTGGTGTCAACGGCCTCGGACGGTTGGAGCCCCACCAGATCCATGTCCTCGAGTCGGGGCTGGAGCAGGTCGAACGTCTCGTCGACGTCGCCCGTGGCCTCGCCCGCGTTCTCGTTGAGGAACTCCAGTTGCGACGCCACGTAATCGGGGGCCAGGTTGACGTCACCCGAGTCGAACGCACCGAACAGCAGGTCGCGGAAGCCACCCACCTCCTGGATGTCGGCCTCGAAGCCCTGAACGTCGAGCGCCTGCTCGTAGATCTCGGCCAGGATCGCCGATTCGCCGAAGTCCTGGGCGCCGATGCTGATCGCCGGCCCCTCGGGCGGGGCTTCACCGCCGTCCTCGGCCTGGCCGGAATCGCCGGCTTCGGTGTCGTCGTCATCGTCGCCGCAGGCGGCCGCCAGCAGCGAGAGGGCGGCCGACAGAGCCACCAGGGCCCGTATGGCGTGTCGTGTCATGGTCGGTGTCCTTTGCTGTCGTTGGTCGGAGATGGCTTCAGGTAACGGCGGCGGCCGCCTCGGGTGCAGTGACGGCGACATCGGCCCGGCGCCCCGCGGGTCGACGCCATGGGGCCAGGCGGCGTTCGGCCCAGGCGAAGGCCGCGTCGGTGAGCAGCGCCAGCAGGATGACGGCGATCGCAGCGGCCAGCAGCGGCCCGCGCTGGGAACTCTGCGCGAAGCCGGTGATGATCGGCGTGCCGAGGTTGCGGTAGCCGACCAGGGCCCCCAGAGTGGCGGTCGCCACCACCTGTACCGCCGACACACGCAGCCCGGTGATGATCAGCGGCCACGCCACCGGCACCTCGACCTTGCGCATGAGCTCACCGGCCCGCATGCCCATGCCCCGGGCCGCCTCGAGGGCGTCGGGTGGGGTATCGCGAATGCCCGTGTAGGTGTTGGTGAAGATCGGCGGGATGGCGAGCAGCACGAGTGCGACGAGAGTGGGCCAGAACCCGAGGCCGAAGCCGTAGCGGATCGAGAACGGCAGCAGCAGGGCGATGATGGCGAACGTCGGGATCGCTCGCCCGATGTTGACGACCGACACCGCCAGAAGCCCACCCCGCCGGATGTGGCCGAGCAAGACCGCCGGCGGGATGGCGATGGCGGCGGCCACCATCACGGCCAGCACAGACAGCTTGACGTGGGCCCAGGTGAGTGCCGGCAGTCCCCGGTTACCCGACCAGGCGGCGTCGCTCGACAGGTAATCCCACAGCTGGCGGAGGATCTCAGGCATTGACCGTGCTCCCGCGCCGCGACCATCGACCGAAGGTCATGCGCCCCGGCCGGCCCACCTCCATCGGCACCGTGGCCCGGGCCCAGGGGACGAGGAGTCGCTCCGCCAGGACGAACAGGACGTCGCACGCGATGGCCAGCGCCACCGACAGAACTGACCCCAGCACGATCTCCGTCGGGAACTGGCGCGACAACCCCTCGTTGATGAACCGGCCGAAGCCACCCTCCCCGACCAGTGCGGTGACGGTCACCAGCCCGATGGTGGTGACGGTGGCGATGCGCAGCCCGGCCACGATCGCCGGCGTCGCAAGCGGCAGGTCGACGCGCACCACTCGGCGCCAGCGCTCGTAGCCCATGCCGTCGGCCGCCTCCCGCACCTCCGGCGGTACCCCGTCGAGGCCGGCCACGATGTTCCGCAGCAGGATCAGGAGCGTGTAGGTCACCAGGGCGATCAGCGCATTCTGCGTACCGAGCCCCACGAACGGCAGCAGCAGGGCGAACAGCGCCACGCTGGGGACCGAGTACAGCGCCGCACAGAACGCCGCCAGGGGCCCGTAGAGGGCGCGCCACCGCACAGCGACCAGCGCCATCGCCAGGGCGATCACGAAGCCGATGCCCACGGCGAGCACCGTGAGCTGCACGTGCTCCCAGAAGTTGGAGCGGATGTCGTCGGTGTGGTCGCGCACCCAGTCCCAGCGGATGAACGGTTCGGCCGCCAACGCTCCACCGAGGTGACTCACGCCGTGACCCCCTCGGCCAGGTCGTCGACGGTGAGCATGCCCAGGTACCGACCGTCGTCGTCGACCGCCATGGCCACCCGGGTGCGGGACGTCACGATGCCGTCGAGCGCCGCCTTGAGCGTGGTGTCGGCGGTGACCACGGACAGGAACGGCTTGGGAGTGAGCTCGCCGATGCTGGCGGTCCCATCGAGCTCCGCAGCCCCGACCCACCCCCGCAGCCGGTCGGCGCCGTCGCACACCGCCACCCAGTCGTAGCCCAGCTCGGCCATCGTGGCCCGGGCGTCGTCGGCGCTGGCGGACTCGTCGACCACGGGTCCCTTGCTGAGCGAGGCGTCGCCCACGGTCATGAGCGACAGCCGCTTGATGCCGCGGTCGTCGCCCAGGAAGTCGGCCACGAAGTCGTTGCGGGGTGCCCGCAGCATCTCGGCGGGTGAATCGACCTGCTCGAGGATGCCGCCGACGTTGAGGATGGCGATGCGGTTGGCGAGCTTGATGGCCTCGTCGATGTCGTGGGTGACGAACACGATCGTCTTGTGGACCTCGCGCTGCAGCGTGAGCAGCTCCTCCTGGAGCTGCGACCGCACGATGGGGTCGACCGCCGAGTAGGGCTCGTCCATGAGCAGCACCGGCGGGTCGGCGGCCAGCGCCCGCGCGACACCCACGCGTTGTTGCTGCCCGCCCGACAGCGCCGCCGGGTAGCGGCCGAGCAGTCCCCGGTCGAGCCGCAGCAGGTCGGCCAGCTCCTCCACCCGGGCCTTGGTGCGGCCGCGGTCCCAACCCAGGAGCTTGGGGACGGTGGCGATGTTGTCACCCACCGTGCGGTGCGGGAACAGCCCGGCCTGTTGGATGACGTAACCGATCCCGCGGCGAAGCTCGTGGGTCGGCTGGGTGCGGATGTCGACGCCCCCCACCCACACCGTGCCGCCGGTGGGCTCGATCAGGCGGTTGATCATCTTGAGGGTGGTCGTCTTGCCGCAGCCCGATGGTCCCACCAGCGCCACCAGCTCGCCCCGGGGGATGGTGAGATCGAGCCCGTCGACCGCCGGGCGGGACGCGCCGGGGTAGGTCTTGGTCAGGTGGTCGAGCCGGATGGCGACGTCCTCGGCCGACGGGTCGGCCGTTGTCGCTGCTCCGGTCACGACGCAGGTGACCCCATGGAATGGTGCGCTGTCGGGCGGATCACGGTTCCCTCCCCGCAGGTGCGGCCCCGGGAGAAGCCGTCGGGCCCATGTCGATAGGTGGACCCTGGGTCTTGCTCGCCGTCACCCTATCGCCGGCGCACGCGGAGGAAAGCGTTTACAGGTCAGCTCCCGGCGACGGGTTGGCGCGGAAGCTCGGCTCCGTGGGTCGGCACCGGTGGCCGCTCGGGCATCATGCCCCGGGTGACCCAGCCCCGGTTCTCGGCCCACACCAGCATCGGCGGCAGGAACACGAGCGCCGATACCAGCGCCACCGCCACGTTCATGGCCACGATCATGCCGAAGTCGCGCAGCAACGGCAGCGACGACAAGGCGATGACCGCGACGCCCGCGATGGCGGTGAGCGCCGAGACGATGAATGCTCGGCCGGTGCGCCGAGCCGTGACGTCCATCGCTTCCCGGGGGGCGTAGCCGCGCTGTCGCTCCTCGATGAAGCGCAGCAGGATCAGGGACGTGAACTCCGTGCACACGGCGACGACCAGCGGCCCGCCCACGGCGGTCATGGGGCTGAGCTGAAGGTCGAAGATCCACGCCACCAGCGACGCCGCCCCCACGGCCGTGAGCACAGGCACCATCGACAGCAGCGCCCGCACGAAGCTGCGCAACCGCAACACCAGGTAGATGAACACGAACAAGATGGCCAGGTAGGTCAGCAGGATGCGGTTGGACTCGATGTTCTCGAGCAGGCCGACGCCCACCACCGCCAGGCCCGACGGCGTGGCTCGCACGTCTCCGGGGATGGGATCGCCGTCGTCGAGCGTGCCGGACTCGAGCTCGTCGCGGATGTCATCCACGTAGACCGCCCGATGGTCCAGGGAGCCGGGAGCGGTGCGGAACACCAGGTTGAGCGCGCCCGCCTCGGGGTTGACCGTTGCCTTCTGGATGTCGGGGGGCGCCACCGCGTAGGCCCTCTCGACGTCCTCGCCGGTGGGCGGCAGCACAGTCGTGTCGGGCATCTCCAGCAGGAAGCTGACGGTGGTCACGATCGACGAGGCAGTGAGCAGGTCGTCAGGCCGGGCTGCCAGCTGCTCGTTGGCGAAGTCGGTCACGAAGGCGGCGGTCTCGTCGCTGAAGAGGTCGTCGGACTCGACGAAGATGCCCAGTTCTGCCGACGATCCGGTCTCTGTCTTGACCGTGTCGATGTCGCGTATGACCTGGGTGTCCTGGTTGACCCACTCCTCGGGATCGCTCTGGATGGTCAGGTCGTCCTCGACGATGATCCCGCCGGCGAACACGGCGGCGCTGGCCAGCGCGATCGGCACGGCCAGGCGCGTCGGGAGGCTGCCGAGCCACACCACCAACCGGGCCAGGACGCCGTGGCTGAAGTCCTTGCCCTTGGTGGGCGAGCGGTACTCGCGGATGCCGAGTGCCGCCAGCGGCACGACGATGCTGGCGATGCAGATGACCGCGATGCCGACGGCCAGCAGCAGGCCGAAGTCCCGGATCATGGGCACGCGGGCAAACCGCAGCGCCAGGAACGCGAACACGGCGTCGAAGGTGACGACCAGCAGCGCCGGCCCGAGGTTGATAGAGGCCTCCTGGATCGGGTGGGCCGCCCGGTCGATCACCACCTCTTCCTCGATGCGGGAGTGCATCTGGATCGCGTAGTCGATGCCGACGCCCAACATGACCGGCAGCCCGGCGATGGTGACCACCGACAACGAGATGCCGAGGTACCCGGCGAGCCCGAACGCCCACACCAAGCCCACGAGGATCACGCCGAGGGGCAGCAGCCGCCAACGCACCCCGAACAGCAGCAGGAGGATCACGACCATGATCCCCACCGCGAGGGCACCGAGCGTGAGCATGCCGCCCCGCAGGTAGTCGTTGAGATCCTTGAGGAGCACCGGGGCGCCGGTCGACGTGACCTCGGCGTTCTCGAACGGCTCGGCCAGCGTGATGCGCTGGACCTCGTCGCTGGCGACCCCTTCGTCCTCGAGCGAGGCGTTGCCCACCAGCCGGGTGACCAGCTGGGCGTGGGTCTCGTCGGGGAAGAACGGGCGCAGCGACTTGCGGATCTCGCCCCGGTTGTCGTACAGCAGGAGGCGGATCCAGTCGGGGTTCTCGAACGTGCGCTGGTCCTCGGGCACGGCGCTGAGCCGCTCGAGCGTCCTGGCGGCATCGGCGAGCCGAACCTGCTTGGCCGCCGGGTCCGGTTCGCGCTCGCGGGCGCCGAGCAGGGCCTGACCGGCGACGCTCTGTGTGGGGTCGCCGCTGTCGCTCACCGCCAGGTTCTGGGTGAACTGCAGGGCGGTGAGCGGGGTGACCACTGCCTCGACCCCATCGACGGCATGGAGCTGTTCGTCGACCTGCTCCATGTGGGCGATGTTCTCGGGGGTGAACAGGTCGACGACGTCGCCGCCGTCCTCCATGGTGAAGAGGGTGAGCATGGCCTGGCCGCCGAACAGGCCCTGGTAGGCGACGTTGTCCTTGTAGACCTGCTCGTCCTTGTTGAGGTACGAGTCCTGGCCGGTGGCGAAGTCGAGCTTGGTGGCGCCCAGGCCGAGCACCAGGGTGATCGCCAGGCCGATGGCGCCGACGATCCCGGCGTGCTTGCCGAAGTTGAGGCCCATCCAGGCCCACACGCGTCGCATCGTGACCGGGCCTCCCTGGGAGAACGGCGGCGGGGACCCTCGGAGATTACTGGTTACGCGAGCCTGAACGGCAGTCGATGTGTGGCGCCCACCGCCCGCGGCAATGACGAACGGTCCGGCAGGCCGGAGGCCATGACGAACGATTACCGAGCGCTATTGCCTCGGTCTCGGTCCGGCGTTCGTCATTGCCTCACGATGCGGTCGGCGCCGGCCAGATAGGGGCGCAGCGGCTCCACGATCGCCACCGAGCCGTCGGGCTGGCGGTGGGTCTCGAGGTAGGCGGCGATGGTCCGCGGCCAGCCCATGGCCGAGCCGTTGACCGTGTGGGCGACCTCGGTGCCCTTCCCCGACCCCTCGACCGGGCGGTAGCGGACGTTGGCCCGGCGGGCCTGGTAGTCGCCGAACCACGACACCGACGACACCTCGAGCCACTGGTCCACCCCGGGCGCGTAGGCCTCGAGGTCCCAGGTGCGGGCCGCCGAGCTCCCGAGCTCGCCGGTGCAGAGGTCGACCACGCGGTACGCAAGACCCAGGTCGCGCAGCAGGGCCTCGCCGCGGGCGAGCACCTCCTCTTGGCACGCGATCGCTTGCTCGCGGTCGGCCGCCACCGCCAACAGCTCGACCTTGTCGAACTCGTGGGCCCGCAGCAGGCCCCGCGTGTCCTTGCCGGCCGAGCCCGCCTCCCGGCGGAAGCACGACGTGTACGCCATGTAGCGCAACGGCAGGTCGGCGCCGTCGAGGATCTCGTCGCCGTGCAGCGACGTCAGCGGCACCTCGGCGGTGGGGATGGCCCACAGGTCGTCGCGCTCGATGTGGTACGCCTCGTCTGCGAACTTGGGGAGATGCCCGGTCGAGGTCATCGTCTCGGTGCGCACCAGCGTGGGCGGGCGGACCTCCTCGTAGGCGTCGGCGTTCCGGTCGAGGCTGAGCTGCACCAGAGCTCGCAGTAGCCGGGCGCCCCAGCCCCGGTACATGGTGAACATCGAGCCCGAGATCTTGGTGGCCCGCACGTTGTCGAGGATCGCGAGCTCGGCGCCGATCTCCCAGTGCGGGACCCGCTGGTGCTCGCCGTACGCGCCGGGGTCGTACCCCTCGGTGCGCAGGACGACGTTGTCCTGCTCGCCCGTGCCACGGGGCGCGTCCTCGCTCGGCAGGTTGGGGAGGCCGAGCAAGGCGACGCGAATCTCGTCGGCCAGCACGCCGCTTGCCTTGGACAGGGCATCCTCCTCGGCGCCGAGCGAGCGGCTCTCGGCCATGAGGGCCTCCGCCTCGTCCGCCTGCCCCAGACCCCGCGCGCGCCCGACCTGCTTCGACAGGGACTTGATCCGGCTGCGGATCTCGTCGCGCTGGGCGACGACCCGGCGCTGCTCCGCGTCCAGCGCCGCGACCTCGCCGACGGCGTCGGACGTGCCGGGGCCCCGAAGATCGAGCGCGGCCTTGACCGCATCGGGCTCGCTGCGGATCCGGCGGATGTCGAGCATGAAGGGGGAGGGTAATGGCGCGCCGGCGGAACTCGTTGCCGAGTAGCGGCGCCTCGCACCTACTGTCCACTCCGTGGTCGACTCGCACGCGCTCGCCTCGTTCACCGTGGCCGCCTTCGTGCTGATCGTGGTGCCGGGACCGAGCGTGCTGTTCGTGGTGAGCCGCGGCGTGGCCCTGGGGCGGCGGGCGGCGGTCGTCACGGCCATCGGCAACGCCGCCGGCGTCTACATGCAGGTGGTCGCGGTGGCCCTGGGGGTGGGCGCCGTCATCGAGCGGTCGGTCGTGCTGCTCGGTGCGATCCGCCTCCTGGGCGCCGCCTACCTCGTCTACCTGGGCGTCCAGGCCATTCGGCACCGGCGGGCTCTGGCGTCGGTCCTCGACATTGGGTCCCGTGTCGCCGTGCGCCGCAACCTGGCGCTGCAAGGCTTCGTGGTGGGCATCAGCAACCCCAAGGGGATCGTGTTCTTCACGGCCATCCTGCCGCAGTTCGTCGACCCGGCGGGGGCACCGGTGCCTCTGCAGATGCTCGCGCTCGGGGCCATCGCCGTGGGCATCGCCGTCGTGTCCGACAGCGCGTGGGGGATGGTGGCCGGCACTGCCCGCGGCTGGCTGGCGAGCTCGCCGCGACGGCTCGAGGCACTGGGCGGCGTGGGCGGGCTCACGATGATCGGCCTCGGCGTCCGCCTGGCCGCCACCGGTCGGAGGGACTGACGCACCGACGGTGGGCACCGCGGCGGTAGCGTCCGTGCCGCCATGTCCGCCATCGAGGTCGAGGGGCTGACCGTCACCTACCGCGAGGTCGTCGCCGTCGACGACCTGGCCTTTCGGGCCGAGGCCGGCGAGGTCACCTGCGTGCTCGGCCCGAACGGCGCCGGCAAGACCTCGACCATCGAGGCGCTCGAGGGAATCCGGCGTCCCGCCCTCGGGCGCCTGTCGGTCATCGGCCTCGACCCCCGCCGCGACCACCGGTCGCTGGTCGAGCGCATCGGCGTCATGCTGCAGGAGGGCGGGGTGCACCCCGGCGTGCGCACGCTCGAGGCCCTGCGGCACGCGGCGGCGCTCTACGCCGAGTCGCTCGATCCCGGACAACTGCTGGAGCGGCTCGGGCTGGGGGGCCTCGAGCGCCGGACCTACCGGCACCTCTCGGGGGGCGAGCAGCGGCGGCTGGCGTTGGCCCTCGCGCTGGTGGGCCGGCCGCAGGTGGCGTTCCTCGACGAGCCCACCACCGGGGTCGATCCCGCCGGGCGCCAGGTCATCCGCCAGGTGATCGCCGACCTGCGTGCGGAGGGCGTCACCGTGCTGCTGACCACCCACGATCTCGACGAGGCCGAGAGGGTCGCCGACCGCGTCGTGATCATCGACCGGTCCCGCCTCGTGGCCGAGGGCCCGCTGGAGGAGGTCGTGCGGGGGCCGGGTGCGGGCGAGACCGTGCGGTTCGCGGCGCCACCCGGCCTCGACACCGACGCGCTGTCCGAACGGCTCGACGGGGCCGGGGTGTCCGAGACGGGACCGGGCGAGTACGAGGTCAAGGCGGCACCGACCCCGACGACCGTGGCCTCCCTCACCGCCTGGCTGGCCGAGCGCGACTTACCGCTGGGCGACCTCCGCGCCGGCCGCCAGCGGCTGGAGGACGTGTTCCTGCGGCTGACGTCGGGTGCGCGCGACGCGGCACCGTCCGGGGACCCGGAGCCGGGCTCGTGAGGGGACTCTGGGCCCAGCTGCGGCTCGAGCTGGCGTTGACGTTCCGCAACGCCGAGTCGTTGCTGCTCACCCTCGGCATCCCGGTGGTGGTCCTGGTGTTCTTCTCGGTCGTCGACGTGCTGCCCATCGACGGCGACGACGTCGACTTCCTGGCGCCCGGCACGCTGGCGCTGGCGGTTCTGGCCACTGCCTTCGCCAACCTGGCGATCGCCACCGGGTTCGACCGGTCCTACGGGGTACTCAAGCGGCTCGGTACCACGCCGCTCGGCCGGCCACGGCTGGTCGCCGCCAAGGCGCTGGCGGTGCTGGTCGTGATCGTCGTGCAGGTGGCCCTGTTGGCAGCGGTGGCGCTGGCCCTGGGCTGGCGACCCGATGTCGATCTCCTGCCCCTGGTCGCGGCGCTGGTGCTGGCGGTGGTGGCCTTCACCGGCTCGGCGCTGGTGCTGGCCGGGCGGCTGCGGGCGCTGGTGGCGCTGGCCGCCGCCAACGCCATCTTCGTGGTGCTGCTGCTGTTGTCGGGGATGGTGTTCCCGCTCGACGAGCTGCCGTCGACGCTGCGC
>Ga0268386_10003906_pt1 | contig 10932 bp, 6 predicted proteins | sample RVTome_15_FD_200260 | JGI IMG/M metagenome (GOLD analysis project Ga0268386, IMG submission 200260) | Soil microbial communities from uranium-contaminated site in the Upper Colorado River Basin, Wyoming, United States - RVT150D86... ... | reverse complement strand
CCGCCCGCATCCCCTGATCCGACCTACCCGGCACCGGCCGCCAGAATGGGGCGGTGACCGGTTCGATCGAGCGGAACGTGGAGTACTGGAGCGAGCAGGCCGCCGACTACGCGGTGGCGGGCCGTCGTAGCTGGCTCACCGACGAGATCACCTGGGGCCAGTTCACGATCCCGGAGTCCCAGGTCGCGGCCCTGCCCGACGTCGCCGGCGCCGACGTGGTGGAGCTCGGCTGCGGCACGGGGTACATCTCCGCGTGGCTGAAGCGCCGCGGTGCCCGGCGAGTGGTCGGCCTCGACCCGACGCCCGCCCAGCTCGCCACCGCCGCTGCCCTCGGCCGGGAGATCGGCCCGGCGATACCGCTGGCCCGTGCTGCGGGCGAGGCGGTGCCGCTCCGCGACGGCAGCTTCGACCTCGCCGTATCCGAGTACGGAGCCTCGTTGTGGGCCGATCCCGAGCGGTGGATCCCTGAGGCCGCTCGATTGCTGCGCCCCGGCGGCGAGCTCGTCTTCCTCACCAACTCGCTGCTCCAGATCCTCACCGCTCCCGACGCCGAGGCGCCGTCGGGACCCACCCTGGTCCGCCCGCAGCGCGAGATGACGACGGTCGAGTTCACGGGGGACCCTGGCGTCGAGTTCCACCTGCCGCACGGCGACATGCTTCGGTTGTTGCGACGCAGCGGCTTCGAGGTGCTCGATCTCCTGGAGCTCTACGTCCCGGACGGCGCCGCCGATCAGGCCTACATCACCGCGGCGTGGGGGCAACAGTGGCCGGTGGAGGAGATCTGGCGAGCACGCCGGCGATGACGACGATGGCGGCCACCGCCGGTGGATCCGATCGCGTGACCGTCCTGCCCCGGTCGTTCTACGAGCGAGATGCCCGGGTGGTGGCCAGGGCGCTGCTGGGCAAGCTGCTCGTCCGCGACGACGGCCGCGTGGCGCGGATCGTGGAGGTCGAGGCGTACCTCGGCGAGCGCGACCCGGCGAGCCACGCCTTCCGCGGCCCGACGGCGCGCAACGCCACCATGTTCGGCCCCTCCGGCCACCTGTACGTCTACTTCACCTACGGGATGCACTGGTGCGCCAACGCCGTGTGCGGTGCCGAGGGGCTCGGGCGGGCCGTACTCCTGCGGGCGGCGGCGCCGCTCGACGGTGTCGAGCGCATGGCGGCACTTCGGCGGGTTCGGCGGCCGGTCGACCTGACGAACGGACCGGCCAAGCTGTGCCAGGCCTTCGGCGTCGACCGGAGCTTCGACGGTGCCGACCTGGTCGCCGGCGACCGGGGCCTCGTCATCGCGGACGACGGCTTCCCAGCGCCGCGCCGGCCGCCCAGCTCCACGCGCGTCGGCATCTCCGGTGGCCGGGAGCACCGGTGGCGGTGGTGGATCCCGGGCGACCCCTACGTGTCGAAGGGGCGGCCGAGCTGAGCACCGAGCACGTCGTGGCCGCGGCGCACGAGGCGCCGCAGGCTCGCGTCGGCCCCGAGCGCGTCGAGGTCGGCGACTCGTGCCCATCGCACCTCGTGCGATTCGTGGTTGCCCGGCGGGGGACCGGCCTCTGCGGCGCCCGGCGCGGCCAGCACCACGAAGCGCAGGTCGAGGTGGCGGTGGGGGGCCTCGGCCTTCGGCTCGACGAGGTGCACGTCGAGGTCGACGGCCGGGCGGAAGACGTCGAGCGGCTGGAGGCCGGTCTCCTCGGCTGCCTCGCGCAGGGCCACCGCGGCCAGGTCGCCGTCGCCGTCGGCGTGGCCCCCCGGCTGGAGCCAGCGGTCGAGCTTTCGATGGTGGAGCACGACGAAGCGCCCGTCGGCGGGATCGACCACGAGGGCCGAGCCCGTGAGGTGGGCCTCGGTGCTGCTGCGCAGGAGGGCGTCGCCGTGAGCGACGCAGAACTCGAGCACGTGGCGGCGGACCGGCTCGACGTGGGCGAGGTCGCCGGCCCGCAGCTGACCGACGGCCTCCGCCAGTGCCCTGGCGTCGCTCATCCGCGGCCCATCACACGTCGCCAGGGGTGGCGCAGGCCTCCATGTCGTTGACCTCGGCGAAGTTGTCGACCACCTTCGACACCTGCTCGCCGGCCCGGGCCGACTCCACGAAGAGGTGGTCGTCGCCGGCCCGGAGGTCGTCGGCCCAGTCCTGGCGATCCTGGATGTGCACGAGCCAGTCGTCGAGCCATTGCCCAACCCAATCCCCCTCGTCACCGCTGGGCCGAGGAAGGCCATCGAGTTCGCCGACCATGGCCCGCAGGATCCGGTTCTCCTCGTCGACCATGTCGGCCCGCTCGACGGGCGTGTCGACCTCGGTGGGCAGGCCGAGCTCGGCGATGCGATCCCTCGTGGCGGCGCAGATCGGCTCCGCGGCGTCGACGAAGGCTCGATCGTCGAGCCGGTCCGGCGGGTCGCCGTGGTCGCCGACCAGCGTCCAGCCGAGGATCCCCGCCCAGAACACCAGGTTCACGCCGAGGACCACGATCTGGATCGTGCTGCTGCGAGAGGCCCGTCGCGGGGCGGCGGCGGGTGCGGGGTCGTGCTCGACGTCGGCGGGAGCGCTCACTGCTCCCGATGATCGCAGGTGGGTGCTACGGCGGCGTAACCGTGGTGCTGGTGGGCGGCGCCGGTGGCGGCTGGCCCGGGCTGATCACGATGGTGATCGAGCCCCCTGCGCCGAGCGTCCCACCGGCCGTAGGCGACTGGGCCAGGACCGTGCCCGGTGTGCCCGAAGGCGCAGGAGCGACGGTGGTGACCGGCCGGAACCCCGCTTGCTGTATGGCGAGCACGGCTTGGTCGAACGGTTGGCCGACGACGTTCGGCACCGGGCCGGCGGGTCCGGTGACCGGCGGCGCCGGCGCCGGGGGTAGGGGGCCGAGCGTCGGCATGGTCGAGGGCGGCGTCGGCACCGGGAAGTCGACCACAGGGAGGCTGGCGGTGGCGCCGGCCATGAACTGCTGCCAGATTCGCGCCGGGTAGCTGCCGCCGGTGACGCGGATCGGCGTGCGGGGCGGGACCATCGCCAGCTGCTCCCGGCCGGGGTAGCCGACCCACACCGCGGCGGCGAGCTGCGGCACGTAGCCGCAGAACATGGCGTTGCGCCACGCCTGGGCGGTGCCGGTCTTGCCCGCAGCCGGCCGGCCGATCTGCGCGGCGGTGCCGGTTCCACGTTCGATGACTTCGCTGAGCACGTCGGTGACCTGATCGGCGACGTAGGGGTCGAGCACCCGTTGCTGGCGGTGCTCGCTCTCGTAGAGGATCGTGCCGTCGGACCGAACGACGCTGGTGACCATCACCGGGTCGACGTGGACCCCTCGGTTGGCCAGGGTGGCGTAGGCCGAGGCCATCTCGAGGGGCTGGACGTCGTTGGCGCCCAGTACCGCCGACGGGTAGCGCTCGAGCGGGGTGGTGATGCCCATGGCGTGGGCCACGATGACGGCCTGGTCGGTGCCGACCGCCAGGATGAGCTGGGCGAAGACGGTGTTGTAGGAGCGCACGGTGGCTTCCCGCAGGTCGACGGGTACGCCGGGCCCGCCTTCGCCGTAGTTGTCGACGTTCCAGATCTGGGGTGGATCACCGAAGCTGAGCTGCATCGTGCCCGGGGCCGAGAACGGGGTGGACAGGGGCATCCCCGCCTGGAGGGCGGCGGCGAGCACCAGCGGCTTGAACGCCGAGCCGGTGTGGCGACCCCGTCCCATGGCCAGGTTGAACTTGGCCGTCTCGCTGGCGCCGAAGTAGTCGCGGCCCCCGACCATGGCGCGGACGTGGCCGGTGGCCGGATCGATGGCGACCAGTGCCGCCTCCGGGTCGGTCGCGGGGTTGGCGAGGACGGCGGCGACGGCCTGCTCGGCGATGGCCTGGAGGCCGAGGTCGATGGTCGTGCGCACCGTGATGCCGCCGGCGAACAGGAGGTCGCGCCGCTCCTGGGCGGTGGCACCGAAGCGCTCGTCGCGGAGGATGAACTGCTTCACCTCTTCGACGAAGTGGGCGGCGGGGTAGCGCTCGTCGAGGATCGGGACCTCGGGCGCGAGGGTGAGCGGCTCGAGCACGGCCGCGTCGTAGTCGAGCTGGTCGACGAGGCCCTGCTCGACCATCGCGTCGAGGACCAGCTGCCGGCGGCCCAGCGCCGCCTCGGGGTTGCGTTGCGGGTCGAAGTCGTTGGGCGACTGGATGAGCCCGGCGATGAGGGCGGCCTCGGCCACGGTGAGCTGGTCGACGGTCTTGGCGAAGTACTCCTGGGCGGCGGCTGCCACCCCGTAGGCGCCGCTGCCGAAGTAGATCGTGTTGAGGTACAGCTCGAGGATCCGCTCCTTCGTGTAGCGCTGCTCGAGCTGCCAGGCCAGCGCGGCCTCGGCGACCTTCCGGTCGAGGGTCTGCTCGGAGGTGAGGAGGAGCTGCTTGACGAGCTGCTGGGTGATCGTCGAGCCGCCCTGGGCGACGCCGCCGGAGGACGCGTTCACCCGCACGGCCCGCATCACGGCGCGGAAGTCGACGCCGTGGTGCAGCCAGAACCGCTCGTCCTCGATGGCGATCACCGCGTCGATGAGGATGCGAGGGATCTGGTCGTAGGTGACGTTGGCCCGGTTCTGCTCGGCGTGCAGCGTGAGGATCGGCGTGCCGTCGGCGGCGAGGATCACCGACGACTGCGCCGTCTCCGGCAGCTCGGCCGTGAGCTCGGTCAGCGTGTACGAGCACGCGCCGCTGAGGCCGAGCACCGCCAGCACGGCGGTTGGCCAGCGTCGTGGCGACCGGGACATGGCATCCATCGTCGCACGGCTATCAGTTCCGCCGGTGGCACCGGCCCCGTGGAAAGATGCCCGGCGAGATGGACCTGCTCGCCGACCTCGACGCGCGTGGACTGATCCACGACACCACCGACCGCGCCGCGCTGGCCGCTCGGCTCGCCGGGGGGCCGGTGACCCTCTACCACGGCATCGATCCGACCGCCGACAGCCTGCACGTGGGCCATCTCATCGGTCTTCTCATGCTGCGCCGCTTCGCCGAGGCCGGCCACCGAACGGTGGCCCTCGCCGGCGGCGCCACCGGCATGGTGGGCGACCCCAGTGGCCGCTCGAACGAGCGGAACCTGCTCGACGAGGCCAGGCTGCGCGCCAACGTGGTGGCCATCACCGAGCAGATCCGTCGAGTGGTCGGCGACGGCCACCAGTGGGAGCTGGTCGACAACCTCGACTGGACGGCGTCGCTGTCGCTGCTGGACTTCCTGCGCGACGTCGGCAAGCACGCCACCGTGAACCAGATGATCGCCCGGGAATCGGTGAAGGCCCGCATGGAGGGGGCGCAGGGGATCAGCTACACGGAGTTCTCGTACATGCTGTTGCAGGCCAACGACTTCCGATGGTTGCACGAGCACAAGGGTGTCGAGCTGCAGATCGGCGGGTCCGACCAGTGGGGCAACATCCTCTCGGGCGTCGAGCTGATCCGCAGGACCAGTGGCGCGCTCGTGCACGCCCTCTGCTGGCCCCTGCTCCTCGGCCCCGACGGCCAGAAGCTCGGGAAGTCCACCGGCGGGCGGATCTGGCTCGCCGCCGAGCGCACGTCGCCGTACCAGTTCTTCCAACACTGGATGGGCACCGACGACCGCCAGGTCGCCGAGCTCCTCGCCATGTTCACGTTGCTGCCGATCTCGGAGGTCACCGAGATCGCCGAGGCCCACGCTGCGGAACCCGAGCGGCGCCTGGGCCAGCGGCGGTTGGCCGCGGAGGTCACCGCGCTGGTGCACGGCCCCGCCGCGGCCGCGACCGCGGCGTCCGCCGCCGGCGTGCTCTTCGGTGGCGGTCTCGACGACGTCGACGCCGCGACCTTCGAGGCGATCGCCGGCGAGGTGCCGACGATCCACATCGATCGCACGCGTCTCGAGGAGGGCATCGCCGTCGTCGACCTGCTGGTGGAGACCGGTGCCTGCGGCTCGAAGAGCGAGGCCTGGAGGCTGCTCGACCAGGGTGGCGTCCGCGTCGACGGGCAGAAGGCCGGGGCCGACGAGGTCCTGAGCGGTGGCGGCCGCCTGCGGCTGGGTCGCTGGCTGCTGCTGCGCCGTGGCAAGTCCGACTACCGGCTGGTCGACGTTTCGTGACCGTGCGCCCCGCGGGGCCTCGTCGAGTTGACGTTGGCCCCGGATCTGTGTAGGTTCTCCATTCGCCCCTGAGCGGGAGGTACCGGAAACGGACCCGCCTCTCGAGGGGTTGGCTTCATCGCCAGCGAAGTGGCATCGACGTCCCCCCGGACGAGTGCCCAGAGCCCCGCCCCGGCGGGAGCAGCGCACCTTGAAAACGGAAGAGACGACGGAAAAGCCAGTGCGGGCTCGGCGATCTCCTGATCTTTGGTGATGGGGCTCGTCGAGCAGTCAATTCAATGCACTGCAAACGGACAACAAATGCCGTTTCTGTGCCAGTTGGTGTTCCCCGCCAGGGGGACGCCGGCTCAACACTGATCTGCCGGACTTCGGTCCGGTTCGATCTCGATGGAGAGTTTGATCCTGGCTCAGGACGAACGCTGGCGGCGTGCTTAACGCATGCAAGTCGAACGAGGTCCATCCAGCTTGCTGGTGAAGACCGAGTGGCGAACGGGTGAGTAACACGTGAGGAACCCACCCCGGAGACCGGGATAACCCTCCGAAAGGAGAGCTAATACCGGATGTCCTCATCGGATCGCATGTTCTGATGAGGAAATGGATTCCGCTCCGGGACGGCCTCGCGGCCTATCAGCTTGTTGGTGGGGTAACGGCCCACCAAGGCGTCGACGGGTAGCTGGTCTGAGAGGACGGTCAGCCACACTGGGACTGAGACACGGCCCAGACTCCTACGGGAGGCAGCAGCGGGGAATATTGCGCAATGGGCGAAAGCCTGACGCAGCAACGCCGCGTGAGGGATGAAGGCTTTCGGGTTGTAAACCTCTTTCAGCAGGGACGATTGTGACGGTACCTGCAGAAGAAGCCCCGGCCAACTACGTGCCAGCAGCCGCGGTAACACGTAGGGGGCGAGCGTTGTCCGGATTTATTGGGCGTAAAGAGCTCGTAGGTGGTTCGGTAAGTCGGGTGTGAAAACTCTGGGCTCAACTCAGAGACGCCACCCGATACTGCTGTGACTTGAGTCTGGTAGGGGAGTGTGGAATTCCCGGTGTAGCGGTGAAATGCGCAGATATCGGGAGGAACACCAGTGGCGAAGGCGGCACTCTGGGCCAGTACTGACACTGAGGAGCGAAAGCGTGGGTAGCGAACAGGATTAGATACCCTGGTAGTCCACGCCGTAAACGTTGGGCACTAGGTGTGGGTCTCAACCAACGGGATCCGTGCCGCAGCTAACGCATTAAGTGCCCCGCCTGGGGAGTACGGCCGCAAGGCTAAAACTCAAAGGAATTGACGGGGGCCCGCACAAGCGGCGGAGCATGTTGCTTAATTCGAGGCAACGCGAAGAACCTTACCTGGGTTTGACATGTAGGGAAAAGCCGTAGAGATACGGTGTCCTTCGGGGTCCTACACAGGTGGTGCATGGCTGTCGTCAGCTCGTGTCGTGAGATGTTGGGTTAAGTCCCGCAACGAGCGCAACCCTTGTCCTATGTTGCCAGCACGTAATGGTGGGGACTCGTAGGAGACTGCCGGGGTCAACTCGGAGGAAGGTGGGGACGACGTCAAGTCATCATGCCCCTTATGTCCAGGGCTGCAAACATGCTACAATGGCCAGTACAAAGGGCTGCTATCCCGCGAGGGTGAGCGAATCCCAAAAAGCTGGTCTCAGTTCGGATTGGAGTCTGCAACTCGACTCCATGAAGCCGGAGTCGCTAGTAATCCCGGATCAGCTACGCCGGGGTGAATACGTTCCCGGGCCTTGTACACACCGCCCGTCACACCACGAAAGTCGGTAACACCCGAAGCCAGTGGCCCAACCCCTTGTGGGAGGGAGCTGTCGAAGGTGGGATCGGCGATTGGGGTGAAGTCGTAACAAGGTAGCCGTACCGGAAGGTGCGGCTGGATCACCTCCTTTCTAAGGAGTCCATGGGCTGGTACCAACACCAGACCGACTCCCAGTTGGTGCACTGGTTCCGTCTCAGGAGCTCACCGATCGATCGTAGGTTTTCCCTCTCGATCTGCCGAACCTGACACGGCCATCGTCTCTTCCGTTCTCTGGGTGCGCTGCCCCCAGCATCGACGCCGGCTCTCGAGCCGGCGTCCTTCGCTGTCCGGGCACCGCTCGCCAGCTCCTTGAGAATTGCATAGCGAGCACGAGCATCTTTGTTCTTCCAAGCTACAAAGAGCCAACGGTGGATGCCTTGGCGCTGAGCACCGATGAAGGACGTGTCTGGCTGCGAAAAGCCACGGGGAGCTGCCGAGAGAGCGTTGATCCGTGGATGTCCGAATGGGGAAACCCGGCACCCGTCATGGGGTGTCACCCGTGCCTGAATACATAGGGCACGAGGAGGGAACCCGGGGAATTGAAACATCTAAGTACCCGGAGGAAAGTAAAACAAACGTGACTCCGTGAGTAGCGGCGAGCGAAAGCGGAAGAGCCCAAACCGAGCTGGTGGTAAAGCCTGGTGGCGTTGCCAGTTCGGGGTCGTGGGATTGAATAGGGAATGCACCAGAGTTCCCACAGAGTTACAAAATCGATACGTAGTGGAAGCGTTTTGGAACGTCGCGCCGTAGAGGGTAATGGCCCCGTACACGAAACGTATTCGATCTCTGATTCAACTCCCAAGTAACACCGGATCCGTGAAAGCTGGTGTGAATTCGCGGGGACCACCCCGTAAGGCTAAGTATGTCTCAGCGACCGATAGTGCACGAGTACCGTGAGGGAAAGGTGAAAAGTACCCCGGGAGGGGAGTGAAATAGTACCTGAAACCGTTGGTTTACAATCAGTCAAAGCGTCGTCATGACTTGTCATGGCCGCGATGGCGTGCCTTTTGAAGAATGAGCCAGGGAGTTACGGTGTGTGGCAAGGTTAACCAGTGATGGGTAGCCGGAGCGAAAGCGAGTCTGAATAGGGCGATCTAGTCGCATGCTGTAGACCCGAAGCCGAGTGATCTAGCCATGGGCAGGCTGAAGCAGGGGTAAGACCTTGTGGAGGGCCGAACCCACCATGGTTGAAAACATGGGGGATGACCTGTGGCTAGGGGTGAAAGGCCAAACAAACTCGGTGATAGCTGGTTCTCCCCGAAATGCATTTAGGTGCAGCGTTGCATGTTCAGTCACGGAGGTAGAGCACTGGATGGGCGATGGGCCCAACAAGGTTACTGACCTCAGCCAAACTCCGAATGCCGTGACTCCAGAGTGCAGCAGTGAGACCACGGGGGATGAGCTTCGTGGTCGAAAGGGAAACAGCCCAGACCGCCGGCTAAGGCCCCTAATTCTGGACTAAGTGGTAAACGATGTGGGATCGCACAGACAGCCAGGAGGTTGGCTTAGAAGCAGCCACCCTTGAAAGAGTGCGTAACAGCTCACTGGTCGAGTGATCCTGCGCGGACAATGTAACGGGGCTCAAGTCCAGAGCCGAAGCCGCGGATTCACGCCTTGTGCGTGAGTGGTAGGGGAGCGTCGAACTTGCAGTGAAGCGGTCGTGTGAACGGTCGTGGAGCGGGTTCGAGTGAGAATCCTGGCATGAGTAGCGAAAGAGGGGTGAGAAACCCCTCCGCCGAATGACCAAGGGTTCCTGGGCAAGGCTAATCCGCCCAGGGTGAGTCGGGAGCTAAGGCGAGGCCGAGAGGCGTAGTCGATGCACAACCGGTTGATATTCCGGTACCAGCGTGTACGCGCCCAGCCCAATCTCGGGTACTAAGGGGCTGTCCTTCGGGACGAACCGACCAACCGAGTGAGGGTAACCGAAGAGGGACGCAGGAGGATAGGTGAACCCAGGCGTTGGTAGTCCTGGGGTAAGCGAGTAGGAGGTCGGCGATGAGAGTCGCCGGCATGACTCTGAGACGCGATGCCGAGCCGTATCAGGCGAAGTCACTGATTCCATGCTGCCGAGAAAATCTCAGCGGTGAGTTGACACGCTGCCCGTACCCCAAACCGACACAGGTGGTCAGGTAGAGAATACCAAGGCGATCGGGAGAACTGTGGTGAAGGAACTCGGCAAAATACATCCGTAACTTCGGGAGAAGGATGACCCTCGTAGGGTGATGGACTTCGCGTCCTGAGCTCGAGCGGGTCGCAGAGACCAGGGGAAAGCGACTGTTTACTAAAAACACAGCAGCGTGCGAAGTCGTAAGACGATGTATACGCTGTGACGCCTGCCCGGTGCCGGAAGGTTAATGGGAAAGGTTAGCCGTAAGGCGAAGCTTTGAACTGAAGCCCCGGTAAACGGCGGCCGTAACTATAACGGTCCTAAGGTAGCGAAATTCCTTGTCGGGTAAGTTCCGACCTGCACGAATGGCGTAACGACTTTCCTACTGTCTCCACCACAGGCCCGGCGAAATTGAAGTACGAGTAAAGATGCTCGTTAGCTGCAGCAGGACGGAAAGACCCCGTGGACCTTTACTATAGTTTGGTGTTGGGTTTTGGTGTGTATTGTGTAGGATAGGTGGGAGGCTTGGAAGCATTAGCGCTAGCTAGTGTGGAGCCACTGTTGAAATACCACCCTGTGCATACCGGGGCTCTAACCTCGGCCCGTTATCCGGGTCAGGAACAGCGCCAGATGGGTAGTTTGACTGGGGCGGTCGCCTCCTAAAGAGTAACGGAGGCGCGCAAAGGTTCCCTCAGCCTGGTTGGCAATCAGGCGTCGAGTGCAATGGCACAAGGGAGCTTGACTGCGAGACCTACAAGTCAAGCAGGTGCGAAAGCAGGCCATAGTGATCCGGCGGCTCCTTGTGGAAGGGCCGTCGCTCAACGGATAAAAGGTACCCCGGGGATAACAGGCTCATCTTCCCCAAGAGTCCATATCGACGGGAAGGTTTGGCACCTCGATGTCGGCTCATCGCATCCTGGGGCTGAAGCAGGTCCCA
>Ga0268386_10003905_pt1 | contig 10933 bp, 12 predicted proteins | sample RVTome_15_FD_200260 | JGI IMG/M metagenome (GOLD analysis project Ga0268386, IMG submission 200260) | Soil microbial communities from uranium-contaminated site in the Upper Colorado River Basin, Wyoming, United States - RVT150D86... ... | reverse complement strand
CCAGTGATGACCGTTCGACACGACGAGCGCATCGAATTCGTGCTGGCGGCCGCGGTCGGTCGTGATCTGCCACACGCCATCCTCGCGCCGTCGCGCATGAGTCACGGTAGTTTCGAGCTGGATGTGCGGCCACAGGCCAAAGCGGTCCGCGTAGGAACGGAAGTAGCGGTAGATGTCCTCGTGGCCGGGATAGTCGGGGATGTCCGCCGGCATCGGCAGGTCGCGGTACTCCATCATCCGCGTGTCGGTGTTGATGTGCAGCGACTCGTATGCGGCGGTCGCGCCGTACGTCTTGTTGGCGATACACCAGATCCCGCCGATGTGCGGCGTGCGCTCGAAGCAGGTGACCGGGACACCCTTGTCCCGCAGCGCCTTGATGACCGGGAGCCCGCAGGAGCCCGCGCCGATCACGCACACGCTTGGTAAGGCCCCGCTCATGCCGCCCCCGGAAGTCCGGCTCAAACCGAGAGTACGCCAGACAATTGTGGCTCCGAGCTGATTTTCACGAGCAGGCGGTCCTTCTCGGCCCAGATGCCCCCGAGCCAGGCCTGGAAGCGATCGCGGAACGCGGAATCGTTGGCGTAATCGCCCTCCGCCATCCATCCGTCGATGGCGCGCTTGCGGACGTCGACGACGACACGGGCGATCCGACCGCAGCACAGATCCCACAGGCTCGGTGTCCGCGCCCGATAGGCGATGGTGACGTCGAGCATCGAGTGCAGGATCCCGCCCATCGCGGACAGGACGAACGAGATGCCGCCGGCCCGAGGCGGCAGCAGCTCCCGGTAGGGCGAGCCGGTCTCGACGTGCTTGGCCTCGGTGAACCTGGTGCCCTCGACGAAGTTCATCACCGACGTCGGCATGCGCTGGAACCGCTCGCAGGCGCGGCGCGTCGCCTCGAGATCCTTGCCGCGCAGGTACGGATAGCGGGCGAGAAACGCGGACGAGTATCGCCGCATGAACGGAAAATCAAGCGCCCACCACGCGAGCCCGAGCAGCGGCACCCAGATCAGCTCGCGCTTGAGAAAGAACTTCAGGAACGGTATGCGGCGGTTGAAGATCGACTGCAGCACAAGGATATCGACCCACGACCGGTGATTCGACACGACCAGGTACCATTGCCGCGCCTCGAGTCCCTCGAGTCCTGCAACGCTCAGCGGCATCGAGCACATCATGCGAAAGATGGCGCCGTTGCCGGCGATCCAGCATTCGGCGAGTACCGTCAACGTGCGACTGGTCCACCGCCGCCACGCGGCTACCGGCACGAGCAGTTTCAGCGCCGCCACCAGAATCAGCGGGACGATCCAGAACGCGAGGTTGAGCCCCATCAGGATGATCGTGGCCGCTCCCTTGAGCCGTGATCCCTTGCGCTCGCTCACCCGCTGCCCCTCTGCCTGGACCAGCGGCCGATTATGCCTTTCCTCCCTCGGCAGCACTTGCTTTCGTGTGATTTCGTGTGGTTTCGTGGCCCTCCCGATACAGTCCCGACGTTCGGATGCGACCATGACACCACAATTGTCGGAGATCGAGGCGCGCGTCATCGGCTGCCTGATCGAGAAACAGATTGCGACGCCCGACCAGTATCCCCTCACACTGAATTCGCTCGTCGCGGCCTGCAACCAGAAGAGCAATCGTGACCCCGTGCTAGCGCTCGCGGAACACGACGTGCAGGCCGCGCTCGCCGCGCTGACGCGGCGCGACATGGTCCTCGAGAGATTCGGCCTCGGCGATCGGGTGGCGAAGTACCAGCAGCTCTTCTGCAACACGGAGTTCGGCTCGCTGCGCTTTTCCCCGCTGCAGACCGCCATCGTCTGCGAGCTGTTGCTGCGCGGCCCGCAGACACCCGGTGAGCTGCGGACACGTGCGGTGCGTCTTGCCGAGCTCAATGACCCGAACGAGGTCGAGACAGCACTCGACGATTTGACAACACGGCCCGACGGCCCGTACGTGGCAAGACTCCCGCGCGAGCCGGGACGGCGCGACTCACGCTACATGCAGCTCTTCACAGGTGCCGAGCCAGCGGCCGCCACCGAATTAGTGGATTCAGCCCCGTCCGCACATGTACCCGGAGCTGGTCGCCTCGAGTCCAGGGTCCAAGCGCTGGAGCAGGCGGTGGAGGAGCTGCGTCTCGAGTTGCGCGAGCTGCGTGGCCCCGGCCGCGATCAATAGCCCTTGCCGAGGTCGACCTCCGACAGCATGCGTTCGCCGGCCACGTAGCGACGCAGGTTCTCGCGGATGACCGCAATCCGCGCGTCGAGCCCGAGGTCGGAGTCCGACGAGACATGTGGGGTGATGATCACGTTCTGCATCTTCCAGAGCGGGCTCGTTGATGGCAGCGGCTCGGGGTCGGTCACGTCCAGCCCCGCGCCCGCAATGCGGCCGCTCCGGAGCGCGGCGACGAGATCCGCCTCCACGAGGCTGGCGCCGCGGCCGACGTTGATGAAATACGCGCCCGGCTTCGCCGCGGCGAAGAAAGCCGCATTGAAGAGGCCCGTCGTCTGCGGTGTGAGCGGCGTGGTGTTGACGATGAAGTCGGCATCGGCAGCCAGCTTGGAAAGCTCGTCGGGCAGCCCGACGTAGCTTACGAACTCCGGGCCCTCGCGACCCGTGGCGCGCGTCGCGGTCACGCGCATGCCGAGCGCATGCGCGCGGCGCGCGACCTCGGTGCCGATGCCGCCCAGGCCCACGACCAGCACGTTCTTGCCTTCGATCGTTACCATCCGGACCGACGACGGCGGCTCTTCGGTCCAGCGTCCTGCCGCGCGCTCCGGAATGAAGAACTGCAGCCCGCGTGCAAACGCCAGCATCATCGACATTACGTGCTCCGCCATCACCGGCCCGGAGACGCGCTGCATGTTCGTGAGCAGCAACCCGCGTTCGCGCAGCGCGGGGACCGAGACGCAGTCCTCGACCCCGGCCCAGAACACCTGCACCCATCTGAGCTTGGGCCCCGCCGCGAGCACTTCTTTCGAGCAGAAGCCGATGACGGCGTCGGCGTCGGCGGCCAGCCTGACAGCCTCCGCCTGGTTCGCTGCCGGGACGAGCTCCACACTCGGCGCGGCCGTCTGCAGCGTCGGCAGGAGCTGCGGCGAGCGGTTCCAGACCAGCACCTTGCGCGGCGGGGTCCAGCCTGGACGCTCGCGCACCGGAACCTTCGACTCCTCGAGACCGTAGCGCTCGACCAGCGAGACATTCGCATCCGTCGGTACAGGCGGCGGCTTCGGTACGTAATCGCGATAGGCCGTGGCCACCTCGCCTCCGGGTGCAACATATGCGGGGGCCTGCTCGCCCCCGGCACCGAGATGCCTGACGTATCGGTAGATCGCGCGCAGGTCCGCATCGGACATCGCCTGCAGGGCCGTCGACGGCATGGGCGGTCGCCGCGTCACTCGCGCATGAACCAGCCACGCTTCCTCGCTCAGCGCGCTCAGGAGCAATCTCAGGTTCGAGCCGTAGGTAGTGCCCCACGGGCCTTGGAACCCGACGCCGAGCCCGGTGAGCCAGAGCTCTTCCGGAACCTTCATTCCGTCCTGCATGAAGCGTGGCGTGTGACAGTCGTTACAGCTGCCGACCTCGATCAGATACTTGCCTCGCGCGATATCCGAGACGTCCGAGGATTCGCGCGCCCAGATGTTGTCGCCGCTGGTGCAAACGGCTGCCGCCGTCATCAGTGCCGCCACTCGGCGTAAGATCGCCATGATCGCCTCCCGATTCGAGATTCACATAGGGGCCGGCTCGAGTTACCGACGGCGGCCGACATTCTGCACGAGCGCCGGCGACTTGTATCCGTGCTGCTTTGGCGCGCCACGGTCGTGCGGTCGTATGATTCGCCCGACGGATGGCGCAGGCGCAGGAGGCCGGATTGATGAGCTATCTCATCTGGAAACTGATCCACGTACTCGGGGTCATCCTGTTCGTCGGGAACTTCCCCATCCTCGGAACGGGCTGGATCTTCTGGTCGATCGTATTGCTCACGATCTCCGGGGTCGCCTTCATGCGGCGCGTAGCACCGCTGCAGCGCCGGATGCATGCGCTTGCGGCCGCCGGCGCGCAGGTCGGCAAGCTCGATTGGCCGGGTTATCAGGTGCTATCGCGATCCTGGAACATCTGGGGAATGGTTGCGCTGGTGGCCCCCGCGGTTGCCGTCGTGCTGATGGTGTTGAAGCCGGCCCTGCCGGCTCCGTGATCGTCGATGCCTGATACATGCAACACCCCATCGTCGTTTCGCACGACAAGGCTGGTGCTGCGCAGGCCGCGTCTCGCCGATGCCCCGGTCATCTTCGAGCGTTACGCGAGCGACCCCGAGGTCACGCGTTTTCTTTCCTGGCCTCGGCACAGCACGGTAGCCGACACGCGCACGTTCATCGAGTTCAGCGACGCCGAATGGGCAAGCTGGCCGGCCGGACCGTATCTGGTGGAATCGCGCGATAACGTGCTGCTGGGCGGGACCGGGCTGGCCTTCGAAACGCCGGAGCGTGCCTCTACGGGTTATGTACTGGCTCGGGACGCCTGGGGCCTCGGCTACGCCAGCGAAGCGCTCGGCGGCATCGTCACCATCGCGCGCGCACTCGGCGTACGCCGTGTGCAGGCGCTGTGCCACGCGCAGCACCGCGCGTCGTGGCGCGTGCTGGAGAAGAATGGCTTCGCGCGCGAAGGCCTGCTGCGGCGGCATCTGGTGTTTCCGAACCTCGATCTGCGTATGCCCTGCGACGTCCTGAGCTACGCGCTCGTCCTCGCCTGACATGCCGATCGAGCTTCGCACGGTCCGGGCCGACATCACCACGCTCGCCGTGGACGCGATCGTCAACGCGGCGAACGCGTCGCTCCTCGGCGGCGGCGGCGTCGATGGCGCTATTCATAGCGCCGCCGGCCCGGAACTTCTGCGCGAATGCCGCACCCTCGGCGGCTGCGCGACAGGTGAAGCAAAACTGACGGCGGGCTATCGGCTACCGGCACGATACGTGATTCACACCGTCGGGCCCGTCTGGCAGGGCGGACAGGCGGGTGAAGCCAGCCTCCTCGTGTCCTGTTACCGCCGCTCGCTCGAGGTCGGCGCCCCGCACGGGATTGCGACGATCGCGTTTCCATGCATCAGCACCGGCGTGTACGGCTATCCGGCAGAGCCGGCCGCGAGGATCGCCGTGGCTACGGTCCGCGGCACGGCGCCCGCGTTGCCATCGATCAGCGAAGTCACCTTCTGCTGCTTCTCAGAAGCGGACATGCATATCTACACTGCGCTTCTAAGGGAATTCCGGTCCGGATGATGTACGCCCCGGGGAGGATCAATGTCCGTCGAACAACGTAATCGCGAGACCGCGCTCGCGGTCATGAAGGCGATCAGCGAAGGCAATTCGGAGTCGCTCTTCGGGATGTACGCGTCCAACGCACGGTTCTGGCAGGTCGGGAAGCACCTGAGCAGCGCCGGGTGGCATGACATGGAGGCCACCGGACGGATGGCCGCCAAGGTGTTCGCGCGGCTCGCGAGCCCGCCGAAGATGACCATACTGTCGACCACTGCCGAGGGCGATCGCGTGGCCGTCGAGGCAGAAAGCCACGGGCGTCTCGTCGATGGGCGCCCGTACGAGAACCAGTACCACTTCCTGCTGCGGTTCGACGCCGACGGCAAGGTCCTCGAGTTCAAGGAGTATCTCGACACGCTGTACGTGTTCGAGACCCTATACGACCGCAAGACCGATTTGTAGCGGTGCGGAGCGGCAGCCACGCGCATTGACAGGAGTCGACGATGAAAGAGCACGAAGCCCGCACGACCGTCATCGCACCGTCCGCGGCGCTCGCAAAGCTGCCGGGGCCGGGTGGCGCCAGATACGCGGAGCTCTTCGGGCACGGCACGCTATCGGTCGAGGTCTATGCGCCACGCGGTGAGGACAAGCAGGAGCCGCACACCCGGGACGAGCTCTACGTCGTGATCTCGGGCCGCGGCGAGTTCATGTACGGCGAACGCCGTGCGCCGTTCGGGCCCGGCGACCTGATCTTCGTGCCGGCGCATCTGCCGCATCGATTCGAGAACTTCACTGTCGACTTCGCCGCCTGGGTCGCCTTCTACGGCCCGGAAGGCGGCGAGCGGCCGTGAGCCAGCGCAATCAGGGGAGGCAGATGATGCGAAAGATTCCCGCCGCAATCGCAATCCTCATGGCGAGCGCATGCGATCGAAGCGCGTCGCCGACCAGGACACCCGAGCCATCGCCCGCGCCGGCCGTCGCGCCTGCGACGGATACACAGCCAACGTCGACTCCGACGTTCACCGACAGGGTGTGGCTGCGGGCGGACTCGGGGAGTGCGACGGGGGCGATGCAGATCTTCCTCAGCGACGGAACGCTGATCTCGGATTCCTGCTTCGAGACCTACCGTCTGTCGAGCTGGCGCCTCGACGGCAATCAGCTCGCGTGGAGCGAGGACGGGGTCGACATACGCGCGCGTGTCGTAAGTGTCGACGCCGGCGCGCTGATGCTCGGCGTGATGCTGCGCGGCGGCGAGGAACAACAACGATTCACCGCCGCGACGGTTCCCTACGTCTGTCCCGACATGCCGCGCTGACCGAATTTTCTGCGCAGGGCCTTGCGGACATACCAGGGCGCCGGAAAGCAAGGCCTTCCGGCGCCCAGATTGAGGGACATGATCGCCGTTTGATTGACCTGCTTCAGGCCTTGCGCTTCATCGGCTCCCGCGTACGGTCGTCGTCGTCCGTGCCGTATCCGCCGATCTGCCTGCCTTCCCAGTCGCCTACCTGGCGCTCCGCTTCCTCGCGCGTGATGCCATACGCTTCCTGGATGCGGCCTACGAGTATGTCGCGATTGCCGCTGATCACGTCGAGCTCGTCGTCCGTGAGCTTACCCCACTGCCTCTTGACCTGGCCCTTCGCCTGTTTCCAGTTTCCCTTGACCTGTTCCCAATTCATATGAAATCTCCTCATGCATGAAATGCACCGGCATGCCGGTCCTGCGGGATAGTTGCAAGCACCATGCCAGCCACCGCTTTTGCAGTTCCTCGCGCAGCATCGCGACATCCACGGCGATCGCGGATGTAGCATTTACGCATCGCGGGTAGGATCTACTATCGCGCGGTGGGTGCGCGACGGCGCAAAAACAATTGACCGAATCCGCGCCGCGCGATCAGAGAGAACGCGCGATGATTTCCTTGAGGACTTCGTTCGCCCCACCATAGATGCGCTGAACGCGTGCGTCCACGTAGAGCCGCGAGATCGGATATTCCTTCATGTATCCGTAGCCACCGAAGAGCTGCAGACACTCGTCGGCGACCTTGCTCTGCAGGTCGGTGAGCCACCACTTCGCCATCGAGGCGTCGACCGTGTCGAGCCGGCCTTCCCTCAACTTCACGATACAGTCGTCGATGAACACGCGCGCCACGTGCACCCAGGTCTTGACCTCGGCCAGCGTGAAGCGCGTGTTCTGCATCTCGAGCAGCGCCTTGCCGAAGGCCTTGCGGTGCCGCGTATAGTCGACGGTGAGCTCGAGCGCGTATTCCATCGCGGCCACGCCGCCGATCGCGAGCAGCGTGCGCTCGTACGGCAGGTCGTTCATCAACTGTGCGAAACCCTGCTCCTCGACGCCGCCCAGCAGGCAATCCGCCGGCACGCGTACGTCGTCGAAAAAGAGCTCGGCGGTGTCCCAGCCGTTCTGGCCGATCTTGTCGAGTACGCGCCCGACGCGATAGCCCGGCTGGTCACGGGTCTCCACCATGATGATCGAGATTCCCTTGGCGCGCTGCGCCGCATCGGTCTTGGCCACGACCGCGACCAGCCCCGCGTGATAGCCGTTCGAGATGAAGGTTTTCGAGCCCTTGATGACGTAGTGCCCGTCGTCGAGGTGCGCGCGGGTCTTGACTGCCTGCAGATCCGAGCCCGCGCCCGCCTCGGTCATCGCGATGGCGCCAACCAGCTCGCCGGTGGCCATGCGCGGCAGCCAGCGCTGCTTCTGTTCTTCGGTACCGTAGTTGAGCAGGTAGTGCGCGACGATGCTGTGCACCGAGTGGCCGAGGCTCGTGATGCCGCGGCGACTGAGCTCTTCGACCACGATCGCCTCGTGACGGACGTCGCCGCCGACGCCGCCGTAGCGATCGGGGATGTCCGTGCAGAGCAGCCCCACTTCCCCGGCCTTGTTCCACAGCTCGCGGTCGACGTGATGCTGCTCGCGGAAGCGCGCGTCGTGCGGCACGATCTCGCTCTCGACGAAGCGGCGCGCCGCGTCGCGGAACAGCTCCAGCTCCTCGTCCATCCACGGCGATCGATAGGCGGCCACGCTGGTCACCTCAGCCGTAGCCCATGACGGCCTTGACTTCGAGGAACTCCTCCAGTCCGAAGGCGCCCCACTCGCGACCTAGGCCGGACTGCTTGTAACCGCCGAACGGCGCGGCGGTGTCGAGCCCGTGGCCGTTGAGATGGACGTTGCCGGCGCGGATGCGACGCGCAACTGCGCGCGCGTGATCGAGGTCGCCCGATGACACGTATGCCGACAGCCCGTACGGCGTGTCGTTTGCGATGCGGATCGCCTCCTCCTCGTCGGTGTAGGGCAGGATGCAGAGCACGGGACCAAAGATCTCTTCGCGCGCGACGGTCATGTTGTTGGTCACGCCGCTGAAGATCGTCGGGCGCGTGTAGAACCCGCGCCGCAGCCCCTCCGGGCGTCCCGGACCTCCTGCGATCACGCGCGCGCCCTCCTTGATCCCGGTCTCGATCAGTCCCTGCACCCGCCGCCACTGCGTCCCGCTCGCCTGCGGACCCATGGTCGAGGCTGGATCGAGCGGATCGCCCACCTTGACCCTGGCGAGAGCCGCAAGCGCGACCTGCTCGACCTCCGCCATCCGCAGCGACGGCACGAGCATGCGCGACGGCGCGTTGCAGCTCTGCCCGGTGTTCAACATCATCGATGCGACGCCGTGACCAACGGCCTTACGGAAGTCGGCATCGTCGAGCAGGATGTTGGGCGACTTGCCTCCGAGCTCGAGCGCGACTTTCTTGACCGTGTCCGCCGCCGCCTTGTCCACCAGGATTCCGGCGCGCGTCGACCCGGTGAAGGAGATCATGTCGATGCCGGGGTGCGCGGCGAGCGCCGCGCCGACCGTGGGTCCGTCGCCGTTCACGAGGTTGAAAACGCCCTTCGGCACGCCCGCCTCGTGCAGGATCTCCGCGATCACCAGCGCCGACAACGGCGCCATTTCGCTCGGTTTGAGCACCATGGTGCAGCCGGCGGCGAGCGCGGGCGCGACCTTGCAGGCGATCTGGTTCGCCGGCCAGTTCCAGGGCGTGATCATGCCGACGACGCCGATTGGCTCGCGCACGATTCGGGTAGCGCCCTGAGCGCGCTCGAACTCGAACGCCGCGAGGACGTCCATTGCCACCTTGAAATGACCGGCCGCCGAAGGCGCCTGCATCGGACGCGACACCGTCGCGAGGGGCGCGCCCATCTCCTCGGTGATCGCCTGCGCCAGGTCGTCGAGCCGCTGCTTGCAGGCGTCGATGACCCGTCCGAGCACAGTGATCCGTTCTTCGCGGCTGGTGCGCGACCAGCCGTCGAAAGCCCGGCGTGCCGCGGCGACGGCCCGATCGACGTCGGTGCGATCCCCCAGCGATATGACCGCGGTAACAGCCTCGGTCGCCGGATTGATGACCTCGAACGATCGCGCCGCCGCGGGGCCTATCCACGCGCCGTCGATATAGAACCTGCGATACTCATGCATGCCGCACGACCCCCTCCGTCGTCGATCGGATAATGCCGACGAGAATAGCGCAACGCCCGCATGAATCCATCAGCCGCCTCACCGCTCGCGCGATCGCTGGCCGCCGTAGTCGTGGCGCTGCCCATTCTCGCTGTCGCGGCCACTCCTTGCGACGTGCTTCTGACCGCGCAGGCCAACGAAGCACAGGTTCTATCCAGCATCGCCGTCGAGGCGCGCGACGGACTGCCGGCGCACTGCCGGGTGCGCGGCGTGATCGTCCCGGCGATCAACTTCGAGCTTCGGCTGCCGATCGAGGACTGGAACGGCAAGTTCTACATGGCCGGTTGCGGCGGATTCTGCGGGCGGCTCGACATCGAGCGCGCGGGTTTTGCCAATTCGATGAATCACGGGCTCGCGCGCGGCTACGCCGCGGCGACCATGGACGGCGGTCACTGGGGCAGCGGGGTGACCGACGGTCACTGGGCGCTGAACGATCGCATCGGCGAGACGGACTGGGCGTGGCGGGCCGTTACCGAGACCGCGCGCGTGGCGAAGACTCTGTTGCAGGCGTACTACGGCAGGCCGCAGTCGCGCGCTTACTTCGCCGGCTGCTCCACCGGCGGTCGCATGGCGTTGATGGAGGCGCAGCGTTTCCCAGCCGACTTCGACGGCATCATCGCTGGCGCGCCGGCGCTCGATTACACGGGCCTGGTCGCCACGCATTTCGCCTGGGTCACGCAGGCCAATCGGCGCGACGACGGCAGGGAGATCCTTGCGCGCGGCAAGGTTGCGGACATTGAGACCGCCGTGCTCGAGGCCTGCGACGCGCTCGACGGCGCGCGCGATGGGTTGATCGACGATCCCCGGCGCTGCGACTGGCAGCCGGCCGCGCTCGCCTGCGCCCCGAAAAAAAATGGCTCAGAGCCAATTTCCGAGCCGAGCGACGGAGGCAAATCCGGGGCTGAGCCGCGTTCCGCGTGTCTCGAGCCCGAAGAGGTCGCGGTACTCGAGAAATGGTATGGCGGCGCGCGCGACTCGCAGGGCTTGCAGCTCTATCCTGGCGGCGTGCCGCGTGGCTCGGAGCCGTATTGGCCGATGTGGCTCACCGGTGCGCCAGGCACGCGCACTCCGCCGCTCGTGCCGCTCTTCGCGCGCGACTTCCTGCGCTACATGGCCTTCGCGCACGATCCGGGCGAGAGCTACGACACGGACGACTTCGACTTCGATCGCGACCCGGCCA
>Ga0268386_10003904_pt1 | contig 10936 bp, 7 predicted proteins | sample RVTome_15_FD_200260 | JGI IMG/M metagenome (GOLD analysis project Ga0268386, IMG submission 200260) | Soil microbial communities from uranium-contaminated site in the Upper Colorado River Basin, Wyoming, United States - RVT150D86... ... | reverse complement strand
CGGCAGCTCACTTTCGAAGGAACGAACGCGACACCGAGCTGGGGTCCGGCGCCACGTTAGAGTTCCTGGTTGCCGGCGATCCTTCGTCTCACTCGCGAACGGCGACGATCTCGAAGGCGAGTCCGATCTCCTGCTTGGTCTTCACCGACCCGCCGACGGCGGAGATTTGAGGAACCCCCCAGTTCTTGCTCTCGAGCTCCATCTCGCCCTTCGCGGTGAGCCTACCCTCGGCGACGTCGAGGGTCAGGGGGACTTCGACGGGCTCGGTGACGCCGCGAAGACTCAACGTCCCTCGAAGCTTCAGACGGTGGTTCGCTTCCCCGGACTTCTCGACCCGGACCTCGGTGGACTCGAAAACGATCTTGGGGTTCTCCGGAAGAGCGAGCGCCTGGGTCTCCATGTCGGACTGGACCTGAGCGCGATCCTCCTCACTCAGCTCCTCGTCGGCGACGGTAAGCGAAGCGGCGTCGATCTCGAGGACGAAGCGCGAGCTGGCGGGCGCCTCCGAATCCCACTCGACACGACCCGCGATCCCCTTCGCTTCGATATCGTGCTCGTGCCCGAACATCTTGAAGAGGCCCGCGGTCCCCACGTGGACCGTCATCCGGCTCTCCTCGGCCACGACCCGGTAGGCGACGGGCACCGGCACCGCGACCCCGGCAAGAACCGCGATCCAGATGAGCATTGCTCCCCTCCTCGAGCCATGTTAGCGCCGAAGGCGGAGCGGACCTGTGAACCGCTACGCAATCAATCGCCCTTCTGGTAAGTCCCGATGAGCTCGGCCCCTCCGAGAACGTGTCCCTCGATCGCCTTCAACAGCTGCGCCCGCGCGGGAAGTCCGAGATTGGAAAGCCGGGTATCGAGGGCGTAGAGCTTGTGGAAGTAGCGATGCCTTCCGATGGGCGGGCACGGCCCGCCGTAGCCGGTGCGCCTCCAGTCGTTCCGGCCGGCGAGCGTACCGTCGGGCAGGCGATCCAGGGGGACAGCCTCCTCGAGCCCGCGAACGTCCGCGGGAATGTCGTAAAGAATCCAATGCACCCAGGTCATCTTCGGCGCTTGCGGATCGGGGGCATCCGGATCCTCCACCAGGAGGGTGAGGCTTTCCGTTCCCGGGGGCGGGTTCGTCCACGAAAGAGGCGGGGAAACGTCCTCACCCTCGCAGGTGTATCGCCGCGGAATCTTCCCCAAGTGCTCGAACGCCGTACTGGACAATCGGAGAGCCATTTTGTGATCCTCCTCATTCTTTGGCGGCAATTCGGGCGTAGAATGCGGCTCCTCCCCGCGTGCCGAAAGGATCCGAGGTATCGTGACGACTATCGAGTCTTCCGCCACCCACACGTCCCCGCGCCGCGTCGACTTCATCGAAGGCTACCACGTCCGCCTTCGCGCCGCCCTGAACCGCGGTGAGGGCAGGCTCATGACTTTGTCCCAGGGCGGGGCCTATGTGGCCACCGAACTGAGTCTGCTTCCTCAGGCCCAGCTTTCGGTGGCTGTCGAGATTCCCGAGCTCACCCGCATCGTGGAGGTCGAGGCCGTCGTCGCCTGGGAGAATCGCGGGCCCCGAAGGCCCTCGACCGCCCAACCCGACGGCTACGGTCTGCGATTCATTCGAGTCCCCACCGTTTCCGCGGAAGCCATTCAGTGGCTCCTTCATCGGGAAGAGCGCAGAAGCCGCGACAACCCGGCCAGCACCCAGTCGCTCTCGTCCCGGCAAGTCCGCGAGATGATGGAGCGCGCCGAACAGCAGTTCGGGCTCGAGGCCGCGAACGTCCACCGTCCGACGAACCCTTTCGAGGAGCCCGAGGGACCGCCTCATCGGCTCGAGCCGTCGGTCCTCAAGGCGCGCGCTCCACGAGCGCCGGGAGTCTTCGTTCTCGGATACGACCGGGCCGTGGGCGCGCGGGTCGGCCGCGCCGACGACGACCTGCGGGAGTGTCTCTCCGCGTTCGTCGGCCACTACGCCTACTTCTACTTCGAGGTGGTCCCGGCGTCGAGAGACCGATTCCACAAGGAGTGCGAGCTGTTCCACGATCTCGGAGGAGACCTGGGCCAGCTGGACAACCCCGATCATCCGGTGGCGCCGCCGAGGGGAAAGCTCGAGTGCTCGCTCTGCGTTAAGGGGCTCTTCACCCGGTGACCGCGCCGAGCGAAGCCGAAGCGACGAGCTTCGCGTACTTCGCCAGAACCCCCGTTCGATAGCGGGGCTCCTTCGGCTGGAACGAGCTTCGCCGCGCCTCGAGATCAGCGTCGACGTCTATGGTTCGGGATTCGACGTCGAGCATGATCCGGTCGCCGTCGCGCACCAGGGCGATGGGCCCGGCCTCCGCGGCTTCAGGAGCGATATGTCCCACCATGAACCCGTGGGTCGCGCCGCTGAACCGCCCATCGGTGACCAGGACCACCGAGTCTCCGAGCCCCCGGCCGACGATGGCGCCGGTGACAGCGAGCATCTCCCGCATGCCCGGCCCGCCCCTGGGACCCTCCCAGCGGATGACGACCACGTCGCCCTCCTGAATCTTCCCCGCCTGGACCGCCGCGAACGCCTCCTCCTCGGAGTCGAAGACCCGCGCCGGACCCTCGTGGTGCATGCGATCGTGGCCCGCGAGCTTGACCACCGCGCCCTCGGGCGCGAGCGAGCCCCGCAGGATGGCGATGCCGCCTCGCGGCTTGATCGGAGACGAGAGCGGGCGGATCACTTCCTGACCTGCCGTCTCGCTGGCGCTCGCGCCTTCCTCGGCGAGAGTCTTCCCGCTGACCGTGGGAGCGTCGTTCAGAAGCCCGCCGTCGAAGAGTCGTTTGACCAGGAGACGAAGGCCGCCGGCGCGATCGACGTCGGGCGCGGTGAAGCGTCCGCCGGGCTTGAGGTCGGCGATGACCGGCGTCCTCGCGGAGACGCGATCGAAGTCCTCGAGGGTGAGTTCGACTCCCGCCTCGCGGGCGATGGCCAGGAGGTGAAGAACCGCGTTCGTCGAGCCCGCGGTCGCGGCGACGGAGGCGACGGCGTTCTCGAGCGCCGTTCTGGTGATGATGCGACGCGCGGTGGTGCCCCGCCTCACCAGATCGAGGACCATGGCGCCGCTGCGGTGCGCGGCGTCCTTCTTCCGCGGGTCGGTCGCGGGAATATCGTTGACTCCCATCGGCGAGATGCCGAGAACGGTCATCGCCGTCGACATGGTGTTGGCGGTGAACTGCCCCCCGCAGGCGCCCGCTCCGGGACAGGCGGCGCCCTCGAGCGATTGAAGGTCCTTCTCCGTCATGAGGCCCGCGGCACAGGCGCCCACCCCCTCGAAGACGTCCTGGATGGTGACGTCCTTCCCCTGGAAGCGGCCCGGGAGAATGGAGCCTCCGTAGATCATGAGCGACGGAAGGTCGAGCCTCGCGAGAGCCATCACCGTCCCCGGGATCGTCTTGTCGCACCCGGAGATCGCGACCACGGCGTCCAGGAGGTGACCGTTCACCACGAGCTCGATGGAGTCGGCGACGATCTCGCGGGACACGAGAGAGGACCGCATGCCCTCGGTGCCCATGGCGATTCCATCGGAGACGACGACGGTGTTGAACTCCAGGGGCGTTCCGCCGGCATCGCGAATCCCCTGCTTCACGTGGACCGCGAGCTCGCGAAGATGGACGTTGCAGGGAGTGACCTCCGTCCAGGTGTTGGCCACGGCGACGAGCGGCTTTTCCAGATCCGCGTCGGTGAGGCCCATGGCCTTGAGCATCGCCCTCGCCGGTGCCCGCGAGATTCCTGTCTTGATGGCGTCGCTTCGCATTCGCGGATGATATCATTCCCCGATCGAGCGTCCTCGCTCGGAAGAGGGGTCGTCGTGAAAAAATATCTATTTCCAATATTGCTCGCGGCGTCGCTCGGCGCGACAGCCCAGCAGACGAAATCCTTCACCCTCGAGGAGATCCTGAGCTCCCCGTTTCCCGCGGATCTGGTGTCGGCCCCCGGTGAGGGGGCGTTCGCCTGGACCCAGAACGAGCGGGGTCTCCGGAGCCTTTGGGTTGCCTGGGCCCCCGAGTATCGCGCGCGCGCCCTCTTTCGCGACGAGAGGGACGAGGGCCAGGAGCTGACCCAGCTTGCGTTCGGCCCCGGGGCGGCGGCCATCGTGTTCGTCCGCGGCGGAGCTCCGAACCGCTCCGGCGACATCCCGAATCCGGTGAGCGATCCCGGCGGCGCTTCGCAGTCGATCTGGATCGCGCGCACCGAGGGCAACGGGGAACCGCGGCGGATCGGCGAAGGAGAGGAGCCGCGCATCTCTCCCGACGGGAAGACGGTCGCCTTCGTCAACGAGGGGAGAATCTGGACCGCACCCGCCGAAGGAGAGGGCGAGGCGAAAGAGCTCGCGAAGACCCGCGGGGGCGCAGGCTCGCTCCGCTGGTCGCCCGAGGGGGGAAGGCTCGCGTTCGTGAGCGCGCGGGGCGACCACTCGTTCATCGGAGTCTATTCGTTCGCGGACAAGACGGTTCGCTACATGGACCCGGGCCTCGGAAGCGACGCCGAGCCCGCCTGGTCTCCCGACGGAACCCGCCTCGCGTTTCTTCGATCCCCGAACGAGCGAACGGTGCTCCCCTTCATTCCCCAGCGCTCCGCTCTTCCCTGGTCCATCCGAATCGCCGACGCCGAGACCGGAAAGGGACGGCTCCTCTTCCGCGCGGACGAGGGAACGGGGAGCGCCTTTCGGGGAGTGGACGCGGAGAACCAGATCCTGTGGGCGAAAGGGGATCGCCTCGTCTTCCCCTGGGAGAAAAACGGCTGGACGCAGCTGTACTCCATCGCGACGAGCGGAGCCGCGCCGACGCTCCTGACGCCGGGCGAATTCGAGGTAGAGCACGCGGGGCTCTCACACGACGGAAGCCACGTCGTTTTCTCCTCGAACCAGGACGACATCGATCGAAGGCACCTGTGGCGGGTGTCGGTGGCCGCCGGTCCGCCGGAAGCGATCACCAGCGGGAAGGGTCTCGAGTGGTCGCCGGTCGAAGCCGGCGACGGAAGCGCCCTCGCGTTCCTCTCGTCCGACGCGAAGCGGCCGGCACAAGCGATGGTGAAGGTGGGCGACGAAGCTCCGCGGGCCCTGGCACCGGAGACGCTTCCCCGGGGTTTCCCTAGCCACGCCCTCGTCGAGCCGGAGGTGGTGGTCATTTCCGCCTCCGACGGAATGCGCATCCACGCGCAGCTCTTCCTACCGAAAGACCATCGTCCCGGCGAGCGCCACAAGGCGGCGATCTTCTTTCACGGAGGCTCGCGCCGTCAGATGCTTCTCGGCTGGCACTACATGTACTACTACCACAACAGCTACGCGATGAATCAGTACCTCGCGAGCCGGGGCTACGTGGTGCTCTCGGTGAACTACCGGAGCGGCATCGGTTACGGGCTCGACTTTCGTGAAGCCCTCGACTACGGCGCCGACGGCGCGAGCGAGTTCCGGGACGTGGTCGGGGCCGGTCTCTACCTGAGGAGCCGCGACGACGTCGATCCCGACCGCATCGCGCTCTGGGGCGGGTCTTACGGCGGATATCTCACCGCGCTCGGCCTAGCCCGCGCCTCCGACCTCTTCGCCGCCGGGGTGGACCTGCACGGCGTTCACGACTGGAACGTGGTCATCCGGAACTTCGTGCCGAGCTACCAGGCGGAAAAGCAGGTCGAGGTCGCCCGTCGCGCCTACGAATCCTCCCCCATGGCGTCGATCGCGAGCTGGCGATCTCCCGTGCTTCTCATCCATGGCGACGACGACCGCAACGTGCCGTTCAGCGAGTCGGTGGATCTGGCGGAAGCGCTCGCGAAGCAGGGAGTCGATTACGAGGAGCTCGTTTTTCCCGACGACGTCCACGACTTCCTTCTGCACGAAAACTGGCTCGCAGCGTTCGTGGCCTCGGCCGACTTCCTGGATCGGAAGCTCGGATCGAGAGCGCCCGCGACGAACCAACCCTGAGAAACGGAGATCCTCATGAACGTCTTTCTTCTCGCGGCACTCGCCGCGCTTTCGAGCCTCTCGTTATCGGGGCTGAAGGAACCGGTCGAGATCCTGGTCGATCGCTGGGGAGTCGCCCATATCTACGCAACGAACGAGCACGACCTGTTCTTCGCTCAGGGCTACACCGCCGCCCGCGATCGCATGTTCCAGTTCGAGATCTGGAGACGGCAGGCGACGGGAACGGTGGCGGAGATTCTCGGACGAAGAGAGCTCAACCGCGACATCGGCGCGAGACTCCATCGATTCCGGAAGGACATGAAACAGGAGCTCGCCCACTATCACCCCAGAGGCGAGCTCATCATCACCTCCTTCGTCGAAGGCATCAACGCGGCTATCGCCGAGACCGAGAAGGACCCGTCGCTTCTTCCTCTGGAGTTCGAGCTTCTGGGTATCAAGCCGGGAAAGTGGACCCCCGAGGTCGTGGTCTCGCGGCATCAAGGCCTCCTTTCGAACGCGACCGAGGAGCTCGAGATCGCGATGGCCGTCGCCGCCATCGGAGCGGACAAGGTGCGCGAGCTCGACTGGTACCGGCCGGGCCGTCCCGAGCTGGCTCTCGACCCCGCGATCGACGGATCTCTGCTCAAGGAGGAGATCCTCGCGATCTACCGCGCTTTTCGCGAGCCCATCTCCTTCCGGCCCGAGGACGTGGTCCCCGCGCACCGCAGCGCCACGACGAGCTACGAGCGGCTGGCGGAGACGATGACGACCACTCTCCCCACCGGTGACGGCAGCGACGAGATCGGAAGCAACAACTGGGTGGTCGGGGGCGTACTGACGCAGACCGGCTTCCCCTACGTCGTCAACGATCCCCACCGCGCGCTCGCCGCGCCGTCGCTCCGCTACTTCGTCCATCTCTCGGCGCCGGGATGGAACGTCATCGGCGGGGGCGAGCCCGTCCTTCCCGGAATCTCCATCGGGCACAACGAGCACGGGGGCTGGGGCCTCACCATCTTCGGCCAGGACAACGAGGACCTCTACGTTTACGACACGAACCCCGCGAACCCGAATCAGTACCGCTATCTCGGCGGCTGGGACGACATGCAGGTTCTCGAAGAGACCATCCCGATCGAAGGAGAGTCTCCGGAGACCGTCGAGCTCAAGTACACCCGCCACGGTCCGGTTCTCTACGAAGACCTCCAGCACCGCAAGGCCTACGCGCTTCGCGCCGCCTGGTTGGAAATCGGCTCCTCGCCCTACCTCGCGAGCCTTCGCATGAACCAGGCGAGAACCTGGGAAGAGTTCGCCGAAGCCTGCACCTACAGCCGCATCCCCGCGGAGAACATGATCTGGGGGGACGTGCAGAAGAATATCGGGTACCACGCCGTCGGCATCTCGCCCATCCGCCGCAACTGGAGCGGCCTCGTCCCCGTTCCCGGGGACGGACGCTACGAGTGGGAGGGCTACCTTCCGATTCAAGCCCTCCCCAAGGCGAAGAACCCGGAGAAGGGATACTGGGGAACCGCGAACAACTTCATGGTGCCCGACGACTTCGCCTATCCCGAGGCGCTGCACTGGGAGTGGGGCGACGAGATGCGGGGCCTCCGTGTGGACGAGCTCCTCTCCTCGGGACGCCGCTTCACTCTCGTCGACATGATGGAGTTCCAGCACGATGAGCTTTCGGTCCCGGCGCGAAACCTGGTGCCGCTCCTCCGGCACCTCGAGCTCTCCGATCTTCCATCACAGGGCTCGCGCGAGGCGCTGTCGAAGCTCCGCGACTGGGACTTCGTGCTCTCGAAGGAATCCATCGCCGCCTCGATTTACGTGAGCTTCGAAAGACGACTCCTGGAGAACGTGAAAGCGAAAGTGGTGCCCGAAGCGGGGCAGAAACTGCTGGGCCGCCCGAACAAGAAGAGACTCATCGACTGGCTCGCCGCTCCCGACGGCCGCTTCGGAGAGGACCCCATCGCGGGAAGGGACGCGGTGCTGAACGCGAGCCTGGAGGAGGCGGTGGCCCAGCTCACCGAGCGGCTGGGAGCGGACATGAACGACTGGCGCTACGGACAGGAGAAGTTCAAGCACGTCCTCATTCGCCATCCCTTGAGCGCCGCGGTATCGGAAGAGATCCGGACGAAGCTCGACGTCGGACCGGCGCCCCGCGGGGGCAACGACTCCACCCTCAACAACACCGGCAGCGGGGACAACCAGACCTCGGGCGCCACGTTCCGCGTGGCTCTGGACGTCGCCGACTGGGACAACTCGGTAGCCACGAGTTCCCCCGGGCAATCGGGAGATCCCGAGAGCCCGCACTATCGCGACCTGTTCCAACTCTGGGCGAGGCACCAGTACTTCCCGCTCTTTTTCTCGAGAGAGAAGATCGAGTCGGTCACCGAGAACCGGTACGTTCTCGAGCCGGCGGGAGCGACCGATCGATAGCCGCATGCAGCCTCGCCGGCCGCCGGTGGCGAAGAGGATCCCGAAGCGGCTCGAAATCCACGGCCACGTGCGCCACGACCCCTACCACTGGCTCAACCGCCGCGACGATCCCGAGGTCCTCGACTACCTCCGCGCGGAGAACGCCTACACCGAAGAAGTGATGGCCGGCACTCGGGACCTGCAGGAAACGATATTCCGCGAGATCACCGCCCGCATCGACCCCGACGACAGTTCCGTGCCTTACCGCAGGGAGGGTTACTACCACTACCATCGGTACGAGCCGGGCAAGGAGTACGCGCTCCATTGCCGCCGGAAAAGAACCCTCGAGGCGCCGGAAGAGATTCTGCTCGATGGCAACGAGCTCGCCCGGGGACACCAGTTCTTCTCGCTGCGCTTTTCCGATATGAGCCCCGATCAGAAGCTCGCCGCCTTCGGCGTCGACACCCGCGGCCGGCGCATTCACATCGTGCGATTCAAGGACCTTCTGAGCGGAGAGCTCCTCGATGACGTCCTCTCCGAGGTGACGGGGAACGCCGTCTTCGCCGCGGACAACCGCACGGTCTTCTACACCAAGCAGCATCCCGAGACGCTGCGCTCCTATCAGGTCTTTCGCCATCGACTTTCGACCGACCCGCGCGAGGACGTCCTGGTCTACGAAGAGAAGGACGAAGCCTTTCACCTGAGGCTCTCCCGCACGCGGTCGCGGAAGTTTCTGGTGGTGGTCTCGGCGCACGTCGTCACCACCGAGTACCGCATCCTCGAAGCCGACGACCCCGAGGGGGAGCTCCGCGTCCTCGTGCCTCGCGAGCACAATCACGAGTACTCCGCGCGGCATCACGGAAACCACTTCTTCATTCTCACCAACAAAGGCGCTCCGGGCTTCCGGCTGGTGATAGCTCCGGCGGAAGCGCCGGCGATCGGCAACTGGGAAGAGGTCGTTCCCCACCGCGAGGGAGTGATCCTGGAGGACGTCGAGGTCTTTCGCGATTTTCTCGTGGTGGTCGAACGGCGCGAAGGCCTCAGGCGAATTCGCGTCATCCGCGGGGATGGCGGAAGCGAGCACGAGATCGCCTTCGACGAGCCCGCTTACGCCGTCGGACTCCAGGACAACTACGAGACCGACACCGACGTGGTTCGCTTCGCCTATAGCTCGCTCGCGACCCCGCCTTCGATCTACGACTACGACATGAGGACCCGGGAGAGAAAGCTCCTGAAGCGAGACCGGGTCGGCGGCGGCTTCGATCCCTCCAGCTACGTCACCGAGCGGCGCTTCGCCGAAGCGAAAGACGGCGCGCGCATTCCCATCTCCCTCGTCCACCGCCGCGACCTCGAGGCCCGCGACCAGGCGCCCCTGGTCCTCTACGGCTACGGCGCTTACGGGATCATCCACGACGCGGGCTTCTCCCTCGAGACGGTGAGTCTCCTCGACCGGGGATTCGTCTTCGCCATCGCCCACGTTCGCGGAAGCGAGATTCTCGGTCGGCCCTGGTACGACGGCGGCCGGCTCCTCCGGAAGAAGAACACCTTCACCGATTTCATCACGTGCGCCGAGCACCTCGTGGAGAACGGCTACGGGCATCGGTTGAAGATCGCGGCGCTCGGAGCGAGCGCCGGCGGTCTCCTGGTGGGCGCGGTATTGAACCTGCGCCCTCCCGACCTGTTCCGGGTCGCGGTGACCCATGTGCCCTTCGTCGACATCGTCACCACGATGCTCGACGACAGCCTTCCGCTGACGACGGCTGAGTATGAAGAGTGGGGCGACCCGAGGGTGAAGGAGTACTACGATTACATGCTCTCCTACTCCCCGTACGACAACGTGGAAGCAAAGGTGTACCCGCACCTTCTGGTGACCACGGGCCTCAACGACTCCCAGGTGCAGTACTGGGAGCCGGCGAAATGGGTGGCGAAGCTTCGAGCGACGAAGATCGGCGGCGAGCGGCTGCTGCTGAAGACCAACATGGACGCGGGGCACCACGGACCTTCCGGACGATATCGCCATCACCGGGAGACCGCCCTCGACTACGCGTTTCTCCTCGACGTCCTGGACGTCCCGAACCGGGAGAACCCGGGCCGGTAGCATGCCGGTTCGGCATCCCGCGCTCGAGAAGACGGACCACCGGCCCTGGCCTCTTCCGCGATCGCCCTGGGTGATGGCCATGAGCTGGCGGGATCTGGCCTTCCTCCACTGGCCGGTGAGCGCGGGTCTGCTGAGAGAGAAGATTCCCGCGAGCCTGACGCTGGACACGTTCGGGAACGAGGCGTTCCTCGGCGTGGTGCCCTTCCACATGACGGGGGTCCGGCCGCGGTGGGCTCCTCCCTTGCCGGGAGTCTCGTCGTTCGTCGAGTTGAACGTGCGGACCTACGTGGTGGCTGAGGGAAAGCCCGGCGTCTGGTTCTTCAGCCTGGACGCCACGAGCCGGCTCGCGGTGAGGGGCGCGCGCCGTTTCTTCCATCTCCCCTACTTCGACGCGCGCATGTCGTCGTCGCGGGAGGACGGCTTCGTCCACTACCTGTGCGAGAGAATCCACCGCGGTGCTCCCCGGGCGGGATTCGTCGCTCGCTATCGCGGCACCGGAAGTGCGCGCGGC
>Ga0268386_10003903_pt1 | contig 10936 bp, 9 predicted proteins | sample RVTome_15_FD_200260 | JGI IMG/M metagenome (GOLD analysis project Ga0268386, IMG submission 200260) | Soil microbial communities from uranium-contaminated site in the Upper Colorado River Basin, Wyoming, United States - RVT150D86... ... | reverse complement strand
TCTTACTCCGGACGGCGGCCCAAGCCACCTCCTGCAGGGTCGCCCGCAGCCAGGTGGCTCCCTTGCCCGTGGTCGTGTTTTGCCGCTTCCCCGCGCTCTCATGATTGCCGGGACAGAGGCGCGCCCAGGACGCGAAGTGCGCCGGCGTGGGGAAGCAGCTCATGTCGACACCCGTTTCGGCGAGGATGGCTTGCGCCGCGCGCGCGGCCACGCCGGGCATGGTCTGGACGAGCGCGGCGGTGTCGGCAAAGGGCGCCATGGCCGTCTCGATGCGGGCCTGGAGGGTGGCCAGGTGGGCGTCCAGCGCATCGATCAGCGACAAGTGCTGTTGGAGCAGGAAGGCGTAGTGCGGGGTGAGACGACCCCCGAGCGCCTCGCGGAGCGCGGCGCGCTTTTTCCGGAGCAGCCCCTGCGCATACTCGGCGAGCTGGTCCGGGTCATCGATGCCGGCACTCAGCGCCTCGAGAATCGCGCGGCCGGTCTTGCCCATGAGGTCCGTGACGACACAGCCGATCTTGATCTGCGCGAGCTCGAGCGTCTTCTCGATCCGATTGACGTGGTGGCCCCGCTCTCGGATGAGCGCTTTGCGCAGGCGCGTCAAATCACGCAGATCGCGCACCGCGCGGGGCGGCACGAAACTGCCGCGCAGCAAGCCGCATTCGAGCAACTGCGCCAGCCACTCACAGTCCTTCACATCCGTCTTGCGGCCCGGCACCATCTTCACGTGCCGGGCGTTCACCAGAACTACCTGCGCGAGGCCCTCGAGCGCGGCATACACTGGCCGCCAGTACACGCCCGTGGACTCCATCGCCACGTCGGTGACGCCATGGCCGATCAGCCAGTCGGTCAGTTCTCGCAGCGCGCGCGTCGTGGTGGCGAAGGTCTTCGTCTCGCCGCGGCGCTCCCCAGGCCGCGGCCCGGGCACCCGCACGCCGGCCACCACCGTCGCTTTGTGCACGTCGAGGCCCGCACACCGCGCGTTCACGATGTCCATGGCGCCACCCTTCCGGAGGGAGCAGGGCGTTTATGGGTGAAGAATTTCCTGATGCGTGATCACAGCGCCAGCGCTGTGTCGACACGATGGGGTACCTCGAAACGCCCCGGGTCAGGTTCCGCGTCGGGCTTTGTCGGCACCATTAACGCGCGCGACCTCTGCACCCTCACGCACGAGAGCATACGAAGTTTCAGCGGGACGGGGAGTGGCGATAGCCACATGCTGGGTTCCGCGGAAACGTCCGCGGCCTCTGTCGCCCGCGCGCGAGCGCGGTGGTACAGCGCCTCCCGGGCAGCGTCGAGCGCCCTGATGAGCAGCGCCCCGACCTCGGGCGCCAGGCGACCCCGGACCGTGACCGTGCCGTCTTCATCCTGATACACGTGCAGGGCGCGGAGCTTGTGCTGGATCTCGGCATCGCGGAGCTCGGCCTTGCGGTCCATCCGGCGCCAGCCGCGCACGATGCGCTCGACGTGCTGAGCGGTGCCCGCGCGCCCGACGGCCAGCAGGCGCTCTTCGATGTCGGGCGTGGCGACACGGGTGAGGGCCCGGACCTTGGCGTAGGACAGCGCGCCGCGGGCGAGCGCCTGGGCCAGCCGGGGCAGACTCCCGAGGGCACGCGCCACGCGGACCTTCTCCCGGGCGGCGCCGAGGTCAAGGCCGGTGCGCCAGGATAGCCACTCGGCACAGGAGCGGAAGCCGGTGTTCCAGCCGCCCTGGGCGTCGAACTCACGGATGAGGTCGAGCAGGCGGGCGGTGGCGGCGTCCAGATGCGCGGATAGCTCCGCGATCTCGTCGCCGAGGCGCTTCAGCTCCGGGCTGGGCCCGAGCGGCGGCAGCGTGTCGGCGGTGGAGACTTCGGCTGCGGCAGCGTCGAGCGTGCAGAGATCCATGAACGAGCCCCCCGTGTCCTGGGGCGACTCTATACCCGGATTTCTCGAGCCCCTGGCAGGCGCACTGACGAGCGATCGCGCGGCCATCCGCGCTTTTCGCGAGGGCGAAGCCGAAGCGGCGTCCACGGGGCCCGGCGGCCCGCTGGTGCGGCATCGCGGCGGCGCCGGCGCCCTGCGGCGCGCGCGCACGCAGAACGCTGTCAAGCGGAAACTGCCGCCGGCGCGCTGCTTACCCGGTTTCCGGCGTCACGCCCCAGTGACTGGGTTGGCGACTGCCCGCCACTGGTCCACGCGGTGGCGCAGCTCGTTGAGATGGGGGTGGGGTCGTACTGCTGTTTCGTGGTCGAGACGCCGGCGCCCCCGTCGAACACCAGACGCGTCTGGCACCCGCTTGTGCTTCTTGGGGCGTGGGATGGGCGTGATGAATTTCGCGTCGCGCCGCGTCTCGATGAGTCGCCCGGTGGGCTGGCCGTCGGCGTCCAGATCCCAGTGGCGACCGGGGTAGACGTACGGCGAGTTGAGGATTGGGCGTTCGAAGAAGCTGCTATCCACGCTCAGGCCGCGGTGCGCACCCGCGCCAGCAGCGTGCGCTTGACGTCCTCGGTCACGGCGTCATCGACCGTCACCCCTTGCCGACGGTCGATCATCTGGAGCAGCTGCCACTGTCTGGATAGCTGGTCGCCCCGCGGCATCGGTCTGGCCATTCTCGTGACCTTGAAGGGCAGATGTCGATACGCGCGTGCTGTCAGGATCTTTCCCGACACGCCAGACCGCCCGCCCGGCGGCCGTCCGGCCCCGCCCGGTGGCCGACGCCTGCGGCTCTGAGTGGCCGCACGGGAACCGCATGACGGCTGCTCTGCTCCTGACCGAGGACCGGACGCTGACCATGGCGCCTCCTTGCACGGCCGCATCCTGTATCTCGACTGTGACAGCGACGGTCACATCGGCCCGACGCGGGTCTGGCACCGGTCGAGGTCTCGACGGCGTGAGCGTCGGCCTTCACGTGCCGCTCCTCGTGCGGAGGGACTGCGTCACCTTCGCGGCCTTGAGGGCGCGCGCGAAGAGGGTACTGTCGGGGCCTGGGGCGCGGCCGGGGAGCAGACCGGTCGGGTCAGCTCCGGGCCCCCATGTAAGTCAATCCGCCCGGAAGATCAGGTCGGGCGTCAGCTCGGCGAGCATCGTCCGGCCGCAGAGCCCCATGTTGATCGTCAGCTCGTCGCGCATGATCTCGCACACGCGGGCCACGCCGGCCGCACCGTCGGCGGCCAGCCCCCACAGCATCGTGCGCCCCACCGCGACCACCCGGGCGCCGCGCGCCAGCGCCTTGATGACGTCGGTGCCGCGGTTGAACCCGCCGTCCACGACGATCTCCGCCCGTCCGGCCACCGCGTCGGCAATGGGCGGCAAGGCCTCGATCGTGGACTGGGTGTGGTCGAGCTGGCGGCCGCCGTGGTTGGAGACCCAGATCAGGCGCACGCCCATGTCGACAGCGCGGCGGGCGTCGGCCACGGTCATGATGCCCTTGAGGCCGACCGGCAGCCGCGTCGTCTTCATGAGCCACTCCACATCGGCCCACGTCAGCCCCGACTGGAAGTCGGGCAGGGGACCCCGCGGGTTCGGCGCGATTTCCATCGCGGCGCGCGGGCTGAAGCGGTGGAACACGTCGCGCTCGCGGCGGCTGTACTTCTGCACGTCGACGGTGAGCGCGACCGCCTGGTAGCCGGACGCCTCGACGCGGCCCAGCAGCTCGGCCATCCAGCCGTGATCGCCGTGAGCGTAGAGCTGGAACATCTGCGGCCCCGAGCCGCCCTTGGCGACCTCTTCCACTGGCCAGCCGGTGGCACCGCTCAGCCACTGCAGGGTCTGGCCGCGGCCGGCGCCACGCGCCATCTCGACGTCGCCCTCGGGATGGAAGAGGACGAGGCCGCCCATCGGCGCCACCGCCACCGGCCACGCCAGCGGCACGCCGAGCAGCGTGGTCGTGAGATCGATCGTGCGGACGTCGACGAGCACGTTCTGCTGGATCGCGAGGCGGTCCAGGTGGCGGCGGTTGCGGCGCTTGGAGTTTTCGGTCTCGGCGGCGCCGTCGCCGAAGTTCCAGTGATCGCGGGGCAGCTTCTCGCGGGCGGCGCGGCGGATCTCGGGCAGCGTCACGAACCTGGGAGTCGCGGAGGTCGGTGTCATGGCGCAGGTACTATACGCCAGAAGCCCGTTCGTCAAGCTCCTCGACGCCGGCTGCCGCGCCAGGCGCACGGCAGCCCGGCTCGTCGTCGACGCTACTTCATCAGGCCGTAGAACTTTCCAGCGTTCTCGCAGGTCATCTTGTGGACGTAGTCGGCCGGCAGGTGGCCGAACTGCTCCTCGATGTACTTGGACGACTCCGGCCACACGCCGTCGGCGTGTGGGTAGTCGGAGCCCCACATGAGGGTCTCCACCCCCATCTCGTCGATGAGCTTGCCGCCGATGCGGTCGAACTGGAAGGTGGCCTTGCACTGGCGCCGCCAGTAGTCGCTGGGCTTCATCGTCAGGCCGAGGTCGCGGAAGCGGTCCTCCCACTCGAAGTCCATGCGGTCGAGCGCGTAGGGGATCCAGCCGCAGCCGCTCTCGCCGAACGAGATGCGGACGTTCGGATAGCGCTCCAGCACGGCGGCCCCGATGACGGCGGCCAGGATGTTGACGAGGTTCATCTGGAACGCCGACACCACGGTGAAGAACGCCGCGCGACGGCTCGGCCCCGTCGCCCTGTCCAGCACGCCGGGCGCGATGGCGGGGAAGGTGTGGAAGTGCAGGGGCAGGTTGACGTCGTTGACGGCCTTCCAGAGCGGCTCCCAGACGGGATGCCACATGGGCTCCATGTCCCAGGAGCACGACAGCTCCACGCCCCGCAGCCCGAGCTTGGCCACGCGATGGGTCTCCCTCACGGCGGCGTCGATGTCGCCGTAGGGCAGGCAGGCCAGGCCGATGAAGCGGTCGGGGTCGTGCGTGCAGAAGTCCACCAGCCAGTCGTTGTAGATGCGGAACATCTCGTTGGCCGCCTCGGGATCGTTGAGCCGGGTGGCCGCGCCCAGGATGCCGAAGATGACCTCCGCGTCCACCCCGTCCCGCTGCATGTCCTTCGCGCGCAGGACCGGATCGGTGGGGCGGCGGATGCCCTGCTTGCCGTCCTCGTAGAGGCCCGTGGCCGCCATCACGTCCACGCGGTAGTTCTGGCCCGGTACCAGCTTCTGGCCGGCGGGCCCCACGCCCGCCAGCAGCCCGAACGAGGCCCCGTTCCTGCAAGTCCAGTAGGGACCGTCGGGGCCGTCGGCGACGTACGGCATCCGGCTCTTCAGCGCCGGCGTCGCATGGGACGTGAAGAAGTCGGGGGCGAGCATCGGCAGGTCGATGTGGCAGTCGGCGGAGATCCGGGTGTAGCGCATGTGGCCTCCTCGCAGGGTCCTCAGCGAGCCTCGAGCCTGAGCTTCGTACGATGTGCCGGGTAAGGATACCTTGGAATCAGCGCGCGGGCGGCCTCTTCGAGGCCGGCGAGCCGCGCACGGTGAGCACCGGGCACGGGGCCTGCCGCAGCACGCGCTCGGCGACGCTGCCGCGCGGGCCAGGCACCGGGCCTGCCGTTCGGCGGCCCGGCCGGCCGGGAGAAGTCCGTCGGATGCAGGATCGTCATGTGCGCGGCTGCAGGCTTGCCGGCGTCGGCGGTTCCTCGGTGGGCTCGAGGAAGAGCTCATTGGTGTCGTCCTCGAAGCCGAAGAGCTCGGCGTAGCGTCCCCAGTCGATGCCGGTGGCCAGCTGCCGGCGCGCTTCGGCCGCGCTGAAGTGCTGCTCGAGTATCCCCAGGAAGAACGACTCGGGCAGCCGCCGGTTGGCCTTGCCCGACAGCGCGGCGTGGACGCGCGTGACGAGCGTGGGCCGCTGCTGCACCGCCGCGCGGAACAGCTCCTTGCGGGCGAGCACCGGGGCCTCGACGAAGGCGCGGCCCTCGGCGGTGAGGAACGCGTCGCCCTCCTGCACGTGGGCCCAGCCGAGGAGGGCCGCGGCGTCCACCAGCGGCAGGAGCTCGCGGATCTCCAGGTGTAGCTCGCCGGCCAGCCGGTGCAGGTCCACGCGGCCGCCGCGCTCGGCGACGATCTCGAGGAATCCCGCCAGCGCTCCGACCCGGGCGTGTGGCAACGGCGCCGGCAGCGTGCGGGCCGGCGGGGTCGTCACCCGCCCAGTCTCCGGCCGGGTCAGCAGCTGGTACAGCTCGTCGGAGAAGGCCTGCACGTCCGGGTCCTCGCGCGATCGCGGTCGAGGCAGATCGACGGCGAGGTCGCCGCGGAGGTAGCCGGGGTGGGTCCCCAAAATGACCACGCGGTCGGCCATGAGGGCGGCCTCCTCGATGCTGTGCGTGACGATGAGCATCACGCGCGTCGGGATCTTCCGCCCCAGCCACAGCCCCATGAGCTCCCCGCGCAGGCTCTCGGCCGTGAGCACGTCCAGCGCCGAGAATGGCTCGTCCATGAGCAGGATGTCGGGCTCGACGGCCAGCGCGCGTGCGATGCCCACGCGCTGGCGCATGCCGCCCGACAACTCGCGCGGATAGGCGGATTCGAACCCGTCGAGACCGATTACGTCGATCATCCGCAGCGCTTTGTCCCGTCGCACGTCGGCTGGGACGCTCCGGGCCTTGAGCCCCAGCTCGACGTTGCCGAGGACGTCGAGCCAGGGCAGCAGTGCGAAGCTCTGGAAGACCATGGCCACGCCGGGGCAGGGGCCGCTCACCGGGCGCCCGCGATAGCGGACCTCTCCGTCGCTGGGCGGGATGAGGCCGGCCAGGATCCGCAGCAGCGTGGACTTGCCGGAGCCCGACTTGCCGAGCAGCGCGACGATCTCCCCCTCGTGCAGGGCGAGGTCGATCTTGTCGAGGACCGTGAACTCGCCGGCTCCCCCCGGCAGCGGGAAGCGCTTGCTCAGCTGGCGGGCCTCGAGCAGGGGCGATGCGGTCATGCCGCGAGACTGTAGCGGGCGACCGCGAGCCGCTCGAGCCGGCGCCACACGAGCCGGTTGACGGTCACCACGTACGCGCTCATGACCGCCACGCCCAGGACGATGCGCGGCCAGTCGCCGGCCACGGTCGCCGCCGTCACGTAGGCCCCGAGGCCGGTGGCGTGCAGCGTCGTGTCACCCCACGTCACGACCTCGGCCACGATGCTCGCGTTCCAGGCGCCCCCCGCCGCCGTCAGGCCGCCGGTGACGAGGGCGGGGAAGATGGCGGGCAGGATCAGCGCGCGCCAGAGCGCCAGGCGGCGGACACCGAGGTTGCGTACCATCTCGCGCAGGTCGTTGGGGATGGCCATCGCGCCGGCGATCGTGTTGAACAGGATGTACCACTGCGCGCCGAGCGCCATCAAAATGGCGCCGCCCCACTCCAGGCTCAGCCCGAACCGGACGAAGGCGAGGGCGAAGAGCGGGAAGAGGAAGTTCGCCGGGAACGAGGCGAGCACCTGCACGATCGGCTGCGCGACCCGGGCCACTTTCGGGTTGAGGCCGATCCAGGTGCCGATCGGCGTCCACACGAGCGCGGCCAGTCCCACCACCGCCGCCACCCGCACCAGGGTCAGCGCCCCGAGCCCGAGCACCCTGGCGATCTCGCCGCCGGTGACCTCCGTCAGGACGAACGCCACCCCGCGCAGGGCGAGCAGGCCGATCGCAACCCAGAGCAGGACGCTCACCGCGGCATCCCAGCCAGGCCGCCTCGCCGGCTCGCGCTCGGTGTCGCCGAACCAGCGTCGCCAGCGTCGGTCCAGCCCCTCGTCGAGACGCGCGAGGCGGGCCTCGAGCCAGGCCACCACGTGAGAGCGGCGGAACAGGTCCAGCACCCACGAGACCGGCACGTCGGTTCCCTGCGACTCCTCGATCTTGAACTTCTCCGCCCAGGCCACCAGCGGCCGCCAGAAGAGGGCATTGACGACGAGGATGAGGACCACCATGGTGAGCACCGCCCAGGCCAGGGCGTGCACGTCGGCCGCCTTCACGGCGAGCGCCATGAACGAGCCGATGCCGGGGAGCAGCAGCTCCTGGTTCAGGACGGTGATGGCCTCGCTGGCGGCGAGGAAGAACCAGCCGCCGCCGAACGACATCATCCCGTTCCAGACGAGCGGGATGATGCCCGCCGGCAGCTCGAAGTGGGTGAACCGCTGCCAGCCGGAGAGGCGGTAGAGGCGGAGCGCCTCGGCCTGCTCGCGGGGCAGGGTGAGCAGCACCTGGTGGAACGCGAAGGTGAGGTTCCACACCTGGCTGGTGAAGATCGCGAAGATCGACGCCAGCTCGAGCCCCAGGATGTGACCCGGGACAAGCGCGATGAAGAAGGTGACCGTCACCGAGAGAAAGCCGAGCACCGGCACCGACTGAAGGATGTCGAGCGCGGGCAGAATCAGCCGCGCGGCCCGCGCCGACCGGGCCGCCCACGAGGCGACGACGAGCGTGAAGGTGAGCGAGGCGGCGAGCGCGGCGAACATGCGCAGCAGCGAGCGCGCGGCGTAGGCGGGCAGCCGCCAGGGATCGAGCTCGAGCGCCGGCGGCGCCTCCGGCGCGAACGGCGCCCACACGGCGTGGCCGAGCCAGGCCACGGTGGCCAGCCCGCCCACCAGGGCCAGCAACACCACCGCGTCGGCCCAGTTGGAGCCACGCGGGCCGGGCGAGAGGCCGAAGGTGCGCCGGAGCATCGCGGCCATGGTACCGCCGCGCCGGCCGGAAGATCAGCGCCAGTCGTCCACCGAGACGGTCTTCTGGTAATTGCAGCCCATGATGCGCCAGTAGCCGTTGGTCTCCCCACCCACGACGACGACGTGGATGTCCTCGCGCCGGAACATGGGCACCGGCTCGTCGGGCCGGGCCCGGAGCTTCGAGGCCCACGGCTCCTCGCCGAACGTCGCCCGGGGGTAGATGTAGTTCTGCACGAGCTGGTAGTCCCAGTACTCGCCGGCTGGCATCAGGGCGTTGTCGTGCAGCCAGTCGATGAGCGCGGCCTTCGCCGTGAACCCGCCCCGGATGACGAACTGGCGGGCGGCGATGGGGTCGAGCAGCAGCGTGGGCGGGCCGTTGGGATCGATGCCGCGCAGCAGGTTGCGCACGTGCTCGCGCCAGTACCGCTCCCGCAGGCCGAGCGTGAACGCCGTCGAGCGCACGCCGGAGAACACGCTGACGGCGCTCTGGCCGGGCCGGCAGCCGTGCTGGACGTGGAAGGGCTCCCAGGGGCTGCGCTCCTCGTTCTCGGCGAACGTGAGGCTGTTGTAGGCGTAGCTGTTGCCCTGGTTGCCCATGTAGCTGAGGCCGGGTACCGAGCCGCCCTGGCCGTTCTGCGAGAGCAGGCCGTAGGCGCGGCCGATCGTGGCGTTGGCGTGGTTGTAGGGGCCCATCGCGCCGGTGCCGGCGTTCATGCCGATCTCGTGCCGCACCGGCCCGTTCACGACCGCCATGGCCGCCATCGCGCTCGAGCTGCTGCTGCGGGCGGTGACGCCGGTGGCGGCGAGGGCGAGGATCACCGGGAAGTACTCCGGGCGCGCCCCCGCCATGACCGCGTTCACCGCGGCCTTCTCGACCGAGTACGCCCAGTGCTCCCGGAAGTGGGTCGAGCGCATGCGGCCCACGATCTCGTCGGGCTTGCGGCGCGTGTGGGCGAGCATCGCGGCCACCCGCGGCTCGGTCGGCAGCACGATCGGCAGCATGTCGGTCCAGCAGTTGTCCAGGAAGAGCCGGTGCAGGTCGTCCTCGGTGCCGGGCTCGACCAGGCGCGGCGTCGAGCGGTCGAACTCCGTGGGGCCGAGCTCGTCGTCGGCGAACGGGCGGGTGAGCCCGTCCACGACCTCCTGCATGACGGGGCGCCCGGTGAGGGGATCGAGGCCGTCCACGTAGGCGCGCAGCTCGGCCGGTGTCTTGCCCATGATGGGCTGCGGCACGAACACCTGGCGCAGGCCGGGCATGCCGCTGACCTCGGCGACCGAGCGGACGACCCGGTCGAACTTGTCGGTGTGCACGGCCACGGTGGGCACCCCGTAGCCGGTCTCCAGCGTCATCGCGTGCGCGGCGACCGCCGGCGCGCAGGTGCTTCAGTGCCCGACGCCGAGGATGGCCGCGTGCCCCCTCGACTTGATCTCCTCCCAGGTGGCCGGATCGTCCTGCAGGTAGACGCTGGAGATGCGCTTCACGACCGCCCGCATGCCCGGCAGATGCTCGGCGAACCAGCGCTGCATCTGGCCCAGGAAGACGTCGGAGTCGTCGAACCGGCAGTCGACGAGGTACACGGTCTTGCCCTCGAGCGTGTCCAGGCGCGGAGCCGGCGGCTTGCGCGTGACCTTCGGCGGGAATCCGACCGGGTTGAGCACCGTCAGCATCGTTCGTCTCCCCTCACTCGCTGAGGTAGTCCCGCATTCTCTGGATCGCGTCGTTGCTCCCGATCAGGACGACCTTGTCGCCCGGCCGCAGCTCGAAGTCGCCGGGTGGCCCAACTTCCAGCTTCCCGGCCCGGTTGACGGCGATCGCCTGCACGCCGAAGCGGTTGCGCAGGCGCAGGTGCTCGAGCGTCCCCGCCAGCCGCGGCCGGACCTCGATCTCGATCACGCCGTGGTCGGGGCCCAGGTCGAAGGCGTCGAGGATGCTCGGTGTGGCCAGCTGCCGGGCCAGGCGGACGCCCATGTCGTGTTCGGGCCGGACGACCTCGTCGGCGCCGACCCTGGCCAGGACGCGCGCGGCCAGGGCCGAGGCCACCTTGCTGACGACGTGCCGGGCGCCCACGCTCTTGGCGGCCACGGTGGCCAGGATGTTGGCCTCGAGGTTGTGGCCGATGGCCACGACCACGGCGTCGAAGTTGCTGGAGCCCAGCTTGCGCAGCGCCTCCTCGTCGGTGGCGTCCACGATGGCGGCGTGGGTCACCCGGTGCATGATGGCCTCGATGGCCTCTTCGCTGCGGTCCACCACCACCACCTCGTGCCCGAGGTCGTAGAGCGTCGTGGCGAGCGCGGTCCCGAAGCGGCCGGCACCGATCACCAGGAACTGTTTTGCTTTCACGAGACCTCCT
>Ga0268386_10003901_pt1 | contig 10937 bp, 5 predicted proteins | sample RVTome_15_FD_200260 | JGI IMG/M metagenome (GOLD analysis project Ga0268386, IMG submission 200260) | Soil microbial communities from uranium-contaminated site in the Upper Colorado River Basin, Wyoming, United States - RVT150D86... ... | reverse complement strand
AGAGCTTGTAAACGTACTCGGCGTCGGGATTCTTGGGCGCCCCGCCCACGTGCATGTGCAGATCGACGAAGCCAGGCATGACCCAGCTACCGTGCGCGTCGATCTCACGCGTGGCGCCCTGGGGTCGGGATCCGTCGTCGATGGGAACCCCCGGGTAGCCCACGCTCCGCACCTCGACGATGCGGTTCCCCTCGATGACGATGTCCATGGGGCCGCGGGGCGGAGAGCCGGACCCGTCGATGACGGTCGCGCCCCGGATGATGAGACGCTCGAACGGGCCTTCGCCCTCGTCCGGCCGCCGGTCGGGCGCGGCATTGATCTGGGCGGCGAGAGGTACGGCCGCCAGGGCAAGAGCCGCCAACGAGAGCCCCGTTCGAACGAAACGCGCGTTCATGGCACCTCCGAGGCGAGAAGAGCGCGACGGCCACCCACGGCGACCGACATCCGCACAAGAAAAAACGCCCCCGGGTCGCCGCGACGGATGCCTAGCACCGGCGGGCCGCGGGACCCGGAGACGTTTCCCTGACGCGGGAGGGTCAAGCCATCAACCGCCGCCCGCGATGTTGGGGTTGTTGAAGCGCTCCTGAACGGAGATCGGCCAGCGGTCTTCCGTGCCGAGGTCGATGTTCCGCTGGATCCAGGCGAGCGGGATGATGTCGTAGTAGCGGTGATCCTCCCACCGACGACCCTCGAGCCAGAGCTCGGTGTCCCGCTCGTAGAGGAGTTGGTCCCAGATCTCGTTCGCGTCCGAGCTGGCGAACGCATCGAGGCCCGACCGAGCCCGTACCAGGTTGATGTAGTTCACGGCCTCCGGGAGATCGTCCGCGATGAGGCGTGCCTCCGCGATGATCAACTCGGCCTCCGCCGCCCGACTCGCCGGCAGCGGCGAGGTCAGCTCGGGATATTTCATCTGCCGATAGCGCGTCTCTCCGCGCGGACCCGGCGTCTCCGGCTCGGGGTTGAAGACGATCCGGGGATCGACATCGCCCGTCACGGGATCGAGCCGGAATGCATAGGACTCGTGCATCCGGTGATAGGGCCCGATGGTCAGGCCGTTGTAGTGGCCATTGGTCGTGCCGGGCTGCCCGTAGCGGAGGTTGACGAGGTAGTCGTCGTCGACTGCGAGCGCCTGGCGGGCGTAGTCCTCCGCGTCCGCCATGTCGGCCGCGTCGCCGCTGCCCGACACGATCTCGGCCTCGTAGTACAACGAGCGGAACGCTCGCGCGGCTCCGCCGAGCGCGGCCGCCCTCAGGTTGTCGTCGCCCGCGCCGCCAGCGACGCTCGCGGCGCTCAGAAACCGGTCCCGAGCGTCTGCGATGGCCTGTGCCGGGGTGATCGGGGGGCGACCGTCGTACACGACGGCCTCGTAGTACGCCGCCGCGGTGATCCGCCCAAGCGCCCCCATGAAGTGGCTGGTCGCGATCCCCAGGTGGGCATCCGGCGCCGCGACCATCACCTGGAGCCTGTCCACCATGTTGTCCGACACCCAGATCGACGACATCAAGCCATTGTACAGCGACTCGGCCGTCGAGATGTCCCGGTCGCGATAGCCCGCGTCGACGAGGAGCGCGAAGTCCTGCACCGAGGGGTGCCAGACATGGTCGCCGAGCATCTCGCCGTTGACGAGCGCGCTCGAAAAGGGCCCCACCAACTCGCCCTCGGCGGTCGTCGACAGCGTGCTCTCCAGAAACGGCGTCTCCAGGTCGGTGTCGATGAGGCTGCCGGGGTTCTCGACGTCGAAGAGGTCTCCGCAGCCTACGAGCGCGGTCAGACCGAGAGCCAGGACCAAAGTGCGTCCCGCCCGACGGATCCCGCGCGGCATCGTCGCGTTCATTTCGAAGTTCGTCATGGTGCGCTTACCTCGTCGTCCGGATGGAGAAGACGTAGCGACGAGGCGTCGGGGCGGAGATGTAGTCGATGTTCGACTCGAAGATGCTGCCTCCGAGCGACTGACCCGCCGCAGACACGCCGGGATCGAGGAGCCCACTGTAACCGGTGAACGTGTGGATGTTGCGGGCGCCGATCATGAGGCTCGTGCGGCCCAAGCCGACGCGGCCAGCGAGGTCCGACGGGACCTCGTACGCCACGGACAGCTCGCTGAACTTGAGGAAGTCACCCTTCTCGAAGAACGACGGGACCACCGCCCAGTGCTTCACGCCGTAGGCGTCGGCGGCGGCAGCCTTCTGCTCGGGGCTCGACGCCGGGTCCGCGAGGACGCGCACGGTGTTGGCCGCGAACTCGTTGATGCCCAGCGACTGGCGCAGCACCTCGGTTTCGTTCGACATGAGGAACCCGCCCGCCCCGGTGAAGAGGGCGCGCACGCTCACGCTCTGCCCGACGCGGAACGTCGTGCCGAGGTCGACCGTCCACGACGGCAGCGCGTTGCCGTGTACGACCAGCTCCTCATCGCCGTTCGCGTCACGCAGCACGTTCGGCTGGATCTGGCTGGTGCTGTTGAGGTCCGCGGGGTCGCTGACGGTGAGCGTGTACGGGTTGTCCGGATCCTGCTTCGGGCCGATGAGCACGCCCGGGCGGTACCCTTCGGCGAGCCAGCCCCAGCGGCGCCGGGTGCTGAGCCGGATGTCCGGGATCCCGCCCATGTCGGTGATCTCTTGATCGATGTACGTGTACGCCGCGTCCAGGTTGAAGCCGAACCCGGCCGACTCGATGACCCGGAAGTCCCCGATGAACTCGAGGCCCCACGACTTCATCTCGCCGATGTTCTGGAGCTGGTTCTGCGTGAACCCGCTGGAGGGCGGCGGAGACACGCTCATGAGCGCGTCGCTGGTCGTCTGATTGAAGTAGATCGCCTCGAGGCCGACCCGGCCGTTCATGAGGCCCGCCTCGATCGCGAGCTCGCGCTCCGTCGAACGCTCTGGCTTCAGGTCGGGGTTGCCGAGGTTGTCCGGCGCCACGGACGGGACGCCGCCCGCGAAGACGCCCGGATTCCAGGTGCGTTGGGCGTCGAACGCGCCGGGCTGCAGGCCCGAGCTGCCGATCGCGCCGCGCAGTCGGAACGCTTCCACGCCGGGCAGGTTGAAGAAGTCGTGGTCCGAAAGGACCCACGAGAACCCGACCTTCGGGTAGGTCGTGAGGCCGAAGTCCTCACCGAAGGCCGAGTTGCCGTCCATCCGCAATCCGCCGGTGATGAAGAAGCGGTCGTCCAGGCCGAACTGCTGCTGGACGAAGAAGCCGGCGTTGATCACGTCCTCCTGGAACTCGGAGAGGTTCGTGATCACGGTCGCGCCGGACAGCGTGCTCAGGGTGGGCGACGAGAACTCCGACTTCTGGGCGTTCTCGGTCGTGACGCCCTCCCAGAAGCTCTGGCCGCCGACGGACGTGGTCGAGGAAATCCGTCCCGAGAGGCTCGCGTTCCAGTTGACGCTGCCCTCGAGCGTCGTGGCGTAGGTGTCACGATTCTGGATCTGGCGCGTGCCCGGCAGGTTGTTGTACGCACCCTCGGGGGCGAACCGGATCCGCTTCCGGTCGACGGTGTTGTGACCCACCCGGAACGTGGCCATCAGGTCGTCGGTCACCTCGTAGAAGACCGAGCCGCTCAACAGGATGTTCATGGTGACCATCTCGTCTTCCATCGTCAGCCGCTCCGCGATGGGCATCTCGGACTCACCGTGCGTGAAGCGCTCGGTGGCATTGGCCGGATTGGCGAGCAGGAAGTCCGACGCGATCGACGACCACGACGGCCACGACGCCGTCGTGTTGCTGTGGACCAGGCTGAGGTCCACCTGCGAGCGGAGTCTTTCGGAGTGGTTGAAGTCGAAGGCCGTGCGCAGCGAGCGCGTGCCGTTGCCATGGTTGGGGCTGTGGCCGTCCTCGGCTTGGAGCCGCCCGGACGCCGCGTAGCGGATGCTCTCGCTGCCGCCGCGCACGCCGAGGGTGTAGTTCTGGTAGTGCCCGATGTCGATCCACTGGTCCGCCGGCAGGTCGGTCACGACGGTGCCGACCAGCGAGGGATTGCTCTGGCCCACGGCGCTGGTGGGGAAGACGTACCCCGCCTGCGGCGTCCACTTGCTGTTGGGCAGATGGATGAGCTGCTGATCCATCGTGAACGTGTAGACGGGCGCCTGTACCGCACCGCGCTTGGTGAAGATCTGGATGACGCCGCTGGACGCCTCGGTTCCGTACAACGTGGCGGCCGCCGCGCCCTTGATGACCTCGACCCGCTCGATATCCGCCGCGTTGATGTCACCGAGTCGGTTCACGGCCGTGCCGCCCACCGAGTAGGTGCGGTTCTCGATGCGGATGCCGTCCACGTAGATGAGCGGCTCGTTCCGGAGCTCGGTGTTGAGCGAGGCGACGCCTCGAAGCGTGATCGCCGTGGCAGCGCCCGACTCGCCCATCGCCTGGCCGCCGATGCCAGGCACACGCCCGAACAGCACGTCCGCCAATCCGGTGATGGGGGCACGATCGAGCTCCTCCGCCGAGACCGAGTTGATGGTCTGGCCGAGCTGCCGTCGCTGGGCGGGAGCTCCGGTGCCGGTGACGACGATCTCCTCGAGATCGACCGCCTGGGATCGGAGGGCGAAGTCCTGCGTCACGGAGCCGCCTGCCGTGATGTTGACGGTCTCCGACACGGCCGCGAAGCCGATGAGCTGGGCCTGGACGGTGTACTCGCCCGCCGGCAGCCCTTCGATGCGGTACCGGCCCTGCGTGTCGCTGAGGTTGCCGAGGTTCAACTCGACGATGAACACCTGGACCGCGCTCAGCGGGCGCTGCGTGGCCTGATCGAGCACCCGACCCTCGACCACGCCCTGCTGCGACATGGCGGGAACGGCGCCCACCAGGAGCGCCACGAGGGCGGCGGCCACCGCTCGCGCTCCTCCTCGGGCCAATGGATTGGCGAACAGCAAACGACTCATCGATCCCCCTCCTCATCCCTGGACGAGTGATGCGAGGCGTGGACGGTCGCCCGAAGTGCCGGGGGACCTCCTCCCGGGTGGTGGTTCCACCCGCGTGCTTCGCTGCATCGCGTCCTATGGATCTCCTAGGCATTTGTCAATAGGTGACCGATCCGCGCTGACCTCGGGTGCGCGGCGGCTCCGGGCGATCCAGCCCTACCGCAATCGGACGAAGCGCCGCATTGTGCAGGAGTCGTGGCGTCACGACCGTGGCCCCGGAGGATCGTATGAAACCGACCGCCGCAGCACTCTCGATCGTGGGTCTGGCCCTGTCGGTGGCCAGCGCCGGCCCTCCGACGCGGCCGGCACCGAGCGCTCGCCCCGCGCACGGACCGATCGCGAGATCGCCGGAGTTGACGGCCGTGGTGCAGGCGTACTGCACGCGGTGTCACAGCGAGCGGCGCATGTCGGGCAACATGTCCCTCGAGGGGTTCGACGTCGCGGCCGCGGCATCGAACGCCGAGCTCGCGGAGAAGATGATCGGCAAGCTCCGGCTGGGGATGATGCCGCCGCCGGGCGCCTCGCGACCGGCCGCTGATACGCTGCTGCGCCTCGTCGAGACGCTGGAGCGCACGATCGACCAGGCCGCCGCCGCGGCCGGGCCGACCCCGGGCCGACGCCTTCCTCAGCGACTGAACCGGGCCGAGTACGAGCGCACGATCCGCTCCTTCCTGGGGCTCGAGGTCGACGCCGGCGCGTTCCTTCCGCCCGAGACGATCAGCGACAACTTCGACAATATCGCGGACGTCCAGGCTTGGTCGTCGGTGCTCCTCGAGGGATACCTGACCGCGGCGGCGCACGTCGCCCGCCTGGCCGTCGGCGATCCGGAGGCGACGTCCGTCCAGGCGCGCTACACGGCGATCAAGACCCGGTCCCAGCTCGATCCCGTCGAGGGCGCGCCCTACGGCTCCCGGGGTGGCATCTCCGTGCAGCATACGTTTCCAGCGGATGGCGAGTACGTGTTGCAGCTCGAGCTGCATCGCGAGGTCGAGGACTTCCTGTTCGGGCGTACCGCCCGCGGCCAGCAGCTCGACGTTTCGATCGACGGGGCGCGCGTCGCCCTCCTCGAGGTCGACCGGTGGATGTCGGAGCAGGACCCGCAGGGCCTCGTCGTGAGCACAGACCCCGTCTTCGTCAGGGCGGGAACGAAGCGCGTGTCGGCGGTCTTCGTCCCGACGTTCGAGGGCCCGGTGAACGACCTGATGGCCCCCATCGAGCACACGATGGCGGACACCTGGATCGGCCGGGAGCTCGGGATCACGACGCTGCCGCACCTGCGCGATCTCGGCATTGTCGGACCGCAGGGCGCCACCGGCGTCTCCCGGACACCCACCCGGGAGCGGATCTTCACCTGCCGCCCGCTATCCCTTTCCGAAGAGCTGCCCTGTGCGGAGCGGATCACCCGCCGGCTCGCGGCCGAAGCGTACCGGCGGCCCCTGACCGACGAGGACGTCGAGGGACTGATGCGGCTCTACGAGCACGGCGCGGCGGAGGGCGGCTTCGAGGTCGGCATTCGAACCGTGCTCCAGGGCATCCTTTCGAGCCCCTTCTTCGTGTTCCGCTACGACGGGCGACCGGGCGACGTGGATGCCGATGAGGTCTTCCCGATCTCGGATGTCGCGCTGGCTTCGAGGCTGTCGTACTTCCTGTGGGCGCAGCCTCCGGACGACGAGCTCATGGCGGTGGCCGTGCAAGGCCGTCTCGGAGGCACCGAGGTCCTCGAGCAGCAGGCGAGACGCATGCTGGCGGACTCCCGCTCCGACGCCCTGGCGACGCGCTTCGCCGCCCAGTGGCTGCGACTGCCTCGGTTGGATGTCATCCACCCGGATCCGCGGCGCCATCCGGAGTTCGACGATCGCCTGCGCGATGCCATGCGACGGGAGACGGAGCTCGTCTTCGACAGTCTCGTGCGGAGCGACCGCGGCCTACTCGAGCTCCTCGACTCGGACTTCACCTTTGTGAACGACCGGCTGGCCCGGCACTACGGGATCCAGGGCGTGGTGGGCCCCTCGTTCCGGAGCGTGCCCGCGCCCGAGGGACGGAGGGGGCTCCTGGGTCACGCCGGCATCCTCACCCTGACGTCGCATGCCAACCGCACGTCACCGGTCGACCGCGGCAAGTGGATCCTGGAGGTCCTCCTCGGGACCGAGCCACCGCCACCGCCGCCCAACGTGCCCGACCTGGAGGTCACCGAGGTCGAGGACGCGGAGCTGGGGCGTAGCCTGACGGTGCGCGAGCGCCTGGAGCGGCACCGATCGAACCCCACGTGCAACTCGTGCCACCAGTTCATCGACCCGCTGGGTCTGCCGCTCGAGAACTGGAGCGGGACCGGCCTGTGGCGCGTTCGCGACGCGGGAACGCCGCTGGACACCCGCGGGGAGCTCTGGAACGGGACGCCCGTCGAGACCCCCGAGGATCTGCGCACCGCCCTGCTGGACATGGAGATCCCGTTGGTGCGCAACTTCACCGAGAACCTCATGCGCTACGCGATCGGCCGGCGCGTGCACCCTGAGGACATGCCCACGATCCGACGGATCGCGAGCGACGCTTCCGACGAAGGCTACCGGATGTCGTCGTTCATCCTGGGCGTGATTCTGTCCGACCCCTTCCGGCTGAGCCGAGCGGAGGGCGTCACCGCCCAGCCCGAGCCGAGCGAATAGGAGCTTCACACGATGTCGTACCTAGCGGGTAGACACCTCCCACGCCGTACGTTCCTCCGCGGATTGGGCGCTACGGTCGCGTTACCGTTTCTCGACGCGATGGTGCCGGTCGGCCGTCGGCCCCTGGTGGCCGCGTCGGCCGTTCCGGCCGCCCCCCGGCTGATTGCGATGGAGATGGTGCACGGGGCCGCTGGCTGCGGGAACAAGCCGGGTGAGGCAAAGCACCTGTGGAACCCGCGCGGGATCGGCCGCGCCTTCGACCTCACGGGCACGAGCCTCGAGCCCCTCGAGGCGTGGCGGGATCACGTGACGATCGTCAGCAACACCGACGTGCGCATGGCGGAGGCGTGGGACGCCGACGAGATCGGTGGCGACCATTTCCGGTCGAGTGCGGTGTTCCTCACGCATTCGCACCCGAGGCAGACGGAGGGGTCCGACGTCTACGTCGGGAAGTCCCTGGACCAGATCTACGCCGACCGGTTCGGGCAGGACACGCCCATTCCGTCGATGCAGTTCTGCATCGAGAACGTGGATCAGGCCGGAGGCTGCTCCTACGGCTACTCGTGCGCCTACACCGATTCGATCAGTTGGGCGTCGCCCACCCAACCGCTCCCGATGGTGCGCGACCCGCGCGTCGCCTTCGAGCAGCTCTTCGGCGCAGGGGCCACGCCCGCCCAGCGCGAAGCCCGGATGCGCACGCAGGGGACGATCCTCGACTGGGTCACGGGCGACCTGTCCCGCCTGATGGGCGAGCTCGGGGCCAGCGACCGTGAGCGCATGGATCGGTATCTGGCGAACGTCCGGGAGCTCGAGCGACGCCTCGAGACGATCGAGGCGCGCAACGGCAGCGGAGAGGAGCGTGAGCTGCCCGGCGCACCGGCCGGCGTGCCCGACTCGTTCGACGAGCACGTGAAGCTCCTGTTCGACTTGCAGGTGCTCGCGTTCCAGATGGACATGACCCGCGTGTTCTCGTTCAAGCTGGGAAGGGACGCCTCCGGGCGCGTCTATCCCGAAAGCGGCTCGGACCGTCCGTTCCATCCCACGTCGCACCACGGCGAGAATGAAGAGTCGCTCCGACACTTCGCCATGATCAATCGCTATCACGTGAGCCTGGTGCCATACCTGATGCAGAAGCTCCAGGAGACCGAGGAGGCCGACGGCAACCTCCTCGACAAAACGGCCATCCTCTACGGGTCACCGATGGCCGATGGAAACAACCACAGCCACCGGCGCAACCCGCTCTTCCTCGCGGGTCACGCGAACGGCGCGCTGCCCGGCGGTGTCCACCTGAAGGCCCCCGACGATACGCCGATGGCCAACGTCTTCCTCACGCTCCTCAGGGGGATGGGGCTCGAGGACCTGACCCACCTCGGCGACAGCACCGGCGAGTTCCGGGTCGCGCCGTAGAGGGGTCTCGAACGTCTCCCAAGGGAGCCTGACAGCCATGAGGACACATCGTTCGTCGAGGATGGTCGCCTGGATGGGCATCCCCCTCTTGCTGGCGGCCGCTCCCCTGCCCGAGTCTCCGATCGCCGACGCGGTCATGGCCGGAGATCTGGAAGCGGTCCGAAACCTCCTGCGGGATGGCGCGGACGTGAACGAGGCGCAGGGCGACGGGCTGACCGGGCTCCACTGGGCAGCCCGGAACAACGACGTCGAGGCGGCGCGACTGCTCCTGTACGCCGGTGCGAACGTGGCAGCCAAGACGCGGATCGGAGCCCACACGCCTGTGCTCGTGGCGAGTCGCGTCGGCCACGCCGAGGTGTTGGACGTTCTGCTCGAGGCCGGTGCGGACCCCGTCGCCCGCACCACCACAGGAAACTCTGCTCCGCTGCATTTCGCGGCGGCGGCGGGGAATCCGGCGGCGGTCGAGGTTCTCCTGAAGCACGGCGCCGACGTGGATGCGCGAGACGGGGGATCGCTTCATACACCGCTCATGATCGCGGCGACGTACGATCACGTCGCGGTCGCGCGGGCGCTCCTCGCCAACGGCGCCGACGTAGCGCTCACCAACGAGGTCGTGGACATGGCGGCCCGCGAGGCCGAAGACCGCGAGCTACGGGACCGCCGTGAGAGGAGGGTCGCGTTCCTGCAGGAGCTCCAGTCCGGCGCGTCGAACGCCCCCGCAGAGGAGGCGCAAGCGCCGCCCCCGGAGGAGCCGCCCGCCGCCGACGAAGACGCCCAGGAGGAGGAGGAGGAGGAGGAAGCCGCGACAGCGGAACAAGACGAGGATGCCGCGGAGGAACCGTCACCGCTCAGCTACCCGCAGCTCGTCGGCAATCACGGCGGATACAGCGCCCTCCACCTGGCCGCCCGGCAGGGGAGCCGCGGAGTGGCCGAGGTGCTGCTCCAGGCCGGTGCGGACATCGACCAGCCCAGCGCCGGCGATCACACCACGCCCATGCTCATGGCCTCGATCAATGGGCACTGGGACATGGCCCTCGACTTTCTGGAGCGCGGGGCGGATCCGAATATCGCGAGCGCCGCGGGCACGACGCCGCTCTACGCCATCCTGAACCTGCATTGGGCCCCCGCGGCGTTCTATCCGCAGCCGACCGCTCACCTGAACCAGCGCACGACCTATCTCGAGGCGATGCGCACGCTCCTCGAGGCCGGCGCGGATCCGAACGCGCGGCTGGAGAAGCATCTCTGGTTCATGTCCTACAACTTCGATCTCCTCGGAGTCGACACCTTCGGGGCGACGCCGTTCTGGAGAGCGGCCTACGGGACCGACGTCGAGGCCATGGAACTGCTCGTCTCGTACGGTGCCGATCCCACGGTCCCGACCCGGAAGCCCGCCGAGCGACGCCGACGCGGCGGCGGAGACTCGGACGAGCTAGACCCCTCGGGCCTGCCGCCGGTGCCCTACGGCGGTCCTTCCGTCACCCCGCTCCACGCCGCGTCCGGGGCGGGTTACGGCCAGGGACGGGCCGGGAACTCCCACAGGCACGTGCCCGGAGGCTGGCTGCCGGCCGTTCGCTATCTGGTCGAGGAGCACGGGCTGGACGTGAACGCACGGGACCACGACGGCTACACACCGCTGCACCACGCGGCGTCCCGCGGCGACATGGACGTGATCCGCTATCTCGTGGAGCGGGGCGCCGACCCCAAGGCCGTGTCACGCTCCGGCCAGAGCACGGCGGACATGGCGAACGGGCCGGTTCAGCGCATCCAGCCCTTCCCCGAAGCGCGCGACTTCCTGGTACAGCTCGGCGCGAAGAACAACGACAACTGCCGTTCGTGCTGAGGACGACAGGGGGATGATTCGTCCCCTTCATATTGACAGCCGGCGTGCGGTGCATAATACTGAACTATATGGTTCAGTATTCACGACACCTGGATGGAGCCTTCGGAGCTCTGG
>Ga0268386_10003899_pt1 | contig 10939 bp, 12 predicted proteins | sample RVTome_15_FD_200260 | JGI IMG/M metagenome (GOLD analysis project Ga0268386, IMG submission 200260) | Soil microbial communities from uranium-contaminated site in the Upper Colorado River Basin, Wyoming, United States - RVT150D86... ... | reverse complement strand
CCGGACCGGAAGATCGTCGACGCGGACCGCGCCCGCGGCCAGCAGATCGACCACGGTCTGCATCACGCGCGCGCGGTCCCAGGCGGGGTGCGCGCGATGCGGCGCGCCCCAGGCGCCCATGCTCGAGACCATGTCGAGCCGGTTGTGGTGCCACTCCTCGCCGAGCCGCACCGCCTCGGCACCGCCCTGGTAGAAGCCGACGGTCACGACGCGCCCGCCGAGACCCGTGGCGGCGATCGCGTCGTGCAGGCCGGCGGCCGCGCCGGAGGTCTCGATCGCCACGTCGAGCCCGCGGCTGCCCGCGCGCTTGATGGCGGCGCCTGCGCCGGCGCCGGACTCCGCGGGGTCGACCGCCGCGTGGGCGCCGAGCTCGAGCGCGAGCTCGCGCCGCGCGGCGACCGGGTCGACCGCCGTCACGCGCCCCGCGCCGGCCAGCCGCGCCATCTGGACGAGCAGCAGCCCGATCGCCCCGAGCCCGAACACGGCGACGTGGTCGCCGAGCTTGAGCGCGGCGTCGTGCGCCGCGACGAGGGCGACCGCGCCGAGGCTCACGAACAGCGCCCACGCGGGCGGCTCGCCGGCCGGCAGGCGGATCAACGGGTAGGTCGCACGCGCGGAGGCGTCGAGGTCGACGACCGCCTCCTCGCGGTGCGGGACGCCGGCGTGCACCAGGTCTCCGGGCGAGAGCTCGGTGACCGCGTCGCCCGCCTGCTCGACGACGCCGACCAGCGAGTAGCCGAGCAGGGCCGGGTACGTTGCGCGCGGCGGGTCGGGCGTGACGAAGGCGCGCAGCTCGCGGTCGAACTCGCGATCGGCGAAGGCGGAGCTCCCGCGGTAGAGGTTGAGCTCGGTCCCGTGGCTGATGCCGCTGACGAGTGCCCGCACCCGGACCTCGCGGGGCGCGAGTCCCGGCGCGTCCTCATCCCGCAGTCGCAGTGTGCGTGGCCCCTCGAGCACAAGCACGCGGCCCACTCGACCCTCCTCCGGCTCTTGCGCGAACGGAGCGGCGAGCGTACAGCAACTTCGCTGTTGCATGCAAGCACAAGATTGCCTGAAGGTTCGCTTCTTACTTGACTTCTGCGTTCCAACTACGCAGAAACCCTGGACATGGCCGGGTCGGCGCCGATAAAGTCCGGGTGGTGTCGACCGCGCCCGTGACCGGCTCACCCGGCAGCGTTCTGCGCCTCATCCGCGAAGGTCACGCGCTGACGCGGACCGACGTGATGGACGTCACCGGCCTCTCGCGCTCGACCGTGATGCAGCGGCTCGGAGTCCTGCTCTCGGCCGGCCTCGTTCTCGAGGAGCCGGACGGCGGCCCCTCCAGCGGCGGCCGCCGCCCCGCCACGCTGGCCTTCAACGAGCGTGTCGGCGTCGTGCTGGCGGCGGACCTCGGCGCGCGCCACGGCCGCCTGGCGGTGTGCGACCTCGGCGGCGCCGCGCTGGCCGAGCGCGAGGAGCCGATCCGGATCGCCGACGGGCCTGAGCCGGTTCTCGACTGGGTGGGCCGGACCTTCGACGCGCTGCTGGCCGAGACCGGGCGCGACGGCGCCGACGTCCTGGCGACGGCGATCGGCGTCCCCGGGCCGGTCGAGGTCGAGACCGGCCGGCCGGTCAGCCCGCCGATCATGCCCGGCTGGGACGGCTACCCGGTGGCCGACCACCTGCGCGAGCGCTTCGGCGCCCCTGCCCTGCTCGAGCGCGACGTGCACGCGATGGCGCTCGGCGAGCACCGCCGCCACCACCCCGAGCTCGCGCACATGGTGTTCGTCAAGGTGGCGACGGGGATCGGCGCCGGCATCATCTCCGACGGCGAGCTCCTGCGCGGCAACCACGGCCGCGCGGGCGACATCGGGCACATCCGCGCGATCCGGCAGTCGGACGTGATGTGCACGTGCGGCAACCGCGGCTGCGTCGCCGTCCTCGCCACCGCCTCGGCGGTGATCCGCCAGCTCGGCGAGGCGGGCATCGAGGTGGAGTCGGCGGCCGACGTGGTCGAGCTCGTCCGTGGCGGCGACGCGGTCGCCATGCACCACGTGCGCGAGGCGGGCCGCGTGCTCGGTGCCGCGCTGGCCGCCGTGGTGAGCGTGGTGGCGCCGACGGCGATCGTCGTCGGCGGCGAGATGGCCGACGCGTCGGAGCCGCTGCTGGCCGGCATCCGCGAGAGCGTCTACCAGCGCGCCTCGGCTCGGGCCACGCGCGAGCTCCGGATCCTCACCAGCCGGCTCGGCCCGCGGGCGGGCGTGGTCGGCGCCACCACGCTGGCGCTCGAGCACGTGCTCGAGCCGGCGAACGTGGACGCCCTGCTCGCCGCGCGCGGGCTCGGCGGATGAACGAGGTCCACGACCCACGGCGCCCGGGTTCGTGATCCTCGCCATCCAGGAGAACCTGGTGCCGGGCGAAACGGTCGCCGACAAGCTGGCGTTCGCGCTCGACGCCGGCTTCGACGCCCTCGAGCTGCGCGACGCCGCGCGTGGCGGGCTCGAGGCCGTGCGCGGGCAGGCGCCGACCGCCTGCCCGGAACTCGACGGCCGGCTCGGCGACTTCGACCGCGCCGCACGGCGGCGCGCGATCGAGGGCCTGCGGCGCCAGCTCGACGGGATCGCCGCGCTCGGCGGCCGGGGCGTGATCACGCCGGCCGCCTGGGGCATGTTCACCCGCCGGCTGCCGCCGTTCGACGAGCCGCCGCGCACGCCGGAGCAGGACCGCGAGGTGCTGGTCGAGGGCCTCTCGGAGCTCGGCGCGCACGCCGAGGCGGCCGGCGTCGCGCTGCTCTTCGAGCCGCTCAACCGCTACGAGGACCACATGGTCAACACCGTCGCGGCCGCCGCCGAGCTGGCCGAGGCGAGCGGCTCGCCCGGCGTCCGCGTGCTCGCCGACACGTACCACATGAACATCGAGGAGGACGACCCGTGCGCCGCGCTGCGCGCCGCCGCGGGCCGGCTCGGCGCGGTCCACCTGTCCGACTCGAACCGCCACCAGCCCGGCACCGGCCACGTCCCGTTCGCGGCGATCGTCGCCACGCTGCGCGGGGTCGGCTTCGACGGCGTCGTCTCCGTCGAGTGCCGGCTGCGGGGCGAGCCCGCCGAGGCCGTCCGCGAGTGCGGCGCGTACCTACGCAGACTGCTCGATGGCGCTCCCGCCTGACTACGCCGAGCGCGTCTACGCGGGCGTGCTCGGCAAGCTCGTCGGCGTCTACCTCGGCCGGCCGTTCGAGCAGTGGACGCACGAGCGGATCGAGCAGGAGCTGGGCGAGATTCGCGGCTACGTGACCGGCCATCCGGCGATCGAGCCGGCCAAGCGCGCGAACCCGCTCGTCGTCACGGACGACGACGTGTCGGGGACGTTCACCTTCCTGCGGGCGCTGGCCGACTACGGCCCGGGCGTCACGCCCGCGCAGATCGGGCAGACGTGGCTGAACTACGTCGTGGAGGGCCGCTCGACGCACTGGTGGGGCGGCGTCGGCGTATCGGTCGAGCACACCGTCTACCTGCACCTGAAGGACGGGATGCGCGCGCCGGAGACCGGCTCGGCGGCGGTCAACGGCAGGGTGCTGTCGGAGCAGATCGGCGCGCAGATCTTCGTCGACGGTTGGGCGATGGCCTGCCCGGGCGACCCCGAGAAGGCCGCCGACCTCGCGCGCCGGGCGGCGAGCGTGAGCCATGACGGCGAGGCGATCCACGCCGCGCGGGTCGTCGCCGCGATGGAGGCGCAGGCGTTCGTGGAGGCCGACGTCGGGCGGCTGCTGGACGCCGGCGCGGCGCAGATCCCGAGCGACAGCGTGATCGCCCGCGTCATCGGCGATGTGCGTGACTGGCACGCGGCCGACGGCGACTGGCGCGCGACCCGCCGCCGGATCGAGCAGCGCTACGGCTACGACCGCTACCGCGGGATCTGTCACGTGGTCCCGAACCATGCGCTGATCGTGCTGGCGCTGCTCTATGGGGCGGGCGACTTCTCGGAGTCGCTGATGATCGTCAACACGAGCGGCTGGGACACGGACTGCAACTCGGGCAACGTCGGCTGCCTGCTCGGCATCCGCGGCGGCCTGGCCGCCATCGGGGGCGAGTGGCGGGAGCCCGTGGCCGACCGCATGTACCTGTCGTCGGCGGACGGCGGCCGTGCGGTCACCGACGCCGCGACCGAGGCCGTGGCGGTGGTCAACGCGGGCCGGGCGCTCGCCGGCGAGCCCGCGTGGGCACCGAAGGGCGGCGCGCGCCTGCACTTCACCTTCCCGGGGTCGGTGCAGGGGTTCGAGGGCCCGGTCGAGCACGCGGACGGGGCGCTCGCCATCGGCCCCGGCGCGGCGCTGACGCCGACCTTCATCCCGCGCGAGGCGCTGGGCATGAGCGGCTACGAGCTGCAGGCCTCGCCGTCGCTGTACCCGGGCCAGACCGTGCGGGCGGGCGTCGAGGGCGGCCCGTTCCGGCTCGTCGTGCGTGCGTACGACGGCGCCGGCGAGCTCGTGACGCTGCGCGGACCCGAGGGCGCCGCAGAGTGGCGCGTGCCGGACACCGGCGGGCAGCCGGTCGCACAGGTGGGGATCGAGGCGTCCGGACACGTGCGGCTCGACCGGCTCGGCTGGGACGGCGCCCCCGACGTGACGCTCACGCGCCCGGCGGACGGCGGCGCGCTGTGGCGGCGGGCGTGGGTGCACGGCGTCGACCACTGGGACGACCACTGGCCCGAGCCGTTCCGGCTGATCCATGACCGCGGGCGCGGGCTGCTGATCCAGGGGGCGCGCGAGTGGCGCGACTACGAGGTGTCGGCCGCCGTGGTCCCGGAGACCGTGGCGGTCGCGGGCATCGCGGCGCGGGTCCAGGGGCTGCGGCGCTACTACGCGCTGCTCCTGTGGCCCGGCGCGGTCCGGCTCGTCCGCGAGCTCGACGGCCCGGCCGTCCTCGCCGAGGCGCCGCTCGAGCGGCGGGACTACGGCGAGCCGCACGCGTTGGCGCTGCGCGTGACCGGCGCGCGGCTCGTCGCGACCGTCGACGGCGAGACCGTGCTCGAAGCCGAGGACGGCGCGCTGGCGGGCGGCGCCGTCGCGCTCGCGTGCGAACAGGGGTGCCTCACCTGCGACGCGGTGCGCGTGCGGCCCTGATGGGCGCGGCGAACGTCAACTGCGGCCGGGTGCACGGCCTCCTCGTCCGCGCCGCGCGCCTCCATCATCAGCGCGCGCACGAGCGGCTCCGGGGCGACCTCCTCCATGAGCACGTCGAACAGCCCGACCCAGAGCGGCGCCTTGGCGCTCCGGTCCGGGCCCTCGACGCCCGCCGTGGTCTCGGTCATCCGAAGGCGAGGCCCCAGGCGCGCTCGGGCTCGACGAGGAACACGACCCGGTCCTCGCCGCGCGGATACGGCTGGCCCGTGTACTTGTGCGAGATCCGGTCGATGACCTCCCACGCGGCGTCGCCCGCCAGGCGCTCGGCGACGATGCCCCGCACCTGCGCCATCCGGTACGGACGTACCACGCGCGGGCGGCCGGCGCGCGGCTCGCGGTCCGGCGCGGGCGCGCCGAGCGGCCGGATGCGACGATCGGCGCCGCCCCCGGCGTACTGGCCGCCGCGCTGTGGCACGGCGGGCCGCGCGAGGCGATTCAGGTCGACGGCGACGCGGCACTGGCCGAGCGCTTCCTCGACGCGTTCCCGGCCCCCGCCTGAAGCCGCTCGGCGAGCGCCCGGACGCTGGCCCGCAGCCCGTCCGGCGCGCGGACCTCGAAGCCGCAGCCGGCGCCCGCGAGCAGCCCGGCGACCCAGTCGAGCGACTCGGCGCGCATGTGCAGGACCGTGTGCTCCCCCGCCGGCTCGAGCTCGGCGAGCGTCGGCGGGAACCGCTCGCGCGCGCGCTCGGCCGGCTCGTGCAGGACGACCTCGACGGCGTGCGCCCACGGCACGCGCGCGAGCGTCCGGCTCACGAACGCCACGGGGTCGAAGCCCGCCGGCGGGGGCCGGCCAGGGCCGCCGAGCCGCACCGCGCCGAAGCGGTCGGCACGCAGCGCGCGCTCGGTCTCGCGGGCGTGGTCGTACGCGGGCACGTACCAGCGGCCCGCGTGGGCGACGAGGCCGTAGGGGCTGAGCTCGCGCTCGGACTCCGCGCCGTCGGACGCCGTGTAGCGCGCTCGCACCCGGCGGCCGCGGCGGGCGGCGTCGGCCAGTGCGAGCACGCTCTCGCCGCCGGGCGGCGCCGCGGCGCGCCCGGGGCGCGTGAAGGCGAGCGTCTGCTCGAGCGCCTCGACCTGCGCCCGCACGCCGCCGGGGAGGACGCGCCGGATCTTGGCCAGCGCGCTGCCGGCGTCGAGCCCGTCGTGCCGCGCCCCGATCAGCCCGAGCGCGACGGTTGTCGCCTCGGCCGTGGTGAGCATCAAGGGCGGCATCCGGTAGCCCGGACGCAGCCGGTAGCCGCCTCCGCGACCGCGCTCGGCCTCGACGGGGATGCCGAGGTCGCGCAGCGAGACGACGTCGCGCCGCAGGGTCCGCACGTCGACCCGGAGCCGCGCGGCCAGCTCCGGGCCGCTCGCCGACGGCCGGTCCTGAAGCGCCTCGAGCAGCTCGAGGACGCGGTCGGTCTTGGCCATATGAGGACAGATCCTGCCCTGTTTTGCCCGTACCGTCCAGGCATGACCTACGAACCCCGCCGCGTCCGCTTCCTCGAGCGCGACGGCCGGCTCAAGCACTACGGGATCGCCGCCCGCGGCGACGCGCCGCGGCCGGAGCTGGCGGCCGCCACCCGCCGCGCCGCCGAGGCGGTCGTCCCGGACGGCGCGTACGGCTTCACGATCGCGCACGACGCCAGTGCCGCCGGCCTCGGCCTCGTCTACTGGTGGGCCGAGGAGAACGAGGTGCACGTCCGCCACTTCGCCGCCCCGCTCGGCGACCCGGGGGCGCTGGAGCCGTACGAGCACACCGGCATGGCGTGCGTGTGGGAGCTCGAGGTGATCGACTTCGAGCGGCGCGCGTGGCTCGACGACGTGCTCAAGCGCGGCGACGAGGCGGCGTACCTCGAGCGTGCGCTCGAACCGGCGGAGCTGTGATGCCGGCCACCGACTTCGACTTCCTGCCCGGGAGCTGGCGCATCGCCAACCGCAAGCTGGCCGACACGCTCGACCCCGAGTGCGACGAGTGGGTGACGTTCGAGGCGACGTCGCACGCGCGCGCGATCCTCGGCGGCCTCGGCAACGTCGACCACTTCCTGACCGACGGCTACGAGGGCTTCTCGCTGCGCCTCTACGACCCCGGCGCGGACGCGTGGCGGATCTGGTGGGCCTCCACCCAGCGGCCCGGCCGGCTGGACCCGCCCGTCGAGGGCCGGTTCAGCGACCCCGGCCGGGCGCGGTTCGAGTGCGACGACGTGCTCGACGGCGTCGCTCTTCGCATGCGCTTCGACTGGTCGGACATCACCGACGACTCGGCCCGCTGGGAGCAGGCGTTCTCCTTCGACGGCGGCACGAGCTGGAAGCCGAACTGGGTGATGGAGCTGTCGCGGATCAAAGGATGAGCTTGCGCTCCATGTAGTGGATCGCCACGCGCCACGACACGAGCGCGAAGGCCACCAGGAAGCCGACATGCCAGACGTCGATCCAGCCCTCGAAGCCGAAGACGGCGTGGCGCACCAGCTCCACGCAGTGGTAGAGCGGGTTCAGGTGGCCGGCGATCTGCGCCCACTCCGGCAGCCCGTCGAGCGGGAAGAACGTGCCGGCGACGAGGAACATCGGCGTCAGGAGCCCGCTCTGCCAGTAGGAGAAGCTCTCGATCGCCTTGGCCTTGGCGGCGATGAAGATCCCGAACACGGCCCAGCCGAAGCCCGCCAGCGCGGCGATGAAGGGGACGAGCAACATCCCCCAGCTCGGGTCGAGCCCGAACACGATCGCCACCAGCATGGGCACGCATCCGTAGACCCCGGTACGCGCCGAGATCCACAATGCCTCGGCGGTCACCAGCTCCTCGGTGTCGACCGGCGCGGCGAGGATCGCGTCGTACGTCCGCTGGAACGCGTACTTGACGTAGGTCGAGTACATCGCCGGGAACGCACCCGAGAACAACACGGTGGTCGCGACGATGCCGGTACCGACGAACTCGATGTAGTCATAGCCCGCGACCTCGCTCACCAGCGACCCGAAGCCGAACCCGAATGCGAGCAGGTAGATCGTCGGGTCGACGGTCGAGGAGAAGGTCGACGAGCGCCAGAACGACGAGTAGTTGACGACCTCGCGCACCATCACGCCCATCAGCGCTGGGCGCTCGAGGCGGTGCAGGCGGCGGCGCGGAGCGGAGGCGACGGCGGCCATCAGGTGATCTCCTCTCCGGTCAGCAGCACGAAGACGTCCTCGAGGTTGGTCACGCGCGTCTCGCCATCGAGGTGGGCCGCGGCGCCGTTGGCCTGCAGGATCGACACCGACGTGCCGGTGCGGCGCGTGCGCCAGCCGCGGTCGCGGGCGAGGCCCTCGACCTCCGTGAGGTGCGTCGGCGACCCGTAGACCTCGACCGCCTCGGGCCCGGCGTGCTCGGCGATCAGCTGCCGCGGCGGACCGACCGCGACGGCCTTGCCGTGCGACATGATCGTCACCTGGTCGCAGAGGCGCTCGGCCTCCTCGATGTAGTGCGTGCTCATGAGGATCGAGACGCCCTCGGAGCGGAGCCGGTCGATCAGCGCCCACAGCTCCTGGCGGACCTGCGGGTCGAGCCCGACGGTCGGCTCGTCGAGCAGCAGCAGCCGCGGCCGGTGCAGCAGCGAGCGGGCGATCAGCAGCCGCCGCCGCATGCCGCCGCTGAGCTCGTCGACCTTCGAGTCGCGCCGGTCGGTGAGGTTGGCGATCCCGAGCGTGCGCTCGATCGCCTCCTTCCGGTCGCCGCCGGGCACGCGGTACAGGTGCGCGAAGACCAGCAGGTTCTGCTCGACGGTCAGCGACACGTCGAGGTTGTCGAGCTGCGGGACGACGCCCATCAGGGCGCGCGCCTGCTTGGAGTCGTCCGGCAGCCGGTAGCCGAGTACCTCCAGCTCGCCCTCGTCGGCGATCACCTGCGCGGTGAGCGCCTTCATCGTGGTCGACTTCCCGGCGCCGTTCGGGCCGAGCAGCCCGACGCAGGTGCCGAACGGGACGTCGAGATCGAGGCCGTCGACCGCCGTCAGCGAGCCGAACCGCTTGACCACCCCGCGCAGCCTGATCGCGGATTCTTGTTCCTTCATCGCCCATAAGACCGTACGCGAGCGCCCGACTCATCGGACTACGGCTGGCTCGACTATGGAGCTGCCTGCTGGGCGTCGGTGCGCGCGGGTGCCGTGAGGGCGAGCACGGCGCGCACGAACGCCGCGGGCTGCTCGATGTGGGGGACGTGCCCGGCATCGTCGATCACGCGCAGCGGCCATCCCAGCCCGGCGGCGGCCGCCGTCGCGAGCCCGAGGTCGACGAAACGGTCGTGGCGGCCCCATAGGAGCGCGGTCGGCGTCTCGATGCGCCGGAGGTCGCTGTCCGGGACCCGCCGGGTGCAGTCTCGGATCAGCTGCCGCATCGCCTTCTTGGTGTGCGCAACCGTGGCGCGCGACCGGGTGTAGTCGCTGAACGCGGCGAACCACTCCGGGTCAGTGCGGCGTGCGCGGTCGAGGTCGGCGAAGGCCCAGCGCTCGAACCGCTCCGCGTTGTGCGGCGTCGGGCGGAGCCCGAAGCGCACCGCCACCACGCGGAGTCCCAGCGGCATGCGGTAGGGGCCGACCCCCGGGGCGCCGTAGATGACGAGGCGTCGCAGCCGGTCGCCGTGGCGGACCGCGAAGCGCGCGGCCGCGGTCCCGAGCAGCGAGTGCGCGACGAGGTCGGGCGGCTCGTCGCACGTAAGGTCCAGCAGGGCGGCGAACCAGTCGTCGAACGTCTCGCCGTCGAGCCGCCCGACCGGCTCGGATTCGCCCAGGCCGGGCGCGTCGGGAGCGATGACACGACGGTGCGCGGCGAGCCCGGACGCCACGGGCGCCCAGTACGCCGCTCCGCACTCGATCCCGCCCTGGAGCAGCACGAGCGGTGGCCCGTCACCGGCCTCCAGCACCGCGGTCGAGATGTCGCACGGCCGCAGCCGGCGCTCGGTCAGGGGCGTCCCGTCCAGCATCGCCGCGCGAGTGGCCGGCGGCCGGTGGGTGGGGTGCGCGAGAGCCATAGCGCGACGCTACGGAGCGACCCCTGGCTGCGCTTCGGTAGAACTGCGCAACTCCGGCGTGCGCCGGATGGGCAATTCTGCGCAGCGCTACACGAGGCCGCGCTGGTAGGCGTGGGCCGTGCCGCCGCCCGGCTCGACAGGTCGCCCGTACAGTGGCGGCATGCCGACCATCCGGGCCTGCCGCGACGAGGACCGTGCGGCGATCTTCGAGATCGTCAACGCCGCCGCCGAGGCGTACCGTGACGTCATCCCCACCGACCGCTGGCACGAGCCGTACATGCCGATGGCGCAGCTCGAGGGCGAGATCGCGGCCGGCGTCGCGTTCTGGGGTTACGAGGACGGCGGCGCGCTGCTCGGGATCATGGGGATCCAGCCGGTCCGCGACGTCGACCTGATCCGCCACGCCTACGTCATCCCCGGCGACCAGGGTCGCGGCATCGGCGGCGCGCTGCTCGAGCACATCATGCGCTCGGCCACGCGGCGCGTGCTCGTCGGCACGTGGGCGGCCGCCGAGTGGGCGATCCGCTTCTACCGGCGCCACGGCTTCCAGCAAGTCACGCCGGAGCAGAAGGACGAGCTGCTGAAGACCTACTGGTCGATCCCCGAGCGCCAGATCGAGACCTCGGTCGTTCTCGCCCGACCGGCGCTGGAGCGCTGACGGCGCTGGGGCACTACACGTGGCGCAGGAAGGCGCGCAGCTCGGCGTTGAACGCCTCCTCCGCCTCGACGTGGCAGAGATGGCCGGCGTCCGGGAGGAAGACAAGCCGCGATCCCGGGATGCCGGCGTGGATCGCCTCGGCTAC
>Ga0268386_10003898_pt1 | contig 10943 bp, 7 predicted proteins | sample RVTome_15_FD_200260 | JGI IMG/M metagenome (GOLD analysis project Ga0268386, IMG submission 200260) | Soil microbial communities from uranium-contaminated site in the Upper Colorado River Basin, Wyoming, United States - RVT150D86... ... | reverse complement strand
GCTGGAACGGCGGTCGAGCCGTCACGCAACGTGATGACGTCGTAAGCTCCTGGCGATCCTCCGCCCACGAGGGGCGAGGTAGCGGGAGATGAGATGTCACACGCCTGGGGTCGCGCATGACCTCCTCGCGGCCGGATCCGGTCTCGGCCCACCTGCCCAAGCACGTCGTCCGGCGCACGCGCCTGGTCGAGACGATGAGCCGGCCCGGCGTGCGCCTGATCGTGGTCACCGGCCCCGCAGGATCGGGCAAGTCGGTGGTGGTGCGCGACTGGTCGACCACGCTGGAGGTGGCCACGGCCTGGCTGTCGCTCGACGCGCGCCACACCGACCCCGAGCACTTCGTCGAGGACCTGCTGGCGACGCTCGAGGGGGTGTCGCCGGGCGTGCAGGAGGCGACCTGGCGCGGCGACCCCGTCGATCGCGCCGCCGACCGCGCCGTCGAGCGGGCCGTCGAGCACCTGGCCGCCACCCCCACGGCCGTGGTCGTGCTCGACGACCTCCACGTCGTCGACCGGAGCCCCACCGCCGACCTGTTGACCCGCCTGGTCGACGTGATCCCGTTGACCAACCTCACCCTCGTCGTCTGCAGCCGCTCGGACCCGCCGCTCCACCTGCACAAGTTCCGCCTGGCGGGCGAGCTGGTCGAGCTGCGCGAGTCGGACCTGCGCTTCGACCCGGACGAGGCCGCCCAGTTCTTCGCCCGCTTCCCCCAGGTCCACCTGGAGGCGGCCCACGTCGAGCGCCTGGCCGAGCGCACCGAGGGCTGGGCGGCCGGCCTGCAGTTCGCGGCGCTGTCGCTGGCGGGCCGCGACGACACCGACGCGTTCGTCGAGCGCTTCGCCGGCAGCGACCGACACGTGGCCGACTTCCTGCTCGACGAGGTGCTCGACCGCCAGCCCGACGACATCCGCGACTTCCTCCTGTCGACCTCGCTGCTCGACCGCATGCGGGCGGACCTGTGCGAGCAGGTCACCGGCCGGCCCGATGCCGGCGCCCTCCTGCGCCGGGTGGAGGCCGAGCACCTGTTCCTCGTGCCCCTCGACGACGATCGCGAGTGGTTCCGCTACCACCACCTGTTCAGCCAGCTGCTCCGGCGCGAGCTGCGCGTGACCCGGCCGGAGCTCGAGCTCCAGGGCCACGAGCGGGCGGCCGTCTGGTACGCGGCGCACGGCCAGCCGGACCTCGCCATCGACCACCTGCTCGACGCCGGCGATCTCGAGGGTGCCTTCGATCTGCTCAGGCGCCACCTCAACGGCTACCTGAGCGCCGGTCGCCACGAGACCCTGCGGGGGTGGCTCGCCCGCTTCCCGACCGAGTTCGTCGACGCCACCCCGGCGCGCCAGCTGATGATGACGCTGGCGTACGCACGCTCGGGCCAGGTCGAGCGGGGCAAGCAGGTCATGGACCGGGCCCGGGCCCGGCACGGGGCCGACGGCCTGGGCGACGTCGGCGTGCACTACGACGTCACCGAGTCGGCCCTGGCCGCCATCCTGGGCGATCCCGAGACCGCCATCGCCCTGGGCCTCGAGTCGTGGGACCGCCGTGCCTCGGTCGACCTGGCCAGCCTGCCCGCCGACCTGGCGGCGCCGGTGCTGGAGCTGTGGGGCTACCTGCCGGTCGGCCTCGCGCGGGCCTACGCACTGCTGGACGACCGGTCGGGGGTGCGGCGGTGGGCCACCATCGTGCGTCGCCAGGGGCCTCGACTGCCGAGCGATCTGGTCACCGTCCTGGGCGCCGAGGCCTGGACCGAGGCCCGTAGCGGCCGCTTGCGGGCCGCCGCCGAGCTGGCCGAGGAAGCGCTGACTCTCGGCACCGAGGTCGGCCGCGGATCCCGGCGGGCCATGATCGGCGCCCGGAACACGATGGCGCTCGTGCACCGCGAGCGTGACGAGCTCGACCAGGCCGTCGACGTGCTGGCGCCCCACCTCGAGCCGGCCCTGCGCGAGGGCCTCGTGGCCAACACCACCCTCGGTGAGGTCGAGCTGGCCCGGGTCGAGTGCGCGCAGGGCAGGGGCGAGGACGCCGTGGCCCGCCTGCTCCGGGTGCGTCGGGACCGGGCGGCGCGCGGCACGCCGGAGTTCCTGGCGGGCGTCCTCGACCGGGCGGAGTGCCGGGCCCGGCTCCACATCGGCGACGTCGAGCGAGCGCGGGACCTGCTCGAGGAGATCGAGCCGGGGCCCGAGCGCACCCTGCTCGAGGCACGGATCGCCCTTGCGCTGGGCCGTCCCGACGCCGCCCGCCCATTACTGGCGGCCCTGCTGCCGGGGGGCGCCGACGACGACCCCCGCCGGCATCTCGAGGCGGTGGCCCTGGCAGCGCGCGCCGCGGCGGAGGGGGGCGACCTGCCCGCGGCCCGCCAGATGCTGGCCGAGGTCGCCGGGCCCGCCTGGCGGGAGGGCGCGCTGCGCACGTTCCTCGACGAGGGGTTCGACGTCCGCGAGGTGGTCGGTCCGGCATCGCCCGCAGATGCGACGGCCGGCGCGGCGGTCGACACGGCGGCGGCCCGCCTGGTCGAGCCGCTGAGCGAGCGCGAGCTGTCGGTCCTGCGCTACCTGCCGAGCCGCCTGTCGAACCGCGAGATCGGCGCCGAGCTGTACGTCTCGCTGAACACCGTCAAGTCGCACGTGAAGGCGATCTACCGCAAGCTCGACGTCGACTGCCGCGACGACGCGGTGCGGCGCGGCCGCCAGCTCGGCCTCATCTGACGCGCCGTGCTCCTGCTGCGACGCGGCCGCAACATGATGCGCGATTCACCCGGGACGGGTGTGCAACCCTCACCCGTGCGGGCCTGACCATGCCCGCGTGCCCGATGTCGCCGAGATCACCCTTCGCTGCCACGGGGCGGGTCGGCTGACCGCCGGCTTCGCCGGCTGGGACGTGGAGCTGCGGGGAGGCATGACCGTGCTCCGGCGGGCCGATGCCACCGCCGCAGAGGTGCACGCCGCGCTGGTCGAGGTGGCCGACCTCGGCCTCGAGCTCGAGTCGTTCCGGCGCCTCGAGCTGGCCTGACCACCGTAAGGCAGCCTCAGCCGTCGTCCCCGTCGTCGCGGCGCTTGCGCCGCTGCGCGTCCCTCGCCACCCGCGTGAACTGGCGGTCGCGGGCGCGCAGCAGGTGGGGGGTGGCCCGCAGCTCGGCCGACGCCGCCTCGCGCTCGAGTGCCTGCCAGCCGGCGAACCGCTCGGGCGCCAGCGTGCCGTCGGCCAGCGCGGCGCGCACCGCGCAGCCCGGCTCGCTGTCGTGGCTGCAGTCGCTGAACCGGCATCCGGCCGCCAGGTCGTCGACGTCGGCGAAGGTGGCGGCCACCGCGTCGCGGTCGGCCCACAGCCCCACCGCCCGCAGGCCCGGCGTGTCGATGAGCACGCCGCCTCCGGGCACCAGGTGGGCCTCGCGGGTGGTGGTGGTGTGGCGGCCCTTGGCGTCACCGGCCCGCACCTCTGCGGTGGCCATGACCTGGTCGCCCACCAGGGCGTTGGTGAGCGACGACTTGCCCGCCCCCGACTCGCCGACCAGCACCACGGTCCGGTCCCGCACGAGCGCGTGCAGGTCGTCCATGCCCGTGCCGGCGACCACCGAAGTGGTGACCACCTCGACCCCCGGGTGATTGTCGGCCACGGCGCGGGCGACCGAGGCGGGGTCGCTCACCAGGTCGGCCTTGGCGAGCACGACCGCGGGCGTGGCGCCGGCGTCCCAGGCGAGCGTGATCACCCGGTCGAGCCGCCCGGGCTTGACGGGCCGGTCGAGCCCGCACACCACCAGCACGGCGTCGACGTTGGCCGCGAGGTTCTGGGGGGTGTCAGTGTGGGCCGAGCGCCGGGCGAGCAGCGAGGTACGTTCGAGCACGGCCACGGGGACCTCGCCGTCGACGGCGACCCAGTCGCCGACGGTGGGGGCCGGCTCGAGTCGCCGGGACAGTGTGACCGGCCTGACGCCGTCGGGCAGCGCGAGCGTGACGGCCATGCCGTCGTGGCGCACCACCCGCCCGGGCGCCAGCGCGGGCGCTTCCGCGCCGGCAGCGCCGCGGGGCCCGGCCGCATCGGCGGCGCCGGCGAGCAGGGCGGCCCAGCGGTCGTTCCAGCCGTAGGGCACGAGCGAGGGGAAGGTCACCGAATGGCCGTGACCGTACCGTGGGGGGCGAACGGGTGCGAGCGGCGAGCCGCCGCGGGAGCGTCCCGACCCGGACGCGATCGCCGCGGTGAGCGCTCATACGTCTGCCCAGGTCACGGTGGGTGGCGGCGGCCCGGGCGACGGTCCGTTCAGTTCGCCAGACGGACCCGGCATGGGGTACTGGTGTGGGGTACCCGCGCTTGGTCCGTCCCCGAGGAGTCGTCAGTGCCGCTGCTGGATGTGAACGGTCAGCCTGTCAACGTCGTCGACCGGGGGGAGGGCGACGTCGTGCTCTTCCTCCACGCTTTCCCCCTGCAGGCTGCCATGTGGGACTACCAGATCGATGCGCTCGAGGGGTCCCACCGCTGCATCGCGATCGACATGCCGGGGTTCGGCCAGTCGCCGCCCCCCGACGACGCGGGCCAGGCGTCCATGCGGTCGTGGGCCGACCTGGTGGTCGGCGTGCTCGACCAACTCGGCGTCGGGCAGGCCACGGTGGTGGGCGCGTCGATGGGCGGCTACCTCGCCCTGGCAGTCCTGCGCCACCACCGCGACCGGGTGCGCCGGCTGGTGCTGGCGGACAGCACGGCGCGGTCGGACGACCCCGCGGTCGCCCAGCGGCGCACCGCCCAGCAGGACCAGCTGCGCGACGGCGCCGAGGTGTCGTCGCTCGCCAAGGAGACCGTCGAGGGCCTGCTGTCGTCGGGCTCGATGGCCCGCCCCGAGCTGGTCGAGTACGTGCACGCGCTCGCCGGCGACGCGGACCCGTCGGGGTGGGTCGACGCCCTCGAGGCGATGAAGGACCGGCCCGACTCGATGTTGCTGGCCCGCCAGTCCGACGTGCGTGCGCTGGTGATCGTGGGCGAGCTCGACCGGGTCACGCCCATCGCCGAGGCCATGAGCCTGCGCTCGCTGCTCAAGGGCGAGCTGGTGATCGTGCCCGACGTGGGCCACCTGCCCAACCTCGAGGACCCGCTGGCCTTCAACGAGGCCCTGAGCGCCTTCCTCGCCCCCGCCCCCGACGCCTGAGCCGTGCGCCGGGCGGCTGGGTGCGGCCCGGCGCACGGCGCGCACGTCACACACCCTTCACCGTCGCCGCCTGTCGACCGGCCGCCCGGGGTGGGTACGGTCGGAGCGCGTGTGTGGCTTCAGCGGCGAGATCGACCTCACCCGGACGGGGGCCGATGCGGCCGCAGTCGCGTGCATGACCCGGACGATGGCCGACCGGGGCCCCGACGGCTCGGGGCTCTGGGCGCAGGGCCCGGTGGCGCTCGGGCACCGGCGCCTCAAGGTCATCGACCTGTCCGAGCGGGCGGCCCAGCCGCTCGTCGACAGCGAGCTGGGCCTCGCGCTGGCCTTCAACGGCTGCATCTACAACCACCTCGACCTGCGGCGAGAGCTCGAGGGCGCCGGCTACCGGTTCTTCTCGACCGGCGACACCGAGGTGCTGGCCAAGGCGTACCACCACTGGGGTGACCGCTTCGTCGACCGGCTGAAGGGCATGTTCGCCTTCTGCCTGGTCGAGCGCGACTCGGGCCGCGTTCTACTCGGGCGCGACCGCCTGGGCATCAAGCCGCTGTATCTGGCCGAGGTGGGGCGCTCGCTGCGCTTCGCCTCGACGCTGCCTGCCCTGCTGGCCGGCGGGGGCGTCGACACGTCGATCGACCCGGTGGCCCTCCACCAGTACCTGACGTTCCACTCGGTGGTGCCGGCCCCCCGCACCATCCTGCTGGGGGTCCGCAAGCTGCCCCCGGCCACGCTGCTGGTCATCGAGCCCGACGGCCGGCGCGACGAGACCACCTACTGGCGCACGGAGTTCGGCCGCCGGCCGGAGCACGAGGGCTGGTCGCCCCGCGACTGGCAGGACGCCGTGCTCGGCGCGCTGCGCACCGCCGTCGACCGGCGCATGGTGGCCGACGTGCCGGTGGGCTGCCTGCTGTCGGGCGGGCTCGACTCGAGCCTGGTGGTGGGCCTGCTCGCCGAGGCCGGGGTGAGCGACCTGCTGACCTTCAGCATCGGGTTCGAGGCGCGCGGCGGCATCGAGGGCGACGAGTTCCGCTACTCCGACGTCATCGCCCGACGCTTCGCGACCGACCACCACCGCATCGACATCGCCGGCGACCGGCTGCTGCCCGCGCTGGACGGGGCGATCGCGGCCATGAGCGAGCCGATGGTCAGCCACGACGTCGTCGCCTTCTACCTGCTGTCGCAGGAGGTGTCGCGCCACGTCAAGGTCGTCCAGTCGGGCCAGGGTGCGGACGAGGTCTTCGCCGGCTACCACTGGTACCCGCCCATGCTCGAGGCCGGGGCGGGGGCCGACGGAGGCGTGCTGGCCTACTCGCAGGCGTTCTTCGACCGGCACGACGAGTCGATGGCCGAGGTGGTGGCTGCGCCCCACCGCTGCGCGGACGACGCCTCGGGCGCGTTCGTGACGGCCCACTTCGCCCGGCCCGGGGCATCGACGCCCATCGACCGGGCGCTGCGCATCGACTCGGAGGTCATGCTGGTCGACGATCCCGTCAAGCGGGTCGACAACATGACGATGGCGTGGGGGCTGGAGGCCCGCGTGCCGTTCCTCGACCACGACCTCGTCGAGCTGGCGGCCGCCTGCCCACCGGAGCTGAAGGTGGCCCAGGGCGGCAAGGGCGTGCTCAAGGAGGCGGCCCGCAGCGTCATCCCCGCCGATGTGATCGACCGGCCCAAGGGCTACTTCCCCGTGCCCGCGCTGACCCACCTCGACGGGCCTCTGCTCGACATGGTGAGCGACGCGCTCACCGGCCCGGCGGCGAAGCAGCGGGGCCTGTTCGAGCCCAGCTACGTCGACCACCTGCTGGCGCACCCCAACGCCGAGCTCACGCCGCTGCGGGGCAACAAGCTGTGGCAGCTCGGGCTGCTCGAGCTGTGGCTCCAGGCCCACGGGATCGCGCCGTGACCGACCCGTCGACCGCGTACGAGCGCGGCCGGCGCCAGGGCCCGGCCGGCGAGGTGATGCCCCACCGCCAGGTCGGCGGGTGGGACCGCCACGACGCCATCTCGACCACCAGCTGGCAGGAGCCGCCCGAGCACCTGGTGGCCTCGATGGCCCGCGACGTCGTCGTCGACATGGGCTGGGGACGGGTGCTGTTCGGCCAGACCTTCCGCTCGCCGTCCGCCATCGTGGCGCAGCTGCGCGACGAGGCGGAGGGCCGCCGCGACATCTGCCTGTACGCCCGCGACCCCCACGTGCTCGTGGCCCGGGCGCCCCAGGAGCTGTTCCTCGACCCCTCGTACACCTACCGGTCGTGGCTGCACCACGCCCTGCCCCGGCGCGACCCGGTGCGGGGCCTGGTCGTGCGGGCGCTCGCCACCCGCGACGACGCCGAGGCCGTCAACCGGGTCTACGTGCGCTGCGGCATGGTGCCGGCGCCGGCCGACGTGCTGTGGGCAAACCAGCAGGAGCGGCACATCGTCTACCTGGTGGCCGAGGACCGCCGGACGGGCGAGCTGGTGGGCACGGTCGCCGGCATCGACCACGCGCGCGCCTTCGGCGACCCCGAGGGCGGCAGCTCGCTGTGGACGCTGGCCGTCGACCCCGCCTCGCCGCTGCCCGGCGTGGGCGAGGCGCTGGTGCGCGCCCTGGTCGAGCGGTTCCACACCCGGGGGCGCGCCTACCTCGACCTGTCGGTCATGCACGACAACCGGCCGGCCATCGCCCTGTACGAGAAGCTGGGCTTCGAGCGGGTGCCGGTGTTCGCCGTCAAGCGCAAGAACGCCATCAACGAGCGGCTCTTCGTCGGCGAGCACGAGGGCCTCGAGGACCTCAACCCCTACGCCCGCATCATCGCCGACGAGGCGCTGCGCCGGGGGGTGACGGTCGAGGTGCTCGACGCGCGGTCGGGCGAGATGCGGCTGTCGCACGGCGGGCGCAGCATCGTGACCCGCGAGTCGCTCTCCGAGCTGACCACGGCGGTGGCCATGAGCCGTTGCGACGACAAGCGCCACACCCGCCGCATCCTGGCCCGCGCCGGGCTGCCCGTGGCGGCCGGGCGTGAGGCCGGCTTCGACGCCGCCGACCACGAGTTCCTGGCCGAGGTGGGCGAGGTGGTGGTCAAGCCGGCCAGGGGCGAGCAGGGGATGGGCATCACGGTCGGCGTGGCCACCGGCGAGGACCTCGACCGCGCCCTGGCGCTGGCCCGCTCGTACTGCCCCGAGGTGCTGATCGAGCGGCGGGTGGCGGGCGACGACCTGCGCATCGTGGTCATCGACCACCGGGTCGTGGCCGCGGCGATCCGCCGCCCCGCCAGCGTCACGGGCACCGGCCGCCACACGGTGCGCGACCTGATCGAGGCCCAGAGCCGGCGCCGGGCCGCCGCCACCGGGGGCGAGTCGTCGATCCCGCTCGACGACGAGACCGCCCGCACCGTCGAGGCCGCGGATCGGTCGCTCGACGACGTGCTCGCCGAGGGCGAGCGCCTGACCGTGCGCCGCACCGCCAACCTGCACACGGGCGGAACGATCCACGACGTCACCGCCAAGCTGCACCCCGACCTGGTGGCCGCAGCGGTCGAGGCCTCGCACGCCATCGGCATCCCGGTCACCGGGCTCGACCTGATCGTGCCCCGGCCCGACGGTCCCGACGCCGTGTTCATCGAGGCCAACGAGCGCCCGGGCCTCGCCAACCACGAGCCCCAGCCCACCGCCGAGCGCTTCGTCGACCTGCTGTTCCCCACCACCTCGGGGCTGCCGTGGGGTTGGCGCCCGGAGGTGCCCGGAGGCGCCACCCACCGCCTGTGACCGGCACTCGGCGAGCCCGGGTAGCCACGTCGAGCGGCGCGGGTACGGTGCCGGCGTGGTGACGCTGCCCAAGATCGACATGGCGTGGATGCTCGACCTGCTGCTCCGGCTGCTGCGCACGCCCAGCCCGTCGGGCCGCACCGACGCCGTCATGCAGCTGCTCGGCGACGAGCTGGCGGAGCTGCCGGTCGAGCTGGCGGTGACCCGGCGGGGCTCGCTGCTGGCCCGCCTGCCCGGCCGGGACGAGGGGGCGCGGGCGGTCGTGGCGCACGCCGACACGATCGGGTGCATGGTGCGCGACCTGAAGCCCAACGGGCGACTGGCGGTCGTGCCGGTGGGCACGCACAGCGCCCGTTTCGCCGAGGGCTGCCGGGTCACGATCCTGACGGACGACCGCGACCGCTCGTACACGGGCACGATCCTCCCGTTGCTGGCCAGCGGCCACGCCTACGGCGACGCGGTCGACGTCCAGCCCACCGGGTGGGAGCACGTCGAGGTGCGGGTCGACGAGCGCAGCGCGAGTGCGGCCGACCTGGCGGCGCTCGGCATCAGGGTGGGCGACTTCGTCGCGCTCGACTCGCTGCCGATCGTCACCGACAGCGGCTACGTCAACGCGCGCCACCTCGACGGCAAGGCCGGCGTGGCCGCCGCGCTGGGGGCGCTGGCGGCGCTCTGCCGCGACGGCCGCCCCGTGCCCCACGACGTGCACCTGCTGGTCACCATCGCCGAGGAGGTCGGCCAGGGCGCCAGCCACGGCCTGGACGAGGACGTGGCCGAGATGGTGTCGCTCGACAACGCGGTCTGCGCGCCGGGCCATCACTCGATCGAGGACGGCGTGACGATCCCGATGCTCGACGCCTCGGGGCCGTTCGACTACCACCTGACCCGCCACCTGTGCCGGCTTTGTGACGAGCACGACATCCGCTGCGCCCGCGACGTGTTCCGGTACTACCGGTCGGACGTGGCCGCCGCGCTGGAGGCGGGCGCCGAGACCCGAGCGGCGCTGGTGGCGTTCGGCGTCGACGCCAGCCACGGCGCCGAGCGCACGCACCTCGACTCGGTCGAGTCCGTGGCCAGGCTGCTGTGCGCCTACCTGCTGTCGCCGCTCACGTTCGCCCGCTGGGACCTGGAGCCTCAGGGCGACCTGCGCGACTTCCCCAGCAACCGGCAGCCGGCACCGACCGAGCGCTTCGGCGAGCTGCCCGGGCCCACCGACGGCTGACGACGCCTCCGCCGGGGCGGGGGCGCGTGTCACGGCGTCACCGTAGGGATGCACATGGCCACGACCCGCGCCCCGGCGCCGCTGCGCCCTCCGGTCGGGGAGTGCCCGCGAATCACACCCATGTTGTTTGTCGTACCCCTTCGTGATGATCACGGCGTTGATCGGGGCGAGCGCCCCCAGCGGGGAGGAGACGGACCACCGTGGACAGGCACGAGGGAGAGGACGGTCATGGGCGTGCTGCCGGGGGCGGCGCGGCCGGCGCCGGCGCAGCCGGTCGCGACGGCGATCGGCGTGACGATGACGGCGACGACCTGGCGGTCGTCATGCGCCGGCTGGCCGAGGGCGACGAGGCGGCGGTCGTCACGCTGTACGAGCGCTACGGCGGTCCCATCGCCGCAGCGGTGCAGCGGGTCGCCCGCCAGCGGCGAGGGCGGATCGACCGCGACGACCTCGACGGCATCGTGTTCGAGGTGTGCTTCGAACTGGCGTCCGTCGCCGGCGCGTGGTCGCCCGACGGCGGGGCGCTGCCGTGGGTGTGGGCCCGGCGGCGCGTCGCCAACGTCGTGGACCGCGTCCTCGGGCAGTGGGCGGAGCCGCTCGACGAGGCGCGCCTGGCGGCAGCCGGGGCCGAGCCCGACCCCGCCGCCGCGTGGGTGGGGGAGGGGACCATGCTCTCGGCCTTCGCGAGCCTCGTCCCCAACCTGGCGAGCGCCCGCCTGCTGTCCGAGGCGCTCGACGAGGCCCGCATCAGCAGCCGCGATCGCGAGCTGCTCTTCGAGTACGCCTACGAGAAGCACTCGGGCAACACGTCGCCGGCGGCCACCGTGGCGCCCGAGTTCGGCA
>Ga0268386_10003897_pt1 | contig 10944 bp, 11 predicted proteins | sample RVTome_15_FD_200260 | JGI IMG/M metagenome (GOLD analysis project Ga0268386, IMG submission 200260) | Soil microbial communities from uranium-contaminated site in the Upper Colorado River Basin, Wyoming, United States - RVT150D86... ... | reverse complement strand
GCGGCTGAACGTCTCGGTGGAGGCGGCGAAGATGGCGACCTCCCGCACGCCGGCGGCCAGCGCGCGCTCGAGCCCCGCCACGTTCGGCACAAGGGCTGTGTAGCGCGTGCCGGCGCGCCGCGCGACCGCGCCGCACACTTCGGCGGCATCCGCCATCTGCGGCACCCGTGTCGGACTGACGAATGCCGAGACCTCGATGACCGCGAGGCCGGCGGCGCTCAGCCGGTTGACGAACTCCACCTTGACCGCGGTGGGAATCGCCGCCGCTTCGTTCTGCAGTCCATCGCGCGGGCCGACCTCCACGATCGTCACGTGTGACACTAGTGTGTAGCCTAGCCGTCTTCGTCCAACTCTATCAGGGGCGTTCCGGGCTGGACGAGATCCCCTTCCCGGCAGTTGATGGCCGTCACGGTTCCCGCCGCGGCGGCCTTGACCGGCAGTTCCATCTTCATCGCCTCGAGAATCACCAGCGTGCTGCCGCGTTCGACGCGATCGCCCGTTGCGACGTCGATGCGGCGCACGGTCGCGGGCATCGGGGCGCTCAAGGAGCCATGATGACGCCGCGCGCGCTCGCGCCGGCCCCCGCCCTTCACGAGCTCGAACTCGTAGGTACGGCCGTCGAGGAAGACCCAGCGGGTGTCGGGTTCGGCAACGGCCCAGGCGACGGCGCCTGGTCGCCCGGCGAAGCGAAACGTGCCATCGCTCGCAGGAATCACGGAGACGGCGCGATCGCCCATCCGGAATCCGCCATCTCCCTCGATTTCGACCCGGTATTCGTGTCCGTCGGACCTCAGCACAATCGTGCGCGCCATGGGTCAGCGGCCCCACCCGCGCAGCACCGACCAGGGATCCCGGTCTTCGGCGCGTACCACCGCCCCCGGGGAGGCGGCGCCCGGGGCTCCCTCGACCGCGGCCGCCGCCGCTAGCGCCTCGATCGGCACGTCCGTGTCGGTGAGCAAGCCGGAGAGGTGCAAGTCGATGTAGCCGGTATGCACGCGTGCCTGCCGGAAGGCCTGATCCTGCAGGAGCTGAATCAGGAACCGCACGTTGGTCCGGACGCCGAGAATGGGAAACCGGCGGAGCGCCGCGATCGCCCGATCGATGGCGCCATCCCGTGTTTCTGCCGACGCGATGAGCTTGGCAATCAGCGGGTCGTAGTTGACGGCGACGGCGTCTCCCTCCGCGAATCCCGAATCCACACGAACGCCGGGTCCGGTAGGCTCGCGATACAGCAGCAAAGGACCGGCCTGCGGCAGGAAGTCGTTCGCGGGATCCTCGGCGTAGATCCGGCATTCCACGGCGTGCCCCCGCTGTGCGAGGTCCGATTGCGCCCAGGGGAGCGGAGCGCCGGCCGCGATCAGCAATTGGGCGCGCACGAGATCGACCCCCGTCACCTCCTCGGTCACGGGGTGCTCGACCTGGAGCCTGGTGTTCATTTCGAGGAAGTAGAATCGTGCAGAATCGCCCTCTCCTTCCACGAGAAACTCGATGGTTCCGGCGTTGCGGTAGCCTGCGGCGCGCGCGGCGGCGACGGCCGCGTCGCCCATCCGTGCGCGCATCGACGGGGTGATCGCGTGCGACGGGCTCTCTTCGATGACTTTCTGGTGCCGCCGCTGGAGAGAACACTCCCGCTCGAAGAGGTGCACGACGTTCCCATGCGCGTCCGCACATACCTGGATCTCGACGTGGCGTGGACGCTCGATGAGCCGTTCGACGTACAGCGTGCCGTCGCCGAAGGCGGCGAGCGCCTCGCGGCGCGCGGCCTGGACGGCGCTGGCCGTCTCGGCCGGGTCGCGCAGCAGCCGCATCCCTTTGCCGCCTCCACCTGCGGACGCCTTCACGAAAACAGGAACGCCGACCTCGCGTGCGGCGGCGGCGACCCCCTCGTCCGATTGATCCGCGGGGGCTTTTCCGGGCACGACCGGCACGCCAGCCGACTCCATCAGGCCGCGGGCGGCGATCTTCGAGCCCATCAGCTCGATGACGCGCGCCGGCGGCCCCACGAACACGAGGCCGGCGCGCTCGCACGCGAGAGCAAACTCCGGCCGTTCGGACAGGAACCCGTAACCGGGATGGATGGCGTCGCAGCCGGTCTGCTGCGCGGCATCGAGCAGCGCCGGAATCGACAGGTAGCTTTCGGCGGGCGGCGCGGGTCCGATGTGAACGGAACGGTCGGCGCTGAGCGTGTGCAGCGCGTGCCGGTCGGCGTCGGAGAACACGGCCACGCTCTCAATCGCCAGCTCGCGGCAGGCCCTGATGATCCTGACGGCGATTTCGCCGCGATTCGCGATGAGCACACGACGAAGCGTCATGCCGCTATCCGGCCCACGGCGCCTTGCGCTTCTCCAGAAACGCCCGCATCCCGGCCTGGCCCTCCGCGGAGACCCGGTGCCGGGCGATGGCGCGCGCCGTCGTGTCGGATACCGTGCCGGGGTCCTCGCCCGCGATGGCCGCGATGAGCGCCTTGGCGCCCGCCATTGCGCCCGGTGCAGATGTCAGCAGCTCGGCGACGAGCGCATCGATTGTCGGATCCAGGTCCGCCGCCGGCACGACCCGATGGACGAGTCCGATGTCGCGCGCGCGTGCCGCGGAAAATCGCGCGGCGGTGAGGAACAATTCCCGGGCGGCCGACTGGCCAATCTTCGCAAGCGTGAACGGCGCGATCACGGCCGGCAGAATGCCCAGCTTCGCCTCCGTGAACCCGAACACCGCATCGTCGGCGGCGACCACGATGTCGCACACGGCAGCCAGCCCGGCGCCGCCGCCGAGCGCGGCCCCCTGGATCCGGCCGATGAGCGGAACGGGCAGCGCATTGAGCGCTTCGAACAGCCGCGCCGCCGCCCTGGCATCCGCCACGTTCTCCTGCTCCGAGAACTCGATGGTCCGGGACATCCAGGTCAGATCGGCCCCGGCGCAGAAGACCTTTCCCGCACCCGAGAGAATCGCCACGCGCAGGCTGCCGCCCGGCTGCACCGATTCCGCCCAGGCGGTCAGCTCTGCGACGAGGACATCGTTGAACGCGTTCCGCACCTCCGGGCGGGTGAGGACGACGCGGGCGACAGGCCCGGAGTGGGTGATCTCGATCGTCGCCATGCCTACATGCGAAATACGCCGAACCGCGCGTCCGGTATAGGCGCGTTGAACGCCGCCGACAAGCCGAGGCTGAGCGCCGTGCGCGTTTCGGCCGGGTCGAGGATGCCATCGTCCCAGAGCCGGGCGGTCGAGTAATACGGGGAGCCCTCGCGCTCGTACTTCTCCAGGATCGGTTCGCGAATGGCGGCCTCGTCGTCCGGCGACAGCGCCTTGGCGTCGCGCGCGAGCTGATCGCGCTTCACGGTCGCCAGCACGCCGGCCGCCTGTTCGCCTCCCATCACCGAGATCCGCGAGTTGGGCCACATCCAGAGCAGCCGCGGCTCGTACGCGCGCCCGCACATCCCGTAATTGCCCGCGCCGAACGACCCGCCGATGATCACGGTGAACTTCGGCACGACCGAGTTCGCCACGGCATGGACCATCTTGGCGCCATCCTTGGCGATGCCCGCCCGCTCGTATTGACGTCCGACGATGAAGCCCGTGATGTTCTGCAGGAAGATCAGCGGAATCCCGCGGAGATTGCACAGCTCGATGAAGTGCGTCGCTTTGAGCGCCGACTCCGAGAAGAGCACGCCGTTGTTGGCGACGATGCCGACGAGAAAGCCGTGCAGGCGGCCGAATCCCGTGACGAGGGTCGCCCCGTAGCGCTCCTTGAATTCGTCGAACCGCGACCCGTCCACGATCCGCGCGATGATCTCGCGGACTTCGTAGGGCTTCCGCGTATCGGCATTCACGATGCCGTAGATTTCAGCCGGATCGTAGAGGGGATCCTCGGGTGCGGACATGTCCACCGGAAGCCGCTTCACGGTGTTGAGCGTGCTCACGATGATGCGGGCGAGGTGCAGGGCGTGCTCGTCATCCTCCGCGAAATAGTCTGCAACGCCGGACAGGCGCGTGTGCACGTCGGCGCCGCCGAGTTCCTCGGCCGAGACCTCCTCGCCGGTGGCGGCCTTCACCAGCGGCGGTCCGCCGAGAAAAATAGTGCCGGTTCCCTTGACGATGATCGTCTCGTCCGACATCGCCGGCACGTACGCGCCGCCCGCCGTGCAGGATCCCATCACGACGGCGATCTGCGGAACCCGCTCGGCCGACATCCGCGCCTGGTTGTAGAAGATGCGCCCGAAGTGCTCGCGATCGGGAAAGACCTCGGCCTGGAGCGGCAGGAAGGCGCCTCCCGAGTCCACGAGGTAGACGCACGGCAACCGGTTGGCGAGGGCGACCTCCTGGGCGCGGACGTGCTTCTTGACCGTCAGCGGATAGTAGGTGCCTCCCTTGACCGTCGCATCGTTCGCCACGATCAGGGCCTCGCGACCGGAGACTCGCCCGATGCCCGTCACGATGCCTGCGGCGGGCGCGTCGTTCTCGTAGAGATCCCACGCAGCCAGCGGCGACAGCTCCAGGAACGGGGAATCCGGATCGAGCAGCTTCTCGATCCGGTCCCGCACCGGGAGCTTGCCCTGCTCGCGGTGCCGTTCCAGGTACCGCGCGCCGCCTCCCTGCCGCACGGTGGCGGTGCGGGCACGCAGCTCGTCGACCAGCGATCGCATCCGCGCCTGGTTGTCCGCAAAAAGCTGAGACCGGGTGTCGATCTGCGATTCGATGATGTCCATCACCATCCGCAGCAGTCTGTCTTGAAGCGGCAGACCGGGCAGCGCCAGACCGCATGCATGCGGAACATCTCGGCGCCGCAGCGCTCGCAGAGGACCTTGTCGGCATCGGCCTTTGCAGGCTGCCGGGCGGGGGCGGGGGTCTGAGTGAGGGGCTTACCGGCTTCGGCCATCGGCTGGATTATAGCTGACCCTTCAGCACGTTACGGGCATCCGCGGCCGTGTATTATTTTCAAACAACTGTCGATATCGTGACGCGAACTGCGATTTCTGTATGCTTCATGTGACCAATCTTGCTCGTCGTTGTATTATGGACGACTGTCCGTGGCCGAGGTGGTGACCACATGACGACGAAAAAGAAGAACCGCGTGCTCGCGATTGACGATGAGCCGTCGATGATCGAGTGGCTGAAGATCCTGCTCGAACACGAAGGGTACGAGGTCCGCACCGCGATGATCGGCACGCGAGGGGAAGAAATATTCAAGACCTGGAAGCCGGATGTGGTGGTCACCGACATGATGCTGCCGGATGCGGACGGCCTCGAGCTGCTCCGGAAATTCAAGCAGACCCACGCCGACACCGAGGTCATCGTGATCACGGGGCACGGCAGCGTGCCGAAGGCCGTCGAGGCGATGAAGGCGGGGGCCCACAGCTTCGTCGAAAAGCCGATCGAACCGGACACGCTGCTGGCGATGCTGGAGCGCGCCATCGAGCGGCGGGATCTGGTAGGGGAGAACCTGCTCCTCAAGCAGAAGCTCGAAGGGCAGTTCCGGTTCGGGAACATCATCGGCAAGAGCAAGAAGATGCACGAGGTGCTGGAACTGGTCGAGAGCGTGGCGGGGAGCGACGCGAACATTCTGATCCAGGGGGAGAACGGCACCGGCAAGGAGCTGATCGCCAACGCGATCCACTACAACAGCAAGCGGGCGAAGGGCCCGTTCATCAAGATCAACTGCGCTGCGATTCCGAAGGATCTGATCGAATCGGAGCTGTTCGGCTACAAGAAGGGGGCGTTCACCGGAGCGCAGACCGACAAGGAAGGGCTCTTCGAGATGGCGGAGGGCGGGTCGCTCCTGCTCGACGAAATCGGGGAGATGCCGTCGTATCTGCAGACGAAGCTCCTCCGGGTGCTCCAGGAGCGCGAGTACCGTCCCATTGGCAGCGACCGCATCGTCCGGGTCGATTTCCGGCTGATCTGCGCGACGAACATCGATCTGGACGCCGCGCTGCGCGACGGGAAGCTGCGCGAGGATCTGTACTTCCGGATCAACACCATCACGCTTCGCGTGCCCCCGCTTCGGGAACGCACGGAGGACATTCCGCTATTGTGCGAGCACTTTCTGGAGAAGTACCGGCAGCGTCATCAGCGGAACGTGAAGTCGATCGCCCCGGCGGCGTACCACGTGTTGATCCGCCACCGCTGGCCTGGCAACGTCCGGGAGCTCGAGAACGTCATCGAGCGCGGCGTGCTGGTCGCGAAAGGATCGGAGATCACGGTCGTGGATCTGCCCGAGTCGCTCCGGACCGAAAGCACGACCGCCACGGAGTTCGTGATCCCCCCGCACCGCACGCTCGCCGAGATCGAGAAGATGGCCATCCTGCAGACTCTGCAGCGGACGAACTGGAACAAGCAGGAGGCCGCGCAGATCCTGGGCCTGTATCGTCCGACGCTGTACAGCAAGATGAAGAAGCACGACATCCAGGATGGCGGCAAAGGCGCATCGCGGCGGGTAGCCTCGGCGTAGGCCGCAGCGGCGCGGCGGACTCGCCGCTGCCCACACCTCGAATCGATGCTGGATCGAGTAGGCGCCGCCGTTCTCACCCTCTTCGCAACGGCTGGAGAAGCGTCGCTGTTCGCGCTCCGTGCCGCACGCGAGCTGTTCATGCCCCCCTACGAGCTGCGGGAGACCAGCCGCCAGCTCTACGAACTGGGTCTGCGGTCCGCGCCGCTCATCGCCGTCTCTGGCATCGCCGTCGGCGTCGTATTGTCGATGCACACGCGCGCGTCGCTCGAGCGCTTCGGGGCGGAGTCGATGATTCCTGCCGGGCTGGCGCTCGCGCTCGTCCGGGAAACGGGGCCCCTCACGGCCGGGCTGCTGCTGTCGGGGCGCATCGGCGCGGGGATTGGCGCCGAGCTGGGCGCCATGCGCGTGACCGAGCAGATCGATGCCCTGGAGGCCACCGCGGTGGACGCGTTCCGCTACCTGGTCGTGACCCGCGTGGCGGCATGCGTGATCGCGCTGCCCATCCTGACCACGGTGATGAACTTCGCCGGCATGTTCGGCGGATACCTGGCGGAAAACGCCGCGACGGGCATGTCGCTGCGCGTGTACTTCGATCGATCGTTCTCGGTCGTGGACATGACCGACTACGTGCCCGCGACCGTGAAGACGATGGTGTTCGGGTTCATCATTGCCACGATCTCGGCGTTCCTGGGGTTCACCACCGAGTCCGGCACCGAAGGGGTGGGACGCGCGTCGACCCGCGCGGTCGTTCTCTCGTCCATCCTCATCATCGTGACGAACGTGGTGCTGGTACGGCTGATCTTCTTTCTGTTTCCGCAGGCGGCGGGATGATGGCTGTCGCGGACGCCGCCCTCGCGCATCGTGCGCGGAACGCGGACACCGGCCCTGCCGTCCGGTTCGAGGGAGTGACGAAGTCGTTCGGGTCCCGGACGGTGCTCGACGACGTGTCGTTCGAGGTCCCGGCGGGCAGCGGCTACGCCATCATCGGCCGGAGCGGCACCGGCAAGAGCGTCGCCCTCCGGCACATCATCGGGTTGATCGTCCCGGACCGGGGGCGCGTGTTCGTGTTCGACGACGAAGTGAGCGCGCTCAAGGGGGCCGAGCTGTCCCGCGTGCGCCGCCGCGTCGGGTTTCTCTTTCAGAACGCCGCGCTCTTCGATTCGATCAGCGTCGGCGAGAACGTCGCGTTTCCCCTCCGGCGCCATACCCGGCTGCGGGAGGCCGAGATCCGCGCGCGCGCGCTCGACAAGCTCGCCGCCGTCGGCCTCGAGCGCGAGTACGACAAGATGCCCGCGGCGTTGTCTGGAGGGATGCGCAAGCGTGCGGGGCTCGCACGGGCGATGGCCCTCGATCCGCGTCTGCTGCTCGTCGACGAACCGAGCGCGGGCCTCGACCCGGTCACGACGGACGAGATCGATCGGCTGCTCCTGGACCTCAAGCGGCAGGGCGGCGCCACGATCGTCCTCGTGACCCACAACATTCCAAGCGCGCGCCGGCTCGCCGATCAGGTGATCATGCTCCACGAAGGCCGCATCGCGGCGCAGGGCACGCCCGACGCGCTCGACACCTTCGACAACGAGCTCGTGCGGGCGTTCATGCGCTCCGAGCACGCGGGCTGAAACGGGCACCTCAGGGGGACAGATGGGGAAGAACCGGTTAGCGGCGGTCGGCGCGTTCGTGATGGGCGGCATGCTCCTCTTCGCGGCCGGGCTGTTCATGATCGGCGATCGCCGCATGCTCTTCGGCGATACGTTCGAGATCTACGCGGAATTCGCCACAATCGCCGCGCTCGACCGCGGGGCGACCGTCCGGGTCGCCGGTCTCCAGGCGGGCGAAGTGGAAGCCATTCACGTGCCCACGAGGCCCTCCGCGCCGTTCCGCGTTCGCATGCGCGTGCGTGAAGACCTGCGGCCGCTGATCCGGCTCGATTCCGTCGCCACCATTCAGAACGACGGCCTCGTCGGCAACAAGTTCGTGCAGGTCGAGCTCGGATCCGAAGAATCGAGCGTCGTCCCCGACGGCGGCACCATCAGGAGCCGCGAGCCGTTCGACCTGGCCGATCTCATGTACAAGATGAACGAGACGATCGAGACGGTGAATGCGGCGATCGGGGACGTCCAGCACGAACTCAACGCGGCGCTCATCTCGATCTCGGCCACCGCCGACTCGGCGAAAGCGCTGCTGGACGACGTCGGCAGCGATGCGCGGGCTATCACGGCCTCCGGCGAGAAGGTCGCGGCCGATCTCCAGCAGATTGTGTCCAGCGTTCGCCAGGGGCGCGGCACCGTCGGCAAGCTGCTGAACGACGACGCCCTCTATGAGCGCGCGAAAGGAATCGCCGAGGAGGCCGAGCAGGCCATGGCCAACGTCCGTCAGGCCACCGACGAGGCCCGCGCCGTGCTGGCCGATTTCAGGCGCGAAGACAATCCGGTCAAAGGGCTGACGGGCGACCTGCAGCGCACGCTGTCCTCCGCCCGCGACGCGATGTCCGACCTGGCGGAAAGCACCGAAGCGCTGAAGCACAATTTCCTGTTCCGCGGATTTTTCACCCGGCGCGGGTACTTCGATCTCGACGACGTGACGCCGGAGCAATACCGGCAGGGCGTGCTCGCCAGCGCGGATCGAAAGGCGCTGCGCATCTGGATCGGCGCTCCGGTGCTGTTCGAGACCGGTCCGAATGGCGAGGAACAGCTGAGCGACGGTGGGCGCGCCCGGCTCGACTCGGCCATGTCGCAGTTCGTCAAATACCCGAAGAGTCCGCTGGTCGTCGAAGGCTACGGTCCAGGCCTGACAGCGAATGAACGATTTCTGGTCAGCCGGACGCGCGCGGCCCTCGTCCGGGACTACATCGTGGGTAAATTCGCACTGGATCCGTCCCGCGTGGCCATCATGCCGCTCGGCGAGGGCGCGGAGGGCAGTCCTGACGGCGACCAATGGAATGGGGTGGCTTTGGCTGCATTTGTACCCGCCGCGGCATTGTAGGGGTCGGATCGGGCCCATACGGCGGTGGTGGCACGGCATTTGATGGACAACTCGTGGGGACCCAGAGGGGTTCCCGTGTGATCAAGGAGGGGCGGACGTGGACGAGCGCTCACGCGTGCTGATGGCGACCTTCATGGGTGCAGTGATTGGCGGCGTCTGGGGGTGGCTCTATCTGACCGAGAGCGGCCGGCGCATCCGCGACCAGATCGAGCCGAAGCTCGACGACTTCCTCGGCGAATTGACGCGCGCCAGGGGAACGGTCGAGAAGGCGCGCACAGCGGCCAACGAGGGCTGGCGTTCGCTCAGCGAGATGACGGGCGGCGCGGCCGGCGGAGCGTCAGGCGGCCGGTGGGGCGCGTAGACCGGCCTCGCACGACAGGAGGGCATCGATGGCGGCAAGCGTGGAATCGTTGAACATGCCGATCTGGATCATGGCGGCGGTGAGCCTCTTCGAGGCGCTGGTGCTCATTGCGGTCGTCGTCGGCGGCGCCATCGTCTATCGGCGCCTGATGCGAACGATCGCCGAGCTGGAATCGAGGCAGGTGGCCCCGCTGCGCGAGCGGGTCGAAGACATCCTTCGCGACGTCAACGCGATCACCACGCGCGTCAGCCACGAGACGGAGCGCGTGGATCAGGCGATTCACACGACGATCGACCGTGTGGACGAAACGGCGGCACGGGTGACGCACAGCGTTCGAGACCGCGTCGCGCACGCGACGGGCATCATCCGGGGGGTGCGGGCGGTGATCGTGTCATTGCTCAGCAGCGACTCGGGACAGAAGCCTCCAGCCGAGGCGGCTGGGCGGCTGTAGACAATGGATTCAGACGGGATTACAACAGGAGGGTGCATGGCGTACGAATACGATCGATTTGAGCGAGAAGAAGAGGGAGGCGGCTCGTTCCTCATGGGGCTGCTCGCCGGGACCGTGCTGGGGGCAGGCCTGGGCATGCTGTTCGCGCCGAAGGCGGGTTCCGAGCTTCGGAACCAGCTGTCCGAGCAGGCGGGCCGACTGCGGCATACCGCCGATGACACGTATCATCGGGCCTCCGACCGCGTGACCCAGATCGTCGACAAGGGCCGCGAGGCTTACGAGCGCGCGCGCGGCAACGCCAGGGACATCCCGTCGGGGACGAGCGGCGCTGGAACGGGCACGGCCGCAGGCGCGGGCACGCCCGGAAGCCCCAGCTATTCGACACCCGGGTCTACCAATCGGATGTAAGCGTCCAGACACAGGGGACAGGTACCAGGAGGTGCCGGTCCCCTCGGGACCTCGGTATGTCGGTATGACTGAAGACACCGCGCGTCGCGTGGCGAACGCTGTACTGACGCTTGCCGCGGCCGGTGCGGCGTATTATGTCCTGCGCACGCCGCAACTCAGGCGAATCGCCGTGCGACTCGCCACCACGGCTCTCACGGCCTCGCTGCCAGCCTGGGTAGGCCACGAGGTGCGACGGGCGTGGACCGAGAGCCGCCAGAGGCCGCCGGCGGCCGGTGAACCGACGCCGGTGCAGGGCCC
>Ga0268386_10003896_pt1 | contig 10946 bp, 7 predicted proteins | sample RVTome_15_FD_200260 | JGI IMG/M metagenome (GOLD analysis project Ga0268386, IMG submission 200260) | Soil microbial communities from uranium-contaminated site in the Upper Colorado River Basin, Wyoming, United States - RVT150D86... ... | reverse complement strand
CGCACCTCACCGAAGACCTCCAGCCCGGTGACACCCTGCTCCTGAGCGATGGCGATCTGGAACTGGAAGTCATGGGCACCACCGGGGAGGACGTCCACTGTCGGGTGATCACCGGCGGCACGCTGGCCTCCCGCAAGGGCGTCAATCTCCCGGTCCGCTCGATCACGGCGCCGGCCTTCACGGACAAGGACCGCGACGACCTGGCCTTCGGCCTCCGCTATGGCGTCGACTACGTGGCGCTGTCGTTCGTCAGGACGGCTGCGGACGTCCTCGAAGCGAGGGATGCAATCGAGGATCACGGACGCCCCGTCGCCCTGATCGCCAAGATCGAGACGCACGACGCGCTCGCCAATATCGACGAGATCACCGACGCCGTGGATGGCCTCATGGTGGCCCGCGGCGATCTCGGCGTGGCCATCCCGCCGGCGGCGGTGCCGCGGGTGCAGAAGATACTGATCGGAAAGGCGAATCGCGCGGGCAAGCCCGTCATCACCGCCACCCACATGCTGCGCTCCATGCAGGACAGCCCACGACCGACGCGGGCCGAGGTGGCGGATGTGGCGAATGCCGTTCTCGACGGCACGGACGCGGTCATGCTGTCGGAAGAGACCGCGATCGGCCGATTCCCCGTCGAGGCGGTGACGATGATGGCGGCGATCGCCGATGACGCCGAGTCGAGCTTTCCCTTCGACGCCTGGCTGTCCCGGTTCGAGACCGGCGGCCCGCTGCCCGAGGCGGTCGCGCGGGCCGCCTGCACCCTCGCCGCCGACATCGATGCTGCGGCGATCGTCACCTGCACGCAGTCGGGCGGCACCGCCCGGCGGGTCGCCCGGTACCGACCCCGGTGTGCGATCCTCGCTCCCACGCCGCACGCCGAGACCTATCGGGGGCTGGCGCTCGTCTGGGGCGTCACGCCACTGCTGAACCAGACCCAGCCGACGACGGATGAGCTGATCGACGGAGCCCTCGGCGCCGCGCTGGCGGCCGGGCGCGTCGAGCGGGGGCAGACCGTGGTCGTCACGGCCGGCGTTCCGGTGGGACGCCCCGGAACGACGAACATGATCAAGGTGGAGACCCTGTGATGCGACCTCGCATCCCGAAAGCTCCTCCCTGCGACTCACGGAGGAACACCATGCACATTCAAGTCAATACCGACAACAACATCGAAGGCCGCGAAGAGCTGGCCACTCAGGTCGAAGCCGTGGTGGAGGAGGCCCTGAGCCGGTTCAGCGATCAGATCACCCGGGTAGAAGTTCACCTCAGCGACGAGAACAGCCACAAGAGCGGCCAGAACGACAAACGTTGCCTGATGGAAGCCCGCCTCGAGGGCCGCCGGCCCACCGCGGTCACGCACCAGGCGGCGACCCTGGGCCAAGCCATCGACGGCGCCGCCGACAAGTTGCAGAAGGTCATCGAGAGCACCCTCGGGCGGCTGCGCGACTATTAGGCGTCAGAGCTGGCGCTCGAACGCGACGCTCTCGACCGTGCAGGAACCTCTTCCGGGGCGATCCGCTGGTGAGCGAGGTGGTGGTCTACGGCGACCGCCGTCCCTACCCGGTGGCGCTGATCACCCTGAACCCGACCGGGACGGCCACGTTCGGCCGGGATTGCGCGCTGCCCACGACGGACCACGCGGAGCTGGCACGCCATCCGGCCGTGGTCGAGCGGGTGGCGCGGATCGTGGAGGCGAAGAACGCGGAGCTGCCCTCGTACGCCAGGATCAAGAGGTTCGCGGTGCTGCCGGGAGAGTTCACGGAGGCGGGCGGCGAGCTGACACCCACGCAGAAGGCGTGTAGCCCTCGCGCTTCGCCCAGGAGAGCACCGAGGAGAGCGCGCCCAAGTTCTCCTTCACTGTGCCCGGCGACAGCGTCTTGCCGTTGCTCCCGACCGTCGCCAGCAAGCTCGCCTTGAACGCCCGCGCATCCCCTGGCGTCACCGCACGCACCGCGATCACCGCCAAGGAAAGTCAGGCAAGTGGTTCAGCACCCCTTGCCCCTCCAGCTTCGTCTTACCCGGAAGCTTCCGCTCGGAGTAGCTCGGAGTATACCGCTCGAATAGGAGTGTGAGCGGCGGGTTGTCCTCGCTGCCGTGCTCCTGACGCTTGAGGAGGGCTTCGAGAGCCGCGCGCCTGTCAGGGGATCGGTTGATCCTGCCACTTGGGATCGAGCAGGGACGTGAGGTGGAAGTCCAAGTTAATTTCCCGCTTCGATGCCGGGTCGCCGTTGCCACTCGCCTCCCGCCAGCCCTGGAGCACCTTGTAGGCAGCCACTGACGGGCTGTGGAGACCCTTCTCACTGGAAATCGAGCTTTCCCTTCGACGCCTGGATGTTTCGGTCCGAAACCGGCGGCCCGTTGCCCGACGCGGTCGCGCGGGCGGCCTCGACTCTCGCCGCCGACATCGCCGCCGCGGCGATCGACTCCTGAACGCAGTCGGGCGGGACCGCCCGACGGGTCGCCCAGTACCGGCCGCGGTGTGCGATCCTTGTCCCAACGCTGCCCGCCGAGACCCAGCGGCGGCTGGCGCTCGTCTGCTGAACCAGCGCCGGCCGACGACGGATGAACTGATCGATGGAGCGCTCGGCACCGCGCTCTCGGCGGGGCGCGTGCAACGCGGGTACACCGTTGGTCGTGACGGCCGGCGTCCCCGTCGGGCGTCCTGGAACGACGAACATGATCAAGGTGGAGCCCCTATGATCCGTCGGGTCGTCATTCTTTCGCGGCGGCGCGCTCGATGACACTACGTCGAGCCGTGGCGTTCGGTACGATGTCCACGCAGAGCGTTCCCCGGCGATCGAATGCGGCATGACGCGATGTCGCTGCGGCGCATCCTCGCCGACCAGGCGTTCTCGCGGATCGGCGGGGCGCCGCTCGTAGCCGGCAACCGCGTCCGCCTGCTGAAAGACGCCGCCGAGAACTACCCGGCGTGGCGCGCGGCCATCGCGGGGGCCGAGCGGACCGTGCACTTCGAGAGCTACATCATCCACGACGACCCCGTCGGCCGGGAGTTCGCCGAGCTGCTCGCCGCCAGGGCCGGCGCCGGGGTCAAGGTCAGGCTCCTGTACGACTGGTTCGGCGGGCTCGGCCATGCCGGGCGCCGGTTCTGGCGCCGACTCCACCGGGCCGGCGTCGAGGTACGCTGCTTCAATCCCCCGCGATTGGACAGCCCCTTCGGCTGGCTGAGTCGCGACCACCGGAAGACGATCGTGGTGGATCACCGCCTCGCGTTCGTCACGGGTCTCTGCGTGGGACAACGCTGGGTCGGCGATGCCGCCCGTGGGATCGACCCCTGGCGGGACACCGGCATCGAGCTGGAAGGCCCGGCGGTGGCCGACATCGAGCAGGCGTTCGCCCAGACGTGGGCGCTGGCCGGCGCGCCGCTCCCTGCGGAGGACGTCGAGGGCGGGCCGGTGATCGGAGGCGTGCCGGTCAGGGTCATCGCCAGCATCCCCACCACGGCCGCGCTCTATCGCCTGGACCAGCTGGTGGCGGCGAGCGCGCGCCAGACGCTGTGGCTGACCGATGCCTACTTCGTCGGGGTCACGCCGTACGTCCAGGCGCTGGGCGTGGCGGCGGCCGATGGCGTCGACGTGCGCCTCCTCGTGCCCGGCGCCAATGACGTGTGGTTCATTCGGGGAATCTCGCGCGCGAGCTACCGGCCCCTGCTTGACGCGGGCATCCGCGTGTTCGAGTGGAATGGCCCCATGATGCACGCCAAGACGGCGGTGGCGGATGGACGCTGGGCGAGAGTGGGATCGACGAACCTGAACCTGGCCAGCTGGATCGGCAACTGGGAACTGGACGTCGTTGTCGAGGACGATGGGTTCGCGCAGGCGATGAACGCGATGTTCCTCGACGATCTCCGGGGCGCGACGGAAGTTGTCCAGCGCTCGTCCCGGCAGGCGTCGCGTGTCGCGTCCGAGCAGCGTCACGCCGCGCGGGGCAGCGCCGGACGAGTGGCCGCCGGCGCCATCGGGATTGGCAGTGCCATCGGCGCTGCCATGACGAACCATCGGCTTCTCGGACCGGCCGAGGCGCGCATCCTCGGCATCGCCGGCGCCGCGCTCGTGCTCCTCGCCGTGCTCGCGGCGCTCTGGCCGCGGCCGGTCGCCGTGCCGCTGGCGGGCCTCAGTGCCTGGGTGGCGGCGGCCCTGTTGATCCGCGCCTGGCGTCTCTGGCGATGAGCAGGCCAGTGACGCGCGATGCGGCCCTCGCCGCCGTCGCCGAGGTGACGCAGACGAATGGGCCAGGCGCTCAGACGGTATGGGTCGTGCCCGCCTCCGCCTGCGCGACGTGTTCCTTGACGCGGATGAAGCTGTCCGGGGTGACCGAGATCGAGTCGATCCCGGCCTCGACGAGGAAGCGTGCAAAGCGCGGGCGGTCGCTCGGTGCCTGCCCGCACAGCCCGACCTTGCGCCCGTGGGCGTGGGCGTCCCGGAAGGCCGCGGTGGGGTTCGCGAGGTTGAGCATCACCTTCGTCCGCGTCGCCGGGATCGCCTCGAGCGCCAGCTCCCGGACCTCAACCTGCGCGATCCCGTCGTAGACGAACCCGGCGTCGCCCTCCGCGCACGACACGGTGATCTCCCGGCCGTCGCGGAGGACCTCGGTGGCGTTGCCGGTGCCGACGAGTGCGGGCAGCCCGAGCTCCCGGCTCACGATCGCCGCGTGCGACGTCCGCCCGCCGTGATCGGTGACGATGGCGGCGGCGCGCTTCATGATGGGGACCCAGTCGGGGTCCGTCATGGACGTCACCAGGATGGCGCCGTCCTGGAACTTGCCGATGTCCGCGGCACGACGAAGCCGGCACACCTTGCCGGTGGCGACCGCCTCCCCGATGGCGAGCCCCTGCAGCAGTCGCTCGCCCCGCTCCTTGACGGTGTAGGTGCGTGGCGCTGGATCCGGGGCCAGCAGTTCGACCAACCGCCGCTGCAGCGAGCATTCGAGGCGAGCCTGTTTGCGCTCGAGCAGGCGCCGGCGAGGCAGGCGGAGCTCGACAAAGAGGTCGAGGCCTCGTACCTCGGCCGGTTCGGCGGCGAGGGCCGCCAGCCGCCGCTCCAGGACCTCCCTCTCGCTGGCGCTCCTCGAGCCGCGCGGTCTCCCGCTAGCATCATCAGCCGCGCCCTACTGCTTCGGGGGTGCGGGCGGCTCCCCGGGGGTGCTCCCGATCGACTCGCGCCTCTCCGTGTCGGCCTGGACGTTCCTCGCCCGGGAGCGGTCCATGAGGCCGAGGTTCCCCTGCCGGAAGGCCTCGGCCATGGCCCGCGGCACGTCGGCCTCGGCCTCGACGACGCGGGCCCGCATCTCCTGCTCGAAGGCGACGGCCATCGCGCGCCGCTCCTCGGCCTTGGCCTGGGCGATCTGCTTGTCGGCGTTGGCCTGGTCGATCTGCAGCTTGGCGCCGATGTTCTGCCCCACGTCCACGTCGGCGATGTCGATGGACAGGATCTCGTAGGCCGTCCCGGCGTCCAGCCCCTCGGAGAGCACGTGCTTGGAGATGTGATCGGGGTTCTCCAGCACGTGCTTGTGGGACAGGGCCGAGCCGATCGTGCTCACCATGCCCTCACCGACCCGCGCGATCACCGTCTCCTCCCCGGCCCCGCCCACCAGCCGGTCGATGTTGGTCCGCACGGTCACCCGGGAGACGGCGATGAGCTGGATGCCGTCCTTCGCCACCGCCGCGATCCGCGGGGTCTCGATCACCTTGGGGATCACCGACATCTTCACCGCCGCCAGCACGTCGCGCCCGGCCAGGTCGATGGCCGCCGCCCGCTTGAACGTCATCACGATGTTCGCCTTGTCCGCCGAGATCATGGCGTGCACGACGTTGACGACGTTGCCCCCCGCCAGGAAGTGCGCCTCCAGGTCGTTGACCGGGATGTCCAGCCCCGCCTTCACCGCGCTGATGCGGGCGGTGACGATCGTGCCGGGCGGCACCCGCCGCAGGCGCATCCCCACCAGCGTGAAGAGGCTCACGTACGCCCCCGAGGCGAAGGCGGCGATCCAGAGCCGCACGGGAACCAGGTAAAGGATGACGATGAGCGCCGCGACCACCGGGATGAGGAGCGCCACCGCGCCGAAGGCTCCGGGCTCGAATCCTGTCATCGCTCACCCCCTCCGGTGAAGTGCCCGCACGACGATTCGGTTGCCTTCCACACGGATTTCCGGCGTTACGAGGTCGAACGGGACGCCCTCACGAGCAAGACCGGCACTGGGGCGCGGCGAAGGACGGACTCCGCAACGCTGCCCATCAGCACCCGGCGGATCCCACTGCGTCCCCGCGTAGCCATGACGATGAGACCCGCCCCCTCGGCCTTCGCGCACGCGAGGATCTCATCCGCCGCAGCTCCCGCGCGCGTCACGGCACGCGCACCCATGCGCCGCCGCGCCAGGCCCCGGCGGATCCCTTCGAGATAGCGCCGGGCCTTCTCCTGTCGCGCCCCGAGTGCACTGAGCGCGGGGGCGGTGTTCAGCCTGAGCGGACTCCCCGGGGTCGCGGCGGCCACCACCTGCAGCAGCACGATCTCGCGTACGGAAGACGGGGCGACGATCTGCGTGAACTGCTTCAGCGCGCGCTCGCCCGGCTTCGATCCGTCGAGCGGCACCAGGATCTTCTTCCGACCTTGGTTGGGCATGTGTTCGATCTCCTCCGCAGCCGCCCGATAGTAGCACTGGACACCGCCCGGAAGACCCACGGCGCATGGGCGTCGGCGACGATCCGGGGGCATCGATCGGAGCTCTCACGGCTGCTTGCGGTCCCCCCCGGAAGAGGCGCGCCTCCGGACATACCCACCGGACCGCCCCGACTCTCGAAACTGCGGGCTGAGGGGGACCATCGCCCGGCGAACGGTCCGTACGGGACGTTCGCGTACACGATGGTGCAGTCGGGCCGGACGAGCCGGTGGATGTCTCGCCGGCCGGCCGCGGCAGCGGGTCGGGCCGGCGCCAGCCGACGTCGGTGGTGCCGTCGGGCAGGCGGATGGCGGAGCCCCTCGATCTGCCACGCCTCATGCATCACGTATCCCGCTCGGTATCGGAACGATCACTCCCTGGGGGCTCCGGCGGCCGTCGAGCGCGTCCCGCTCGGCCGGTTCGAGCACCCGGTCGCGCTCGAGGCCGAGCAGCCGCGCGGCCTCGGCCACGACATGGGCCCAGCTCGAGCGATTGACGAAGAGCAGCCCCGGCGTGTCGTAGGTGCCGCCCTCGCTGACGTAGCCGAGAACGGCGCTGCGCGCCGGCGCGTGCAAGGGCTCGAGCAGGCCGAGCATGGGCTCGGGACGCGTGTGCGTGACCAGCAGGCGGCACGCAGGCCGATCCGGGAACAGGGCGGCCCGCACGTCCAACGGCGCCTGGTGGTCGCGCTCGGCGGCGCGCCGCGGTCTGCGGAAGCGACCGGGTTCGAGGATGTAGACCACCGTGTGCGGCACCTCCCGGGCGGCCAGCCGACGCGATGCTCGCAGCACCTCGCCGAGCTGGTAGGCGCCCACCGCCACCAGGACCAGCTCGGCGCGATCGGCGGCGTGGCCCGCCCAGTCCAGCCGCAGACCGCCCTCGGCCATCATGCGTCGCGCCTCGGCCGGGGTGAAGAGGTCGGGGATCGCGTCGGCCTTGGGGGCGACCAGGGTCCAGAACTGGCCCTGCGTCTGATAGAGCCGCTCGATCACCGCCGCGGCGGTGTTGAAGTCCGCCGGAAAGACGACCCGCGAGGCGTGGCTCAGCTCACCGAGCATCGCCTCGGCCAGGCCCGGGTCCTGGTGCGACTGTTCGTTCTTGCCGTTCTCCCACGTGTGGGAGGTGAGCACGAGCGGGATCGACAGCCACCGCTGGGGGCGCCCCGCGTCCGCGCAGTGGACCGCGAAGATCACCTCCTGCCGCAACGCGCCGTGCATCTTGGTGCCGAACGCTTCGTAGGTGTGGATCAGGTTGATGCCGCCCTTGTTGGCGAGCGCCGCGCTGGCCACCGCCTCCTCGTTGAGGGCGGTGATCACCGCTCCGTGCACCGACTCCGGCACGGTGGGCTCCGGGTCCGTCACCCGGAACTTCAGCAGCTCCAGCGTCTCGATGAGGCGGTTCGAGCGCATCTCGTCGGGGTTGCCGACGCGGGGACGCAGATGCGGGTTGGCGCGCACGATGGCGGCGAACATGCCGTCGACCGCCGTCATCGGCGAGGCCGTCGTCCACGCCGTCGGCTCCCCCCGCCGCGCGGCATCGACCGTTCGGAACGGTGGTGGCGGCACCTCGCGCAGGGCCACCTCCCGGTGAACCAGCGGGTGGTCCCGCTCGCGCACACGCCCGGAGGCGGTGTGCTGCTGCAGGGAGCCCGTCGCCGCCCCGAGCTCGCCCGGTGGCACCCACAGTCGGCGCGCGCCCTGATTGAACCGCCGGGCCGCCCCGGCATCGGTCCGAGGGTTGGCCATCAGCGGCAGGTTGTGCGCGAGGTTCGTGCCCGCCCCGGGGAAGCCGAACCCCTTGGGCGCCACCGCCACGCCGTACGGCAGCGGCACCGGATAGCGTCGCGGCCCCTTCCGCACGGCCTCCGCGGCCGTCTCGAGCCGGTGCTCGGCCTCCAGGATGGCCCACACGAATGCCGCCGGGTCGCGACCGTCGAACACGAGCGGGTCGAACCCGTTCAGCCGTAGATGCCGAGCGAACCACGCAGCGCCTCCCTGCTGCGACATGGTGGTCCGCTGATCGATGCGGCGCCCGTTCTTGATCATGATCGGCGCGACGAGGCCGCAGTCCTCCGCTCGCCACCAGCGGGGCGCCCAGTCGCTCCCGCGCTGCTCCTCGAAGGCGCCGTCCGACAAGAACGCCACCAGGCGCTCACCCGGCAGCGGCATGTGCACGTACTGCAGCTCGGCGAACCCCAGATACCCGCCCTCGGACAGGCCGCCGGCAGTGTGGGCGTTGACGTGGCTGCCGAGCGGCGAGTCCTGGCGGCCGTCGTCGCCGAGGCGGTAGGAGTAGAAGTCCCGCACGTAGCGCGTCAGGCCGGCGTCGCTCACCGAGTAGCGCGCGGCGTGCGCCGGTGTCATGTTGCCGACCAGGAGGTTCACCGAGTCGACGGCGGCCACGCAGTGCCCCTGCCCCATCAGCCACGCTCGCGTGGTGCCCGTGAGGGCGTTGGCCGCCAGGTACGCCGCGTACGCGGGGACCATGTTGAGCGCACCGCCCGTGTGCCCCTCGGGCTGGAGCTTGAAGTCGGCGGTCGCGAGCGGCCGCCCGTCGAGGTACACGTTCTGCGCGTACGTCTCGTGCACCACGAGCCACATCGCGGCGCTGGTCACCCGGTCCAGCGCATGGAGCAACTCCCAGGGGTCGGCACCGTCGCCGCGCTGCCCCTGGGCGTCCAGCCGCGCCACCGTCTTGCGGATGCGCGCCCGGGTGGCGGCCGTGTGGCGGATCAGCCCGTAACCGCGAGCCCAGCGGGTGAAGCCGGCGTCGGTGGCCGCGTGTTCTGGCATGGGGGGTCACCTCCTCGATGACGGGTGGTCGGTGGTCGGGGCGCCCCGGCGGACCAGCTTGTGCGCCTCGATGGCGATCAGGATGGTGGAGGCCACCAGCGCCATCCGGATCCACGCGCCGGCATCGAGGGGCTCGACGCGGAGCAGGAACTGGGTCGGCGGCAGGTAGAGGGCGGCCACGTGCACGAGCAGGGCGGCGGCGGTGGCGGCGAAGAGAAAGGGGTTCGACCACGGGCTCAGCGCGAACACCGAGCGCCGCTCCGACCGGCAGTTCCCGACGTGGAACACCTGGAAGAGCACCATGGTTGTCAGCGCCACCGTCTGGGCGCGGCCGATCTGGCCGGATTCCTGCAGCTCCCACCAGAACAGGAGCAGCGTCCCCGCGGCCATGACGAGCCCGGCGACGAGCGTCCGCTCCCACAGGAGGCGGGAGATGACGCCTTCGTCCTTGCGCCGCGGCGGCCGCTGCAGGACGCCCGGCTCGCCCGGCTCGAACGCGAGCGCCACGTCCTGCAGGCCGTTGGTGACCAGGTTCAGCCACAGGATCTGCGCCGGCAGGAACGGCAGCGGCCACTGGACGACGAGAGTCGTGAGGATCGCCAGCACCTCGGCGGCACCGGTGGAGATCAGGAAGAAGGTGACTTTGCGGAGATTGTCGAAGGTGATCCGTCCCTCCTCCACCGCCGCATAGATGCTCGCGAAGTTGTCGTCGGCCAGCACCATGTCTGCGGCCTCCCGGGCCACGTCGGTGCCGCTCTTGCCCATGGCGATGCCGATCTCGGCGGCCTTGAGCGCCGGCGCGTCGTTCACCCCGTCGCCGGTGACGGCCACGACCTCGCCGTGGCGCTGGAGCGCCCGGACGACCCGGAGCTTGTGCTCGGGCGCGACCCGGGCGTAGACGTTGACGGTCCGGACCCGCTCGGCGAACGTGGCGTCGTCGAGCGTGTCGAGGTCCGTGCCGGTCAGGGCGGTCAGCGCGAGCGGGCCGGCCGGCGCCGGCCCGTTCTTCGCCGCCGGCTCCGGGGCGATGCCGAGATCCGCCGCGATGCGGGCCGCCGTCCGGGGGTGGTCGCCGGTGATCATCATGACCCGGATGCCGGCCGCATGGGCCTCGTCGATTGCCTCCCGGGCCTCGGGTCGCGGCGGGTCGATCATTCCGACGATGCCGGCGAACACGAGCTCGCGCTCGAGCGTTTCGTCCGGTTCGGGCAGGTCCGAGACCTCGAGCGGCCGGTAGGCGACCGCGAGCGTCCGGAGGGCCGCCCCGGCCAGGCGGTCGACGCCGGCGAGGATCCGCGCGCGGCGCTCGTCGGTGAGAGCCTCGTCGGCGTCGCCGACGCGCTCGCGGGTGCAACGGCCGATGAGGACGTCCGCGGCGCCCTTCGTGACGATCGCGAGCCGGCCCTCCCGCTCGGCGTCGGCCTCGATGCTGGTCATGAGCCGCCGCTCCGAGCTGAACGGGACCTCGGCCCGCCGGTGGAAGCGGGC
>Ga0268386_10003895_pt1 | contig 10946 bp, 10 predicted proteins | sample RVTome_15_FD_200260 | JGI IMG/M metagenome (GOLD analysis project Ga0268386, IMG submission 200260) | Soil microbial communities from uranium-contaminated site in the Upper Colorado River Basin, Wyoming, United States - RVT150D86... ... | reverse complement strand
CGTTCCCAGGCGTCCCGGTCGATGATGGCCGGCCACACCGCGGCACCGACCACCTTGCCCTTGTGCTCGGACAGCCCGGCGATCCGCGGCGAGCGCAGGATCCCGCGCAGGGTGCGCTGGGTCCACAACCCGCCGTGCACCGTGGCCGGGGTGCCGGTGCGGTTCCAGTCGGCCACGATGCTGACCAGGGACTCCCCGCCCAGCACCCGTCGTGCCGCGTCGCGGATCGCATCCGCCTCCGCGTCGATGACGGTGAGCCGGTCGTTGGCGTACCCGAACGGGCGGCCGCCGCCGGTCATCGGCTGCCCCTGCCGGGCCCGCTGCAGCTTCGCCCGCCGGGTGCGCTCACTGACCCGTTCGGCCTCGGCGGCGTCCACGCTGGCCTTGATCCGGGCCACCATCCGCCCGTCCGCGGTGCTCAGGTCGTCGTCCCCCGAGACGACGGTGCACAACCGGACCCCGGTGGTCTCGTGCAGCCGGATCAGCTCCTCCAGCTCCAACGGGCGGCGGGTGAGCCGGCTGTTCGAGTAGGCCAGGATGACGTCGAACTCCCGCCGCCGGGCCCGCTCCAACAACGACCCGTACACCGGGCGGGGCTTGCGGGAGTAGGCGGAGGCGCCCACGTCGTTCTCCACCAGCACGTCGACGACCTGCCAGCCCTCCCGGGCGGCCCGGTCCAGGCAGTCCTGCCGCTGCCGTTCCACCCCGAGCGCCTCGCCCTCCGGGTCGCGGGAGATCCGGGTGTACAAAACGGCCCTGGTCATCGCCCTGCACCGCCCTCCAGGCGACGATGGTTACACCGTGCCAGTGTACTCTTCCACCGCAGTCGGAGTGCGTGTAGCTAGCGGTCCCATCAGCAGTGAAGCCCTCGGCGCTCTCTGGTCAGGGGGTGTGGAGGGAGCTGTAGGGGCGGTCAGTCAACGTCAGGCGCGGCTGGGGTCCCGGGCACATGAGCGGCCAGGCCTCACCAGCCGCCGCCGCCTCCGCCACCGCCCCCGCCCCCCGCGCCGCCGCCGCCATCCGAACTGCTCGGCGATGACGACATGGCCGACCCAGCAGTGGACGCGAAGGACGACAGCGCCGAGCCGAGGCCGCCCATCCCACTGGCGTACAGCCCTGCGGGCACACCCACGTACCAGTAAGGCGCGTACGTGTCCGCCCCACCGGTTCCGCCGGACGGCCGTGCCGCCAGGGGAGCGAACGCGTCTGCCCACCGCTTCTCGAGCCCGAGGACCATGGCGTAGGGGACCAGCGTGGAGAACGTCTGCTCGGTGTCCTCCCAACGGGCCTGCTGCGGGGTGCTGGTCGCCAGGTAGTCCCGCAACGCGTGGACCTGCTGAAGCGCGGCGCTGCCTTCCGGGGTCCGGGCCGGCATCGCCCGCGCAGCGACGAGCAGAGCCAGCGCCGGCACGACGACGGCGACCCCCACCAGGCCGAACGCGGTGAACACGGCGAGCAGCACCGCCACACCCGCCGCGGCCACGAGAGCGGCGACCCCGATGCCGTACCAGAGCAGGCGTGTGCGGTCAGGCCTGACCCGGTACCAACCGCGTCGCACGACCTCGTCGTACAGGTCGTTGCGCAACGACGCCATCTGCTCGTGGAAGCTGTCCTTCAGGTCCGAGACGCGCACGGAGGGGCCGCTGCGGAACAGCTCGTCGAGCAGCCTCCGCTCGTAAGGCACCAAGTCGTCGGGACCTTCGTCGAGGCGGGTGAGGAGCCAGTCCCGGCCCTTCCACCGCCGCGGCTCCAGCTCTTCGATCCGCAGGTGCCGGCGCACCGCCAGGTCGACGACCGTGGCGGTCACGTCGACGACGTCGGCCCTCTCGTCGACAAGCGTGCCGAGGACGCCGGGTGGCATGGCCCGTACCGTTCGCCAGTCCACGGGGACTCCGGCGACGCGTCCCGCCGCAGACGTTGTGTGCAGTGCCGTCACGGACCGCTCGTCCCGTCCCCTCCGCACGGCCAGCCGCCCTACGGCGAGTCCACCGAGCCCGGCGAGAACCGCAGCGAGCCCAACGGTCAGGGGCGTCACAGAGAAGGCGCGCTGCGGCGTCCAGCGCTCGATGAGCATCGGCGGGGCAACCTCCACCGAGCCCTGCGGCAGGTCGGCGTACACGGTCATCCCCTCGTTCGCCCTGAGGGAGACCGGGCCGAAGTCGACGGTGGCTTCACCGTCACCCGCCACGCCGTCGAGCGTCGTGGACCCGCACGAATCGTCGCTCCCGGTCGGCCCGTAGAAGCACCGCACCTGCTGCAGGGCCGGCGCGCTGACCGTCATCGTGGCCTGCTCGATCGCGGTGCCCCAACGGTCGCCGATGCCGTTCCACGCCAGCTCGACGTGGTCCTCGCGGTCGTTGAGCACGCCGTCCACCGTGTAGGTCAGGTCGTACGACTGCGTGCCGCTCACCAGCTGGTCGGGGTCGCCGATGCGCAGGTAGAGATAGTCGCCGTCCTCCTCGGTCAGGAGGTCGACGGGTGCGCCCGAGTCGCTTGAGACTCGGATGTCGGTCAAGTCGACGACGCGGTCGTGGGTGTCGTCGTAGCGGTACCGGACCGGGATGTACCGCTCGATGCCGTGTCCTCGGTCGTCGAAGGCGTAAAGGATCCGCTCCTGCACCTCGAGTGTCCCGTCCGGCCGGACCCGGAGGTCGACGGCATAGGTCGTCACGTGACCGGAGCCGTCCTCTGCAGCGGCAGCGGCTCCCGTGCCCGCGACGACGAGCAGAGCGGCAAGGGCGAGCAGCCCGGACAGCATGGCGGCCGCACGGATGTGGCGCACGGCCTCACGATAGGCCGGACCGTGCCTCCGCAGCCGTCTCTTCGCCGGCCGAGGGAACCCGCTCCCGCCGGGTGGTGCGGCCCACGTCGGGCGGCTCAGGAGGTCTGCCCGGTCTCCCGGGCGTAAGCGGCCTCCAGCATGGCCTTCCAGGGACCGACCAGCGCCCGTATGTCGGGCGGGCGAAGAGTGTCGAGCCCGACGTGGGCGAGGGTGGCCTCGTCCAGGGCGATACGGACCAGCCGCGCCACCTCCTGCCACTCTGCGAGCTCCGCCGGGTCGGCCCGCGTCCCCAGCATGACCAGCTCCTCCAGGCGATCGGGTACGAACACGCCGCCGAGGCGCACGCGGACCTGTAGGTACTCGGCGGCTCGCCCCATCGCGACCTCGTTCCCCGCCTTCCACGCCCCCACCTGGAAGGACTCGTCGACCGCCCGCCGCGCCTGCGCCAGAGCGAATCGGTCGTCGTCGTCGAGAGCCTTGGCCCGGGTGACGAACCCTTCGACCGTGGTCGACCTACCGTTGGCCCCGGTCACACCCCACCTCCCCGGTCGATCCGGCACACCCCGTGACGAGGGCGGCCGGATGGGTTGACGGCCTGACGAGGATAGAGGGCGTTGAAGGGGTCTCCGTGGGCACCCGAGCGTCCGCGAGGCCGAGGCGTTGGAGAGGGGCAGTGGGATGGATCGACGAACGTTCCTCCGGCAGAGCACCCTGGTGGCGGCCGGCACCGTCGGGGCCACGGCAGGGCCGTTCGCCGGCCTCATGATGCGGGCTGCGTTCGCGCAGCCGAAGTTCGCCCAGGACAACGGCGGCTACGGGCCGCTGGGTCCGGTTCCCGACCTCCGGGACGGGGTGGTGCGCCTCCACCTCCCGAGCGGATTCGAGTACCGATCGTTCGGTGTGTTCGGCACGCCGCTGACGGAGGAGGCGACACTCACGCCCGGCCGTCACGACGGCATGGGGGCGTTCTCGTGGCCTGGCGGCAAGGTACGGCTGGTCCGCAACCACGAGCAGACGCAGCCCGCCCTCCGCACCGCGTTCGGTGACACGTCCCAGGCCTACGACACGATGGCTCCCGGTGGCACAACCACCCTCGAGATCTCGCCCCGCGGCGAGGAGGTGCGCAGCTGGGTGAGCCTCAACGGCACCACCTTCAACTGCGCGGGTGGCGCCACCCCTTGGGGGACCTGGCTGACCTGCGAGGAGACCCCCAACGGGGTCGACCAGCAGCGCAGTTTCCTGATACCCCCGGGCGCCCCCGACGACCTCACCTACACGCAGAAGCACGGCTACCTCTTCGAGGTGTCCGCGAGCGTCGGCCCAGGAGAGCTGAAGGTGGCCCAGCCGATCAAGCGGGCAGGGCGCTTCGCGCACGAGGCGGCGGCGCTCGACCCGTCGACCGGCATCGTGTACATGACCGAGGACGACTTCGCATACGCGTCCGGGTTCTTTCGCTATCTCCCACCCAACAACGTGCGGCGGGACAGGCGAATCGCCGACGGCGGGCGGCTGCAGGTCCTCGGCGTCGTCCCGGACGGCGCCAGCGGTCCGGTCAACGTGACCCTGCACACCGGCCAGACCCCAGGATCGACCTACCGCGTCGCCTGGATCGACATCGACAACCCGGATCCGACCTTCGCGCCGGGCCTCAGCAACGACGAGGCAGCCCGGATCGTCTTCCAGGAGGGCGAGAGCAAGGGTGCGGCACGTTTCTCGCGCCTGGAAGGCATGTCCTACTGGGGCGGCAGGATCTTCTTCGTGTCGACCGAGGGTGGCGGCCCGTTCGACTCCGATCCCCCACCCAACTCCAGCGCCGGCGTCGGCGACGGATACGGCCAGGTGTGGGTGTACGACACCGCGAAGAACACGCTCACGCTCATCTTCGAGTCGCCGGGACCGGACGTCCTGGACTTCCCCGACAACATCATCGTGTCGCCGCGCAGGAAGAGCGTGGTGCTCTGCGAGGACAGCAGCTCGGGCAACATGCTGCGGGCCCTGACCCGGGACGGGCTGATCTTCGACTTCGCCCTCAACGCCGTCTCGGGGGGCGTGGACGAGTTCGCCGGTGCGTGCTTCTCGCCGGATACCCAGGTCCTGTACGCGAACATGCAGGCGAACGGGATCACGTACGCGATCTGGGGTCCGTGGCAGCGCGGGCTGATGTAGCAGGTCAGGCCCTGGGCGGCTCGCTTGCCCGGGGAGAGGAACGTGCCGAGTCCGGAGGAGTTCTTCGCCGGGCACCCCGATGCCTTGCACGTCTACGACACCGTACGGGCAGCGGCGGAGCGGCTCGGACCCGTGGAGGTCCGGGTGACCCGCAGCCAGGTGGCGCTCCGGCGCCGTCGTGGCTTCGCCTACCTGTGGCTCCCCGGCCGGTGGCTGCGGAACCCGTCCGCCGAGGTCGTGCTCTCCTTGGCGCTCGACCACCGCGTCCCTTCCGCGCGGTTCAAGCAGGTGGTGCGTCCGAGTCCGCGGACCCGGGTGCACCACCTGGAGGTCCGCGACGTCGCGGACATCGACGACGAGGTCTCGGGCTGGCTGTCCGACGCCTATCGCGGCGCGGGGTGAGGAGCGGATCGACGTACGCTGCGGGTATGTGCCGGAGCATCAAGACCCTGCGCGAGCCCTATGTCGACGAGGTCACCGAGGACGACGTACGCGCCGCCGCGCTTCAGTACGTCCGGAAGATCAGCGGGTTCCGGGCGCCGGCGGCGCACAACGCGGACGCCTTCGCCGAGGCGGTCGACGCCGTGGCGGCGAGCACGCGGACGCTGCTCGACCGCCTGGAGGTGCGCGGCGGCCGCCGTGCCTCCGCCTGACCCCCTCAGCCCCGCGGACCGACGTACGGCGTGAGCAGCTGGTCGGTCGGAGCGTGGTCGTCGGTGAGCACCATCCCGCCGGCGAGGGGGGACCCGGGACCGATGCGGACGACCATGCTGCCCGCGTCCCGCGCCGCGACGGCCGCCGCAACCGGGGCGAGCCGCTCGGCGGGGAGCCCGCTCGGTGACGCGATGAGCACGTAGTTGCCGCCGCCGTTGCCTGAACCCGGCTCGAGCGTGGCTGGCACCGCGGCGACGGCCACCTCACCGAAGACCTCCCCCACTGTGGCCACCTCGGCGCGGAGCAGGTCGAGCTCCCCGCGGTCGATGACGTTGAGCACGTAGAGGCCGTCGTCGGTCAGCGCCGCCCGTACGAGCTGCGCGGCCTCCACGGTCGCCAGGTGCCAGGGGACGGACAGCGATCCGAACGCGTCCCCGACGACGAGGTCAGCACTCGCCGAGGGGACGTCGGTCAGCGACGTACGGGCGTCGCCCACGACGACCCGGAGCGACGGGCCGGTCTCCAGCCCGAGGTCCCGCCGGACCAGCTCGACGACCTCCGCGTCGATCTCCAGCACGTCCGACCGCGATCCCGGGCGGGTGGCTTCCAGCCACCGCGGCAGCGTGAAGCCGCCGCCCCCGAGGTGGACCGCCCGCAGCGGCCGCTCCTCCGGCCACCACCCGTCCACGGCTCCCGCGAAGCGGCGTACGTAGGAGAAATCGAGGTACGTGGGGTCCTCGAGATCCACGTACGAGTGGTGCAGATCGTCCAGCACGAGGAGCCGGCCGCTCGGCCGCTCGGGGTCCGGCACGACCCGGGCGCAGCTGTAGGGGGTCTCGACCGCGCAGGGACCGTCCACTACGGCGAGCCCGGCCCCGGCGACGACAGCCGCCGCGACCACAGTGGCGACGGCGGCGGAGCCCTGCTCGGGCGCCGCCGAGGCGGTGGCTGACCGCCGCGACCACACGGCGCACGCAACGGCCAGCACCAGGACCCCGGCCGACGTCACCGCCAGGATCGACGACGTCGGCAGGGCCGCCACCAGCACGAAGCCGGTGAGTACCGAGCCGGCCAGGGCGCCCAGCGTGCCGAGGGCGGAGAGCCGCCCGACGACTGTCCCGGTCTCGTCCAGCCGGGCGAGCCGAGCGGCGACCACGGCCGGTGGCACCGCCGACAGGAGCGTCACCGCGGGCAGCGTCGCCAGGCCCACCAGCCACAGCGCGGCGAGGGGTCCGCCCCCGGCCAGGCCCGGGCCCAGCAGGTGGATGACCGGACGGACCGCGAGTACCCCGACGCCGCCGCCCGCGAGGCCGACCGTGACCACGGTGGTGGGGAGGTGCCGGTCGGCCGCCGCCCCGCCGAGCCGGGCACCCAGCGCGATGCCGAGGAGGGCGGCCGCGATCGCCGCCGTGAAGGCCTCCAGGGTCAGCCCCACGTACGGCGCCACCAGCCGGGCGGCCAGGGTCTCGACGACGAGGACGGCGGCGCCGGCCACGACGACGACGACGTAGGCGAGCGCGGCGGGCACGGGACACACCCTCGCACGACGGCTGCCTGCGGCTCGCCGGCCATGCCCGGTTCGTGGCGATGTCGGCGTCCGGTCACGTGGACACCCAGCGTGGCCGCCGTGGTCGAGCCCGAGCAGCACCTCGTCGTCACACACCGAGGGGCCAGCGGATGCCTGAGCACTCCCTCGCCGCTCACCGCCTCGCGATCAGACCACCCGGACACCGCGGTCGCCGCCCGGAACGCCTTCCGGGCGGGTCAGCGGCGCAGGTCCTCGATGGGCGGGGTGTCCGAGCCCTTCCGGGCCCGGCCGAACGAGGCGATCAGTCCCGCCAACCCGGCCGACACGAGCAGCACCGGCGCGGCCACCTCCAGGCCGGGCAACCCCAGCACCTCGTAGTGGACCAACGGCCACATCGCGCTCACTCCCAGGAAGACGAGTCCGAAGACGAGGGACACCACGTCGGTCTCATGCCGCCTCACGACGCACCTCCAGCTGGCCGATGCCGAGGTCGAGGTCGAGGGTCAGCTCACCGCCGCCCGCACCGTCGGGACCGAGGTCGACGGTCGAGCGCTCGTTGCCGAACCCCCCGTTGACGGTCTCGAAGGTCCGCAGCTCGCCGATGCCGAGGGTGGCGTCGAGGGTGACGTCGGTGGTCTCGGGGACGATCACGACCAGCTGCCCTGCGCCCTGGTCGATCGTCAGGGTCGGCCCGTTCTCCTCCGGCAGCTCGAGCGCCGTCAGGTCCCAGACCACTCGCCCGCCGCCGTAGTCGTGCGAACCGGCCAGCTCGGCCGGGCTGGTGGGCTGCACCGTCACGTCGGTCTCTTCCCAGGAGCCGATCCGGTCGGCGGCCACAGCCGGCACCATCGCGATGGTAAGCAGCAGCCCGAGCCAGACCAGCCCTCGGGAACGGCCCACCCAGCTGCCGACGAGCAGGCCCAGGCCGACGACGCCGAGGGCTGCCGCCAGGTAGGCCGCGAAGGGCACGTCGAGGCCCACCGGTCCGTCCAGGACGGCCAGCACGCCGGCACTGAGCAGGGCCAGGCTCACCGTCACCGGTCCGAGGACCGAGCGGGGTCGCGGCGGCGGTGCGACTGGGGCCGGCTGGGGCCAGCCGGTGTCTGTGCCAGGGGGATGCGCCCACGGGGCGGTCGGGTCCCAGGCGGGCTGCTCCCAGTCCGCACCCGCTCCCCAGCCGGTGGCGGCTTCGTCCGGCGGCGGTTGGAACCCGGGCGCGGCGGGCGGCGGCTGGTACCCGGGCGCGGCCGGCGGGGGCTGCGCACCGGTGGCGGCGGCGGCCCAGGCGGCACCCGGGTCGTCGACGGCGGCGCCGTACGGGACGGGGGAGCTGCCTCCGTAGGGCGGCTGCCCCGGCGCAGCCTCGGAGGGCGGCCACGTGTCGCCGGCGTGCGGGAAGGAGGAGGAGGACGGGCCGTTGCGGCGGAGGAGGAGGAACAAGGCGACACCGGCCAGGACGAGCAGCACCGCGCCGTCCCAGGAGCCGCCGAGCACAGCAGCGGCGGACCCGAGGGCGAGAAGACCGAGGAAGCCCGCCAGCAGCACCGCCGGTGCCCTGCCCGAGCCGGACGTGCCACGACCCAGCGCCTGGTCGAGGGCGGAGTGCTCGTCGCCCTCCTCCGGGATCAGCAGCCAGCCGAGGGCGTAGAGGAGGACCCCCACTCCACCGAAGAACACGAGGACGACCGTGACGACGCGCAGGATGACCGGGTCGACACCGAGCCGGCGCCCCAGGCCGCCGAGGACGCCGGCGACGACGCGGTCGGAGCGACTGCGGCGCAGGGTGCGCAGCTCGTCGCCCAGCCGGACGGTTGGGGCCGCGGAGGGCGAGCCGAACGAGGAGGCCGTCGTCGTGGTCGCGTCGTCGGCGTGAGGGGCGCCGTCGGCGCGGAAGTCGCTGTTGGTGCCGGAGTCGCCGCCGCCCGTCGCGGCCGTCGGCGTCTCACCGGCCGTGGCATCCTGCCCGGGATCACTCGACTCGCCGGGGTCGCCGGCATCGCCGGGCTGCGGCGGGGGAAATGGGGGGGTCTGGCTCATGCCTCGATCCTGGCCCCGCTCACGGCCGGGGGACATCGGGGATCACCCGGGCCCGCCCCCGAGCCGCGCCGAGGCTGACCCAGGGGCGGGTCGGGGGGATCACTCATGGCCCCCGCGCCCGCCCACGTGTGACGATCGGTCTCGTGACTGCGGCGACGGCTGCCCGCCAGCCCGCCCCGGGAGCGCGTCCCGGGACGGGCTCCGGCAGCGACCCCGGGGTCCCGCGCTTCCGGCGGCGCAGCGACGGACGGTTGATCGCCGGCGTGGCATCGGGCCTGGCCGACCACCTGGGGCTCCAGGTCGTACCCGTCCGGGTGGCCTTCGCCCTGCTGGCCGGGCTCGGCGGCTTCGGCGTGTTCGTCTACCTCGCGCTCTGGGTCTTCACCACGACCGAGGAGTCGGTGCAGGCGGAGCAGGCCCGCGATGCCCCCGCCGGACTCGCAGCGGCAACCCGGGCCGGGATGCGCCAGGGGAGGACGCGCCGGTCGCGGAAGGGCGACTTTGGCCAGCTCGTCGCCCTGGCGGTGCTCGGCATCGGGGTCGCCCTGCTGGTGCAGAACACGCCGCTCGGGATCAGCGCCGCGGTCTTCTTCCCGCTGCTGCTCGCGGGCCTCGGACTGGCGCTCATCTGGCGGACCGCCGACGAGACCGAGCGGCGCCGGATGGCTTCGCTGTCCCCGCGCGCACCCTGGATGGCCGGCATCGCCGGCGGCGGCACCCTGGTCGGCTGGATCCGGGTGGTCGTCGGTGTTCTCGTCGTCGGCGCCGGCGTGATCGCCTTCCTCGCCGGCCAGGGGCAGCTCAGCGCGACCCTCAACGGCCTGCTCGGCCTCTTCGTCGTCGTGGCCGGGCTGGCCCTCATCCTCGGCCCCTGGCTGTGGCGGCTGTGGCACGAGCTCCAGTCCGAGCGCCACCAGCGGATCGTCTCCCAGGAACGCGCCGACGTCGCCGCCCACCTGCACGACTCGGTGCTGCAGACGCTCGCGCTGATCCAGAAGCAGGCCGGGGACCCGAAGGCGGTCACCACGCTGGCCCGCCGCCAGGAGCGAGACCTGCGCACCTGGCTCTACGGCCAGACCGGGTCGGAGGAGACGTCGCTGGCTGCGGCCCTGACCTCGGCGGCGGCGGAGGTGGAGGACGCCTTCGGCGTTCCGGTCGAGGTGGTCACCGTCGGCGACGCCGAGCTGGACGAGCACTCGCGGGCGCTCGTCGCGGCCGCGCGAGAGGCCGTGGTCAACGCGGCCAAGCACTCCGGTGCCGCCAAGGTCGACCTCTTCGTCGAGGTCACGCCCGACCTGATCGAGGTCTTCGTCCGCGACCGGGGCAGCGGCTTCGACCCGGCCGACGTGCCCGACGACCGCCTCGGCCTCCGCCGGTCCGTACGAGACCGGATGGAACGCCACGGAGGCACCGCCGACGTACGCTCGACCAAGGGCGAGGGCACCGAGGTACGCCTTTCGATGAGGAGGACGCCGTGACGACTCCTGACCAGCCCGCCAAGCGGCCGGGCCCACCGCGAGTCGTGCTGGTGGACGACCACGCGATGTTCCGTGCCGGGGTCCGCTCCGAGATCGGCTCCGCGGTCGAGCTCGTGGGAGAGGCCGCCGATGCCCAGGAGGCGATCAAGGTCGTCTTGGAAACCCGGCCGGACGTCGTCCTGCTCGACGTGCACCTCCCCGGCGGTGGTGGAGTCGAGGTGCTCCGCCAGGTCCACGTCCCGGCTCCCGAGATCCGGTTCCTCGCCCTGTCCGTCTCGGACGCCGCCGAGGACGTGATCGG
>Ga0268386_10003894_pt1 | contig 10946 bp, 9 predicted proteins | sample RVTome_15_FD_200260 | JGI IMG/M metagenome (GOLD analysis project Ga0268386, IMG submission 200260) | Soil microbial communities from uranium-contaminated site in the Upper Colorado River Basin, Wyoming, United States - RVT150D86... ... | reverse complement strand
GTCGGAAAGCCCCCTCCCCATCGTCCGCGCCGGGAGACCGCTCGACGCGTATCCCTCGAGATCGACCGGCTGCACGACCAGATCGTGCCGATCGCCGCACGCCTCGCGCAGCTCGTCGAGCATCCCCGGCTCGGGACCCGCCCCCGAGCTGCCCTCGGGGGTCGGCCACTCCGTCGCCTCGACCTCGGGCACCGGCACCTGTGCCGGCGCGAGCAGGAGCTCGAGGACGGCGGAGGTGTGGTGGCTGAGCCCGCGGTGGCGAGGGCGCGGGTCCGCCGCCGAGAGCCGCGGCGAGAGCAGGGTCCGCGACCGCAGCGCGAGCGCCGCGTGCGCGGTGTCGAGCGCCGCCATCCCGCCGTGGCCGAAGTGCGTCGCGGAGCCGAGGATGCCCGGCCCGGGCCCGGCGACGATCGCCTCCCACCCGAGCCCCGCCGCCGCGTCGAGCGCGCCGACGAGGCTGATCGCCTCGCGCTCCCCGCCGTACGCGGGCGCGGCCGTGATGTGGCCGGCGAGCAGGCTCAGACTCCGCAGCTCGCCCACGTCGCGCGAGATCGCGCCGGGGAGCGCCCCGCCCGCGGTCTGCACGTACCCGACGCTCAGGCCCGGGCGGGCCTGAGCCGCCGCCCACGCCGCAGGGGCGAGATGGCCGTGCAGCGGCAGCACGAGGGCGGGCGGCCGCGTCGCCGGCGCCGCCTCGACCGGCCTCTCGACCGGCTCGACCGGGTGCTGTAGCGAGGTGTAGTTGAGCTTCATCACGTGGGCGCCGCCCCGCCCCCCGCCACCGGACAGGCCGCGGGTGAGGTTCGCGTGCACGAGGTCGAACCCGCCCGATCCGAGCTCGAGGTCCAGCGCCTCGGTGTTGACGATCACCTCGTCCCCGCGCTCGATCTCCCCGACCAGCGAGCGATCGGCCCACGCCGGACGCTCGCTGCCCTCGACCTCGACCGTGAGCGGATCGGTCGAGAGGACCACCCCGCGCCGCAGCTTCAGCACCGCTGGGCCGCCTTCGCGAGGATCGCCTCCGAGACGTCCAGCATCTCGACGATGCGCCGCGCGGCGACCCTCTCCTCCGGTGTGTGGTTCGCCTCCGTCCCGTTCGCGAGCAGGATCGCCTCGAAGCCCGCGGCCCGGAACGCGTTGGCGTCGCTCCCGCCCCCGGTCGTGATCTCGCTCGGCTCGTGCCCGCAGCTCGCCAGAGCCTCCTTCGCTACGGCGACCGCGGTCGAGTTCGGCCTCATCCGGTAGCTGCGGAAGATCTCGGTGACCTCGACGTCGAGGTCGCAGTGGCGCTCGCCGGCCGCCCACGTGCAGGCGTCCACCATCGCGCCGATCGTCTGCCCGGCGCGCGGCCCGTCGATGCTGCGCGCCTCCGCCTCGATCCGGCAGCGGCCGGGGACGACGTTGGTCGCCGTCCCGCCCTCGATCACGCCCACGTTCGCGGTCGTCTCGGCGTCGAGCCTGCCGAGCGTCATCTCCGCCACCGCGGCGGCGGCGGCGGCGATCGCGTTGCGCCCGTCCTCCGGGCGGATGCCGGAGTGCGCCTCCCGGCCGACGAACTCCGCCGCGAGGCGCTGGTAGGTGGGCGCGGCGACCGCGATCTCGCCGATCGGGCTCGCGTGGTCGAGCACGAAGCCGTAGGAGGAGCGAAGCGAGCCGATGTCGAGCGCCTTCGCGCCGCGCAGCCCGTCCTCCTCGGCGACCGTGAACACCAGCTCGATCCCCACCGGGGGCGGGTCCGCCGCGTGGCGCGCGGCGAGCTCGACCAGCACCGCGACGGCGGCCTTGTTGTCGGCGCCGAGGATCGTCTCGCCGCGGCTCCGGTACACCCCGTCCTCGAGCACGACGCCGATCTCCCCCTGCTCCGGCACGGTGTCGAGATGGGCGCAGAGCATCACCCAGCCGGCCCGTCCGGGAATCCTCGCGATCAGGTTTCCCGACCCCGCCCGCGCCTCCTCGGCCGCCCCGTCCTCGCCGCCCTCGACGCCGAGCTCCCGCAGCTCGCCGGCGACCGCGTCAGCGACCGCGCGCTCGCTCCCCGTCGGGCTGGGGGTCTCGCACAGCCGCACGAAGCGGTCCAAGAGGCGCTGATCGTCGCTCACGGAGCGAACAGACTAGCCCCGCTCGGCCGGGTGTGGGCGCGCTCAGCCGGCGCCGCGGCGGACCTCGAGCTCCGAGGGCTCGGGCTCGCCTGCCACGGCCTCGGCGGGCTCCTCCGAAGCGCGCTCGTCCGCGCGCCGCGCCGCGGCGCCGACGAACTCCCGGAACAGCGGTTCCGGGCGCGTGGGGCGGGAGTTGAACTCGGGGTGGAACTGCGAGGCGACGAAGAAGGGATGCTCGGGGAGCTCGATCACCTCGACGAGACGCTCGTCGGGCGAGGTGCCGCTGCACACCAGGCCGTCGTCCTCGAGCCGGCGCCGGAGCATGTTGTTGACCTCGTAGCGGTGCCGGTGGCGCTTGTAGATCACGGGCTCGCCGAAGATCTCGCGCGCCTGGGTGCCGTCGTGGAGCTTCACGGGGTCCGCCCCGAGGCGCATCGTCCCGCCCATGTCTGTGACCTCCTTCTGCTCCGGCAGAAGGTCGATCACGGGGTAGGGCGTCTCGGGGTCGAACTCGGCCGAGTTCGCGCCGTCCATCCCGGCGACGTGGCGAGCGAAGTCGACCACCGCCATCTGCATCCCGAGGCAGATCCCGAGGAAGGGGATTCCCTTCTCGCGGGCGGTCCGCGCGGCAAGGACCTTGCCCTCGATCCCCCGCTCGCCGAACCCGCCGGGGATCAGGATCCCGTCGGCGGCCTCGAGCTCGTCGGGGTCGGGGTCCTCGGAGTTGACGAGCGCCACGTCGACGTTGGCACCGTGGTGGTACCCACCGTGCCGCAGCGCCTCGACGACCGACTTGTAGGCGTCGGCGAGCTTCACGTACTTGCCGACCAGGGCGATCCGCACCTCGCGCCGGGGGGAGTCGGCGCGCCGCACCAGCTCCTCCCACTCCGAGAGGTCCGGCGCCGGCGCCTCGATCCCGAAGTGATCGAGGACCTGGTCGTCCATTCCCTCGGCGCGAAAGACGAGCGGCACCTTGTAGGTGTTGTCCACGTCACGTGCCGAGATCACGGCCTCCTCGGGGAGGCTCGCGAAGAGCGCGATCTTGCGCCGGATGTCTCGATCCAGCCCGCCCTCGGAGCGGCACACCAGGGCGTGCGGCTGGATCCCGATCCGCCGCAGCTCGTTGACCGAGTGCTGGGTGGGCTTGGTCTTCATCTCCCCCGCGTGGCCGACATAGGGGACCAGCGTGAGGTGGACGAACATGCAGCGCTTGGGGCCCAGGTCGACGTACAGCTGGCGGATCGCCTCGAGGAACGGGAGCGACTCGATGTCACCGACCGTGCCCCCGATCTCCGTGAGAACGAAGTCGACCGCCTGGGACTCCGCGACGATCAGGATCCGGTGCTTGATCTCGTCGGTGATGTGCGGGATCACCTGCACGGTCGCGCCGAGGTAGTCACCGCGCCGCTCGCGCCGGATCACGGAGTTGTAGACCGCACCGGCGGTCACGTTCGAGGCACGCGAGGTGTTCTCGTCCGTGAACCGCTCGTAGTGGCCGAGGTCGAGGTCCGTCTCGGCGCCGTCCTCGGTCACGAACACCTCGCCGTGCTGGAACGGGCTCATCGTCCCCGGGTCGACGTTGATGTAGGGGTCGAACTTCTGGATCTGGACCCGGAAGCCCCGGCTGACCAAGAGGCGGCCGACCGAGGCCGCGGCGATCCCCTTGCCGAGGGACGAGACCACCCCGCCGGTGATGAAGATGAATCGGGTCTCGCCTGCGCTATCGGCCGTCATCTAGCTCTGCCCAGCGAGTCTAGATGGCGGAGCAGCGGAACGCGATCGATCGCCGCGGTGATCGACCGGAACTCGCCGTACAGATTCAGCGCGGCGATCGCACCGAGGGCGATCAGCCGCGCGGGGTCGCCGAGGGTGACCAGCAGCGAGACCCCGGCGAGCGCGCCGATCAGGTTGGAGCCCGCGTCCCCGAGCATCGCCCGCTCGCGCAGGGTGAACCAGGCGACGACCAGCACCGGGCCGATGAAGATCCCGAGCAGCTCGAGCGGCTCCGCCGTCCACGCCCCCAGGCACAGACCGGCGAGGAGGAGGAAGAACACCTTCTCCACCCGCCCGGGGCGCAGGTCGAGGAGGTTGAAGAGGTTGGTCGCCAGCAGCAGCAGCGCGAGATCGGCAAGGTAGTCGAGCTCCTCGCGGCCGCGTCCGGAGACCGCGTAGGCGGCGAGGGCGAACGCGCCGACGGCCTTGATCGCCCCGGTCGAGAAGCGCCCCGCCGCCACGGCTCGGACGTGGCCGCGCCACCCGCGGGGCGAGTCGGACTCCCCGGCCCGTCCGAGGGCGTCGTCGAGGAGCCCGAGGAGCGCGACCCCCAGGACGTAGACGATCCACCGCCGAAGCTCGGGATCGAGAAGGTCGAGATCGGCGCGGTCGTCGAGCAGGGCCAGCGGGGCGAGCGCAACGAGGGCGCACGCGAGAAGGACCGCACCCGCCGGGTAGGCGACTGCCCGCCCGCGCCAGTTCTCCCTCACCAGCCCGCCGCGCCGCATGTCGCGAATCCACGCCGGGACCAGCGCCCCGGCGACGCCGAGCGAGACGGCGAGCGCGATCAGTCTCACGGCCGCCCGGCGCCCACCGGCCCGCCCGCCCCCGCGGGCGGGCGGAGCAGGTCGGGAAGCAGCTCGTCGGCGGTGTCCTTGATGCCGAAGTTCCCGTCCGCCCCGAGCAGCACAGAGACCATCGCGACGCGGCCGGCGATCAGATCGAGGTTGTCCACGCTCGGAATGTCGTGTGAGTCGAACAGCTCGACCGACGATTCCTCGGTGTCCGTCTGCTCCGCCCCGACCGCCGGAAGGCGCGTGCTGCGAATCCCCTCGAGGATCCCGTCCTCGAGCCGCGCCGTCGCCTCGGCGTCGCGCTCATCGAGCTCATCCGGCGCGTCGCGCACGATCACGACGTCGTCGGTCCCGGCCAGTCTGCCGCTGAAGCGGCTGAGGAGCTGTGCGCGCACGCGGCGGATCACCCCTCCGCCGAGCACGAGCTGGCGGCCCACCGAGCGCCCCAGGGCCTCGATCGCCTCCGGGCTGCGTCTCGCGCGCGCGTGCCGGGTGCCCTCCAGATCGCCGGCAAGCGCGCCGACGTCGGGTGGCACGCGCACCACCGCGACCTGGGTGATGCTCGCGCCAGCCGGCTCGAGGGCGTCGTCGACGTCCTTCGCGACGCCACCGGGCAAGCCGCCGAGCGCGATCACGGCGACCCGCTCTCCGCTGAGCTCGTCGCCGACCAGGGCGGGGTACACCGCCTCGCCGAACTCTCGCTCCCGGCCGAGCTCGCTCTCCAGATCGTCGGCCTGCTGGCGCGCCTCCTGGACGTCGCCCTGAAGGCTCTCCTCGAGCTGCTCGGTGGTCCCGGACACCACGTCGTCCCCGAACCCGATCCCGATCAGGATCCCGATCGCCAGCGCGAGGAAGACTGCCGCGAGCGAGGCGGCGTGGTAGCGCGCGCTGTATCCACCCATACGTCAGATGCCGAGCAGCACCCGGATCTTCAGCCAGAGCAGCTCCAGCAGGTTGTCCAGAGCCGGTGAGGAGAGCACGACGATCACGAGCAGGAGGGCGGACGCGCCCGCGAACAGCGCCAGCTGGCTCCCCGTCACCCCCGGGTTGTAGAGGCGGCTGACGCCCTTCGCGTCGACCAGCGTCTCCCCCACCCTCAGCCTGGTGAGGAAGGTCGACGACATCCCGGCGCGGTTCTTGTCCAGGAACTCGATCAGGTTGAAGTGCGCGCCGACGCTGACGATCAGCCCCGCCCCCTTCTCGTACGCGAGCAGCATCGCCACGTCCTGGCTGGTCCCCGGGGCGGGGATCACCGAATGCCCGAGCCCCAGCCGCTCGAGCCGGTCGCGCCCCGGCGCCCGGCCGTCGGGGTAGGCGTGCACGATCAGCTCTGCGCCGGAGCGCAGCGCCGCGTCGCTCGCGGAGTCCATGTCGCCGAGCACCAGGTCGGGGGTCAGTCCCGCCTCGATGATCGCGTCGGCGCCACCGTCCACCCCGACCAGGACGGGGCGGACGTCGGCGATGTAGGCGCGCAGCGCCTGGAGGTCCTTGCGGTGCGTGGTGCCGCGGACGACGATCAGGACATGGCGGTCGCGGAAGCTGGTGCGCGTCTCGGGCAACTCGACGCCGCCGAAGAGCAGGTCGCGCTCCTGGCGAACGCGCGCCATCGTGTTCTCCGCGAACGCCGCGAGGGCCTCGTCGATCCGATCCCGCTGCCGCTCCATCTGCTCGGCGAGCTCGGACGCGTCGAGAACCCGGCCCGTGGCGAGCGTCGCCCCGTTCGATCGCACCGCGCCACCGTCCACCACCACGGCATCGCCGTCGCCGAGCCGCTCGAAGAGCGGAGCGCCCGGCGTGTCGATCACCCGAACGCCCGCCCGGGTGAGGAGCAGCGGGCCGGCGTTCGGGTAGCGGCCTGTCGAGGACGGGGCGCAGTTGACCACCACCCGCACACCCGAGGCGACGAGCTCCTCCGCCGCGATGCGGTCGATGTCGGCATGGTCGATGATCGCCACGTCGCCCGGACCGAGCCGCTTGACCAGGTCCTTGGTCCGGCGCCCGAGCCGGGCGCTTCCATGCAGGGGCGCGTCGTCCGGCGCGGCGCGCCGGGGATCACGCGACGGGAATCGCACGCGCGCACGGGTTCGAGCGGGGGATGCCATCCGCCGCCCGCCATTATCCAGTTCCGGCCGCGTGCTCGTCCCCCGCCAGCATCATTCCGGCAATGTGCTCGGCTCCCGCTCGCTCGCACTCACATGACCGGGAGCCTTGCTCGCTCGCTCCCGCCTCCGCCATTGCCGGGTTTATGGCGACTCGCACGCTCGGCTAAGCGGCGGCGAGGAGCTCGCGGGCGTGGCGGCTCGCCGCCTCGTCTCCGCGATCCGCGCCGAGCATCCGGCAGATCTCCGCGACAAGCTCGTCGCCGTCCACCCGCTCGACCGTCGCCCGCGTCTCGCCCCGCTCGGCGTGCTTCTCGACCCGGAAGTGGCTCGACGCGAGCGAGGCGATCTGGGGCAGGTGGGTGATGCAGATGACCTGCCGCTCACCGGCGAGGCGACGCAGCCGCTCCCCCACGGCGCGCGCGGTGTTGCCGCCGATCCCGGCGTCGATCTCGTCGAACACCAGGGCGCCGGCGCCCGCCTCCGGCCCGAGGCCCGTGAGCGCGAGCATCATGCGTGAGAGCTCGCCCCCGGACGCCGCATCGCGAAGCGGCGAGACGGGGAGCCCGGGGTTGGTGGCGACGCGGAACGTGGCGATCTCGCGGCCGTTCGGCCCGTGGCCGTCCGGGTGGGGCTCGAGCGAAACCCCGAGCGCGGCGCCCTCCATCGCGAGCTCCCCCAGCTCCTCGGCGACCCTGCCCTCCAGCCCGGCGGCCGCCGGGGTGCGCGCGGTGGTCAGCTCGTCGGCGAGCTCGGCGCGGCGCTCGGCGACGCCCCGCACGCGCTCGGCGAGCTCGGCGCCACGCTCCTCGGCGTTCTCGAGCCGCTCGATCTCCGTGCGGCAGCGCTCCGCGTGCTCGAGCACCGACTCGACCGAGCCCCCGTGCTTTCGCTTCAGCCGATCGATCGCCTCGAGGCGATCCTCGACCTCCTCGAGCCGCCCGGGCTCGGCGTCGACCGCCTCGACGTAGCTGCGAAGCTCGGCCGCCAGGTCGCCCAGCTCCACCGCCACGGCGCGGGCGCGCTCGCCGAGCGCATCGAGGTCGGGGTCCACGCCGGACGCTCCGCTCAGCGCCGCGTCGGCCTCGGCGAGCAGCGCCGCGGCGCCGCCGCCGTCCTCGTCGGCGCCGCTCAGTGTGCCGAGGGCATTGCCGGCGGCCAACCGCAGACGCTCGGCATGGCGGAGGCGCTCGCGCTCGGCGCCGAGCTCGCGCTCCTCGGCGCCGTCTGGGCCCGCGACCTCGATCTCCTCGAGCTCGTAGCGCATGATGTCGAGGTCTCGCTCGCGCGCCCCCTCGCGCTCGCCAAGCTCGGCCAGCTCGGCCTTCAGCGCGGTGAGCTCGGCGTGCGCCTCGCGGTGGCGGCGGCGACGCTCCAGGTGCTCGGGCCCCGCGAACCCGTCCAGCACGTCGAGCTGGGCGGAGGAAAGGGTGAGCTTTCGGTGCTCGTGCTGGCCATAGAACGCGAGCATCCGCCCGCCCAGCGCGCGCAGATCGCCCGCGGACGCCGAGCGTCCCTGGACGAACGCGCTCGTCCGCCCCGAGAGCCCGACGCGCCGGCCGAGCACGATCTCGCTGCTTCCCTCCGGGAGCCGCTCAGCGACCTCGCGCAGCTCCGGATCGTCGAGGAGCCCCTCGGGAAGCGTGAAGACGCCCTCTACGTACGCCTCCTCGGCTCCGGGCCGGACGATCTGCGGGCGCGCCTTGCCGCCCATCAGGAGGTCGATCGAGTGGGCGAGGATCGTCTTCCCCGCGCCCGTCTCCCCTGTGATCGCGTTCAGGCCCTCGCCGAGCCGAAGCTCGGCACGCTCGATCAGGAGCAGGTTCTCGATCCGCAGCTCGTGCAGCACGCTGCTGTATCTAGCAGCGGCGCACGACAGATTCGCTTGACAGTTCCGGCCGCGTGCTCGTCTCCCGCTCGCTCGCACTCGCATGCCCGGCATAGATGCTCGCTCGCTCCCGACTCCGCCGCGGCCGGGTTTCCGCCGGTCCTAGGTGACTGCCTCCTCAACCATCACCTCGATCGTCTTGCTGGCGGCGACCCCCTCGCCGGAGCCGTCGGTGGCGTCGACGGTCCACGAGAGGCCGCCGTGCATGGAGCGCAGGGAGGGCAGCGCGTCCTCGGGCAGCTCGATCGCGAACCGCTCGGCGCCTCCCGGCGGAATCGCGCCTCCCGGTGCGCCCGGGACCGTGCTCGCGACGCGCTCGTACTCGGTGCTTCGCTCGCGTAGGCTGAGCGCCAAGTGGACCTCCCCGGTGCTGCCCTCCTGGCCCGCGAGCACCGACCCACGGACCGTCTCCCCCGGCGCGAAGCGGTCACGCTCGAGCCTGATCTCGAGCCCGGTGCGCGGAGCGGCAGCGGAATCCCGCCGGCGGCGCCGTCGCAGCCGCAGCCTCACGGAAGCACCCAGATCGGGTCTTCGCTGGTCTCCCCCCCGGCGCCCGCGCCGCGCTCGCGCGCCGACACCCGCCACGCGAAGGAGAGGCAATCGCCCTCATGCGAGTAGGGAGCGTCGAGGGGGATCGGGAACCTGAAGGTCTGCGGCTCCTCGGTGCGCCACGCGGGGAGCCAGCGCTCGTACGCGATCGCCTCCTCGGTCGCCCGCTCGGTGGTCGGGCCCTCCTCTGTACGCGAGGTGACCGGGCGGTCGTAGCGCTCCACGCACACGACGCCGACCTCGATGCCATCGCCAAGCTCGTCGACGTCGAGGATCGCCAGGTCGGCCTCGACATTCTCGCCGCGCCATACCTCGATCGGCTCGGCGAGCACCTCGAAGAGCCCCGCTGCCGCGGGGGAGCGGAACCGCCGGGCAACCAACCACATCCCCGCGACGAAGGCGACGGCGAGCACGCCGAGCGTCGCGTAGATCACCGCCTGCGCGTCGGTCACCGACACGACCGCCAGCGGGATCCCGATGAAGCAGGCGATGAAGAGGATCGTCATCGTCGGCAGGACGACCCCCGACACCCGGCTGCCGCCGTTCTCCAATCGCCGGCTCTGCGGGCCGGGCTCTCGCCCGTCCGGGAGATGAGAGTCGCTCATCTCAGTGCGCCAGCCGGCCGAACTTCTCCCGGATCCGCCGGTAGAAGCTGGATCCCTGAAGCTGGGCCAGCCTCCCGATGCCGTCGCGGAACCGGACCTCGATCTCCTCCCCGCTCCCCAGCTCCCCGACGGGCGCGCCGTCGAGCGCGACGTCGACGGGATCGCGGCCCCCCTCGTTGCGAACGTGCAGGACGTCCGCGGGGGCGGCGACCAGGGGGCGGGCCGTGAGGGTGTGCGGAGCGACGAAGCTGACCACGTAGCCCTCGACCCCCCAGGCGAGGATCGGCCCCTGGTTGGCGAGGTTGTAGCCGGTCGATCCCTGCGGCGTGGCGGCGACCAACCCGTCGCAGCGCACGTGGCCGACCTCCTGCCCGCCGAGCCGGTAGGAGAGCTCCGCGACCCGGCTGTGCGGGCGGCGGGTGAAGCTGACGTCGTTCAGCGCCATCGGGTTCGGGGCGACGTCGGGCGCCTCGAGCGCGGGGAGCGACATGACCTCGTAGTCGCCTCCGAACGCGCGCTCCAAGCCCGCCTCGAGCTCGCTTCCCTCAACGGCGGCGAGAAAGCCGATCGTCCCGAAGTTGATCCCGAAGACCGGCACCTCGGTGCCCGCGTAGGTGCGCAGCGCCCTGAGGATCGTCCCGTCCCCCCCGAGCACGAGGCAGAAATCCGGCTGCTCGGGCAGCGCCTCGACGGCGCTCACCCCGGCCGCGGCATCGCCGTGCTTGGCGAGCTCGTCGGCCTCTGCGATGAGTGCGAAGGACGCGCGATCCGCGACCCGGGCCGCCGTCTGCACCGCGGCGTCGGTTCCCGGCGGGTGCGAGTGCGTGAAGAGCACCGCGGTGCGAGTCGCCGCGGGGGCCTCCTTCGAGACCCTCGCGCTCACGCCTCCACCTCCGCCACGGCGGCCTCGAGGTCGTCGATGTCAGGGCACTCCGACGCGCACCGGATGAAGGTCTCCCTGTTGCCCTTCGGCCCCGGGAGGCCCGAGGAGGCGAAGCCGACCGGTTGCAGCCCGAGCTGTCGGGCGGCGCGGCCGACCGCGACGAGCGCGTCGCGTCGCTCGGCGGGATCGCGCACCACCCCGCCCTTCCCCACGCGCTCGCGCCCGAGCTCGAACTGAGGCTTGACCAGCGCGAGCA
>Ga0268386_10003892_pt1 | contig 10949 bp, 10 predicted proteins | sample RVTome_15_FD_200260 | JGI IMG/M metagenome (GOLD analysis project Ga0268386, IMG submission 200260) | Soil microbial communities from uranium-contaminated site in the Upper Colorado River Basin, Wyoming, United States - RVT150D86... ... | reverse complement strand
CGTGCGCGTCATCACCAAGTTCGTCGGCTCGGGTTTCGGCAGCAAGCTGTGGCCATGGACGCAATGTCCGCTTGCCGCGGCCGCGGCGCGGCAACTGGGCAAGCCGGTGAAACTCGTGGTCAGCCGTAAGATGATGTTCCAGTCGGTCGGTCACCGGCCGCGCACGCAGCAGCGCGTGCGGCTTGGCGCGACTCCAGACGGCAAACTTGTCTCGCTCCAGCACGACTATGTTTACGCGCGGTCACTTCTCGATGGCCATCACGAAGACTGCGGTGAAACGACGCCGTTCCAATACAGCGTACCCAACCTGCGCGTGGCGTTCGGACGGGCCAAGCGCAACATTGGTGCAGCGGCCGATATGCGCGGTCCCGGTGCCGTGCCCGGCCTCTATGCAACCGAGTCGGCGATGAATGAACTGGCTGATGAACTCAAGATCGATCCGGTCCGGCTGCGCGTCATCAACGAGCCGCAAATCGACGAGGGGCTGGGGCTTCCGTTCTCGTCGCGCCATTTGCTCGAATGCTTTGAATTAGGCGCGGAGAAGTTCGGCTGGTCCAAACGCACCCCGGCGGTCGGCTCGATGAAGCGCGATGGCTTGATCCTTGGCTGGGGGATGGCGGGGTGCTCATGGATCGCCGCACGTTTCCCCGCTGAGGCGAGCGTCCAGCTGCGTGATGATGGCACGGTCCGCGTCGCATGCGCCACGCAGGACATCGGCACCGGCACGTATACGATCCTCGCACAACTCGCTTCACAGAAGACCGGCGTGCCGCTCGACAAGGTCGAAGTGGCGCTCGGCGATACGTCGCTTCCGGCAGGCCCGCTCTCGGGCGGCTCGATGGCGACTGGGTCCGTGGTCCCGGCTGTCTTCGCAGCGGCCGACAATGCGATCGCATCGCTAATGATGATCGCAACCACAACACCGGGATCGCCGCTTGAGAAGCGCAAGCCAGACGAGTTGGCGTTCGAAGGCGGGAAGGTCTTTGTGAAGGCCGACGGTTCTGCTGCGGGCGTGCCATTCGCGGATTTACTCCGTCGCGCCAACCTGCGCCTGGTCAGCGGCAGCGGCAAGTCCGAAGCGACATTCGGCAATCCGAAGCCGAAGTTCTCCACGCACTCGTTCGGCTGTCACTTCGTCGAGGTTACGTGGCAGCCGGAAATCGCTCGGCTGCGCGTCAGCCGCGTTGTGACGGTCATCGATGCGGGCCGCATAATCAACCCCCTGGCCGGCCGGAACCAGATCGAGGGCGCGGTGGTGATGGGAATCGGCATGGCGCTGTTCGAACACACGTCTTACGATCCGCAGAACGGCGCGCCGATCAACAGTAATCTGGCCGACTACGTTATGGCGGTCAACGCCGACGCGCCGCCGATCGAGGTGCATTTCCTAGATTTCCCCGACAAAGAGATCAACGAAGTCGGGGCACGCGGCATCGGCGAGATCGGCTTGGCCGGTATCGCCGCCGCGATCACGGCGGCAGTCCACCACGCGACCGGCGTTCGCGTGCGGGAACTGCCGGTGAAGATCGAGAATTTGTTAGCGTAAGGCATTCCGCTCTTCGCGACGCCTTGAGGTGTAAGTGGATGAAATGGCCAGCTTTCTCAAGAAGAAGGCTAACAAGCAATGGATTTGCATGTATCGCCACGGATGCGACAACTCGCCAGGTGATTGCCTTTCACGTGGGAGATCGCAGCCGCACAAGTACCAAGCGCGTGGCCAAGGTCGTGTTGATCGGCCCCCTTGAAGCCAATCGATCTTCTCCAAATCTTCGGTGAGGTCGGTCTCGAGGCACGTGGCATAAGAACACGGAGGGTCAGTTTGAAATCTGACGCGAAACTCATCTCCATCAACGTTGGCCTGCCCCGGATCGTTTTGAGCAACGGCGCTCCAGTCTCGACTGGAATATTCAAAGAGCCAGCGGCGGGCCGCGTGATGCTGCGCACCCTCAACCTCGACGGCGACCGCCAGGCTGATCTTTCCGTGCACGGCGGACCCAGCAAGGCAGTGTACGTCTATCCGTCCGAACACTACGACTACTGGAAACGCGAATTGCCTGACATCGAACTGCCATGGGGCGCGTTCGGGGAAAATTTCACCACTGCGGGACTTTTCGAATCCGAGCTAAACATCGGTGACCAGTTTCGCGTCGGCTCGGCCGTCGTAACGGTGACCGAACCGCGGATGCCCTGTTACAAGCTCGCCATCAAGTTCGGCCGCCCTGACATCGTCAAAAGATTTCTGGCGAGCGAGCGCACCGGGTTCTATTTCGCCGTGCTGGAAGAGGGTGAGGTCGGAATTGGCGACCAGATCGAACTGATCGAAGGAAGCAAACGCAGTGTAAGAGTCAGCGACATCACTCAACTATATACACGCGAGAAGCACAACACCGAATTACTTCGTCGCGCGATCGACGTTGAGACTCTGCCCGAAAGCTGGAGGAGCTATTTTCAGCATCGACTTGCGAAGCGAACCGGCGGTTCACTGGATTAATGAGACCGAGCGGCGGAATTGGTTTTTGCCAGAGATGACACGGTCCGATCCTCGCGGTGAAGGAGAAGTCATGAGGATGTGCTCGCGTTCTTCAAGGCATCAGCAAATTGCGTGGAGAGGTAATGAAAACCGAAAACGAGAATAAGGAGAAGGCTATGTCTTCGGAAGCCGGAATCGCCGTCGTTCGTCAGAATACTGAAGAGGTTCAGAGCCGTGGGAACTTTGACGTCTTCGAAGAACTCTTCGCCGCCGATTTCGTCGATCATACGCCCCAGCCGGGCGGCTTCACCCCGGATCGCGATGGCGCGCGCAATTTATACCGCGCACTGCGCGCCGCATTTCCTGATTTTCATGCGGAGATCCATTGGCAAATTTCTGATGGCGACCGCGTGACGACGTACAAAACCTACCATGGCACGCACGAAGGGACATTCTGGGGGTTGGCGCCGACCGGACGCAAGATTCACTTCGAAACCGTAGACGTCATGCGCGTGCGCAACAGCAAGATCACCGAACATTGGGGGGTCGCGAATCTCCTGTCTCTCGCGCAGCAACTCGGCCTAACACCCGCGTTGGATCCACGAAAGAAGTGAGCAAAAAAATTATTGCATGGAGGTCGTTATGAATTCACTCGTTGGGTTCATTACTGGGGTGTCCTGTGGGTTCGGTCTCGAACGCTGGTGGGGAAGTCCAAGCCTTCGAGCAGGAAGGCATGCATGCGGCGCACAAGCTCAATGCACCGCGCTTCGCGATTTCTGACTACCGAGGAGCTGCTGGCGCTACTGCCGTATTTGATTCAGATCACCGATGTCGCGGTCGCGTGATTCACTTCGATGAGAGGAAGAAAAATATGGCGGTCAGAAAGGTCGAGATCGAACGGCTCAGCGTGACCAACGAGCTTGTCGATGCAGTATCCGCATCGCTCGGAAGCGCGGACGCTCGCAACGAACAGCGAGCAAATAACAACTGAGGAGAAATACATGGGTAAGCTTGAGGGAAAAATTGCACTCATTACTGGTGGCAATAGCGGCATTGGCCTTGCCACGGCGAAGCAGTTTGTGAACGAAGGCGCGTACGTCTTCATAACGGGGCGCCGTGATCCGGAGTTGGCTCGGGCGGTAAAGGAGATCGCTAGAAATGTAACCGGCGTACAAGGAGACGTGTCGAACCTTGGCGATCTTGATCGCCTCTTCGCACAAATCAAAGAGGAGAAGGGCAAGCTCGATATTGTGTTTGCGAATGCCGGTGTTGCGAAGTATGCGTCCTTCGGCACGATAACTGAGGAGCACTATGACTCGATCTTCAACATCAATGTGAAAGGCCTCCTGTTCACGGTGCAGAAGGCGCTGCCGCTGCTGCCGGATGGCGCCTCTATCATCCTGAATGCGTCCATCGTCGCCAGCAAAGGGTTTTCGTCGAATAGTGTTTATAGCGCCACAAAAGCCGCCGTGCGTTCGTTCGCGCGGACATGGACAATGGATTTAAAGGATCGCCGCACTCGCGTGAACGCAGTGAGCCCAGGCTTCACCGACACGCCCGGACTGAGTGACCTGCTGGCATCCGCGGAAGTGGGCGAGGAACGCTTGAAGATGATTTCCAACAGTGTTCCGCTCGGCAGGTTCGGTACACCCAATGAGATCGCCAAGGCCGTGGTGTTTCTCGCATCCGACGACAGCAGCTACATCACGGGAACGGAACTGTTTGTGGACGGCGGCTTCGCACAAGTGTAGGCCGTTAATAGTAAGGACCGAACATGACGCACCCACGTGACTGCGGGCGGCAAGCCCGAGCTGCTCGAAGTGCCAGTAATCCCGGTCGCGTAGAGAGAGATGGAAGAGATCACGAAGACAGACGATGGGAGGAATGATGTCAAAGATGCGTGCCGCACAAATCACTCGCCCGAATGGGCCCATTGAAATTGTTGAACGCGAAATCCCTGAACCCGGTGCCGGCTCGGTGCGCGTCAAAGTCGAGGCGTGCGGGGTTTGCCACAGCGATGCATTTACCAAAGAGGGACACTGGCCGGGCATCCAATACCCGCGGGTGCCGGGACATGAGGTCGCCGGAATCATTGACGCGCTCGGTGCAGGTGTTGCCGGATGGAAGGTAGGTCAACGAGTCGGCGTGGGCTGGCACGGCGGGCACTGCGGATACTGCGATTCTTGCCGCCGCGGCGATTTTGTTACCTGTCAAGTCGCGCCTCAAGTCCCAGGCATCGCTTACGACGGCGGCTACGCTGAATATATGGTCGCTCCGGCCAGCGCATTGGCGGCGATTCCGGAAGGACTTTCAGCGGTGGATGCCGGACCGCTGATGTGCGCGGGAATCACCACTTTCAACTCTCTGCGCAACAGCGGCGCGCGGCCCGGCGATCTCGTGGCGGTTCTAGGCATCGGCGGTCTCGGCCATTTGGGAGTTCAATTCGCTGCGAAGATGGGTTTCCGCACCGTTGCGATTGCGCGCGGCATGGACAAGGAACCGCTGGCCCGAAAGCTTGGTGCAGCTCATTACATTGATAGTCACGTGCAAGATCCGGCCGCGGAATTGCTGAAGTTGGGCGGCGCCAACGTCATCCTGGCGACCGTGACGAGCGGCGCGGCGATGAGCGCGACCTTGGGCGGTCTCGCAGTCAATGGAAAATTAGTAATCCTCGGCGCTGCTTCCGAGCCGCTGGAAGTTCCTGGGATCCCACTAATGCTGGGAAGACGGTCGATTATGGGCTGGCCTTCGGGCAGCTCGATCGATTCGCAGGATACGCTCTCTTTCAGCATGCTCACCGACGTGCGTGCCATGAGTGAAGTCTTTCCGCTGGAGCGCGCAGCCGAGGCTTACGAACACATGATGAGCGGCAAGGCACGGTTTCGTGCCGTTCTCACGACGGGGCACTAGAGCACATCTCGTTAGAAAGGAGCAACAAAGCATCGTAGAGTCGAATATTAACCGAAGAAGGAGAAAATCATGGCTCAAAATAATCATAGTGCGAAACGGAGCGAAAAGGGACTGCTGACTCCGGACAACAGTGTGGTCGCGATTATCGATCTTCAACCGCAGATGCTTTTTGGCGTCGCCAATTTCGACCGCCAAACGATCATCAACAACAACGTCGCGCTCTTGAAAGCCGCAAAGGTCTTCGACGTGCCGGTAGTGCTCAGCACAGTGGAGACCAAAGCCTTCAGCGGCTACATGTGGCCGCAGATCCAGGCGATCTTTCCGAATCAGACGCCCATCGAGCGCTCGTCGATGAACTCCTGGGACGACAAGAACTTCGTTGCGGCGATCGAGAAAAGCGGCAAAAAGAAGATCGTTTTATCGGGCCTATGGACGGAGACCTGCGTCGCGCTGCCGACGGTGCAAGCGATTCACGACAACTACGAAGTTTATGTTGTCGAAGACTGCTGCGGCGACGTAAGCCAGCTGTCGCATGACAACGCGATGAAGCGCGTGATCCAGGCCGGCGCCAAGCCGGTCACTGCGCTCTCCGTGATGCTCGAATGGCAGCGCGATTGGGCGGAGCGCGACAGCTACGACGCCATCATGGATATCGTAAAAACACACTTCGGCGCGTACGGTGTCGGCGTGGAGTACGCCTACACCATGGTGCATGGCGCGCCGGCGACGAAGTACCCTGAGTACGTCATGCCGGCGAGCGCGGCACATAAGTAAACTCGTTGGGCCGGAGCGGCTCCGGGTGCTTAACCTAATGGATCACACGCGAAGGGACGTTCTCAAATTGAGTGCGCTGATGGGATTGTCTCATCTTTTCGGAGGATGCAGCATGGCGACAAAAGATGTCCAACCGGAATTGATCTTAAGAAGCGGACGCATCGCGACGGTTGACGGGCGGCGACCTTTCGGCCAAGCGGTGGCCATTCAGGACGGACGGTTTCTCGCCGTCGGAGGCGACGACGAGATCATGCGCCCCCGCGGGCCGAAGACTGCCGTGATCGATCTCGGCGGCAGGACGGTGATCCCGGGCCTTAACGATTCGCACATGCATCCCATCCGCGGCGGCCTTAATTACAATATGGAGCTGCGCTGGGATGGCGTGCCGTCGCTCGCCGACGCGCTTCGCATGCTGCGGGAGCAGGCGCGGCGCACGCCGCCGCCGCAGTGGGTGCGCGTGGTCGGCGGCTGGACCGAGTTCCAATTCGCCGAGCGGCGCATGCCGACTCTCGACGAGATCAACCGAGCGGCGCCCGACACCCCGGTTTTCGTGCTGCATCTCTACGACCGCGCCTTGCTCAACGGCGCGGCGTTGCGCGCGGTCGGCTATACGAAAGACACGCCCGCGCCGAATGGCGGCGAAATTCAGCGCGACAAGCAGGGCAACCCGACCGGATTACTCATCGCCAAACCGAACGCCAGCATCCTCTATTCCACCTTGGCCAAGGGACCGAAGCTGTCGCGCGAAGACCAGCTGAATTCGACGCGCCACTTTATGCGCGAGCTCAATCGCTTCGGCGTCACCAGCGCCATCGACGCCGGCGGCGGTTTTCAGAACTATCCGGACGATTACGCAGTGATCGACGAACTTCACAAACGCGGCGAGATGACCTTGCGCTTGGCTTACAATCTGTTCACGCAGAAGCCGAAGGGGGAGCTGGCGGATTTTCAGCAATGGGCGCAGCTTACCAAGCCCGGCGCGGGCGACGACTTCTACCGGATGAACGGGGCCGGCGAGATGCTGGTCTACTCGGCGGCGGATTTCGAGGACTTTCTGGAGCCGCAACCGGACATGCCGCCGGTGATGGAGTCCGATCTCAAGGACGTCATCCGCCACCTGGTGGTAAATCGGTGGCCGTTTCGCCTGCATACGACTTACGACGAGACCATCTCCCGAGCGCTCAACGTTTATGAAGAAATCAATCGTGAGATTCCTTTCGCCGGTCTGCATTGGTTCTTCGATCATTGCGAAACGATCACGGATCGCAATATCGAGCGGATCAAAGCGCTCGGCGGCGGCATCGCCATCCAACACCGAATGGCGTTTCAAGGCGAGTATTTTGTCGATCGCTACGGTGCCAAGCAAGCCGAGCGCACGCCGCCGATCCGACGGATGTTGGAATTGGGCGTGCCGGTCGGCGCGGGCACGGATGCGACCCGCGTCGCGAGCTACAATCCGTTCGTCGCGCTCTACTGGCTCGTGACCGGCAAGACCATCGGCGGCACCGCGCTTTATCCGGAAAACAATCGCCTGGAGCGCATGGAAGCGCTGCGGCTTTACACAGTGGGAAGCAGCTGGTTCTCCTCGGACGAAGGCAGGAAGGGCTCGATTGCCGCCGGTCAGTTGGCCGACCTGGCTGTTCTCTCCGCCGACTATTTTTCGATTCCCGAAGAACAGATCAAACAACTCGAATCGGTTTTGACGATCGTCGGCGGCAAAGTTGTGTACGCGACCAAGGAGTTTTCGAAATCGGGGCCACCACCGCTTCCCGTCAGTCCGGATTGGTCACCGGTTAAGTCTTACGGTGGCCATTGGCAAAGCGGTTCTCAAACGGCGAATTCAACGGGAGCGAGTCAGGTGATGGTCGCGGCCAAACTTGGCGCCGGGTTGAATCACGGTGCCGCCCACGGCGCGTGGTCTCCTTGGCGGCTCGGCTGCGGATGTTTTATTTGACTCAAGATAACGGGTAAAAAGGCAAGAGAGATTCTTCGCTGCGCTCACAATGACACTTGATCGCAGTTGTCGTCCTGAATCCTTCGGCGGTGCTCAGGATAAACTCCGTAAAGGATCTGCTCTAAGTGAGTCATTACCTTGAACCGGTCGAGTGAAAAGAAGTGAAGTGAAACATCATGCCGATTCACGTGGCGATTACGCGCAGAGTAAAACCCGGATGCGAGCGGGCTTTCGAAGAAAGTCTGCGAGAGTTTTTTCAGCAGTCACTTGACCAGCAAGGAGTGTTGGGCGTGCATCTCGTTTCTCCTCCTTCTGGCTCGGACTCTCGCGAATATGGAATTTTGCGCACTTTTACCGATAAGCATGAAAGAGACGAATTCTATCGTTCGGATCTCTTCGACAGATGGCAGAAACACGTAGCTGAATTGACAGAAGGAGAGCGTACGTACCGCGAGCTGCACGGTCTCGAAGCGTGGTTTCGTGGCGCGGGGGCGCCGGCGCGATGGAAGATGGCTTTCTTGACGTGGCTCGGTGTTTGGCCGACGAGTTTGCTTGTCGGAAATGTAATCGGCCCTCCCCTCGCTGATCTTCACCTGCTTCTCAGCTCCGCGATTGTCGCTGCCGTCATTGTCGTCTGCCTTACCTGGGTAGTTATGCCGGGACTGGTGAAACTTTTTCGCTTTTGGCTTCACTAAACAAGCCGGAGCTCTGGGAGGTCGACATGATCGAAGTTCGCAATAGTAACGATAGGGGACATACAAGACTGAGCTGGCTCGACAGCCGTCATACATTTTCTTTCGGCGACTATCATGATCCGAAGCACATGGGCTTCAGTCATCTCAGAGTCATTAATGAAGACCGGGTCGCTCCCGGTGCCGGGTTTCCGACCCACTCGCACCGCGACATGGAAATCATCACCTACGTGCTCGAAGGCGCGTTGGCGCACAAGGACAGCACGGGCACGAGCTCCGTCATTCGCGTCGGCGACGTGCAGCGGATGAGCGCGGGAACAGGAATAAGTCACAGCGAGTACAATCCGTCCCAAACCGAGCCCGTGCACTTCCTGCAAATTTGGATCATTCCGGACAAGACGGGTTTAGCGCCGGGTTATGAGCAGCGGGTTTTCACGCTCGCTGAACATCGAGACCAATGGATTCTTATTGCTTCGAACGACGGGCGCGATGGTTCCGTTACTGTGCATCAGGACGTCGACGTCTGGGCCGCCCACTTCACGCCCGAAGCGCAGGCAAATTTTCGCCTGAAGCCGGGTCGCCATGCTTGGACGCATATGGCGCGCGGCACAGCGACGCTCAACGGCACGCTTTTGCAGTCGGGCGACGGCGCCGCCGTCAGTCAGGAAAAGCTCTTGGAGTTCAAGGCTGTCGAGGACGCTGAGATTATTCTGTTCGACCTAGGTTGATGCAGACGGTTCAGGTTTAGTGCGCTCCGATGCGAGATCGGAATCGTATCAATTCCATGAGTCCATGAACGAAACGGTCCAGTTCCTGATTCAGCACGGCTATACGTTGCTCTTCGCTTGGGTGCTGATCGAGCAGATGGGCTTGCCGATCCCGGCTGTTCCGCTATTGCTTGCGGCCGGCGCGCTCGCCGGCTCGGGCAGGATGGATCTGGCGCTCGCCGTTAGCTTGGCGCTCATCGCGGTCATTTTGGCCGACGTGTTCTGGTACTGTCTCGGCCGCTATCGCGGCGGCCGCATCCTCAAGCTGCTGTGCCGCATCGCGCTCGAACCCGACTCGTGCGTGCGGCGCACGGAAAATGTTTTCGCGCGGCATGGCGCTCATTCCTTGCTCGTCGCGAAGTTTGTTCCGGGCCTGAACACGGCAGCGCCGTCGCTCGCCGGGATTTTCCGTATGCCGGTACCGCGTTTCATGCTGTTCGACTCCCTGGGCGCATTCTTTTGGGTCGCGACCTTCGCCGGTCTGGGTTTCGTTTTCAGCGGCCAACTCGAGCGAATCGCCGCTTATCTTATGCGCTGGGGCGGTTGGTTGGCCGTGGCACTGGGCGGAAGTTTGGCGGCTTATATTTTGTGGAAATACCTCCAGCGCCGCCGCTTTCTCTATCGGTTGCGCACCGCGCGCATCGGTCCGCGAGAGCTTATGGAAAAGCTAAGCGCCGGAGATGACGTGTTGATCGTCGATTTGCGCCAGCCGCTCGACGTCGAGGCGTTTCCCCGGACGCTGCCGGGAGCCCTGCGCATGGGGATGGAAGAGCTTGAAGAACGGCACCGGGAAATTCCCCGCGACCGCGATGTTGTCCTTTACTGTTCGTGACCCAATGAAGCGACCAGCGCCCGGGTGGCGCTGCTTCTTCGGGCGAAAGGGATCACGCGAATCCGCCCGCTCGAGGGCGGGATCGACGCCTGGCTGGCGCACCAGTTTCCGTTCAAAGATCTTGGGAATCAAGCGCCCGTTGGTCCGGCGAGTCCGGCGTCATTGAATAACCCCGCAGCTTAAAGGCGTCACCCCGAATGTTTCGTCATAAGAGGTTATCTTCTGTTCGCACAGACATGCTTTTTTCGCCCGGCGCCCGGCCGGCGGCTCGGTATGTGTAATCGTTGTATCGTTGCACAGGCGTTTGTTCAAGGTTGTCTCATTTTGACAGCATGGCGCCGATCGCTTAATGTCTCTCTCGGGGATGGTTGAAATCCCTCGCCTTCAGGCGAAGTGAAAGTTCGTCATGCCGGCGAACGCCGGCATTCAGGTTCGTTTTCGGTTCAAGTTCAAAAACCGCCTGGATTCCGGCTTCCGCCGGAACGACGGGATTAAGAGTCGACTTCCAGTCGACAAATTCAGAACCCCTCGGCTTGGAGCCGAGGGTCGT
>Ga0268386_10003891_pt1 | contig 10950 bp, 9 predicted proteins | sample RVTome_15_FD_200260 | JGI IMG/M metagenome (GOLD analysis project Ga0268386, IMG submission 200260) | Soil microbial communities from uranium-contaminated site in the Upper Colorado River Basin, Wyoming, United States - RVT150D86... ... | reverse complement strand
CTGCCGGCGGGGCAAGCGAGCCGCCGACGTACGACTGGCCACGCCCGAGCCCCCTCTGGGGGATGGGGGGCCGAGCGAGCCCCGCCCGCGTCCCAGAGGCGAGCCATGGGCGCGCCTGGAGCGCCGCCACCCCCGCCCCACCCCCGGCGATGCGCGCGGGTGGCACTAGTCCAGCGCTCCGACGAGCTTCTTGAAGACGTCGCCGCGGTGTTCGTAGCTGTCGAACATGTCGAAGGAGGCGCAGGCCGGAGAGAGGAGGACGACGCCGCCACGGCCGGCGTGCGCGCGCGCGGCGTCGATGGCCGCCTGCATGGAGGGCGCCGCGCTCACCGGGATGCCGACCGCCGCCAGCGCGGCGGCGATCTTGGGTCCGTCCTCGCCGATGACGACGGCGTGGGCGACGCGGGCGCGCGCCGTCTCGGCCAGCGGGGCGAAGTCCTGACCCTTGCCCTTGCCGCCGGCGATCAGCACGACGGGCTCGTCGAAGCTCTCCAGGGCCTTGATCGTCGAGGCGACGTTGGTGCCCTTGGAGTCGTTGTAGAACTGCACGCCGCGCAGCGCACGGACGAACTCGATGCGATGCTCGACCGCGCGGAAGCGGCCGATGCCGCGGCGGATCGTCTCGGCACCCAGACCGAGCCAGAGCGCGCAGACGGTGGCGGCCAGCACGTTCTCGACGTTGTGCTGGCCGCGCAGCTGGATCTCGGCCAGCGGGCAGATCGCCTCTACATGGCCGTTGAGCCTGGCCGCCACCCAGCCGTCGCGCACGAAGACGCCGTGCTCGAGCGAGCGTCGGCGGCTGAACCACAGCACGCGAGCGCGGGTGCGCGAGGCCAGACCGGCCGCCGCGGGGTCGTCGGCGTTCAGCACTGCGCAGTCGGCCGGTCCCTGGTTCTGGAAGATGCGGGCCTTGGCCTCGACGTAGGCGTCGAAGGAGCCGTGGCGGTCGAGGTGGTCGGGCGTGACGTTGAGCACGGCCGCCACCCGCGGGTGGAAGGTGTCGATGGTCTCGAGCTGGAACGACGACACCTCGGCCACGACCAGTCCGTCGGGCGGAAAGGCCAGGGCGCTGGCCGCCAGCGGCGTGCCGATGTTGCCGGCGACCACGACCGGCCGCGGCTGCTCGGCCAGCAGCGCGCCGGTGAGCGCCGTCGTCGTCGTCTTGCCGTTCGTGCCGGTGATCGCGATCGTCTCCGCTTCCATGGCCCGCCAGCCCAGCTCCAGCTCGCCGATGATCGGCAGTCCGGCCGCCCGGGCCGGCGCCAGTTGCGGCGAGTCGAGCGGCACGCCAGGACTGACCACCACCAGCGCGGCGCCCTCGAGCGCCCGCCGGGCACCGGCGCCGGCGAGCACCTGCACGCCGGCCGCGCCGAGGGCGGCCGCCTCGCGGCCGAGGGCCGCCAGCGGCTTGACGTCGGTCGCGATCACCTCGGCACCGACCGCGCGCAGCAGCCGGGCGGCGGCGATGCCGCTGCGCGCCAGCCCCACCACGGCCACCCGCCGACCGGCCAGCGAGGCCAGCCAGGTCCGACCCCGCGTCGCCACGTCATCGTCCTCGAGTGCGATCATGCCGCGCACCTCGCCGGGCTCACGGGCTCGCCCCGCATCACCGCAGCTTGAGAGTGGTCAGCGCGAGTAGCGCCAGGGCGAACGAGACGATCCAGAACCGCACCACGATCTTGGGCTCCGGCCACCCGCTCAGCTCGTAGTGGTGGTGCAGGGGCGCCATCCGAAAGATGCGCCGCCCGGTCAGCTTGTACGAGCCGACCTGCAGGATGACCGACACCGCCTCCACCACGTAGATGCCGCCGATCAGCGGCAGGAGCAGCTCGGCCTTGGTGAGCACGGCCAGCATGCCGATGGCCCCGCCCAGCGCCAGCGAGCCCGCGTCGCCCATGAAGACCTCGGCCGGATGGCAGTTGAACCACAGGAAGCCGACGGCGGCCCCGATGAGGGCGGCGCAGAACACCGTCAGCTCGCCCGCGCCCCGGACGTTGAGGATCTTCAGGTAGTCGGCCGCGCGGAAGTTGCCGGTGAGGTACGCGAGCACCGCGAAGGCACCGCCGGCCATCACGATGGGGCCGATGGCGAGGCCGTCGAGCCCGTCGGTGAGGTTCACCGCGTTGGAGGCGCCCACCACGACGAGCATCGCGAACGGGAACCACCACCAGCCGAGGTCCACCAGCCAGCCCTTGAAGAAGGGAATGGCCAGCACCGGCTGCCAGTCCGCTCGTGGCTGCCAGAAGACGATCTGCAGCAAGGCCAGGGTCAGCAGCGCCTGCAGCACGAACTTGAAGCGGGCCGACAGGCCGCGCCGCTTCGTGATCTTCAGCCGGTCGTCCCACATGCCGATGAGCCCGAAGCCGGTGACGGCCAGCATGACGACCCACACGTAGCGGTTCATCAGATTCGCCCACAGCAGCGTCGAGCTGAGGATCGCGGTCAGGATCACCACCCCGCCCATCGTCGGCGTGCCCATCTTGCTGCGATGGCGCTCCGGCGTGTCCGCCCGCACCGTGTCGGCGCCGTACTGCATCCGGCGCAGGCGGTCGATCAGCCACGGCCCGATCAGCAGCGAGATCACCAGGGCCGTGATCAGGGCCATGAAGGAGCGGAACGTCACGTAGCGGAAGACGTTGAAGACGATGTAGTCCTTGGCGAGTGGGACGAGGAAGTGGTAGAGCATCCGCCATCCTCATTCGAGATCCGCGCGCTCGCGTCCCGACCGGGCCAGTCGCGCCACGAGCGCGTCCACCACGCGCTCCATGCGCATCCCGCGCGAGCCCTTCACGAGCACGAGGTCGCCCGCCGTGAGCCGCTTGAGCAGGCGGGCCACGGTGTCCTCGAACGTCGTCAGGTGCCACGCCTCGCCCAGCCCCGCCTCGCGGGCGGCCTCGACGGCGACCGGCATCGCCCGGCCCACCCCGATCAGCTCGTCGGCGGGCAGCGCCGCCACCTGGCGCCCAACCTCGCGATGGGCAGCGTCGGTGAGAGCGCCGAGCTCGAGCATGTCGCCCAGCACCACGATCACGCGGCGCCCGCGCCGGTGGGCGGCGATCGTCTCGAGCGCGGCCCGCACCGACACCGGGCTGGCGTTGTAGGTGTCGTCCAGGATCGTGACGTTGCCGGCCTGCTTCCACACGCAGCGTCCGGCGATGGGGCGCACGGCGGCCAGCCCGCGGCCGACGTCGGCCAGCGGCAGGCCGAGGGCGACGCCGGCGGCCGCGGCCGCCAGCGCGTTGCCCACGTTGTGGCGGCCGGCCAGCGCGAGTGTCACCGTCTGGCGCTCGCCCCCGCTCTCCAGGGTGAGCGTGAGCCCGCGTTCGTCGTCCACGGCGTCGCCGACGGCCCGCACGTGGGCCGTCGCGCTCCGGCCGTAGGTGACGACTCGCGCCCGCGTCTCGGCCGCCATCCCCGCCACCCGTGGGTCGTCCGCGTTCAGGACGGCCACGCCGTCGGCGGCGAGCGCGCGCACCAGGCCGGCCTTCTCCTCGCGCACGCCGTCGAGCGAGCCGAGGAACTCGGTGTGGACGGCGGCGACCGTGGTGACGACACCGACCGTGGGCGCCGCCAGCGCGGCCAGGGCGGCCACCTCGCCGCGCGCGTTGGTGCCGATCTCGAGCACGACCGCCTGGTGCTCGGGCGTCAGCCGCAGCAGCGTGAGCGGCAGGCCCCACTGGTTGTTGAACGAGCGCTCGGGCCGCAGCACCTCCCACCGCGTGGCGAGCACGCCGGCCGCCAGCTCCTTGGTGGTCGTCTTGCCGTTGCTTCCGGTGACCGCGACGACGGGGATCGCGAAGCGCGTGCGGTGCCAGGCGCCGAGCCGGCCCAGCGCGCGCGTGGTGTCCTCGACCAGCACGAGCGGGACGTTGGCCGGCACGTCGTCGGGCAGCGTGTGCACGATCAGGCAGGCGGCGCCGCGGGCGGCGGCCTCCCCCAGGAAGGCGTGGCCATCGAGCCGATGGCCGTGGATGGCGAAGAACGCCTCGCCGACACCGAGCGCGCGCGAGTCGATCGACACCCCGGTGACCGGGATGGCGAGGTCGCCGGCAACCAGCGCGCCCTGGGTGGCGCGCACGATGTCCTGCACGGTGAACGGCGGCACGCGGTTCATGGGCGGCGGCCGCTCTCGAGGGCCGCGCGCGCGACGGCGCGGTCGTCGAAGTCGAGCACGTCGGCCCCGACGATCTGGTAGGTCTCGTGACCCTTGCCCGCGATGACGACGGTGTCGTCGGCGCCGGCCCAGCCCAGCGCGGCCCGGATGGCCTGCCGGCGATCGGGCTCGCGGGCGGCGCGGTCGGCGCCGCCGGCGACACGGGCGACGCCCACGGCGATCTCGTCGATGATCGCCTCGGGACGCTCCGAGCGGGGATTGTCGGAGGTGACCCAGAGGCGATCGGCCAGCCGGGCGGCGATCTCGCCCATGATCGGACGCTTGCCGCGGTCGCGATCGCCGCCGCAGCCGAAGACCACGCCCAGCCGGCCCCGCGTGATCTTGCGCGCAGTGACCAGCACACGCTCCAGCGCGTCGGGGGTATGCGCGTAGTCGACCACGACCAGCGCGGGCTGGCCGGCCCGCACCTGCTCGAAGCGGCCGGGGACGGCGCTCACCCCGGCCACGGCCCGGGCGATGACGTCGGGCGCCAGGCCCAGCGCCAGGCCGGTGGCGACGGCGCCGAGCAGGTTCATCACATTGTGCTCGCCGATCAGCGCCGAGCGCAGCGCCAGCCGTCCCCGGGGCGTGTCGACCGTCATGCGGATGCCGTCGAGCGCCGAGGTGTGCTCGACGGCGCGAACGCGGGCGTCCGGTCCCAGCCCGAACCGCACCACCGGCACATCGAGGCCGGCGACCATGGCGGCGCCGGCCGGATCGTCGGCGTTGACCACCGCGGTCCGCCCCCGCTTGGGCGAGACGGCCAGCAGCTCGAAGAGCCGGCGCTTGGCGCGCCGGTACTCCTCGAAGGTGCCGTGAAAATCGAGGTGGTCCTGGGTCAGGTTGGTGAACACCGCCACGTCGAAGTCGAGACCGTCCACTCGCGAGAGCGCCAGCGCGTGCGACGAGACCTCCATCGCGACACCGCCGATGCCCCGCGCCCGCATCTCGGCCAGCATCCCCTGGATCTCCAGGGGCTCGGGGGTGGTCTGGCTGGCCGGCCGCGTCTCCACGCCCAGCACGTACTGGATCGTGCCGATGATCCCGGTGTCGAGGCCGCGCGCGCGCAGCAGCGCGTCGACCAGGTACGAGGTCGTCGTCTTGCCGTTGGTGCCGGTGATGCCGACCAGCGTCAGCGCGGCGGAGGGATGGCCGTGGAAGGCGTCGGCCAACCGCGCCAGCGCCCGCCGGGCGGAGGGCACGAGGATCTGGGCCACCGGCAGCCCGGCCAGCGGCTCGCCCTCGGTCACCACGAGGCGGGCCCCCCGGGCGACGGCCTCGGGCACGAAGCGGCGCGCATCCTGCTTGAAGCCCGGGACCGCGACGAAGCACTCGCCTGCCGCGACCTGCCGGGAGTCCGCGCTCAGCCCGCTCACCGCGGGCGGCGGCGTGCCGACCACACGGCACTCGGGCAGCGCGTCGATCAGGAGCCTCACCGGAACCTCGTGCCTGGGCATCTCATCTCGCAGCGGCGCCGGCCAGCGTGAGCCGGACCTGGGCCGGCTCGTCGAGCGCTTCGCCGGGCGGCGGCGCATGCTCGGTCACCACCCGCCCCTTGCCCGCGAGCTCGACCGTCACGTCGAGCGGGGCCAGCGTGGCCAGCGCCTGACGCAGGCTCCGGCCCCGCAGGTCCGGCATGATGCGCGCCTCGGCGGCCGCGGCGCTGGCCAGCCACGCGTGGCCGGTCGAGGTCTCGGGCGGGCGCGTCACGATGGACAGCGGCACGGTATCGCGCGGCGGGACGTCGAGATAGCGCAGCACCTCCGCCCCGATCGCCGAGAAGATCGGCGCCGCCGCCTCGCTGCCCCACTTCTCGTTCTTCGGCTCATCGAGCATCACGAGCATCGCGAACCGGGGCTCGTCGGCCGGCGCGAACCCGACGAACGAGAGCACGCCCGGGTTGCGCGAGTAGCGCCGTGTGAGCGGGTCGAGCTTCTGGGCGGTGCCCGTCTTACCCGCCACATCGTAGCCCGGGATGGCGGCGTTGCGACCGGTGCCCTCCGCCACCACTTGCGTCATCAGCCGCGTGAGCGTGCGTGCCGTCTCCGGCGAGATCACCTGGCGCACCGCCCGGGGCTCGAATCGCCGTGTCTCCCGCCCCTCGGCGTCGAACAGCGAGCGGACCAGCCGGGGCTGCATCAGGGTGCCACCGTTGGCGATGGCGCCGAAGGCCGCGACCATCTGCAACGCGGTAACGGACACCTCCTGGCCGATCGACATCGTCGGCAGGGACAGCCCCGACCAGCGCCGGGGATCGCGCAGCTGGCCGCGGCTCTCGCCGGTCAGGCCGACCCCGGTGACGGCGCCGAAGCCGAACGCGGTCATGTAGCGGTAGTAGCGCTCGCGGCCCAGCGCCAGTCCCACCTTGATCGAACCCACATTCGAGGAGTTCTGCAACACTTCGGCGAAGGACAGCCAGCCGTACTTCTTCCAGTCGCGGATCGTCGTCTTCGCGATCGTGATGCGCCCGTTCTCGGCCCAGATGCGGTCGTCGGGTCGCACCACGCCCTCCTCGAGCGCGGCCGCGGCCAGGATGATCTTGAACGTGGAGCCCGGCTCGAACGGATCGGTCACGGCGCGGTTGCGCCAGTGCTCCCGGGACGGCACATCCTGGAAGGCGTTGGGGTTGAACGTGGGCCGGACGGCGAGCGCCAGCACGTCGCCGTTGCGCGGGTCCATCACGACCGCCATGGCGGCCCTGGCGCGGGTGCGCCGGAAGGCCGCGTCGATCTCGCGCTCGGCCAGGTGCTGGATCGTCCGGTCGATCGTCAGCATCACGCCGTGCCCGGGGGCGGGCTGCTGCAGCACGGTCTCGGTGACGACCTCGCGCCCCAGGGCGTCGCGGCCGACAACCGCCTTGCCGGCGGTGCCGGTCAGGACGTCGTTCAGCGTGTGCTCGACACCTTCCAGCCCTCCGTCCACGCCCTCGAAGCCCACGACGTGGGCCGCCAGCTCGCGGTTGGGATAGAGCCGCAGCGGCTCGGGCAGGAAGCCGAGGCCGGGCTCGCGGAGCGCGCCGACGGCAGCCGCCGTTGCCGGCGGCAGCCGACGCCGCAGCCACACGAAGGACTTGCCGCTGGTGAGCGCCGCGTGCAGCTCGCGCTCGGGCACGCCGACCAGCGGCGCCAGGCGGGCGGCCACACGCACCGGATCGCCGACCGCTCGGGGCTGCGCGAAGAGGGACTCGGCGGGGCTCGAGGTCGCCAGCGCGGCCCCCTGGCGGTCCACGATGGCCCCGCGCTGGGCCTGCAGGACGATGGTCCGCGAGTACTGACGCTCGGCCAGCGCCGCGAGATCGCCCGCGCGCACCACCTGCAGCCAGCCCAGACGTCCCACGACCCCGGCGAACGCCAGCGCCAGGATGCCGGCGAGGACGAGCACGCGCGTGCGGAGCCCGGTCATGCCGGATCGGGGCCTCGACATGGGCTCCATGCCCGCGACGCGCGGAGCGCCCCGGCGAAGCCGTGGCTCCCCTCGGTCATCCGCGAGGGCCCGTGGCGGGCGCGCGTCACCGAATGGGCGCTCCGGTGACGCCATCGGGAATCGCGGCGACGCGGCTGCGGTGGGCGGCGGCCAGGCCCGTGCCGGCCGGCACGAACTCCCGAGCCAGGCGGACCTGCTGGCGCTCGGGCGGGGCCAGGCCGAGCTGGCGCGCGCGCTGCTCGACGCGGGCGGGGGCGCGGAGCGTGGCCACCTCGACCTCGAGCTGACGGATCGCCGTCTCGACCTCGGTCCGCTCTCGTTGCAGGCGGTCGAGCTCGTAGGCCAGGTGCACCTGCTGCACCCGCAGCCCGACCACGCCGAGGCCGCCGCCGACCAGTGCGGCCGACACGAGCAAGGCCCCGACGAGCGAGCGTCGTACGCGCGGATCCTGTTCGCGATGCAGTCTCTGGGGAGTCTTCACGGCAGCCGCTCCAGCACGCGCAGCTTCGCGCTCCGGGCACGGGAATTGGCCCGCACCTCGTCGTCCCCGGGCTCGAGGGGCGACGGCTCGAGCGCGGCGAATCCCGCGGCCTCGAGGCTCCGGAACGTCTGCTTCACCATGCGGTCTTCGCCCGAGTGAAACGCAATCACGCCGAGCCGCCCGCCCCGGGCCAGCAAACGCGGCCCGGCCTCGAGCGCGCGTCTCAGCGCGCCGGGCTCGTCGTTCACGGCCATGCGCACGGCCTGGAAGGTGCGGGTTGCGACGTGCAGCCGCCGCGGCCACGCCGCGCGCGGAACGGCCGCCCGGACCGCGGCGACGAGGTCGCCGGTGGTGGCGAGCGGGCGGCGCCGGACGATGACGCGCGCGATGCGGCGCGCGAACCGTTCCTCGCCATACTCGTGCAGGATCCTGGACAGCTCGGCTTCCGTCAGGCGGTTCAGCAGAGAGGCCGCGGGCTCACCGCGGGTCGGGTCCAGCCGCATGTCGAGCGGCTCGTTGCCCTGGAACGAGAATCCCCGGCCGGAGGCCTCGAGCTGCCAGGACGACACTCCGAGGTCCAGCAGCACCGACCGGGCTTCGCCGATGCCGTGCTGGGCGGCGGCGGCGCCGAGGTCGGCGAAGCTCGCGTGAACCAGCCTCACGCGCGCGCCGAAGCGGGCCAGCCGGACGCCGGCCTGCCGCAGCGCCTCGGGATCGGCGTCGAGGCCGAGCAGCCGCACGTCCGCGCCGGTCCGCTCGAGCATCGCCTCCGCATGTCCACCCATCCCCACCGTCCCGTCGATCACCCAGCCGTCGCCGCGCGGCCGCAACAGAAACGCGACCTCGTCCACGAGGACGGGAACGTGAACCGCTAGACTCCGTATGCGGACAGCTTCTCGAACAACGTGGGCAGCGAGTCACCCTGCGTACGCTCGTATTCCTCGAACCGCGACCGCTCCCACACCTCGAACATCTTTCGCCCGCCGCCCACCAGGGTGACCTCCTTCCCGAGGCCCGCCTGCTCGCGCGTGTCGGGCGGTAGCAGGATGCGTCCGGCGCCGTCGAGCGCTGTCTCCTTCGCGCGCGACATGAACAGGCGCGAGAGCTTGCGCACCTCCGGGGTGAACATCGGCTGGCTGTTCAGCTTGTCCTCGATCCGCTGCCACTCCTCCAGCGGGTGGACTTCCAGAGAATGCTCGTTGGGCACCACGATCAGCTGGTCGGCCTGCTCCCCGAACTGGGCCAGGGCATCCCGCCACTTGGCCGGGATGCTCAGGCGCCCTTTCGGGTCGATCGTGTGCTGGTAGCGCCCCCTGAACATGTCCCCCCATGGGTTTTTGCGTCCACTTCATCCCACTTCGCCCCACTTATCGGCCGAGATTACAATTCGCGAAAAAGCGTGTCAAGGGAAAATCAGCGATTTTTTAAGGCGATCCCGCGCACCGGAGCGACGGACGACCAGTTGCGTGATCCGACCAGGTCTCCCACCCCGGATGGTGGGCTGGCCCGGCTGGGCGGGCGTGGCTCAGCGGGGCTTGTAGTACTGCAGGGCCTCGGGGATCCAAGCCTCGATCTGGGCCACCCGGGTTGCGGGCAGGGGGTGCGTCGAGAGGAACTCGAGCTGCTCACGGCCCTTCGAGGCCTCACCCATCCGCACCCATAGGTCGCGGGCAGCGCTCGGGTGATAGCCGGCCTTGGCCATGTAGATCAGCCCCAGACGATCGGCCTCGGACTCCTGGGCGCGGCCCCATGGCATCAGGAGCCCCACGGTGGCCCCGGCCCCGAGCACTCCCGTCACGAGCTGGATGGTCGCGGGATCGCGCCCGGCCAGCAGCGCCTGGGTGCCAGCCAGCGTGAGGCCCTGAACGGCCATCTGCTGCGACAGGCGCTCGCCGCCGTGGCGTGCGACGGCGTGCGCCACCTCGTGGCCGAGGACCGCGGCCAGTCCGGCGTCGTCGCGCGTGACGGGCAGGATCCCGGTGTAGACGGCGACCTTGCCGCCGGGCAGGCAGAAGGCGTTCGCCTGCTTGTCCTCGATGACCTTGAACTCCCACTGGTAGTCGCTGCGACCTGTCGCCTCGGCGATGCGGAGGCCGACGCGCGTGACTTGCTCGGTGATACGCGCATCCGTGGAGAGCTTCGCCTTGCTGAGGATCTGCTGGTACGACTCGAGGCCCATCTGGACCTCGGTTCCTTCGGGTACGAGCAGGAGCTGCGAGCGACCGGTGATCGGCACGGTCTCGCAGGCCACGGCTCCGAGCAGGATCAGCGCGACCAGGATCCGCACGCGCCGATTCTACCCCACGCCGGGCGCCGCGGCGCGGCGGCGCTGGGGTCTCAGGGTGGGACCGGTGTTCCGCTCACGCCGGTGGCTCGCCTGTCTAGCGTCACGCGGGGGTTGCGCGGCCGATCCCCTGCCCCGAGGCCTCTCAGCGGTTGCGGAGGTGAACATCGGTCGCGAAGACGGCGGCGAGATCGCGGGCGGCGCGGGAGGTGGCGTGGTCGGCGCGGGTGACGAGGGTGATGCTCACGCGGCAGACGGCGGCGGGATCCGTCGTCGGGGCGCCGCTGGCGTCGAGATAGTCCAGGTGAAGGGCACGGACACCGTTGACGACGGGCTGGGCGCCGCCACCAGCGTCGCGACGAAGGACATCGCCGGCCAGCCGCCACGTCACGAGCTCGGTGGCGCCGGCGATCCTGCCGTCGCGGTCACGATCGACGTGCAGCACGACGCGCGCCGGCTCGGCCGCCGCGAGCGCCGCCGCGGTCCGAGGGCCGGGGCCCTGCCCCGCGGTGCGCAACTCGGCGGCGAGCCAGGCGAGCGCGGCGCGACCACTCTGCTGCGCCTCCACGCGCGCCGTGCCGACCGCCCACGCTTGCTGGCCCTGCTCGA